>Ga0070706_100001285_pt1 | contig 26765 bp, 21 predicted proteins | sample KBSK5501metaG_FD_65476 | JGI IMG/M metagenome (GOLD analysis project Ga0070706, IMG submission 65476) | Corn, switchgrass and miscanthus rhizosphere microbial communities from Kellogg Biological Station, Michigan, USA - KBS K5-50-1 metaG | ecosystem: Host-associated > Plants > Roots >... | reverse complement strand
GGGGATCCGGCAATCTCCTCGGCGGCGAGCAGTCGGGCCACATCGCCGCCGTCGGGTTCGAGATGTATCTGTCGCTGCTCGAAGAAACGATCCGAGAGATGCGAGGCGAGGAGCCGAGACCCGAGCGCGCCGTCACTCTGTCTCTCGGGCTCGATCTCGCCATTCCGCATGCATACGTCGCGGACGAGAGCTGGCGGATGATGATCTACAAGAAGGTCGCCCGCGCGCGCGACGACCGCGAGCTCGAAGAGACCCAGCGAGAGATCGCCGACCGGTTCGGCGAGCCGCCGCCGCAGGTTCGGCGCCTCGTGGAGTACGCCCGGCTGCGGGGACGGGCGGAGCGACTGGGCGTCACCGCGATCACCCGACAGGCCGGCCGCGCCCACCTGCGCTTCGCCGAGGACGCGGCGATCGATCCGGAGAGGCTGCTGGAGCTCGTCGGTCGGACCCCCGGCGCGAGTCTCTCGCCGGCGCGCGTCCTCTCCGTTCCCGTGCCCGGGGGCGACGCGTTGCTGGACGCGCTCCTCGACCTGCTGCCGCGGCTGGAACGGAGAGTGGCCGCGTAAGAGTTGCAAGGTTCTCCCTCACCCCGACCCTCTGTCGGCGGGGGAGAGGAATTCCCATGAGTCCGTGGTGTTAAATTCCCCGCCATGCGAACCAAACCTCTCCTTCTCGCCGCTCTGCTGAGCCTCGGGACCGTTTCGGCCGCCGAGCTCGTGGAGCGGGTCGTCGCCCGCGTCAACGACCGTCTGATCACGCAGTCGGAGTTCGACAAGAGACTCGCCCTGGCCCTCAAGGGGTCGCGCCCGGGGACCGACGCCGCCGAGGTCAAGAAAGGCGTCCTGGACGACATGATCCGGGAGCGGCTTCTCGAGGAGCGCGCCAAGGAGATGTCCGTCTCGGCGACCGATGAGGAGATCGACGCGGCCGTAGAACGGGTGAAGGCGCAGTACAACCTCTCGACCGACGCCGAGTTCGATGCCGCCCTCGCCCAGTCGGGAATGACGCGGGACGACTTGAAGCGGCAGATGCGCGAATCGATCACGCTGCAGAAGGTCGTCGGACGCGAGGTCACGTCGCGCATGGACCTTTCCGACGACGCCCTGAGGCTGGAGTACGAGCGACAGAAGGAGAAGTTCTACGCGGTTCCCGAGACGGCCCACGTGGCGGAGATCATGGTGAGGTTCTCGCCGCAGGACGCCGACGCGAGGCAGCAGGCGGTCTCCCGAATCGAGGAGCTCCGGGGCAGGATCAAGGCCGGCTCGCCATTTGCGGAGCTGGCGAAGGAGTTCTCGCAGGGAACCACGCGGGAGCGAGGCGGCGACATGGGAACCGTCGCGAAGGGTGAACTGATGGAGGCGTTCGACCAAGTCGTCTTTTCGGAACGGGCCGAGGAGTACCCGGCGCCGGTGCTCCTGCCGGACTCCATTCATCTCTTCCACGTGATCGAACGAAAGCCCGCTGGCTTTCGCCCGTTCGCCGAAGTGAAGGAGGATCTGCGCAAGCGGATCACGGACGATCTCTACGACAAACGCTTCACCGAATACCTCGACCATCTGCGCCGAGACGCCTTCGTGAAAATCTACGATCAGGAGCTCGCAAAACTGGAAGAGAAGAAGAGTTAGCTTTCAGCTCTCAGCTTTCAGCTCTCAGTAGGAGAGCGATCTCACGGGCTGCGGCTGATGGCTGAAAGCTGATAGCTGATAGCTGACAGCTCTTGCGCACCCGCATCCCGCTCCCGTCCCACTTCTCCTTCGACGCCGTCGTGCGCTCGCACGGTTGGTACGACTTGCCGCCATTTGGCTACGACGCGGAGTTCGGCGTCCTGACGACGGTCACATCGGATCATGGCGCGATCCGATTTCGGGCTCGCGGCGGTTTCCTCGAGGCGACCGCCGAGTCGGGTGCACCTTCCGGGCTGCGGCGGATCGCGCGGCGCGTCTTCTCGCTCGATCAGGATCTCTCCGCCTTCGACGCCGCGCTGGAAGGCGAGCCGGCGCTTCGGCGGGGACTGCGTCGCGGAGGAGGCCGGATGTTGAGGGCCCCCGACCTCTTCGAAGACGCGGTGAAGATGCTCCTGACGACCAACTGCTCCTGGGGCGCGACGCGAGGCATGGTGGTCCGACTCATCGAGCTGGCCGGTCGCCCGGAGAAGGCCTTTCCGACGCCGGATGCGCTCGCGCGGTTTCGGGCCTCGACTCTCCAGAGGCGGGTCCGCTGCGGGTATCGCGGCGAGGCCCTGGCGCGTTTCGCGCGGCGGGTCGCTTCGGGCCGGCTCGACCTCTCCTCGTGGGAGCGTCCCGAGCGGCCGTCCGAGGAGATCCGCGCCGCGATTCTGGAGGAGCACGGGTTCGGCCCCTACGCCGCCGAGGGTCTCCTGCGCATCCTCGGGCGGCACGACTATCTGGCACTCGACTCCTGGATCCGCAAGACGTACCGCCGACTGCATCCCGGACCCGCGCGAACGGTGGATCGGGCCATCGCGCGCCGTTACGCGCGCTTCGGCTCGCACAAGGGCCTCGCGCTGTGGCTCGAGATGACGAGCGACTGGCATCCTTAAGGAGAGTCTCGAGTCTCAAGTCTCAGGTCTCAGGTGGTCATGACTGGACTTGAGACTTGAGACCTGCGACCCCATTGGTTGCGCCCCCTTTGCGCTCCTAATTTTTTTAGGGAAAACTCTTTTCTTGACTAATAAACCTTGGCGCTCCTAATATCGCGGCCAGTGGCCAAATCTGGCTGAAAGTGGGAGAAAGTGGTCCCGGATCGCGTGCGGGACGACCGTTGAAGGATGGATCGCTTTCGAGGGAGCGCGCCGGCTCGTCTCGACGAGAAGGGCCGGCTGAAGGTGCCGAGTCTCTTCCGTCAGCAGATCGAAGAGACGTTCGGCCGCGAGCTCTTTGTCACGTCACTCCACGGAAGAGACTTTCTGCTCTATCCGCTGACGATCTGGCGCACGCTCGAGGAGAAGCTCGCCGGCCTTCCCGCGATCCATCGCGCCAAGACGAAGTTTCTCGAGCGCGTCAACTACTACGGCCAGGATGCGGCACTCGACGGCCAGGGGCGCGTGTTGATTCCGCAGATCCTGCGCGACTCCGCGAAGCTGCCCGCGGACGTCGTCGTGACCGGGAACATCGATCATCTCGTCGTCTCCGATCGCAGCGCGCTCGCCAAGAAGTTCTCGGCCGAGGACTTCGGGCCCGAAGACTACGACGCACTCTCGAAGCTCCTCTTGTAGACGTGAGGCGCAAGGCGTGAGGCGTGACGCGTGAGGAGGCCGGGCACGTTCCGGTCCTGCTCGAGGAAGTCGTCGCGCTGCTCGCGCCCGAGCGCGGGGGCCTGTTCGTCGACGCGACCCTCGGGGCCGGCGGACACGCCGAGGCCCTGCTCTCTCGAGGAGCGCGCGTTCGTCTCATCGGCATCGATCGCGATCCTTCGGCGCTCGCCGCTGCGCGCTCGCGCCTGTCCCGATTCGGCGATCGCGTCACGCTCGTGCAGGGCAACTTCGGCGATCTCGATGCCTTGCTCGAGAACCGGGGCGGCGCCGACGGAATCCTCGCGGACCTCGGCGTCTCGTCGATGCAGCTCGACGAGCCTGCCCGGGGATTCTCGTTTCGACGCGACGGGCCTCTGGACATGCGAATGGATTCGAGCGGCCGCACGGCGGCCGATGTTTTAGCGACGTCTTCGGTCGAGGAACTCTCACGGATCTTCCGTGAATTTGGGGAGGAGCGAATGGCGGCAAAGATCGCGCGCGGAATCGTGGCGGAGCGAAAGCGCCGACCCGTGGCGACGACCCGGCAGCTCGCCCGGATCGTCTCGGACCAGAAGGGGCATCGGGAGAAAATCGATCCCGCCACTCGAGTGTTTCAGGCCCTGCGGATCGAGGTCAACCAGGAACTCGTGGCGCTCGCTCGGTTTCTCACCGCCGCGGTCACGCGGCTGAACGCCGGCGGGCGGCTTGCGGTCATCGCCTACCACTCGCTCGAGGACCGGCTCGTCAAGGAGGCCTTCCGCCGCGAGTCCGGTGTCTGCCTCTGCCCGCCGAGGCTTCCGGCGTGCGTTTGCGGCGCCCGAGCGGCCCTGAGGGTGTTGACCCGACGGCCGCTCAGGCCCGGCGAGGCCGAGAAGCGCCGCAATCCCCGGTCCCGCAGCGCGCGGCTTCGCGTCGCGGAAAAGCTGCCGTCCGCCGCGCCGGAGATCGGAGCCTCGATCGAATGAGCCCGCTCGGCTCCTCGTGCGCGACCCCGTCCCTCTCCCGCCGGAAGAGGGAGAAGTTGGAGGCGGCGCTTCGCGCCGCGACTTCGTGAGCACTTCTTATGCGCAGTCGAAGCGCGTCGAGAACCTCCATCTGACGCGCGAGCGGGACCGGCGCCGCGGGCGAGAGCTCGCCACGTTTCTCCTCGCCGGCCTCCCGATCGCCTGCGCGCTGCTGGGATACGCCGCGCTCCACATCGAGACGGTCCGCGTCGGCTACGTGAGAGAGGCGCGTCAGAAGACGATGGCCGAGCTGACGGAGGAGAACCGCCGGCTGCGCGTCGAGCTCGGCCGCGCCTCCTCGCCGGAGCGGGTCGCGGCGGCGGCGCAGAAGAAGGGGCTTCGCCCCCCGCACCCCGGTCAGGTCCAGGTCGTCGAGCCGGCTTCCGGAAAGGGCCGATGAACGGCATCCGGCGCGGCCGCACGCGTCTCTTCCTGCTCCTGCTGATCCTGTGGGCGGCGGTCGTCATCGGGCGCCTCGCGCAGCTCCAGATCGCCCAGGGCTCCCGCTATCGCGCGCGGGCGCAGAAACAGCAGGAGCGCCGGATCGAGATCGCCGGCCAGCGCGGATCGATCCTGGATCGCGAAGGGCGACAGCTCGCCGCCTCGGTCGAGGCGGCGTCGGTCTACGCGATTCCGGACGAGGTCGACGACCCGCGTTCGGCGGCTCAAACGCTGGCCTGCTCGCTCGCGCTGTCGGAACGGGACGTGTACGAGAGGATCTCGGGCGAGAAGCCATTCGTCTGGATTCGCCGGCAGATCGATCCCGACGCGGCGGAACGAATCCGAGGCCTGAAGCTGCGGGGGGTCTACACCGTTTCCGAACCCAAGCGGTTCTACCCGAAAGGCCGTCTCGCCTCGGCGGTGCTCGGCTTCGTCGGCACCGACGACGCGGGATTGGCGGGTCTCGAGTACACGTACGACAAGAGCATTCGTGGTCGGCCCGGCGAGATCATCGCGTTGACCGACGCGCGCCGCAGCCGCTACGGCGAGGCGGAGACGGCCAAGAGCCGTACGCCTCGAGAGGGCGCGACCCTCGTGCTGGCGCTCGACTCCGGGGTCCAGTTCGCGGCCGAACGGGAGCTCGCGGCGGCGATGGCCGAGCACCGCGCCAAATCCGGCAGCGTCGTCGTGATGGATCCCTGGACGGGCGAGGTCCTGGCGATGGCGTCCTCCCCCGACTTCGATCCGAACGCCTTCAAGGAGGCGCCGCCCGAGGCGCGCCGCAACCGAGTCATCGCCGACGCCTACGAGCCGGGCTCGACCTTCAAGATCGTGACCGGATCCGCCGCGCTCGAGAACGAGCTCGTCTCGCTCGATGAGATCATCGACACCGGCAACGGGACGATTCGTGTCGCCAACACCACCATCTCGGAGAACGAGCGGCATCGCTACGGCGCTCTGACGCTCGCCGGGATCTTCGAGCACTCCTCCAACATCGGCATCATTCGCGTGGGGCTGCGGCTCGGGCCGAAGCGGCTCTTCGAGGGCGCCAGCGCCTTCGGCGTCGGGCAGCCGACCGGAGTCGATCTGCCCGGCGAGAACCCGGGCATCCTGAGGCCCCTCGGGCGCTGGTCCGCTCTTTCCAACGCGGAGATCTCGATGGGGCAGGAGGTCTCGCTCAACGCGATGCAGCTCGCGCGGATCACGGCGGTGATCGCCAACGGCGGGCTGCTCGTCCAGCCGCGGATCGTCACCCGGATCATCGAGCCCGGCGGAACGTCGCGTCCGGTGACGGCGCCCGAGCCCATTCGTGTGCTCTCGGAACCGACCGCGCGGGCGATTGGCCGGATTCTGGTGGGCGTGGTCGAGCACGGCACGGGCATCAAGGCGGCGATCCCGGGGTTCTCCGTCGCCGGCAAAACGGGCACGGCCCAAAAGGCGGGCGTCGGCGGATACCAGCCGGGTCGGCACGTCCCCAACTTCGCCGGGTATGCCCCGGCCGAGGCTCCGCGCTGCGTGGCGGTCGTGGTGATCGAGGAGCCCCAGGGCAAGTACTATGCGGCCGACGTGGCGGCTCCTCTCTTCTCCCGGGTCATGACGCAGGCGCTCGGCATCCTCCGCGTGGCCCCACAGGAGCAGCGGGTCCCCGCGACCGTGCTCGCGGAGGCCGCGCCCGCCGAGATCCGATATCCGGCCGGTCTCGTTCCCGTCTCCTTGCGCGGCGAGTCCGGACCCGCTTCGGTCGAACGGACTCCGGATCGGACGCCCAACACCGTTGGCCTCTCTGCGAAGCAGGCGCTCGCCCTCTTCGACGGCGCCGGCGTGCTCGTGCGATTGCAGGGCACCGGTTTCGTCGTCGCGCAGGATCCCCCGGCCGGATCGCCCATCCGCCGGGGCGGAGTGCACACTCTCTTTCTCGCCGACAGAGCGCCTGCTCCGGCCGGGGCGGCCGGACGCGTCGCGGAGGAGACGGCTCAGCCTCGTCCGGCTCCGTGACGCTCATGCAGCTCGCCGCCGTGCTGCCGGACGCGGAAATCCCTCCGGCGGCTCTGAGTCTCGAGGTCGGCGGCGTCGCGAACGACTCACGGCTCGTGCGCCGCGGCGACGTCTTCGTCGCGATTCGGGGCGAGAAGGCCGACGGGCTCTCCTACGTTCCGGACGCTCTGGCGCGCGGCGCCGTCGCCGTCGTCTCGGATCGGCCGGCCATCCCGGGACTCGCCGCCGCGTGGATCCGGGTGTCGAAGCCCCGGCGCGCGCTCGCTCTGCTGGCCGCGCGGCTGGCGGGAGACCCTTCGGAGAGGCTCGTTCTCGCCGGGGTGACCGGCACCAACGGAAAAACGACGACGACGGCGCTGCTGGAGGCGATCCTCGAGCGCCGGTACGGACGGGCCGGCTTCCTCGGAACGGTCGGATACCGCACGCCGCGGCGCGAGGTACCGGCCGGGCGGACGACGCCCGAGGCGCCGCTGATCCAGTCGCTTCTGGCCGAGATGGTCGAGGAGGGTGCAACCGCGGCGGCAATCGAGGTGTCCTCTCATGCGTTGGCGCTGGACCGGATCGAGGGGTGCCGATTCGACGTCGCTGTCTTTACGAACCTGACTCGTGACCACCTCGACTTCCACTCCGACATGGAGAGCTACTACGCCGCCAAGAGGCGGCTTTTCGAGCTACGGAAGCCCGGCGCGCCGGGCGTCGTCAACGTCGACGATCCGTTCGGGCGCCGGCTGCTCTCGGAGGCTGCGCCGCCGATCGTCGGCTTCTCTCCTTCCGGCGGCCCGGCGGATTTTCGCGCGGAGTCGGTTTGTTCCGACCTCACGGGAACCACATTCCATCTCGTGCACCCCGGTGGACGACTCCCGATCGCTTCGCCTCTTCTCGGGCGCTTCAACGTGGGCAACCTTCTCGCTGCTGCGGCGGCCGGGATCCGTCTCGGAATCCGGCCGGAAGACGTCGCGGCGGCGCTGGCGACCGTCGCGCGCGTCCCGGGACGGCTGGAGCGTGTCGAGGCCGGACAACCTTACGTCGTGCTGGTCGACTACGCGCACACGCCCGACGCGCTCGAGCGGCTGCTGACGGCCGTGCGAGAGCTGAGCGACAAGACCCTGATCCTCGTCTTCGGCTGCGGCGGCGATCGCGATCGCGGGAAGCGCCGGCCGATGGGTGAGATCGCGGGACGCCTCTCGGACATCCCGATCGTGACCTCCGACAACCCTCGGTCCGAGGACCCGGAAGCGATCCTCCGGGACGTCGAGGAGGGTCTGCGTGCCTCCGGCGCGCGAAAGTACTTGAAGATCGCAGACCGCCGGGAGGCGATTCGCCACGCCATCGAGCTCGCCAACTCGGGCACGGTCGTCGTGCTCGCGGGGAAGGGCCACGAGTCGACGCAGGTCGTCGGCGCCCGAGAGATCCCCTTCGACGACCGGAAGGTCGCGGCCGACTTCGCGGGGCGAAGGTGAAGTTTCGCCTGTCCGAGATCGCCACGCTCCTTGGCGCCCCTGGCGAGGGGGACGCCGCGCTCTCCGGGGTCGCGGTCGATTCTCGCCGCGCGCGTCCCGGAGATCTCTTCGTTGCGATTCGCGGCGCAAGGGTCGACGGACACGACTACGCGGCCGAGGCCGCCCGGCGGGGCGCGGGGGCGCTGCTGGGACAGCGCCGCCCCGCCGATCTGCCGCCCGGCTTCCCGATCCTTCTCGTTTCGGATCCGGTCGAAGCGCTCCAGCGCTTCGCCGCGAAGGTCCGGAAGGACTCGGGCATCCGCCTCGCGGCGATCACCGGCTCGGTCGGAAAAACGACGACGAAGGAATTCACCGCGGCGATCCTGGCTCGCCGCTTCGCCGTCGCCAAGACGCCGGGCAACCAGAACAGTCAGATCGGCTTCCCCATGTCGATCCTCAACCTGTCTTCGGCGCCGGAATGGATGGTGGGGGAGATGGGACTTTCGGCGGCCGGGGACCTTTCCAGGCTGTCTCGCGCCTTCGAGCCGGACCTCGCGGCGATTCTGACCGTGGCGCCCGCGCATCTGGAGTTCTTCGCCTCGCTGGACGACATTGCCGCCGCGAAGGCCGAGATCCTGGAGGGCCTCGCCGCCGGGGGCGTCCTGGTCGCCAACGCGGACGATCTCCGCGTCGCCGCGATCGCCGCACGACATCGAGGTCCCGTCGTCCGATTCGGCCGGGCGGCCGGCGCCGACGTCCGCGCCGAGGACGTCGTCTCGCGGGAAGACGAGAGTCGGTTTCGACTCGAGATGCCCAACGGTCATTCGAGCGTGCGCCTGCCGATGCCGGGAGCGCATCAGGTCGTGAACTTCCTGGCGGCCTCGGCGATTGCCTTCTCTCTCGGACTCTCGCCGGCGGACTGCGCGGCGGCCGCCGCCGGCATGCGGCCAGCCGAGCACCGAGGAGAGCTCAAGCGGCACACCTCGGGAGCCCTCCTCCTCGACGACTCGTACAACGCGAACCCCGCCTCGATGCGGGCGGCGCTCGAGACGCTCGCCGCCATTCCGGCCCGCCGGCGCGTCGCCGTCCTCGGAGACATGCTGGAGCTCGGCCGCGAGGAGGAGCGATGGCACCGGGTCACCGGGCGAGACGTCGCCGGCAGGGCCGATCTGCTCGTCTGCGTGGGCGCCCGCGCCCGCGCGATCGGAGAGGGGGCTGTCGAGGCCGGCCTTCCGCCGGAGGCGGTCCGGAGCGCCGATTCCGCGGAGCAGGCCTGTGCCCTGCTGGGGGAGCTGCTGCGCGAAGGGGATATCGCGCTGTTCAAGGCGTCGCGCGGAGTGGGGCTCGACCGCGCCGTCGCCCTCCTGACGGCGGAGGGCTGAGATGCTCTACTGGCTCTTGTTTCCTCTGGCGGGGCGGTTTCCGGCTTTCAACGTCTTCCGCTACATCACGTTCCGCACCGCGATGGCCGCCGTCACAGCTCTCGCGATCTCTCTCTTGCTCGGACCGCCGACCATACGTCTGCTAAAGAGGCTTCAAATCGCTCAGTCGATTCGCGCCGACGGGCCGCAGAGTCACCTCGCGAAGGCGGGGACGCCCACCATGGGCGGGATCCTCATCGTCTTCGCGGTCGTGGTCGCGACGCTTCTCTGGATGGATCTGCGCAACCGGTTCGTCTGGATCTCTCTCGGCACGCTCGTCGGAGTCGGCGCGGTCGGGTTCGCCGATGACTGGGTCAAGGTCACGCGCCGCCGCAGCCTCGGGCTCACCGGCCGCGGCAAGCTGCTGCCGCAGTTTCTCGTGGCGCTCGCCGTGGGCTGGGCGATCCAGCAGTGGGCCGGGCACGGCGCGATCTCGACCGTCGTGACGTTTCCCTTCCTGAAGAGGCTGCTCGTCGACCTCGGCATCCTCTATATTCCCTTCGTGGCGGTGGTCGTGGTGGGATCCTCGAACGCCGTGAACTTGACGGACGGTCTCGACGGGCTGGCCATCGGCGCCGTCGGCATCGCGGCCGGCACATACGGGATCCTCGCCTACGTCACGGGCAACGTCGTCGCCGCCCGATATCTCCAGATCCCCTACATCCCCCAGTCGGGCGAGCTCGCGGTGTTCTGCGGCGCGCTCGTCGGAGCCTCTCTCGGGTTCCTCTGGTTCAACTGCCACCCCGCCGAGATCATCATGGGGGACGTCGGCGCGCTGTCGCTCGGCGCCGCGATCGCGGCGGTCGCCGTCATGACGAAGCAAGAAGTCCTCCTGGCGATCGTCGGGGGACTCTTCGTTCTCGAGGCGCTGTCCGTCATCATCCAGGTCGTCTCGTTCCAGAGCACCGGTCGGCGCGTGTTCCGGATGGCGCCGCTCCACCACCATTTCGAGCTGGCCGGCTGGGCCGAGTCCCGCGTGATCATGCGCTTCTGGATCCTCGCGATCTTCTTCGCGGTTCTCGGGCTCTCGACCCTCAAGCTGCGATGAGCGCCCGGCCGATGGAACGTCCCGCCGCCGCCGCCGCTCTCCTTCCGCCGCGAGTCGCGGTTCTGGGGTTCGCGCGCAGCGGCCGCGCGCTGGCCGAAGCCCTCCTCGCGCGAGGGGTCGCCGTGACGGTGGCGGATCGACGGGCGGAAGGGGAGTTCCAAGCGCTCGAGCCGTTGCGTCGGAGGGGCGTGCGGTTCTTCTTCGGCGATTCCCCCGCCGAATTCCTGGCGCACGCGGACTGGCTCGCGGTCTCGCCCGGCGTCCCCCTTGGCTCCCCGGCCGTCGAGGAGGCGCGCTCGCAGGGCATTCCGGTCCTCTCGGAGCTCGAGATCGCATGGCGAATCGCGGACGCGGAAGGCGAGGGCGCCCATCGCTGGATCGCCGTAACTGGCACCAACGGAAAGTCCACGACGGCGAGCTGGATCGCCGAGATCCTGAATCGCGCCGGGCGTCGCGCCGTTCTCGCCGGGAACATCGGCGCGCCGCTATCGGGATTCCTGGCGGAGCGAGAGCCGCGCGACTTCGTCTGCGAGGTCTCCTCCTTCCAGCTGGAGACCGTGGATCGCTTTCGGCCGCACGTCGCCGTCCTCACGAACATCACACCGGACCACCTGGATCGCTACCGGGACTTCTCCGAGTACGCGGCGGCCAAGGCGCGTCTCTTCGTCCGCCAGCAGCCCGGGGACTTCGCCATCCTCAACGCGGACGATCCCGGGTCCGCGGCCATCGGCACCTGCGGCCGCCGGCTTCTCTTCTCGCGCCGCGGGCGAGACCCTGGCGGGGGAGCATGGCTGGAATCGGGGCGGCTGCGCTCGGATGTGCGTCCGCCGATCCACGACGTGATCGCCGCGGCGGACCTCGCGCTCTCCGGCGCCCACAACGTGGAGAACGCGCTCGCGGCCGTCGCGGCCGCGGAGTGCCTCGAGGCCCCTCCGGAGGCGATCATCGGCGCGCTGACCGACTTCCGGGGACTGCCGCACCGGACGGAGCTCGTCGCCGAGTCCGGAGGCATCCACTGGATCGACGACTCGAAGGGGACGAATGTGGACGCGACCGCGAAGTCCCTGGAGGGCTACCCGGAAAGGAGCGTGCTGCTGATCCTGGGCGGGCGCGACAAGCACGGCGACTTCCCGGTTCTGGTGGAGCCCGTCGCCCGAGCCGTCCGGGTCGTGCTCACGATCGGCGAGGCGGCGGCATCGATCGAGCGCGCCCTGGCCGGCGCCGCGCCGGTCGAACGCTGCGGCACCATGGAGCGGGCGGTGGCCCGCGCCGCCTCGCTCGCCCGTCCGGGCGACACCGTCCTGCTCTCTCCGGCCTGCGCGTCGTTCGACCAGTACGAGAACTTCGAGGAGCGGGGGAGACACTTCACGGAGCTGGTCCGGCAGGCGGTAGGCGGCAGGCGGTAGGCGGTAGGAGGAAATTAGAGCTATGCGACCCCGCCACACCCCAACCGAGGACCTCCGCCTCCCCCCTCCCGCCTCCCGCCTCCCGCCTCCCGGGATAACCCATGGCCCGTAAACTCGCCTCGGACAAGGTTCTCTTCGCTGCGCTCGTCGCGCTGTCGCTGTTCGGCTGCGTCATGATCTACAGCGCGTCGGCCGTCTCGGCGGGAGAGACGTCGGGCAATCCCTATCGCTATCTCGTAAAGCAGATCGCAGCGCTCGCGGTCGGAGGGTTCCTCGCATTCGTCGTCTACCGCACCGATTACCGGGTGTTCGCGCGCCCCTGGATCGTCTACGGCGCCTACGCCGGAAGTTTCCTGCTCGCCGTCTTCGTTCTGTTTCGTCCGCCGATCAACGCCGCGCGGCGGTGGATCCCGCTCGGTTTCACGATGCTCCAGCCGTCGGAGCTTCTAAAGGTGTCGCTGGTGCTCCTTTTGGCGCATCAGCTGGCCCGCAAGAGCGCGAAGGCGGGCGATCCGGAGCGGGCACTCGTGCCGGCGCTCGTCTTCACCGGCGCGGCGGCCGGAGTGGTCGTGGTCGAACCCGACCTGGGGACCGCCTTCTGCTACGTGGTGCTCTGCGCTGTGTTGCTCTGGCTGGCGGGCGCGCGCGTGCGGTTCTTTCTGATCGGCGCCCTCGCCATGCTGCCGCTTCTGGCCGCTCTGATGCTCTCGGCGGATTACCGCCGAGCGCGGCTGCTCTCGTTCCTCCACCCCGAGGCCGATCGGCTGGGAGCCGGGTTCCAGGCGATCCAGTCGCTCATCGCGGTCGGGGCCGGTGGGTGGTTCGGCAACGGTCTCGGCGGCGGCCGTCAGAAGCTGTTTTTTCTCCCCTATCCGCACACCGACTTCATCTTCGCCATCGTAGGCGAGGAGCTTGGATTCGTCGGGTCGGTCGCGATGGTCATCTGCTTTAGCCTCGTTGCGTGGCGGGGATTGCGCGCCGCGCGACGCGCGCCCGAGCCCTTCGCGGCGTTTCTGGCGGCCGGAGCGACCGCGATGATCGTGGTCCAGGCGGCGATCAACCTCTCCGTAGTGCTGGCGCTGGTGCCGACCAAGGGCATTCCGCTTCCATTCGTCTCCTATGGCGGCTCGTCGCTCGTCGCGTCCTGGATCGCCGGCGGCTTGATCCTGAACATTTCCCAGCACGAAGTGGCGGATGGGGGATGAAGCGATTTTGGATTTTGGTTTGCGACAACTTGAAACGTGAAACTTGAAACCTGAAACGGAATGAGCGACCTCGGCTCCTACATCATCGCAGCGGGCGGCACCGGCGGCCACATCGTCCCCGGCGTCGCGCTCGCCCACGAGATCCGGACGCAGAAGCCCTCGGCGACGATTCTCTTCATCGGCACCGCTTCGGGACTCGAATCCCAAATGGTGCCCTCCGCCGGGTATCCGCTGGAGTTGATCGATGCCTCGGGTTTCGTCGGAAAGACCTGGACGAAGCAGATCCGGTCGCTCGGGCAACTGCCGAAGGGTTTCCTTCAGGCGCGGCGGCTTCTCCGCCAGCACAAGGCGCGAGCGGTCGTCGGCGTCGGCGGATACGTCACCGTTCCGGTTCTGATCGCCGCGCGGACGCTCGGCATCCCGACTCTGATCCATGAGTCCAACGCCTTGCCCGGAGCCTCGAACCGCTACCTCAATCGGTTTGCGACGCGGACGGCCGTGGGGCTCGCGGCGACCAACGAACGGTTGAAGAGACCGGGGATCGTGACGGGAAACCCGGTGCGACGGGAATTCTTCGACTGCTCGCCGGTCGAGCCGGGCGGGAAGACACGGCGCCTGCTCGTCTTCGGCGGAAGTCAGGGGTCCCGCGTCCTCAACCGGGCGATCGCACGCGCCGCCGTCCTCCTCGAGAAATCGGCGTTGGAGGTGATCCATCAGACCGGCGAGAGGGACTTGACCGGCACTCGCCAGCGCTACAGCCGGATGCCGTCCGGCTGGAGGCTCGTTCCCTTCCTGCCGCGGCTGTGGGAGGAGATGGGCTGGGCGGATCTCGTGCTCTCGCGCGCCGGGGCGATGACGGTCTCGGAGCTCGCCGCGGCGGGGCGGCCGTCGATCCTGGTCCCGTTCGCGGCGGCGGCCGCGGGCCACCAGCTCTTCAACGCCCGGGCGATGAACAAGGCGGGAGCGGCGGTGATCGTCCTCGAGAAGGACCTGACGGCCGAGAACCTGGCCGGAACCGTCGTGTCGTTGTTCGAAGCGCGGGACCGGCTGGTCGCCATGAGCCAGAAGGCCCGGTCGCTCGCGCGGCCGGACGCGGCGAAGGATCTCGCGCGGCTGCTCTTCGAGGCCGAGACCGCGCGATGAGATTCCTGCGCCTCCGCCGCCTCCATTTCGTCGGCGCCGGGGGGGTCGGCATGAGCGGCCTGGCCGAAATCCTCTTGCTCGCGACGCCGCTGGAGATCTCGGGCTGCGACCTCGCCCGCTCGGAGAACACCGCCCGGCTCGAGAAGCTGGGAGCGCGCATCGCGCAGGGGCACGATCCAAGCCACGTGGACGCGGCGGACCTGCTCGTCATCTCTTCGGCCGTGCGCGACGACAACCCCGAAGTCGCGGCGGCCCGCGCCCTCGGGATCCCCGTCATACGGCGCGCCGAGATGTTGGGCGAGATCATGCGGTTGAAGCAGGGGATCGCGGTCGCGGGCACCCACGGGAAAACGACAACGACGTCTCTGACGGGCATGGTCTTGACGGAAGCCGGATTCGATCCGACGATCGTCGTCGGCGGGCAGGTCCACATCCTCGGGACGAACGCGAGGCTTGGGAAGGGAGACTACCTCGTCGCGGAGGCGGACGAGTATGACCGGTCTTTCCTCGAGCTCACCCCGGTCGTCGCCGTCATCACCAATGTCGAGGCCGACCATCTCGATACCTACCGCGATCTCTCCGACATCCTGGACGCGTTCGCCACGTTCGCCAACCGGGTTCCGTTCTTCGGGTCCGTGGTCGTGTGCGCCGACGATCCCGGCGCGCGCAGCCTGCTGCCCCGGATCAAGAAAAGAGTCGTCACCTACGGCGAGTCGCCGGAGGCAGGGCTCTCGGCTCGAGCCGTGCGCCTGGAAGCGGACGAGACGTCGTTCGAAGTCGTGGACGCCCGCCAGGGCCTGCTGGGCGCCGCTCGGCTCAAGCTCGCCGGGCGACACAACGTCTTGAACGCTCTGGCGGCGATTGCGGTCGGCCGCGAGCTTCTGGTGCCCTTCGACCGAATCGTCCGAGCCCTCGAAAACTTCACCGGAGTCGTTCGACGCTTCGAGCGCAAGGGCGAGCGCGGCGGCGTGCTCGTCGTGGACGACTACGCGCATCATCCGACCGAGATTCGCGCGACGCTCTCGGCGGCCCGCCAGGTCTATCCGCGGCGGCGCCTCGTGGCGCTGTTTCAGCCCCATCTCTTCTCCCGCACGCGCGACTTCTGTGCGGAGTTCGGCGAGGCGCTCGGGGGAGCCGACGCGGCCATCGTGATGGACGTCTATCCGTCTCGCGAGCAGCCGATTCCGGGCGTCACGGGGGAGCTGATCGCGCAGGCCGCGCGGTCGGCCGGCGGGCGCCTTGTTACGTATCTGCCTGAAAAACAAGAGGTTGTAAGCTGTCTAGAGAGGACGCTTTGCCCGGGTGACCTTCTGGTGACCCTGGGCGCGGGAGACGTCGGGAAGTTCGGCGAGGAGTACCTGAGCCGTGGCCGCACCGGATAGAGGCTCCCCGTTCCTTCGGCGCGAGCCCGCGGCCTCGCGACACCGGAGCCGGCCTCCGGCTCTCCGGCTTCTGTTCGGGTTCGCCCTGGCGCTCTCGTGCGCGGTCGGAATCGGGCGGTTCGTTGGCGGGCAGCGCTTCGAGGTTCGGCGCTTCGAGGTATCCGGGAATTCACGCGCGCGTACGGAGGAGATCCTCGGACTGCTCGCGAAGTGGAGCGGCCGAAACCTCGTGATGCTGGATCTGGCTCCCGTCGCGCGCTCGATCGCGACGCACCCGTGGGTGGACACGGTGACGCTCACGAAGCGATTCCCGGACGGCCTGACCGCGCGCATCCTCGAGCGCCGTCCGCTCGCGCTCTATCGGGAACAGGATCGCTTCTGGTTCGTGGGCGCCGCGGGCCGTCTGATCGCGCCGTACGATTCCCGCCGCGACCTCACGAGGTATGTGATTCTGACGGGAGAGCGGCGCGCGCTGCCGGACTCGGTCGCGCTTCTCGAAGATCTGCGCGCTTCGTCCCCGGAGTACTTTCCCGCGCTCTCGGAAATCGCCTCGCTCCCCGACGGGGGATTCGGTATGATGGATGCGATCTTTCGAAGGTCGATTCGTGTTCTTCGGGCGGACGCGCCGCAAAAGATTCGCGCGCTGCTCGAGGCGCGAGGGTTCATCGAAGGTCGTGGGTGGGAGGCGCGGGCCATCGATCTCCGTTTTGCGGACCGGATCATTCTCGTCGGCGCGTACGGCGCGGGAAATCGTCTCTGATGTTCGGCAGGTGGCAGGCGGCAGGCGGCAGGCGAACCGAGGCCCCCGATTCCCCCGCCTCCCCCCTCCCGCCTCCCCCCTCCCGGCTCCGGATCCGATGATGGCGAAGCCCGAGTCCTTCCTCGTCGCCTGCGACATCGGTACCTCGAAGATTTGCGTCCTGATCGGCGAGCAGAGCGCCTCCAACGCTCTGGACGTCATCGGTAAGGGAGCCTCGGCGAATCGCGGCACGCGCAAGGGCAACATCATCAACGTGGACGCGACGATCGAGGCAATCAAGCGGGCCGCGGAAGAGGCCGAGATCATGGCGGGAGTCCAGATCTCCCGCGCCTGGGTCGGAGTCTCCGGCTCGCAGGTCCGTTCCTTCAACAGCCGCGGGGTCGTGGCCGTCGCCGGCAAGGACCGCGAGATCACGAAAGAGGACGTCGCCCGGGTCATCGACGCCGCCCGGGGCGTCCAGATCCCCCAGGATCACGAGGTCGTCCACGTCATCCCCCGGGATTTCGCGGTGGACGGTCAGGACGGCGTCGCCGACCCCCTCGGGATGATCGGCAGCCGGCTGGAGGCCGACGTCCACGTCGTCACGGCGCCGGTCGCGGTCACCCAGAACATCGTGACCTGCATGAACAAGGCGGGCGTCGAGGTCGTGCAGCTCGTTCTGGAGCAATTCGCGGCGGCCGAGGCAGTGCTCACGCCGGACGAGAAGGAGCTCGGGATCTGCCTGGTCGACATCGGCGGCGGGACGACGGAAGTTGCCGTCTACCAGAGGGGAACGATCGCGCACACCGCGGTGATTCCGATCGGCGGCGACCACTTCACCAACGACCTCGCCGTCGTGCTGCGGGCGCCGATCACCGACGCCGAGCGGCTCAAGAAGAAGTACGGCTGCGCGCTGCGCAGCGCCGTGTCCGAAGACGAGATGGTCGAGGTGCCAATGGTGGGCGGCCGCGCTCCCAAGCTCTGCCCCCGCTCGACCCTCTCCGACATCCTGCAGCCGCGGGCCGAAGAGCTCCTCGGCCTGATTCATGAAGACATCAAGCGACTGGGGCTCGACAAGGAGATCCGATCGGGGCTCGTCTTGACCGGAGGCGGCTCCGAGCTGGAAGGCATCGTCGAGATTGCCGAGGGCATTTTCGACGGACCGGTTCGGCGCGGAATTCCGGCGGGCGTGGGTGGCCTGGTCGACGTTGTGTCGCGGCCGGAGTGGTCGACGGCCACCGGTCTCCTGCTGTACGGTCACCGTTACAAGCCTTCGCGCCGGCGCTCGAAGGCCTTCTTTCAGGCGGCCAACTCGGTCTCGCGGTTCATCCGGGACTTCTTCTGATGGGTTTACGCGGCAAACGGCGACGGAGGGCAATGCCGATGATCGAGTTCCAGGATGACGAGAAGCACCCGCTGTCGATCGAGCTGGACGGCGGCGACGCCTCTCCTGCGACGATCCGCGTGATCGGCGTCGGGGGAGGCGGATCGAACGCCGTCAACCGCATGATCGCCGCGGGCGTGAAGGGCGTGGAGTACTTCGCCTGCAACACGGACCTCCAGGCTCTGCGCAAGTGCGGCGCGCCGAACAAGCTGCAGATCGGTGCCCGCCTCACGAAGGGCCTAGGCGCCGGAGCCGATCCGGACGTCGGCCGCAACGCCGCGCTCGAGGATCAGGACAAGCTGGGTCAGGCCGTCGCCGGCGCCGACATGATCTTCCTCGCGATGGGACTGGGCGGCGGAACCGGATCCGGCGCGGGCCCGATCATCGCGAAGCTGGCGGCGGAGGCGGGCGCGCTCGCCGTGGCGGTCGTGACGAAGCCTTTCGAATTCGAGGGAAAGAAGCGCATGCGGCAGGCGGAGCGGGCCTCGCGGGAGCTGCGCGAGCACGTCGACACGCTGATCACGATCCCCAACCAGCGGCTCCTCGGCTTCGTCGAACGTAACACGCCGCTCCAGGAGTCCTTCAAGATCGCCGACGACGTCCTTCGTCAGGCCATCCAGGGGATCTCGGATCTGATCAACTGTCCGGGCGAGATCAATCTCGACTTCGCCGACGTCCGCAAGATCATGTCCGACATGGGGCGCGCGCTCATGGGAACGGCGATGGCGGAGGGGGAGAACCGCGCCGTCCACGCGGCTCAGGCGGCGATCTCCTCGCCGCTGCTCGAGGACGCGTCGATCGAGGGTGCGCGCGGGGTGCTCATCAACATCACGGGCGGAGCGGACCTGACGCTGTTCGAGGTCACGGAGGCCGCTCAGATCATCCAGCAGGCCGCGGATCCGGAGGCGGAGATCCTCTTCGGCTGCGTCCACGACGAGAAACTGGCGGGCAACGTCAAGGTCACGGTCATCGCGACGGGGTTCGACCGGCTGGAGCGAGAGCTCGCCGCCGAAGAGGGGCCCCGGCAGATGACAACCGCCAACAAGCCGTTGCGGCCGCCGTTCCTTCGAGGAGACGACTCGGGGGGCTTCGGCCCCAACGCGTCGTCGCGGGACGATTTCGACATTCCGACGATCCTGCGGAGGCAGATGGACTAGAGGCGAGCGGGCGGACGCAAGCTAATCCCCTCTCCCCCCATCGAGGGAGGGCAGGGTGAAGGGGGGGAGCCCTACAGCTGCGTGATCAGCCACGACCGGGCGAAGTCCCAGTCACGCTTGACCGTTGCGACCGAGATGCCGACGACCTCCGCGATCTCATTCTCGGTCAGCCCGCCGAAGAACCGCAGCTCGACGACCTGAGCGGGCCGAGCCGCGAGCTTCTCCAGCCTCGTGAGCGCGTCGTTCAGGCCGACGAAGTCCTCCTCCCGCGGCGTCCGGACATCGGGGATGTCCGTTAGGGTCACCCGAACTCGGCCACCGCCGCGCTTTTGTCGCGAGGCGCTCCTCGCGTAGTCGATGAGGATGTGTCGGAGCTGGCGGGCCGCGACGGCGAGGAAGTGCGCTCGATTCTGCCATGCGGTTTCCCGGGGGCCCGACGCGCACAGCCGCAGATACAGCTCGTTGACGAGCGCGGTGGTCTGCAGGGTGTGATCCGGGCGCTCGCGGCTCAATCGCTTGTGGGCAAGGCTCCGCAATTCCTGGTAGACGATTGCGACGAGGTCGTCGCGGGCCTTCTCGTCGCCCGCTCGCCAGGCCTCCAGCAAGGCCGTGATCTCACGCGGTTCCGTTGGCAAGAGCGAGGTAAGATCGTATTCTAAGCAAAGCTCTCTCGGCTGAGCGCGGAAGTTCATGACGCCGGAGCGGTTCGAAGAGATTCGGCGGACGTTCGACGCGTTGGTCGAGAAACCGTCTGCCGAGATCGCGCCGGCGCTCCAGAAGATTGGCGACGCCGATCCCGAGCTTCGCGCCGAAGTCGAGAGGCTCCTGACCGCGCGAAGCCGCGGTCATCCCGTCCTCGACCGGCAGGTTGTCGAGCTGATCGATGCCGCCGAGACCGAATCCCTGGAGGGCCGCCAGGTCGGCGCGTACCGCATCCTCCGCCGCGTCGCCACGGGCGGCATGGGCACGGTGTTCGAGGCCCAGCGGGCCGACGACGTCTTCGCGAAGCGGGTCGCGGTCAAGGTCTGCGCGGCGACGCTCGTCGGCGAGAGGATCCGGGACCGCTTTCGCTGGGAGCGGCAGATCCTTGCGCGCCTCGAGCACGCCAACATCGCGCGGATCCTCGACGGCGGGACGACCGAGCAGGGCTCGCCCTACTTCGTCATGGAGTTCGTGGATGGCCTGCCGCTCGACCGGTACGTCGAGGAGCGCGGCCTCGGGCTCGAAGAGCGGCTGCGACTCTTCTGCGAGGTCTGCCACGCGGTCGCTTACGCGCACCGAAACCTCGTCGTTCATCGAGACCTGAAGCCCTCGAACATCCTGGTCGAGCCCGAGGGCAACGTGAAGCTCGTCGACTTCGGGATCGCCAAGCTTCTGGCCGAGGGAAGCGAGGCGGCGGCCAATCCGACGCGGACTCTCCTGCGAGCCATGACCCCCGAATACGCGGCGCCGGAGCAGGTGCGTGGTGACGCGATCACCACCGCCACCGACGTCTACGCGCTCGGCGTCGTCCTCTACGAGCTCCTGACGGGCCGCAGGCCGTATCGCGTCACGGGGGCGACGCCGTCGGAGTGGGAGCACGCGATTCTCGACCAGGAGCCTGTTCGTCCGAGCGCGCGCGTAGCGACGTCGCCGAAAGCGGAGGAACAGACGCGCGAGCACCACGGCGCGCCCGACCTACCGATTGCCCAGCTCCGGCGCCGGCTGCGCGGCGATCTCGATCGCATCGTTCTGAAGGCGCTCCAGAAGGAGCCCGAGCGCCGGTATCCCTCGGCGGACGCGCTCGCGGCCGACATCCGTCGCCACCTTGCCGGTCTTCCGGTCTCGGCGCACGGAGACGCGCTCACGTATCGCGGGATGAAGTTCGTGAAGCGCCATCGCGTCGGCGTGGCGGCGGCGACGCTGGTGTTCCTTTCCCTGATCGCCGGCCTCGTGGGCACCTCCGTGCAGGCGCGGCGCGCGACCCGGGAAGCGAGCAAGGCGTCGGCCGTGAAGGATTTCTTGAAGAGCCTCTTCTCGGCCTCGGACCCCGCGCAGGCCCAGGGAAAAGAGCGGACGGCGAAACAGCTCCTCGAAGACGGCGCCCGGCGGATCGAAACGGAGTTCAAGGATCAACCTGAGGTGCAGTCGGAGGTCGCCCGCCTGATCGCCGCCGTCTACCTCGGACTGGGCGAGTACGGCCGGGCCGCGCCGCTGCTCCGCGCGGATATCGAACTACGCCGCCGCCTTGAGGGGCCGAAAAGCGTGGGCGTGGCCGAGTCGCTGACCCAGCTCGCCGACGTCCTCTACGACCAGGGCCGGTTCGACGACGCTTTCCTGATGTACGAGGAGGCGCTCTCGATTCAGCGCGCCCGGCGCGGGGAACGCAGTCCGCAGGTCGCCGAGCTGCTCTGGGACATCGCGGGCGTGAAGCGCAACCGCGGGGACCTGGCCGCGGCCGAGGCGTTGCAGAAGCAGTCTCTTGCGATCTACGTGGCGACTCGGGGCAGCGACTCGAGCGACGCGACCGCCGTGCGCGAGAGCCTGGCCATCACCTATGCGGACGGCGACCGCTATGGCGAGGCGGTGGCCATGAACGGTCCCGTCGTGGACTGGCGCGAGCGCCATTACGGCTCGGACCATCCCGACACTCTCAACGCTCGCTACAATCAGGCCACCTACCTGCTGGCCCTTGGGCGGACCGCGGAAGCGTCCCGCATTGTCCAGGACGTCGTTGCGAGACAGCGGCGCGTCCTTGGCGTCCGACACGATCGCCTGGCTGCATCGCTGCGGCTGCTGGCCCGCGCGCTTGAGCAGTCCGGGCGAGGGGAGGGCGCGCTGGCTCCGATCGCCGAAGCCCTGGCCATCCGTCGCAAGAGTCTGGGTCCGACGCACTGGCAGGTCGCGCTGGACCTGGCCTGGCAGGGAGTGATCGAGGCGGAGACCGGCCGGCTTGCGGAGGCGGAGCGCGACTGCCGCCAGGCGCTGAGTCTGGTCGATCGACAGAAGGACATCGGGCCGATCACTCTCGGCAACGTACGCTCGCTCGCTGGCAGCGTGCTCGCCGAGGCCGGCAGGCTGGAGGAGGCAGACGAGCAGCTCTCGCAAGCGGTCGCGGTCTTTCGCAGCTCGCACCGGAGCGGGGTCTGGTTCGGCCGCGCGCTCAACGCTCTGGGCAACGTGGCGCGGCGGCGCGGTCAAACGGCGCAGGCCGTCGAGATGGGGCGGGAGGCCCTCACGGTCCTGGAGAAGAGCGGCGGTCCGAACCATCCCGTCCTCGCTCTCGCTCGCGCCCACCTCGGCGCCGCGTTGTGGGCCGCCGGCCAGGCCTCCGAGGGCGAGCGCCTGTTGCGCGCCGGGCTTGGCGACCTCGAGCGCGAGTTTCCCGACGGCAATTTCGACCTGGCGAGCGCTTGGTTCCTCCTGGGCCAGGCGCTGGCGAAGAGCGGCCGCGTCATCGAGGCCGGCCTGCTGCTGAAGCAGGCTCTCGAATGGCGGCAGACACACCTCGGCCCGGCCGATCCCCGCACCGTTGCGGCACGCCGGGCCCTCGACTCGTCTCCATAGCGACTTCGGGCCTCCCCAGTCCGCCGAATGAGAATCGGGGACTCCCGTCGAGCCTCCTTCCGCTGAAGGAGGGAATCCTCTCTCCCAGAGTGAGCCGATTCTCGGCGACTTGTCGCTAACAGGATGAGGCGGGTCCCTTTCCGGCGCGGATCGACCTCTGCCGCCAGGTGAAGGCGGGTTTTTCGAAGAAGGAGACATGTCATGACCTCAGGTATTCGCGATCTGTTGCGCAAGGGTCTTCTCGGCCTCGCGGGGGCGCTCCTACTCACCTCGAGCGCGCCCGCGCAGAATCCCCTCGGCACAGCGTTCACCTATCAGGGTCAGCTTCAGAACGGAGGCATGCCGCAGAACGGGCCCTGCGATTTGCGCTTCAAGCTCTACGACGCCTCCTCCGGCGGCACTCAGATCGGCTCGACCCAAACGCTCTCCAGCGTCGGCATCTCCAACGGCCTCTTCACGGTCTCTCTCGACTTCGGCGCCTCCGCCTTCACGGGATCGGCCCGCTGGCTCCAGAGCGCCGTGGCGTGCCCCTCGGGGGGCAGCTTCACGACACTCTCGCCTCTCCAGTCGCTGACGCCGGCGCCCAATGCCCTCTTCGCTGAGCATGCTTCGGTTTCGACCAACACGTCGCTGACGGGCGACGGCAGCGCGGTTCCGCTGGGTGTCGCCGTCCCGCTCTCGATGACTCAGGGATCGGGCAGCTTCACGATGTACGTTCTAAACAGCGGGACAGGCAACGCCGTTCAGGCCGAGTCGACGGGCAACGCGGCGCTCTTCGGCCATAACGCCGGCAGCGGCAGCGGCGTGTTCGGGTACACGCAGGGGTCGAGCGGCCTGTTGGGGGCCGCAGGCGTCGTGGGAGACAGCGCCAACTACCCCGGCGTCTTCGGCGCCAGCTTCAGCGCCGCCGGAGTCTTCGGGACCAGCGTTTCGGGCGACGGAGTCTACGGCCGCGGCGATGACAACAACCACAACGGGGTCAGCGGCTACAGCCAGTACGGCACGGGCGTACTTGCAGGGACTGGCAGCGGTCGCGGGCTCCATGCCATGGGTGGCACGGGTGAGGCGATTTTGGGCGACACCTATTCCATCTACCCCGCCGTCTCGGGGGTCAACGGCGGTGGCGGGCCCGGCGTCTCTGGCACCTCCGCCGCCGCCTACTCGGATGGGATCTACGGCTATGCCCCTGGAGACCCGAACAGCCAGTATTCGGGCAGTGGTGTCCATGCGATTGGAACGTGGTTCTGCTCGAATAGCTCCTGCCTCGGCGGCTCCGTCTCCCTACTTGCAGAGGGTGTCGCAGATTTTACGGACGCAGTGCTCGTGCTCGGGGACCTTTCAGTGGGCGGGAACAAGTCTTTCGTCACCCCCCACCCGACCAATCCCTCGAAGCAGATCAACTACGTCTCGCTCGAAGGGCCGGAATCGGGAACTTACTTCCGCGGCACAGCCCGCATCGTCAACGGCTTTGCCGAGATCGAGGTGCCCGAGAGCTTCCGTCTCGTCACGGCTGAGAACGGGCTGACCGCGGTTACCTCGCCCTTGGGCAGTCCCGCGACGATCGTGTGCCTCCAGAAGTCGCTCGAGAAGATCGTCTTCCAGGGCTCAGCCGACGTCGAGTTCGACTACATCGTCAACGGCGTACGTGCCGGCTTCCAAGACCACCAGGCAATCCAGGACAACCGCCTGTTCGTGCCGCGGCGGGCCTCCGATACGAGTCTCGCGAAGCTGCCCGCTGAGGCGGTCCGACGGCTGAAGGCCAATGGGATTCTCAACGAGGACGGCACGGTGAACGAAGAGACGGCGAGGCGGATGGGCTGGGACAAGCGGCCCGACTGGAACGAGCCCGAGCGGCGTCCCGAGAGCCGTTAGGAGGACTCCGATGAAGCCTCCATTTTGGATTTTCGTTTTTCTCGTTGCCGTTCTGGCGAGCGACCTCGCGGCTGCCAAACAGACCTCCCGGTTCGCCGATTCGGACCTGCCCTCCGCTTCATTCTCCTGAGCAATGGAATCGCCCTCTCCCGTCCGTGAGCTGTTCCTCGGCGACTTGTCGCTAACGGTACGGGGACAATCCCGCGGCGGGGTTGTTGGAATGGGAAGAAAACGGAGACATGTCATGACCTCAGGTACTCGCGATCTCTCGCGAAAGGGTCTTCCCGGCCTTGTCGTGACCCTTCTGCTGGCCTCGAGCGCGTTCGCGCAGAACCCGCTCGGCACGGCATTCACCTACCAGGGACAGCTGCAGAACAACGGGGTGCCGCAGAACGGGCCTTGCGACCTCCGCTTCAAGCTTTTCGACGCCTCCTCGAGCGGCAATCAGATCGGCTCGACGCAGACGCTCTCCAGCGTGGGGATCACGAACGGTCTCTTCACGGTCTCACTCGACTTCGGCGCCTCAGCCTTCACGGGCTCGGCCCGCTGGCTCCAGAGCGCCGTCGCATGCCCTTCGGGCGGAAGCTTCACGACGCTCTCACCGCGCCAGGCGATGAGCCCCACGCCAAACGCCATCTTCGCGGAAAACGCGGCGGTCGCGACCGACGGGGCCACGCTCGGCGGAAATGGGTCGAGCGGATCGCCTCTCCACGTGGCGAGCCCCCTTACGATCAACGGATCCGGCGTGCCGGCGATCACGGGCAGCAATTCCTCGCTGCAGCCCGGGGTCTACGGCGTCAGCGCCGGAGGAGCGGGAGTCTGGGGCGACAGCAACGGATCCGACGGCGTCCACGGCCACACGACGTATGGCGCCGCCGCGGGCGTCGCGGGCTACAACGACAGCTTCGGCCCGGCCATTTTCGGCCTGAGCGCCACGGGCGACGGAGTTTACGGACAGGGCGTCTACGGAGTCGAGGGCTATAGCCAATCCAGCCAAGCAGTTCGCGGCGTGAGCCCCCAGGGCGACGGAGTTTACGGAGAGGGCGGCAACGGAGTCGAGGGCTACAGCCCAGGCTACACCGGCGTTCGGGGCACGAGCGGCGGTTTTCCCAACGGAATCGGGGTCTGGGGTAGTACCACCTCTGGCGCCGCCGGCGTCCGAGGAGACGCGTCCAGCAACGGCGCCGGGGTCTCGGGATCCAACGACAGCGCGGGCGACGGCGTCATAGGGTATTCGGCCGGTAACACGAACAATAACGACGGTATCGGCGTACTCGCCATCGGGACGGCAACGTGCGACTTCTATTGGAACTGCTCGCCCGGATCCTGGGCGTTTCGGTCGACAGGCTACGCTCAGTTCTCGGACAATGTCTACGTCGCGGGAAGTTTTTCCATCGGCGGCTACAAGAACTTTGTCACGCCCCATCCGACGGATCCGTCGAAGCAGATCAGCTACGTCTCGCTCGAAGGGCCGGAATCGGGAACTTACTTCCGCGGCACGGCCCACATCGTCAACGGCTTCGCCGAGGTCGAGGTGCCCGAGAGCTTCCGCCTCGTCACGGCTGAGAACGGGCTGACCGCGGTCGCCACGCCCTTCGGCACGCTCGCAACGATCGTATGCCTCCAGAAGTCGCTCGAGAAGATCGTCTTCCAGGGCTCAGCCGACGTCGAGTTCGACTACATCGTCAACGGCGTCCGTGCCGGCTTCCAAGACCACCACGCAATCCAAGACAACCGCCTGTTTGTGCCGCGGCGGGCCTCCGATACGAGTCTCGCGAAGCTGCCCGCTGAGGCGGTCCGACGGCTGAAGGCCAATGGGATCCTCAACGACGACGGCTCTGTGAACGAAGAGACGGCGCGCCGAATGGGCTGGGACCAGCGGCCCGGCTGGAACGAGCCCGAGCGGCGTCCCGAGAGCCGTTAGGAGGACTTCGATGAAGCCTCCACTTTGGATTTTCGTTTTTCTCGCCGTCGTTCTGGGGAGCGCTCTCGAGGCCCAGAGCGGGGGTCCCTACGATCTCTCCTGGTCGAAGATTTCCGGCGGCGGCAAGACCTTCTCGACCGGCGGGAACTTCTCGCTCGGCTCGACCACTGGTCAGCAGGACGCGGGCGTGCTCGCGGGAGGCAACTTCACTCTGAACGGCGGCTTCTGGGGTGCGCTCACGCCCGGCTGCGGCGCCACCGCTCCGGTCATCACGGCGCCCCTGTGGGTCCCGATAAATGCCACGGGCGTCGCTGCCAGTGTGCCCAACGTCGGCGGCGCGACCTATGCGTGGACGCTCACGGGAGGAACGATCACTTCGGGCCAGGGTACGAGCCAGATCCTCTTG
>Ga0070706_100001284_pt1 | contig 26767 bp, 22 predicted proteins | sample KBSK5501metaG_FD_65476 | JGI IMG/M metagenome (GOLD analysis project Ga0070706, IMG submission 65476) | Corn, switchgrass and miscanthus rhizosphere microbial communities from Kellogg Biological Station, Michigan, USA - KBS K5-50-1 metaG | ecosystem: Host-associated > Plants > Roots >... | reverse complement strand
GCGGCGGCGATCTGCGCGGCGGTCAGGAACGCGCGGCGCGACCGGAGCACTGCGTACACCGGGTCGCCTAGGTGCCCGGCCCCGGCGGCGGCCTCCGCAGACGGCTGCGGAGGGCTGCCGTCGTGCAGCAGCGCGGCGCGGATCGCGTGCCCCACGGCCTGCGCGACCGGCGGCGGGAAGGCGTTGCCCAGCTGCCGGTAGCGGGCCGTCTTGCGGCCGGCGAACTGCCAGCCCCACTCGTCTCGCCAGCCCTGCAGCCGGGCGACCATGTCGCAGGTCAGCCTCGGCGCGAGCGCCGGGTCGTCGCCGGCGCCAGGCGCGGCGTCGGCGATGCCGAGCCCGTCCACGCCCAGCTCGGCCCAGGCCCGTTTCGCCCGGGTGGGGCCGAGATCACCGCCGCCGTGCTTCTTGGACCCGCCGACGATCGTCGGCGCGATCCGGTTGGCCCGCAGCACCCACCGCCGGGCACCCGGCCAGCCGCGCGCGCCCATCAGGTCGGCCAGCGATTCGCCCACGGTAGGGGCCGGCCGGCCGGCCGGGGCCGGCCAGCGGAACCAGGGCGCATCGGCCGGCCGCAGCGCCACCAGCACGAACCGGGGCCTCAGCTGCGGGACGCCGTAGTCCGACGCGTGCAGCAGCCGCCAGCCGGGTACGTAGCCGAGCTCGCGCAGCCGGTCCAGTACGTGCTGGCGGTACGCGGCGAACCTGCTCTCGCTCAGCCCCCGCACGTTCTCCAGCAGGAGCGCGCGCGGCTTGATCACCTGGCACAGCTCCACCGCCCAGGCGAACAGGTCGCGCTCGTCCGCGGCGCCGAGCCTGCGCCCGGCGACGGTGAACGGGGGGCACGGCACGCCGCCGGCCAGCAGCGCGATGCCCTGGTAGTCGGCGGGGTTCCACACCTGCCGGTCGGCGGCGTCGCCCTCGGCGACCTTCCAGGCCGGCCGGTTGGCCCGCAGCGTGTCACAGGCCGCCGGGTCGAGCTCGACGGCCAGCGCGTGCTCGAACCCGGCCCGCTCCAGCCCGAGCGCCTGCCCGCCGGCCCCCGCGCAGATCTCGACCGCTTCAAGATCTGTCACGCTCGCCTCCCCTCGGCAGCCCTGACACGATGGCCCATCACGCCGTGGCGGCAGCCCCGCGGCGCCCGCACAGGTGCCCGCCCCGCGGGGTGGTCACCGCGCCGCGATGCTCACCCGTGTGCCTATCTTGGCCGAGCGGGGCGCGCTTGTGGCGGATACCCCCGTGCCGCTTCCTGTCGTGTCCCGAGACCATAGCGGCCGGGACCGACAGTGCGTCGGCGGGTTAGTCGCCGACGGCGACGTGCCGGGGTGACTTGCCGCGCGGCCGGGCCTGGCGGGGCGGCCTGGCCAGCTCTTCAGGGAGGATCAGCAGCGGGTTGACCGCGCTCTCCACCACCCGCGCGGCGAGCTCGGCCATCCGGGTGCCGTCGGCGCGGGCCGCGGTCCGCAGCAGGCCGAAGGCCTCCCTCGGCGGGACCCTCCGGCGCTCGGCGATGACGCCGATCGCCTGCTCCACCCGTACCCGGGTGGCCAGCGCGTGCTCGAGCTGGGCGACGGTCACCCGCAGGCGCGCCGCCTCGGCCGCCGCGCCGCCCGGCTCGCCGCCCTGTGCGGGCACCGGGCGCGGCGCGCCCGCCAGCCCGGGCGCGAGCAGGTCGGCGAGGATCATCGCGCTGACCAGATCCGGCAGTTCCTCGTCTCCCGCCCGCCAGCCGGTCCCGGTGCGCCGCACCGTGACGACGTGTTCAGCGTCCGGCTGGGCCGGCGCCGCCGCTGCGGCGCCGGGTTCCTGTCGCGGGACCGCTGGGCTGGCCGGCGGGCGGGCGGCGGCAGCCGTTCGGTCGAATTGATCTTTCACGGGAGCGCGGCGAGCTCCGACAGCCGGTCCTTGACCTGGGCTGCGGAAGGATTGGTCAGCGCGCTGCCGTCGGGGAAGACCACCGTGGGCACGGTCTGGTTCCCGCCGTTCACGGCCATGACGTACTCGGAGGCGTCCGGGTCGGCCTCGATGTCGACCTCCAGGACCTCGATGCCGTCGCGCGCCAGCTGGGCCTTCAGCCGCCGGCAGAACCCGCACCAGCGCGTCGTGTACATCGTCAGCGGCTCTGGCACCGCCGCCTCCTTCCGTGTCTGGCCATTCCGCACTGGTTAACGCGGGAAGTGGCGGCGGGCTTCCCGCCGCGCGCGGCCACATGCGCGAGGATGTCCGGGGTGAGGAGGACCGTGGAGGACGTGGAGCACCGCCCGGCAGGCACCGGCGGCCCGCCGGGCGCGGCGGGCGGCACGGGCGGGGCGGAGGCGGTGCTCGCCGCGCTGGACCCTGAGCAGCGCGAGGTCGCGCTCGCGGTCCGCGGGCCGGTGTGCGTGCTGGCCGGCGCCGGCACCGGCAAGACCCGCGCGATCACGCACCGCATCGCCTACGCCGTGCACACCGGGGCCGTGGATCCCCGGCACGTGCTCGCGGTCACGTTCACCACGCGGGCCGCGGGAGAGCTGCGCGGCCGGCTGCGCGGGCTCGGCGCGCCCGGCCTCGGCCTGGACCGGGTGGCGGCGCGGACCTTCCACTCCGCCGCGCTGCGGCAGCTCGGCCACTTCTGGCCCGCGGTGGTGGGCGGGCGGCCGCCCCGGGTGCTCGGGTCGAAGACCGGCCTCATCGCCGAGGCGGCGGGCGCGCAGCGGATCGGCGTCAGCGGCGCGGTTCTCGCCGACATCGCCGCCGAGATCGAATGGGCCAAGGTGACACAGGCCAGGCCCGGCGACTACCCCGCCGCGGCCACGGCGGCGGGGCGGCGCCCGCCGCTCGGGGCCGAGCAGACCGGGCGGATCTTCGCCGCCTACGAGGAGCTGCGGCGGGAACGCGGGCTGATCGACTTCGAGTCGGTGCTCGAGCTCACCGCCGCCATCCTGGCCGAGAGCAGGCAGGCCGCCGAGGAGGTACGGGACCGGTACCGCTACCTGGTGGTCGACGAGTACCAGGACGTCAACCCGCTGCAGAAGCTGCTGCTCGACGTGTGGCTCGGCGACCGGGACGACCTGTGCGTCGTCGGCGACCCGGACCAGGCGATCTACTCGTTCACCGGGGCCACCCCGCGCTACCTCACCGGGTTCGCCGCCGAGTTCCCCGCCGCCACCGTGATCAGGCTGGCGCGGGACTACCGGTCCACGCCGCAGGTGGTGACGCTGGCCAACCGGGTCATCGCGGCCGGCGGGGATGCGGTGGCCCGCTGGTCCGCCGCCCTGGTGGCGCAGCGGCCGCCCGGACCGGAGCCTTCGCTCACCGAGTACCCGGACGACCAGGCCGAGGCCGAGGCCGTCGCCGCGCGGGTCAGCTCGCTGATCGCCGGCGGGATCGCCGCGCGCGAGGTGGCGGTGCTGGTGCGGATCAACGCGCAGACCCAGGCGTTCGAGCGGGCGCTGCGGGACGCGGATGTCCCCTACCAGGTCAGGGGCGCCGAACGGTTCTTCCAGCGGGCCGAGGTCCGGCAGGCCGTCGGGCTGCTGCGGGCGGCCGGGAGGTCGTGGTCCGGCGCCGGGGATCCGGCCGGGCCCGCGGCCTCGCCCGCGCCCGCCGCGCGGCTGCCCGCCGAGGTCAGGCACGTGCTGGCCGGCCTGGGGCTGACCGGTACCGCGCCGCTGGGCGGAGGCGCGACCCGGGAGCGCTGGGAGTCGCTCGCGGCGCTGCTCGGGCTGGCCGACGACATGGCGTCGGCGCATCCGGGTGCGACGCTCGCGGACTTCGCCGCCGAGCTCGCCGAGCGCGTGGCGGCCGAGCACCCGCCGGCGGCGCCGGGCGTTACGCTGTCTTCCCTGCACGCGGCCAAGGGCCTCGAGTGGGATGTGGTGTTCCTGCCCGGACTAGCCGAAGGAGTCCTGCCGATCGTGCACGCGCAGACGGGAGAGGCGATCGCGGAGGAGCGGCGGCTGCTCTACGTGGGCGTGACCAGAGCCCGGCAGCGGGCGGAGCTGTCCTGGGCTGCCGCGCGCGCGCCGGGCGGGAGGCATGCGAGGAAGCCGTCCCGATTCCTCGGTTCGCTGCGCCTGGCCACCCTCACCTCGCCGCGGCCGGACGCGGCCGGCCCGGCGCGGCGGGGGGACCCGCGATGAGCAAGGCTCTCGACGATCTGGTGGATCTGCTCGACCTCGAGCAGATCGAGGTCAACATCTTCCGCGGCCGGAGCCCGGAGGAGAGGCTTCAGCGCGTGTTCGGCGGCCAGGTGGCCGGCCAGGCGCTGGTCGCGGCCGGCCGGACGGTGCCCGCCGGCCGGCCGGTGCACTCGCTGCACGCGTACTTCATCCGGCCGGGCGATCCCGCGGTTCCTCTCGTTTACACGGTGGACCAGGTCCGGGACGGACGGTCCTTCACCACCCGCCGGGTGTCGGCCATCCAGCAAGGGAAGACCATCTTCACGCTGTCCGCGTCCTTCCACCGGGCCGAGCCCGGCCCGGTGCACGCGACGCCGATGCCGTCGGTCGCGCCGCCCGATTCGGTGCCCCCGACGAGGGAGCGGCTGGAGAAACTGCTCGGCCCGCTGGATCCCCGCTACCGGCGGATGCTGCACAACCCGATCGACCAGCGCGTCCTCGGCCCGCTCACGGTCGAGGCGCAGCGGGACCCGGCGCTGCGGACGACCACCAACACGGTCTGGCTGCGGGTGGACGGGGAACTGCCCGACGACCCGCTGCTGCACGTGTGCCTGATGACCTACGCGTCCGACATGACGCTGCTCGACTCGATGCTGCTCGCGCACGGCCTGTCCTGGATGGACGGGCGTACCAGCGGCGCCAGCCTGGACCACGCGATGTGGTTCCACCGCCCGTTCCGGGCAGACAGGTGGCTGCTGTACGCGCAGGAGTCGCCGGTGGTCTACGGGGCGCGCGGGCTCGCCCGCGGCCAGGTCTTCACCCAGGACGGCGACCTCGTGGTGTCCGTGGTACAGGAAGGGCTAATCCGGACACAGTCCTGAGCGTTACAACTTCATGTCGATCAAAAGCCCAGGTAGAAAAACTGTTGCCGGCCCCGGAGCGCGCTACGTAGGCTGCATCCATGTCCGCGGTGTGCCGTTGCCGAGTCATGGGAGGAGGTGCCCGTCGAGATGGCCAATTGCATTGAGTCCCCGGTCTTCGCTGTGACGCGTGCCGGCGCGACCCTGCCCCCGCCGGGTGCCGTCCTGCCGGGCGCCGGCAGTGGCCTCATCGCGTGTGCCGTGGTTGCAACGACGGGGCCGTCCGCTGCGAAGGGGACAGGTATGCCCGCGCTCAGCCTGGCGCATGCCCAGGAGCAGGTCTTCGGGCAGGCGTCCGTCCGTAAGCCGTACACCGACAAGATCCGTGTCGCCGTCACCGGCGGCGGCGCATGGGGTCCGCATCCGGCGAGAGAACCGGAACCGGTCTAGAAAGACCGGCCGATCTCCCTCGGAGGCCGCGGACCCGCGAAAGGGTCCGCGGCCTTAAGTTTTGCCCCGGCCAACGATCCGACGAGTCAATGACGACGGTAGGTCACACGAGAGGGGTTGGCACCGATGCAGTGGCCCGACACCACCGCCGCGCAGGCGGACGCGGCGGGGTTCGAGGCAGGATCCGCATCTCAGGGGCTGGCGCAGGTCGCCCGGCCGGTCAGGGGTCTGCGCCCCGCACCGGAGCAGGGCGGGCCGGCAAGGGGGCAGGCACTGATCTCGCAGGTTGCCCGGCGGCTGGACCTTCCCTGCCAGGAAGATCCCGAGCTGTTCTTCGCCGAGTCGCCCGCCGACGTCGAGTGCGCGAAGGCGCTCTGCCGGGGCTGCCCGGTGATGCTCGCCTGCTTCACCGGCGCGGTCGAGCGCAGGGAGCCCTGGGGCGTCTGGGGAGGCGAGCTGTTCCTGCGGGGACAGGTCATACCCCGCAAGCGGCCGCGCGGTCGCCCGCGCAAGGACGAGGTGGCCGCCTAGCGCAGGCGGTTGCCTCGCCCCGGCCGGCTTCACGCCCCGCCCCGGTCGGCCAGCCCACTGGCCGGCCCGGACACCACTACGGAGCGAGAACGGATGGATTCACCATGTATCACCTGGCCGAAGTATCACGTCAACGACACGAAGAGATGCTGGAACAGGCGCAGGCGCGCCGGACCGCGCGGCGGGTTCAGGCCCTGAACCGCGCGCGGCGCCGGGAGGCGCGGGCGCAGCGGCTGATGAGCCAGGCGCGCGTCGAAGCCGGCCGGCTCCGGCGCGAGCTCGAGGCAGAAGCCTGATGCGCCGTGCACCGGCCTGACGGCAGCACCTCACTCGCGATCAAGCTGTTCGCCGCTGGCCAGGACGATTCTCGTCCTGGCCAGCGGCGCAGGCTTCTGTTCGCCCGGGCTCACCCTGGCTGGCCGGAGGCGAGCGGCGCGTCCGGCTCGCTCGTGTTCGGCTCGGTCGTGTCCGGGTAGTAGCCGGGCATCCACTTGATCACCTCGGCCCGGAACGGGCCCTCGCACTCCAGCTGGCACAGCACCCCGATGCCCGCCGTGGAGACGCGGTGGATGAGCACGTAGGACGGCGGAACGTTGAACCTCCGGCTGATGTTGGACGGCCGCAGGTCCGTGACCCTGGCGGCCTCATCGCGCATCCACTCCCGGGTGAACTTGAACGTCTCCACCTTGGACGGCTCGGCCAGCGGGGCGAGGAAGGCCCGTAGCGCGTCCAGGTCCACCTCGATCCCTTCCTTGAGGAAGCCCTGAACGCGCAGCTCGTGCTCGACCTCGTCGATGTCCCCTTCGTCGTCGTGCATGATCCGCAGCAGCTTCCCGATGAACGGCGGGAACCCATCCGGGAGCCGGTCGACCGCGCCGAAATCGAGCACGCCGAGCCGGCCGTCGTCCAGCAGCCGGAAGTTGCCGGGGTGCGGGTCCGCGTGCAGCAGCCCGGCCCGGGCCGGGCCCGAGAACAGGAACCTGACCAGGAGGATTCCGGCCCGGTCGCGGTCCTCCTTGCTGCCGTCACTGATGATCTTCGATAGCGGCGTGCCGTCCATCCACTCCGTGATCAGCACGTGGTCGGTCGCGGTGATCACGGGCAGCACGCAGATGTCCGGGTCGCCGTCGTAGGCGTCGGCGAACGCCTGCTGCGACGTGGCCTCCAGGTGGTAGTCGAGTTCCTCGGCCACCCGGTTGCGCAGCTCGTCCAGCAGCGGCTTGACGTCCAGGCCGGGCATCAGGATGCCGAACAGCCGGCCGGCACGGCTCAGCTGGTTGAAGTCGCTGATCAGCGCCTTTCCGGCTCCTGGATACTGGATCTTGACCGCGACCTGGCGCCCGTCGTACCAGACCGCCTTGTGCACCTGCCCGATCGAGGCGGCCGCCGCCGGCTGGTCGTCGAAGTCGGCGAATCGGTCGCGCCAGTCCTCGCCGAAGTCCTCGGCCAGGACCCGGTGCACGGTGCGGGCGGGCAGCGGCGGCGCCGACTCCTGGAGCTTGGTGAGCGTCGCGCGGTACGGGCCGGCGATCTCGGGCGGCAGCGCCGCCTCGAAGATCGACAACGCCTGCCCGAGCTTCATCGCCCCGCCCTTGAGCTCGCCGAGGACCTTGAAGATCTGCTCCGCGGTGCGCTGCTGGATCTCGCCGACGACGATCTCGGCCGGCCGGCCGCCGATCCGCTTGCCGATGCCCAGCGCGGTACGCCCGGCGAACCCCATCGGCAGGGTGGCCAGCTTGGCGGTGCGGGTGACCGCGCGGCGCGGCAGGTCGTTCACGATCTACATTGTCCGCTACTCGCCGGGTTCTCCGTCCATGTGCCGCTGGCCGGAGCCCGCCGCCGCCGCGGCCCGGCCGCGGCGGCCGGCCCGAGCACGCGCGCCGCCGCAGCCGCAACCCGGCTGCGGTGCCAGGTCCGCCGGCGCCACTGCCAGTCGGGCAGGACCAGTTCCAGCGTCCCGTTCGTCACCGCGTCGGCCCGGCCGCCGCGATCGACGAAGGTCAGCACCTGCGCGCTGGCCTGCGCGGCCACCGACGTGGCGAGCACGCAGTCGCAGGCCGGCGTGCTCAGCTGGCGGCCGATGAGCTGGGCCAGGACCATGGGCCAGGCCGGGTCGCGCTCGGCCCGCGCCATGTCCAGGCAGCGCAGGCAGGCCGAGCGCCCGGGGATGACCAGCGGGCCCACGATGCCGATCGCCTCGCCGGCCGCCGCGGTCAGGTGCGGCACGTCGTCCGCCAGCAGCCCGGCGGCCAGCTCCGGGCCGTGGCTGCCGGCCAGGACGGCCAGGTCCGGCCGGCGGGTGTCGTCGTCGGTGCGGGTCTCGGGAGCGCTGCGCCCCACCGCGCGCGCCGCGCCGGCCGACCTCGGCTCGCCGATGTCCGCCGCGCACAGCCCAGCCGGAGCGAGATCGGCGGCGAACGCCGTGCCGGTATCCCTGCAGGCCACGTGGCCGATCCCGGCGGCAGCGAGCAGGGTCGCGATGCAGGCGCCGACCTTGCCCGCGCCGTAGACGCGCACGTAAGTCGCGGATCTGCGCGCCAGGGCGCGCGCGCCGCCGTCGCCGTCTCCGTGGGCGAGCGAGGTCGTGGCGAGCTCGGGCGCGAGCCTGGTGCGGAGCGCGTCCGGCAAGGTCCGCAGCGTGCCGGCCGGAAAGTCGTCGAGGACGCCGGCGGCCGCGAGCAGGCTGATCAGCCGGTCGGCCGTGTCGGCGGCGATGCCGTGCGCGCGGGCGGCGCTGATCACCGCCTGGCGGTCCCGGCTCCCGTCAAGCAGCCCGATCAGAGCCGCCACCCGGCCGATCCCTGTGATCGCGACGGCCCGGCGCGGGTCGATCCCGATCTGTAGCGTGTCGTTGTCGCGCCAGACGGGAAGAAGGCCGGGCTTGAGCGCCAGTCTCATGCGGCCAGCATGACAGCGCCCGCTGACACTCTTACTATCCGTGACATTCCGGACGTGCCGAGGAGGGCTCATGACGGACGAGCCGCGGGCCAGCCGGCGGCCGTCGGCGGCGGATCTGGCCGCGGCGCGGGACCGGACCATCCCCGACGTCGCGGCGCCGGGCCTGCGCGTGCTGTTCTCCGGGATCAACCCTGGCCTGTACTCGGCGGCCGTCGGCTATCACTTCGCCCGGCCGGGCAACAGGTTCTGGCCGGCGCTGCACCAGTCCGGGTTCACCAGCCGCCAGCTCGAGCCGCGGGAGCAGGATCAGCTCCTGGCGCTCGGGCTCGGCATCACCAACGTGGTCGCCAGGGCCACCGCGCGCGCCGACGAGCTCGGCGCGGCCGAGCTTCGCGAGGGCGGCCGGCTCCTCGCCACCAAGGTGGCCGCGCTGCGCCCGCGCTGGCTCGCGGTGGTCGGGGTCACCGCGTTCCGGGCCGCGTTCGCCCGGCCGTGCGCGGTCGTCGGCGAGCAGCGCGAGCGCCTCGCCGGCGCCCAGGTGTGGGTGCTCCCCAACCCCAGCGGCCTGAACGCGCACTGGACCGCCGCCGCCCTGGCCGCCGAGTTCGCCCGGCTGCGCGCCGCCGCGGGCTGATGTCAGCGGCGCCGATTGGGCGTGCCGTGCGCCGATGGCTAGCTGAGCTTCGTTGCCTTCCATCCCCGGCACGCACACCGCGGCCCGGCCGTGACCGGCCGCCAGCTGCCCGGCAGCACGGCGTCGCGGGACGCCTGGCTGACCGCGGCATCTCGTTATGTGAGACGGGATCGGAGTTCTTCCGGCGACGTGAAGAGCTGGTATTGCCCCGGCGATACCTGGGTTTCACGTACACGGAGAGACGCCGCCCGGCTCTCCCGACAGTCCGAGACGTCTCAACATGTGAGACCGGCGACTTACGGAACGCACTGCGGCGCGAATCGTCCATGATCCGGAAGACTGAGCATGGCCACGGGTCTGCGGATCAACGACGTGAAGCGAAGCCCCGCGTCGCTGGGACAGCACCGGCGCTTCGCGTTGATGGCGCGTCCAGCCAGCGCCGAACACAAGCAGCACCAATGCTTCGCGATGTCCCCGCCTTGACGGATTCCGCGACCGTCGTGCCCCAGCGCGGCACCCCGCGGCAGCGGAGGTCCCGGCGCGAGCGCGAGTCCCCGGGCGGCACGGGCCGCTCGCCCCCCTTCCCCTGGGGGCGCGTGGCCCGGCCGTCTCCGCCCGGGGACTCCTCGCTCCCGAACCTAGAAGCCCGGCCACAGCCGCTCAAGGGCGGCTGTGGACAGCGAAGTGGAGAACGTGGGGGAAGGCCCGGAGTGTCCCTGTGCACAAGCGGGAACGACCCTGGGGATTCGGTCGGGCTCGGACCGCTTTGCCCCGGCTGACCGGGAACTTGTTATCCACCGCCTGTGGACACAAGAAAGTCCGTTGGCCGGGTCATCGCCCCGACGGCGCCGCGCATAACCGCGGGCCGGGACAGACCGCGACGGGCGGGGGCGGCCGCGACAGGCGGGGCGGGCCGCGACGGGCGGGGCGGGCCGCGACGGGCGGGGCGGGCCGCGACGGGCCGGGCGGCTATTCGCCCTCGGCGCCTGTGCCTTCTTCCCGGGGTGCCTCACCGGGGCCGCCGGTGCCCCCGGGCTCGGTCGGGCCCTGATCGCCGCCAGCCTCGAGCGCCGAGATGTCGAGCTCCGGCTGACCGCGGACGAACCCCTCGGGGTCGTCGAAGTCCTCGGCCGTCGGCAGCAGGTCCGGGTGCGCCCACAGGGCGTCCCTGCCGTCGACGCCGCGGGCCTCGGTCAGGCCCTGCCAGATGACCGCCGCCTCGCGGAGCCGGCGGGGCCGCAGCTCCAGGCCGACCAGCGTGGCGAACGTGCGCTCGGCCGGGCCGCCGCTCGCCCGGCGCCGCCTGATCGCCTCGGCCAGCGCGCCGGCGTGCGGCAGCCGGTGGCCGGCCGCGGCGTCCACCACGGTCGCCACCCAGCCCTCGACCAGCGCGAGCAGCGTCTCCAGCCGGGACAGCGCGTTCTTCTGCTCGGGCGTGTCCTCCGGCTGGAACAGCGCGGCGCCGGACAGGGCCTCGCGCAGCGCCTCCGGGTCCGGGTTGGTGATGTCGACCTGCGGCATCGCCGTCCGCAGCAGCGAGGTGTCGACCTTCATCCCCCGCGCGTACTCCTCCACCGCCCCCAGCAGGCTGCCGCGCAGCCACGGCACGTGCGCGAACAGCCGCTGATGGGCCGCCTCGCGCAGCGCGAGGAACAGCCGGACCTCGTCCTCGGGGACCGACAGCCCGCCGCCGAACTCGGCGATGCCGGCGGGCAGCAGCGCAGCCACGCCCTCCGGCGCCAGCGGCAACCCGACGTCGGTGGAACTGACGACCTCGCGCGCCAGCGCGCCGACGGCTGCGCCGGTCTGGCCGCCGACCATCGCGCCGCCGATCTGCTGCATCATCGGTGCGAGGCCGCCCAGGCCGCCGCCCATCGCGGTCATCGCCGCGCGCATCTCCGGCGGCAGGTCGCTGAGCTCGTCCGGGTCCAGGCTGAACATGCCGCCCATCGATTCGACCGCCTTCGCGGCGATCGGATCGCACAGCTTGGACCAGACGGGCAGCGTCGCCTCCACCCATTCCGAACGGCTCCACGCCTGGGCCGAGCGGATGCCGGACGGCAGCGCCGTGACGTCACCGAGCCACAGATCGGCCAGCCGCAGCGCCTCGTCCACCTGGCGCCGCTGGCTGTCCAGCACGCTGGGGTCGCCCTCGGCCACGACCGCGTGCCTGGCCACGTTCTTCGCCAGGTCCCAGTTGACCGGCCCGCCCCGCCACGCCATCAGGTCGGCGAACTGACGCAGCGCGTCCGCGAACTGCTGCGGGTCACCCAGCGGCCCGAGCGCCCCGAACGGGCCGCCCGCGCCCGGCGGCTGCCCGGGTCCGGAAGACTGCTGCGGATCGTCCGGGTCCGGATCCCGGTCACCCGGCAGCCCGAAGCCGAAGGGAGGGTCAGCCATGTTCGCGGCCTCTCGGGCAGGATGGAAGGGTCATGTCCGCCACGTTATCTCGGGAGCAGCCTACTTTGACCATCCCCGAGCCCCAGGTTCGCCGGCGGCGTAGCCCTGACCAGGGCGATGCCGGCCGGAGCGGTCCCGTCGTGGCCATCACCGGGGCCGCCCGCGGGCTCGGCCACGCGCTGGCGGTGCGGCTGGCCGCGTCCGCCCGGGTCCGGCGGGTCATCGCGATCGACGATCACCGCGGCGAGGCGACGGGCGTGACGTGGCGGGTGGTCGACGTGCGCGATCCCGCGCTGGGCGGCCGGCTGGGTGAGGTCGACATCCTGGTGCACACCGACCTGGACCTGGCGCCGGAGTCCGACCGCAGCAGCAGGCGGGCGTTCAACGTGCGCGGCGTGCAGACCGTGCTCACCGCGGCCGCGGCCGGGCGGGTCGGCCAGGTGATCCTGATCACCAGCGCGATGGTGTACGGAGCCAGGCCGGACAATCCCGTGCCGATGAAGGAGTCGGCGCCGCTCGCCGCCGACCCGGACGGCAGCGTGGTGGGCGACCTGCTGGAGATCGAGGACCTGGCCCGGCGCTCGCCCCGGACGAATCCCGGCACGACGATCACCGTGGTGCGCCCGGCGGCGCTCGTCGGCGCGGGCGTCGATACGTTCGTCACCAGGCACTTCGAGGCTCCGAGGCTGCTGGCGGTCAAGGGCAGCGCGCCCCGCTGGCAGTTCTGCCACACCGACGACCTGCTGTCCGCCCTCGAGCTGGCGGTGGCCGGCGAGGTGGCTGGCGCGTTCGCGGTCGGCTGCGACGGCTGGCTGGAGCAGGAAGAGGTCGAGGAGCTGAGCGGGCTGCGCCGGATCGAGCTGCCCGCCGGGCTGACCTTCGGCGCCGCGCAGCGGCTGCACCGGGTCGGGATCACCCCCGCGCCCGCCACCGACCTCAGCTACGTCGTCTACCCCTGGGTGGTGGACTGCGCCACGCTGCGCGCGGCCGGCTGGCGGCCCGGGTACGACAACCAGACCGCGCTGGCGGCGCTGCTCGACCAGCGCGCCGGGCACCACGCTGTGGTCGGCCGCCGGCTGGCCGCCAAGGACGCCACGATCACCGCGGCCGGCGCGGCGGGGGCGACCGTCGCCGTCATCGGGACCGCGGCGATCGTGCGCCGGGCCCGGCGCCGCCGTCACGACGCGTAGGCCGCGCCGTCCGGTCCCGCACGCGTAGCCGCACCCCGGCCAGGTAGTTTGTCTCAGTGGACGTCATCAGGCTCATCGCCATCCGGGACACTCCGCTGTCGGTAGACGAGGTCCGGCTGGCCGCAGCCGATCCCGCGGCCGGCGGGATCGCGCTGTTCGCCGGGACGGTGCGGGACGACGACCGGGGGCGGCCGGTGACCCGGCTGTCGTATACGGCCCATCCGTCCGCCGAGACCGAGCTGCGCCGGATCGCGGAGAAGGTGGCGGCCGGGTATCCCGTCCGCGGGCTGGCCGCCGTGCACCGCGTCGGCGACCTCGCGGTCGGCGACCTCGCGGTGGTCGTGGCCGTGTCCTGCCCGCACCGGGCGGAGGCGCTGGAGTGCTGCCGGCAGCTGATCAACGCGGTCAAGTCGGGCGTGCCGGTCTGGAAGCACCAGCACTTCGGCGACGGTTCCGACGAGTGGGTGAACAGCGCGTAGTCTTCCCAGCATGCCCCGGCGTGCCCTGACCCTTCTTGTGGCCGGCGTCGCGGTCGTCGTCGCGGCCGTGGCCGCCGCGGTACTGCCCGTTCCCTACGTGATCCTCAGCCCGGGGCCGACGCTGAACACGCTGGGCAAGGGGCCGGACGGCCAGCCGCTCATCCAGATCCAGGGCCGTCGGGTGCACCCCACCGCCGGGAGCCTCAACCTGGTCACCGTCAACTTCCAGGGTGGTCCGGGCGACCAGATCAACATCTTCACCGCGCTCCGCGCCTGGCTCAGCCCGCACGACGCCGTCGTCCCCCAATCGGAGGTATTCGGCAGCGGGCAGACCCAGCAGCAGGTGCAGCGGCAGGACACCCAGCAGATGGCGGGCTCGCAGCAGACCGCGACCGCGGCCGCGCTGACCGAGCTGGGAATCCGCTACCGCACCCGGGTCCAGGTGGTCTCCGCCGAGCCGAGGACTCCGGCCGCCGGCGTGCTGCGGGCCGGTGACCTCATCACGGCGGTGAACGGCGCCCCGGTCACCAGCCTGTCCGCGCTCAGCACCCGGATCACCGCCGTGGGCGCTGGCCACCGGGTGCGGCTCACCGTCATGCGGAACAGGAAGCCGCTGCAGCTCCGCCTCACCACCGCGCTGATCGGCGGGCGGCCGGTCATCGGCGTCGTCGTCCAGCCCAGCTTCAGCTTCCCGTTCACGGTGAACATCAGGGTCGGTAACATCGGCGGCCCCAGCGCCGGGCTGATGTTCGCCCTCGGTATCATCGACAAGCTGGGATCGGTGAATCTCACCGGCGGCAGGTTCATCGCCGGCACCGGGGAGATCCAGCCGAACGGCGCCGTGCTGCCCATCGGCGGCATCCAGCAGAAGATGGCGGGCGCGCGGGCCCAGGGGGCGACGGTGTTCCTGGTACCCGCGGCCAACTGCGCGGACGCGGCAGGCGCGGTGCCCGCCGGGATGCGGCTGATCAGGGTGAGCACGCTGGCCGGGGCGGTGCACGCGCTGCAGGCGCTGCGCGCGGGCGGCCCTGTTCCGTCCTGCTGACGGCGCGGCCCGCGGTGCACCGGCGGCCGTCGGCGTCGGTGCACACACCAGGTTCGCAGTGGGCGTACGCTTCGATTCTGACGGGACATCTCCACGAGTGCTGATCTCAGCAGTCACTCGCGTGCCGCCGGCCGCAGCCACAGGAGAGGAGCAAGATCGGTTGTGTCGCCTCGGGTTCTTATTGACGCGACCACCGTTCCGGCCGACCGTGGCGCGCTCGGCCGCTACGTCGACGGGCTGATTTCCGCCCTCGCGGCTGCCGGCGCGGACCTCGCGATCGCCTGTCAGCGCGCCGATGAGGAGAGGTACGGCAGGCTCGCACCCGGCGCGAACGTCGTGGCGGGCCCGACCGCGATCGCGCACCGCCCGGCCAGGCTGGCCTGGGAACAGACCGGGCTGCCGCTGGTCGCGCAGCAGGTGGACGCCGACGTCATCCACGCGCCGCACTACTCGATGCCGCTGCGACCGCCGGCGCCGACCGTCGTCACGATCCACGACCTGACCTTCTTCACCGAGCCGGCCCTGCACGGCGCCGTCACGGCGGCCTTCTTCAAGTCGGCGATCCGCACCGCCGTGCGCCGGGCGAGCAGGCTGATCGTGCCGTCCAAGGCGACCAGAGACGAGCTGGTCCGGGTGCTCGGCGCGGACCCGACCAGGATCGACGTGGCCTACCACGGGGTGGATCACGAGCTGTTCCACCGCCCCGACCCGGACCGCGTGCGGCAGGTCTCCGACCGTCTCGGCCTGCACGGCAAGCCCTACATCGCCTACCTGGGCGCGCTGGAACCGCGCAAGAACGTCCCCGCCCTGATCGGGGGGTGGGCCGGCGCGGTGGCCGACCTGGAGAACCCGCCCGCGCTGGTGCTCGGCGGCGGCAGCGGCTGGAGCGAGGAGGTGGATTCCGCGGTCGCGGCGGTGCCCGCCCACCTGCGCCTGGTCCGCCCGGGTTACCTGCGGTTCACCGACCTGCCAGGCTATCTCGGTGGCGCGCTCGTGGTGGCCTTCCCCAGCCGCGGCGAGGGGTTCGGGTTGCCGGTGCTCGAGGCGATGGCGTGCGGCGCGCCCGTGCTGACCACGCACCGCACGTCGCTCCCCGAGGTGGGCGGCGACGCGGTCGCCTACACCGAGCCGGACGCCGACAGCATCAGGGAGGCGCTGCAGGCGCTGATCTCCGATCGCGCCCGCCGCGACGTGCTGGGCACCGCCGGCGAGGCCCGGGCCCAGGAATTCACCTGGTCGGCTTCGGCGGAGGCGCACCTGGTGTCCTACCAGCGTGCGGCGGAGCAGCGAGCAGAGTAACCTCCCTGCCCATGTCACGCGATCCAGGGGCGCCCGGCGGCAGCGGCGAGCCACTCGAGGCCATCCTGCTGGTCGGCGGCAAGGGCACCAGGCTGCGGCCGCTGACCATCTCTGTCCCCAAGCCGCTGCTGCCCACCGCGGGCGTGCCCTTTCTCGCCCACCAGCTCGCCAGGGCGGCGTCGTGCGGCGTGACCAGGGTCGTGCTCGCCACCTCGTACCGGTCGCAGATGTTCGCCGAGTGCTTCGGTGACGGCTCCGCGCTGGGCCTGGAGATCGACTACGTGCACGAGGAGGAGCCGCTCGGCACCGGCGGCGGCATCCGCAACGCCGCCGCCCGGCTGCGCAGCGGCCCGGACGACCCGGTCGTGGTGCTCAACGGCGACGTCCTGTCCGGCCACGACCTGCGGGCGCAGCTTGACATGCACCGCAAGGCCGACGCCGCGGTCACCCTGCACCTGGTCGAGGTGCCCGACCCCGCCAGGTTCGGCTGCGTCCCCACCGACGACGCAGGCAGGGTGACCGCGTTCCTGGAGAAGACCCCGAACCCGGTCACCAACCAGGTCAATGCCGGCTGCTACGTGTACGCCCGGCGCGCCATCGACGAGATACCGCCGGGCCGGGTGGTGTCGGTCGAGCGCGAGACGTTCCCCGGCCTGATCGAGTCGGGCCAGGTCGTGATGGGGTACCCGGACAACGCCTACTGGCTGGACGTGGGCACGCCGGAGGCGTTCGTGCGCGGCTCGTGCGACCTGGTCCTCGGCCGGCTGGCCTCGCCGGTGGTGCCCGGGCCGACCGGGCAGGCGCTCGTGCTGCCTGGCGCGCGGGTCGACGCCAGCGCCAGCGTCACCGGTGGCACCGTCGTCGGCGCGGGCGCCACCGTCGGCCCGGGCGCGACGGTGACCGGCAGCGTGCTGTTCGACGGCGCGGTCGTCGGGGCAGGGGCCCAGGTGAGCGCCAGCGTCCTCGGCCGCGGCGCCTGGGTGGACGGCGGCGCGGAGCTCGACGGCGCGGTGATCGGCGACGAGGCGAGCGTCGCCGCCGGCAACGAGCTGCGGGGCGGCGTGCGGATCTGGCCGGGGGTGCAGCTGGGCCCCGTCTCCGTCCGTTTCTCCACCGACGCCTAGCGCGGCGCTTGCTCCCGCCGCCGCCCTCGGCCGGGGCGCGGAGCGGCCGGTCGCATAGGGTTCCGCCATGGGCGTATCCGACACGGCGCTGCGGCGGGTGCTGGCCAGGGCCAGGGACGGCAAGCCGCTGGACTTGGCCGAGGCGGAGGTCGCGCTGCACGCCCGCGGCGAGCAGCTGTCGGCCCTGCTGGGCCACGCCGGCCGGGTCCGGGACGCCGGCCTGGTGGCCGCGGGCCGGCCTCGGGTCATCACCTACTCGCGCAAGGTGTTCATCCCGCTGACCAGGCTCTGCCGGGACCGGTGCGGGTACTGCACGTTCGCCACCGTCCCGGGAAGGCTGCCCGCGCCGTACCTGTCGGAAGACGAGGTGCTGGACATCGCCCGGCGCGGCGCGCGGCTGGGCTGCAAGGAAGCGCTCTTCACCTTGGGCGACCGGCCGGAGGACCGCTGGCACCAGGCCCGCGCGTGGCTGGACGAGCGCGGCTACGATGACACGCTCTCCTACGTCCGCGCCATGGCCATCCGCGTGCTGGAGGAGACCGGCCTGCTGCCGCACCTCAACCCGGGCGTGCTGTCCTGGCAGGACTTCCAGCGGCTCAAGCCGGTCGCCCCGTCGATGGGGATGATGCTCGAGACCACGGCGGCGCGGCTGTTCACCGAGCGGGGCGGGCCGCACTTCGGCAGCCCGGACAAGGACCCCGCCGTGCGGCTGCGGGTGCTCGAGGACGCCGGCCGCTGCTCGGTCCCGTTCACCACCGGCATCCTCATCGGCATCGGCGAGACCGCGCGCGAGCGGGCCGACTCGATCCTCGCGATCAGGAAGATCGCCAGGGAGTACGGCGGCATCCAGGAAGTGATCGTGCAGAACTTCCGCGCCAAGCCGGACACCAAGATGCGCGGCGTGCCCGACGCCGACCTCGAGGATCTGGCGGCGACGATCGCGGTGGCCCGGCTGGTCCTCGGCCCCGGCGCGCGGATCCAGGCACCGCCCAACCTGATCGGCGACCAGTACTCGCTCATCCTGCGGGCCGGCATCGATGACTGGGGCGGCGTCTCGCCGCTCACCCCCGATCACGTCAACCCCGAGCGCCCGTGGCCGCAGATCGACGAGCTGGCCGGGCACACCCGGGCCGCCGGCTTCACCCTGCGCGAGCGGCTCACGATCTACCCCGGCTATATCCGCGAGCCCTGGCTGGATCCGCGGCTGGCCGGGCACGTCGCGCAGCTCGCCGACCCGGCCACCGGCCTGGCCGACGAGCGGGCGGCGCCGGCCGGCCTGCCGTGGCAGGAGCCGGACGGCGGCTGGGGCGAGTCCGCCGGCCGGACCGACCTGCACGTCACGATCGACACCACCGGTCGCACCGCCGACCGCAGGGACGACTTCGCCGAGGTATACGGCGACTGGGCCGAGGTAGGCAGCCGGATCGCCGGAACCGGGAACGCCGCCCCGCCGCGGCTGCGCTCCGACGTGGTCGCGGCGCTGCGCCGCGCCGAGTCCGACCCTGCCGCGCTCACCGACGGCGAGGCGCTCGCGCTGCTGGACGCCGACGGTCCCGAGCTCGACGCGCTCGCAGCGCTGGCCGACGCGGTCCGCGCCGACGTGTCCGGCGGCGACGTCACCTACGTCGTCAACCGCAACATCAACTTCACCAACGTCTGCTACACCGGCTGCCGGTTCTGCGCGTTCGCCCAGCGCCGCACCGACGCCGACGCCTACACCCTCTCCCTCGACCAGATCGCCGACCGCGCCGCCGAGGCCTGGGCGGCCGGCGCCACCGAGGTCTGCATGCAGGGCGGCATCCATCCCGACCTGCCCGGCACCGCCTACTTCGACATCGCCGCCGCGGTGAAGCGCCGCTGCCCGGACATGCACGTGCACGCGTTCTCGCCGATGGAGGTGGTCAACGGCGCCTCCCGCACCGGCCTCCCCGTCCGCGAGTGGCTGATTCGCGCCCGCGAGGCCGGCGTCGACTCGCTGCCCGGCACCGCCGCGGAGATCCTGGACGACGACGTGCGCTGGGTCCTGACCAAGGGCAAGCTGCCCACCGCCACCTGGATCGAGGTCATCACCACCGCGCACGAGCTCGGCATCCCGACCTCGGCCACGATGATGTACGGCCACGTGGACACCCCCGCGCACTGGGTCGCCCACCTGCGCGTCATCCGCGGCGTCCAGGAGCGCACCGGCGGCTTCACCGAGTTCGTGCTGCTCCCGTTCGTGCACCAGAACGCGCCCATCTACTTGGCCGGCCTGGCCCGCACCGGCCCCACCCGCCGGGAGAACCGCGCCGTGCACGCCGTCTCCCGGCTGCTGCTGCACGGCGCGATCGGCTCCATCCAGTGCTCCTGGGTCAAGCTGGGCGACGACCTGTGCGCCGACGTCCTCCGCGGCGGCGTCAACGACCTGGGCGGCACCCTGATGGAGGAGACCATCAGCCGGATGGCCGGCTCGCAGAACGGCTCCTACAAGACGATCAGCCAGCTCGCGGCCATGGTCGCGGCCACCGGGCGCTCCCTGCGCCAGCGCACCACCACCTACGGGCCCGTGCCCGCCGAGCGCCAGGCCGCCGCCGCCGCGAGCGACGGCGTCTGCGCCGCGGTTCGTTCCTCGCTGCCGCTGGCTAGTCAGAGGTAGCGCACGTACCCGGAGACGTTTCGGTCCGGGCGAGGGGGCGGCGGGGTGGCGGGGTGGCCGACGCCGATGGCGCCCATGGGCTGCCAGTCGGGCGGCAAGCCCAGCGTGGTGATCGCGACGTCGGGGCAGAAGAGGGTGCTGGACACCCAGCACGAGGCGAGACCCTGGGCGGCGAGGGTGACCAGGAGGTTCTGCACGCCGGCCCCCATGGCGACGAGGAACATGGAGCTTTCGGCCGCTGACCGGCGGGGGTCGGGATAAGGGTGCGCGGCGTCGGTGACCAGGCAGGGAACGATCAGCAGCGGGGCGCGCCGGAGGGGCGCGCCGCGGCGGGTGCGGCGGGCGATCTGGTCTTCGGTGAAGCCGTCCCGGCGCAGGTCTGTCTGCCAGGCCTCGAGCATGGCGTCGAGGAGGTGGCGGCGCAGCCGTTCGGATTCCAGGACGGCAAATCGCCACGGGATGCTGTGGTGCGGGGCGGGGGCGGTGAAGGCGGCGTCGATGGCGCGGCGGACGGCATCCCGGTCCACCGGCTGGGCGGAGAACTCGCGGACGGTGCGGCGGGCGAGCGGGACGTCGGCGGAGCCGAACGAGAACATGTCGTCGGCCGCGGGGCGGATCAGCGCGGCCGCGCCCGGGCCGTCGCCGGCGGTGACGAGGTGGCCGAGGCCGCGGACGACGGCGGCGGGGATGCCGTCCGTCTTGCCCTTGACCAGGTCGGCGGCGGCGGCGATCTCGTCGGCCACCGCGGCGACGGTCGCCTCCAGCAGGTTGCCGAACGAGTCGGTGCGGCCGCGGTCGTCCCGCAGCGGCGCGATCCCGGCCGCGCCGATCGCGGCGTCGGCCTGGCCGATGCGCCACGGCCGGCCGAGGGTGTCGGTGACGATCACGGCGACGCGGACGCCCAGCCGGCCGGCCAGGTCCTTGCGCAGCCGCCGGGCCGACGCGTCTGGGTCCTCGGGCAGCAGGGCGACGGTTCCCGGCGGGGTGTTGGAGTTGTCCACGCCCGCGGCGGCGAGCACCAGGCCGTGCCGGGTCTGCACGATCCTGGTCGGGCCGCGCCGGGCGACGAGCCGCACGGTCTCGGCGTCGATCGCCTGCTCCCGGTCGGCCCGGACCAGCCGTCCCTCCGCCTTGCTGATGACCTTCGAGGTGATGACCAGGATGTCGCCGTCGCGCAGGCCGGGCGCGGCCTCCTCGATCAGTTCCGCCAGGTCGGTGCCCGGCGTCACCTCCGGGAGCCCGGCCACCCCGGTGATGCTGACGGTCGTCACCGCAGCTCCGCCGCCAGGGCGAGCGTGGCCCGGGCCAGCTCGGCGGTGGTCGCCGGGTCGCGCATGTACAGCGGTACCGCGCGGACCGCGATGCCGGCCAGGCGCGGGTCGTCGACCGCGGCCTTGTCCTGCACGTCCACCAGCCAGCCGTCGAGCAGATCCGGGCCGAAGTGCGCGGCGACGGCCGCCGCGCTCGTCTGCACGCCGATCGCCGCGAGGCAGGCGTCGGCCATACCCCGCACCGGCGCCCCGCCGATGATCGGCGAGACTCCCACGACGGTCTGGGCGCTCACCGCGTCGCGGATGCCGGGCACGGCCAGGATGGGGCCGATGCTCACCACCGGGTTCGACGGCGGGAACAGGACGAAGTCCGCGGCCCCGATCGCCGCCAGCACGCCCGGCGCGGGGGCGGCCTGCGCCGCCCCGGCGGGGGTGATCTCCACGGCCGGGACCGCGGCGTGCAGCCGCACCCACCACTCCTGGAAGTGGATGGTGCGGCGGCCGCCGTTCTCCTCGATCACGACGTGCGTCTGCACCGAGTCATCGGACATCGGCAGCAGCCGCACGCCAGGGCGCCACCTGCGGCAGAGCTCCTCGGTGACCGCGGACAGCGGGCGGCCGGCGGCGAGCATCCGGGTGCGCGCGATGTGCGTGGCGAAGTCCCTGTCACCCAGCGCGAACCAGTCCGGGCCCTGGCCGTAGGCGGCCAGTTCCCGTTGCACTGTGAACGACTCGTCGGCGCGGCCCCAGCCCTGTTCCTCGCTGATCCCGCCCCCCAGCGTGTACATCACGGTGTCAAGGTCTGGGCACACCCGCAGGCCGTGCAGGGTGATATCGTCCCCCGTGTTGCCGATGACGGTGATCTCGGCAGCCGGGGCGGCAGCCCTGAGGCCGCGGAGAAACCGGGCGGCCCCCACGCCGCCCGCGAGCACTGTGATGCGCATGGCGGACAGTCTCGCAGGTTCCGCCGGGCGCGGCGCGCGTGCCGTGGTGACATGGCAGGTCAGCCGCGCTAGAGCCTGCTGCCATCACCAGACACCCAGGGAGTGCCCAGTGATACGCACCGAAGCCCAGCGGGTTCGCGAGCCCGCGGCGTGGCTGCTGCTCGCGGCCATGGCGCTCAGCGTGATCGTCGGAGCCTGGACGCTGCTGACCGCGCAGGACCAGCTGAGCTTTGGGGGCGGGCTGCTGCCCTTCGGGGACCGCGCGCTCGCGGCCTTCTCGTACTTCGGCGCCATCTACATCACGGCGCTGCCCGTGGTCGCCGTGCTGCTCGCCGCGGTCATCGGCGAGAAAGTGAACCGCGCGCGGGAGGTGACGCTCGCCGCGGCGGCGCTGCAGGGCGCGGCGCTCGTGCTGAGCGTGATCTGCTGGCTCGCGGCGTTCGGTTCCCATCTCAGCACCACCGGGAAGACGCAGGCCTTCTTCGTCAGCGCCGGGAGCATCGCGGTCGAGGTGGCGGGGCTCATGTTCACCCTGGCGGTACTGCGCTCCGCGGAGATGCAGGCCGTCGCGGCGGCGTCGGCCGGGAAGGCGGCCGCGGCCACCCAGCAGCTGCCGGGGCAGGCTGGCTACGGCCGGCCCGGCTACGGGCAGCAGCCGGGCAGGGTTGCGCAGCCCCCGCAGGCGCGCACCCAGGCGGGTTACGGCCAGCCCGGCCAGCCGGGCTACGGTCAGCCGGGGTACGGCCAGCAGGGGTACGCGCAGCAGCCGGGGCGTTCGCCTCAGCTCCCGAGCCAGGGCCAGCAGGCGCAGGGGCAGCAGGCTCAGGGGCAGCAGCCGCAGGCCCAGCCGGCGAAGGGGCGGGGGCAGCAGCCGCAGGGGCACGGCCAAGGGCAGCCGCAGACGCAGCAGCCCCGCGCCCCGTCCGGCTACGGGCAGCAGCCGGGTCAGCAGGCCCACGGCCAGCCGGGCCAGGGGTACGCCCAGCCTGGTCAGCAGGCCGAGGCCCAGCCCGGCCCGGCGTATCCCCACACCGGGCAGGTCTACATCCCGCCGGGATACACCCAGCAGGGACAGCAGGGGTCCGGCCAGTCCGGCCAGTCCGGCCAGTCTGAGCAGCAGGGTTACGGCCAGCCCGGGCAGCAGGGATCGGGCCAGCAGGGTTACGGCCAGCAAGGCTACGGGCAGCAGGCTTACGGCCAGCAAGGCTACGAACAGCCGGCGTACGGCCAGCGGGGTTACGGTCAGCCGGGCTACGAACAGCCGGGCTACGAACAGCCGGAGTACGGCCAGCCGGGGCACGGCCAGCAGGCACCGGGGCAGCATGGCCATGGCGAGCAGCCAGGACGAAGCGGGACAGGGCCGGCCGGCCAGCACGCGGCCGATCCCAACCACCGCGCCGACGCCGACCGCCGGCCGGACAGCCACGACGACCACGCCTAGCCGGTACCGCAGCGCCGGCCGGACCGGGCTGGCCCCCGGCCTCCGGAGACCCTCTGCGCGCTAGGTAATACGGAGCGTCACCGCTCGGGGCGGGCCGGGCCGGCAGACTTTTCCGTCATCCCGGGGCAACGCGCTGTCATTATCACCTCACCAGCTTGACGGGGCGGAAGACACGCGCGTGTAATTCCACTAATGTAGTTTTCAGGCCCGGGAACGGAGCGCAAGACGACGGGGGCTCCGGGGAGGGGTAGGAGGTGCGCCGTGACTGAAACCATCGACCTGTCAGCGTCTGGCATCTTCGGCTTCGCAGCCGATGACGCCGAAGAGCTCGGCTGGCAGGAGCGCGCGCTATGCGCACAGACGGACCCGGAGGCGTTCTTCCCTGAGAAGGGCGGCTCGACCCGCGAGGCCAAGCGGGTCTGCGGGAGCTGCGAGGTCCGCGCCGAGTGCCTGGGGTACGCCCTGGAGCACGATGAGCGGTTCGGCATCTGGGGAGGGCTTTCCGAGCGCGAACGCCGCCGACTGAAGCGGCAGGCGGGCTAGAGCGTACCCGGCCGGGCGCCGCGGGGGTGCCCTCTGGGGACAGCCTTGACCCCGCCTGGCCAGGGGTGACGAGCAGCAGACTTTCCCGGACGGAGCCCGCTCGGTTCGCGTATTGTTCACGCGTACCAGCCCGTCACGCCGGGTCCGGAGCGAACGTGTCGCGGTCCGGACGGCGCGGGCAACTTCCACCAGCCAAGCGGACCCTTGTCGCCTCACGATACCCAGCCTGAGCACGTCGTCACGGCCGTCATCGTCGCCCACGACGGAGCCGAGTGGCTCCCGCGTGTCACCGAGGCCGTGCTCGGACAGACCCATCCGGTCCAGCGCGTCGTGGCCGTGGACACGGGCAGCCGGGACCGGAGCGGGACGCTGCTCGCCGACCTGCTCGGGCCTGAGGCCGTGTTCGGGATGCACCGGGACACCGGTTATGGCGCCGCGGTCGCGCGCGCCGTGCAGTACCAGGCGGCGGCCGCCCGGGTGCTGCCGAGCCACCAGGGCGGGGCGGGCCGGGGTGATCAGGCCGGGGTGGACGACCCGGCGGGACGCGCCAGGGTCGGTGGCTACCAGCCCGGCCGTGGCGCGGGGGAAAGGCGCGCCGAGTGGATCTGGCTGCTGCACGACGACTGCGAGCCGGACCCACGCGCGCTCGCCGAGCTGCTGCGCGGCGCCACCGAGACGCCGGGCGCGGGCGTCGTCGGCCCCAAGGTGCTCGACTGGTCGGATCGGCGGATGATCCTCGAGGCCGGCCTCGCGATCGACACGGCCGGCCGTCGGATCAGCGGCACCGAGCCCAGGGAGATCGACCAGGGCCAGCACGACGGTGACCGGGACGTGTTGGCGGTCAGCAGCGCCGGCATGCTCGCCCGCCGGGACGTCTGGGATGAGGTCGGCGGCTTCGACACCAGGCTCGCCCTGTTCCGGGACGACGTCGACTTCTGCTGGCGGGTGCACGCCGCGGGCTACCGGGTGCGGCTGATCACCGATGCGGTCGTCTATCACCTCGAGGCCTCGGCCCGGGGGCGCAGGCAGACCTCCGCAGCACCGCATCCCAAGCGGGCCGACCGCCGCAACGCGCTGTTCGTGCTGCTGGCCAACCTGCCGGTGCCCGCGCTGCTCGCCGCGCTGGCCGGGAACGCGGCCCTGTCCGCCGCGCGGATCCTGTTCTTCCTGCTCGCCAAGCGCCCGCAGGCAGCGCGGGACGAAGCGGCCGCCTTCGGTTATCTCCTGGCCCGGCCCGGCCTGATCTATGGCGCGCGGCGGCGACGCCGCTGGCGCGGCGGCCGCCGGGCCTACGGAGCGCTGCGATCGCAGGTGCCCCGCGGCAGGTCGCTGCGCAAGCTGGCCGAGTTCGCGGCCGCCACGCTGTCCGCGTCGTCGTCGCGGGCGGAGGCCGTCGGAGCGCACCACGCGTCGGACGACCCGTCAGACGACGACTCGCTGCTCATCGACTCCGGGCTCGCCCAGCGGATCCTCACCAACCCCGGGGTCCTGCTGTTCACCGCGCTGACGGTGATAGCGCTGGTGTCGGAGCGGTCGCTGCTCGGCGCTGGCCCGCTCGGCGGCGGGGCGCTGCTGCCTGCCTGGGGCGGGGCGTCCGGGCTGTGGAGCGAATACCTGGCCGGGTTCCACGCGGTCGGCGCCGGCTCCGCCGCCAGCACGCCGCCATACGTCACCGTCATCGCGGCCGTGTCGACGGTTCTCGGCGGCAAGCCCTGGCTGGCGATGGCCCTGATCCTGCTCGGCTGCGTCCCGCTCTCCGGAGTCATCGCGTACCTCGCGTCCCGGCGGGTCAGCTCGAACACCGCGGTCCGCGTGTGGCTGGCCGGGTCCTACGCCCTGCTGCCGGTTGCCACCGGCGCGGTGGCGGGGGGCAGGTTCGGCACCGCGGTCGTGTTCATGCTGCTGCCGGTCATCGCCTCGACCGCGGGCAGGATGCTGACCGAGCAGCCCCGGCGCGCCCGCCGGGCCGCCTGGGCGACCGGCCTGCTGATCGCGGTCGCCGCCGCGTTCGTGCCGCTGGTGTGGGTGGTGACGGTCGTCATCGCGGCCCTCGCCGGGCTCGCGTTCGCCAGGACGCGCCGGGCCATGGCCGCGAACCTGGCCATCGTCGCGCTGGTCCCGCCCTTGCTGCTCGCTCCGTGGACGCTGGACGTCGCCGGGCATCCGTCCCTGCTGCTGTTCGAGGCCGGCCTGCAGCAGCCGGGACTGGCCAGCCGCAACCTGCCCGCGCGCTCGCTGCTGCTGCTCAGCCCCGGCGGCCCGGGCACGCCGCCGGTCTGGGTGACAGCGGGGCTGGTGCTCGCGGCGCTGGCCGCGCTGCTGCTTCGGCGCCGCGGCTTCGCGGTCGCGGCGTCGTGGGGCGTGGCGTTGTCCGGACTGCTGACAGCCATCGCCGTGAGCCGGTTCGCGGTCAGCCCGTCCGGCGGTGGGCCCGTGCTGCCGGCCTGGCCCGGTGTCGCGCTGCTCGTGGCGGCCATCGGCCTGCTGCTCGCCGTCGCCGCGGTCGGCGATGACCTGCCCGGGCTGTTCGCCGCGGGCGGGCTGACCAAGGTGGGCGTCTCGGTGATGGCGATCGCCGCTTGCGCGCCACCGCTGCTGACCGCCGGATACTGGCTCGTCATCGGCGTCACCGGCCCGGTCACCAACGTCGCCGGGCCGGTGCTGCCCGAGTTCGTGTCCGTGTCGTCGGCCGCCGGCCTGCACCTGCGCACGCTGGTGCTCCGGCCCGGGCGCACGTCCGTGGGCTACACGCTGTTGCGCGACGGCGACCCGCCGATCGGTTCCGAGGCGCTCACCGCGCCGGCCGCCGCCGGGCGCGCGCTGGACCGGGCGGTCGCCGGCCTCACCGCGCGGTACGGAAGCGGCGCGGGCGACGCGGGCGCGGTGCTGGCGCAGTTCGCCATCGGGTACGTCCTGCTGCCGG
>Ga0070706_100001283_pt1 | contig 26770 bp, 34 predicted proteins | sample KBSK5501metaG_FD_65476 | JGI IMG/M metagenome (GOLD analysis project Ga0070706, IMG submission 65476) | Corn, switchgrass and miscanthus rhizosphere microbial communities from Kellogg Biological Station, Michigan, USA - KBS K5-50-1 metaG | ecosystem: Host-associated > Plants > Roots >... | reverse complement strand
GTCAGTTAGCGAAAGCGCCGGAACCGCAGCCGCTCTAATCCCGTGGTCCTGCAACTGGCCGGTAGTTGTCGCTTGATCACTTTGTTTGTGTTAACCGGCCGAAGCGAAAGCGTTAGGGACGGTTGTTAGCCCCGAGTTCTCAGGTGAACAGGTCGCGCAACTCCGGACTCTGGCTGCCGCTCGCAAAGAAGCAGAATTTATCGAATTCGTGGACCGAATCACGAAGTCGTAAGCGAACGCCAATGGGTTCGAAGAACTAGGGAAAGTTAATCGGGCCGACAAGTCGTAGCCGATTTAATGTTTCACCCTATCGGCGACCGTGAGTCGGTGCTCGCGGTGAGGCAAACTCGGCAAGTTTAAATGCCCCTGTTTTCACGCCGAAACAATCTCGTTCCACAACCCGACGTTTTTTTTGGCCGCAGGTTAAAACGACTGAAACACGCGTTTCGGAAAATCAGTTGACTGAGTTGGACATTTTAGAGACCTTGCCAGACTGAGGCATGGCGATGGTTAATCGTGGCAGCGATGGATCCCACGTGGGAAGACTGCTACGGGAAGACGCCGGCAGATACGATCTACGGACGGGCCAATGCAAAAAAGCAGAGTTTATCTTTCTGGTTGAAATCCAAATCGAGCCTCCTGACAGGCCCCTTGGAGGCAGATTGAAGCGGGCGGAGAACGGACGTGCAGAAGATTTTTTCCAGTAGTCCCTCCCCCGAAGGTTTCGAGCCCTGCTTGGATTATCTGCCTAATCGATTTGCTGAGCGGCAGAATAAACGCGGCTCAGTGCTGAGCCCGTCTCTGCTATCGACCGAGAACGAAGTGTACACTCGAGATGAGTTTCTCGAGGACACCATCGAGCGAATTCTAGATCGCGGAAGATACTCCTCTTCTAAGCAATTCCGCCCGTCTGAGAGATGACCACTACTCTTAATGCGAACTGCACTGATCGAGACGGATGTAATCTATTTTAACTAACGAAGCGCACGCAAAACTAGTAACCATTAGCTTGTTTCAACAAGCGATCTGTAAAGGAGATTATGTGATGGCAAGTCCTAATCCGAAAACGAATACCAAGACTGCTTCACCACAACGTAAGGGGCAGTCCTTTTCCATAGGCTATTACCAGATCCACCCCGATTATAGCCTGAATTACCAAATGAACCGGTTTATGACCGGCGAACGGAGCATGATCGATGCAATGCTCGATGTGGCTCCCAAAATTCATACCTACGCCGATTACCAGCGGGAATTCCTTGGTCTTGCCGAGAAGGCTCTGAAGGATGGCCGAAAGCTTGAGGGAGCCTACTACCTTCGAAGCGCAGAGTTCTTCATGTTCCCGACCGATGAAGCTAAACAACCGACACGGAAGCGGTTTATGCAGTTAATGAGTGAATGTCATGGCATCACTGACGATCTAAGATTCGCCGTGCCCTACGAATCAGGTACGCTAAAATCTTTCCGCTTCCAGCCGCAGCAACAAGCCAAAGGAACCATCGTCATGTTCGGTGGCTACGATAGTTATATCGAGGAGTACTTCTCCACCATGTCTTTTTTCAGCGATGCTGGTTACGACGTCATCAGCTTCGAGGGGCCGGGACAGGGAGCAGTGTTGGAAGATCAGCACATGCCGATGACTCCCGAGTGGGACAAGCCGGTGAAAGCGGTGCTCGACTACTTCCACCTAGACGATGTAACGCTCTACGGCATTTCCCTGGGAGGATGCCTGGTGATTCGTGCTGCCGCGTACGAGCCACGCGCTCGGCGAGTCATTGCCGACGATATCTTTAGCAATGCCTGGGATTGCATTCAAAGATATGTCGGGCTCGCCCCGGCGGTGCAAACGCATCTTGCTCAGCTGTTCCAAGCTGGAGAGACGAGCCAAATAAATGCGCTAGTGGAAGATCAGATGCAGAAAAGTCTCGTTGCCTACTGGGGGTTCATGCAGGGAATGCTCGTAATGGGCGCGGAGACCCCTTACGAGTTTATTCAAAGAGCGAAGCTATACCACACCGCGGAAGTCTCCGATCTTCTCCATCAGGATGTCCTTTTGCTGGCGGGAACAGAGGACCTGTATGTGTCTCTAGAGCAGTTCTACGAGCAGATCCGCACACTCACGAGCGTCCGCTCGCTCACCGCCCGTAAGTTTACGCGCGAGGAGCAGGCCCAAAACCATGTGCACCTCGGCAACTTTGGCCTCTCCCTAAACGTTATCCTGAACTGGCTGGATAGCATGACTACCGCGGGCTAGCCATCACCGGGCCCATGTACCTCGGTGCCACTTCCGTGCCAAGGAATCAAAGGTCCCCGCGGGCTTTGCCCGCGGGGCACGGGCGGCGGTTGTTGCGCCCGGCGCCGATGACATCGTGAGCTTCTCACCCTTGATCGCGGGCTCGCTCTCGGCCGCGCTGCTCGCCGGCGTCACGGTCGTGGCGTTCTCGAGCCTTCCTGAGCTATGGGTGTGGGCGGCCTTCGTGGGTTGGGCGAGCTACGATCATTCAGGCGCAAACGCCAAGGCGCTTCTAACAAGCTCGGTATGCATGGTGTTCGGGGTCGTCATGGCGTGGCTGGTCGCGCTCATTGTCGCCAAAGGCGCCCTGCCGTTGTCGAGCACGGCCGCCTCGGGGATCGCGGCCGGCATCGCCTCCTTCGTGATCGTCTTCGTTTCGCGCTTCATGCCATTTTCCAACGTTCCGGCGACATTCTACGGCTTCGCCTCTACGTTCGCGTTTCTCCTGATGATGCCAAATGCGTTTTCAATCGACGCGTTGACGTCGTTCGCGTTGCGCAACGCGGTGCTCTGCGTTCCGCCCTCACTCTTGATCGGATCGGTGCTTGGAGTCATTCATCAGCGCTTGGCATTGCTCCTCACAGCGACCGCGCAGCGACCCGTAAATCCCTTCGCGGTGCGACTCACGCATCCTGGCCGAACTTCCCAGAAAAAATGAAACAGACGCACACATGCGCCCACAAAAGATCCAGCAATCACCCGCGCTTTGAATAGACCTAAACCGCTTACGGCTACCGGAATACCTGACAGTTCTGACCACCTTTGGAGCTGTCCCCGATAGACCCTATTGCCTTCCGAGAGCGCTTCTTCTAAGAAGGGCATGAGCCGAAGCGTGTCTTTTTCGGGATTCCGTCGGCCTAGGTTGAAGAGACCCATTTTTTGGCAAGAAGAGTAAGGATTGCTTGTGGCTGAGCCAGTTGCAGAAGGACGCCGGTACTGACTGGCGATGATCTACGGATACTGGTGTAACTAAGCTTTCGCGCTTTCCCTCCCAAACCTTCGTTCTAGCTCGGCTGCGAATTTTGGGCATTCGTTCAGAACCGCAAAATTCATCCCGATGGTGTCATAAGCCCGAAGCGTTTCGAGGTCGTTCTCGGCGACCGACTTGACGATTAGCATTCTCGCTGCGGCATCGCGAATCTTAGCGGCTAATCCGGCTTCGAATAATTTTCTTTGAGATTCTGAAGATGCCGAAAGCAAATCCGCGAGGGATCTGACGATTATAGATTCTATCACCGGGCCCTTTCAGTATTTTTTCCTGCCTAGGCATAAAACCCGTCAGCTACGAGTCGCGGTGGCTAGGCGAGGTTGTACACCCGAAGTGCTACTCGAGGAAACACTCGACAGAGTTTACAAAGATTCCGCTTTTGCCTCGCGCTGCCAAGCCAAGGCTGCTGCGATTTTCGTCGCTCTGGAGCAGGGCTCGTATCACCCATCGCTGTGGCCGCGCAGCTTGACCGAAACCCTGGCAATGGCGGCCTACTTAAACGCGCTCCATGAACAATCTGCGGAGGAACATCTTCTTGAGATGAGCGAAGCAGAGCTAGCGCTGGTCGAACGCGTCTGCATCGAGCGCGGCATCGAATACGAAGACTTTATGGCCGCAGCGATCGGTGACATCTACAGCAAAGGTGGCTTTCAAGAGTCGGACGAAGAAGACGACGATTCGGCGGACTGGTGGAAGAAGGCGTAATCCCCCAAGAAAACAGTAGAGCATTATGAGTCAGACGGCTAAAGCCAGCCAAGCTGCGTGGGACGTTGGCCAAATGGCCCACCGATTGGCTGAAGGCTACTACACGCATTTGGCGGTCATTCAAGTGGCCAAGGACCCTCGTGCGGTTGCTCTTAGTCCTGCCGTGGAGTCCGGCCAGCTGGTTCCCGTCTTCCGTATTCCTCACAAAGATGGCACCCGGCACGAATTTCATTTTACGCGTCACTTGGACCAGGCGCGGAGTAATCCGGAAATGATCGCTGATTTAGACCGTGTTTGGCTGGTTGGGGCCCTCCTGACGCTCGGCGATGCCTTAGGGAAACACAAATATTTCGATCATGCCCCGGAATTGGAATTGGTACGCCATCTGCGCAACGGCGTGGCCCATGGAAACATCTTTCGAATCAAACTGGAACACCTAGCTAAGCGCCCGGCACACAATCGACTGGCGTTGGTAAGGAGTGACAGCAAAGCTGAATTTGAAATCAGTCCAGCCCTACAGAATCGACCTGTTCTATTCGACTTCATGGGCCCTGGAGACATCCTTCATCTCCTCATGTCGGTCAGCCTTTATCTCATACGAATGGGCAACGGAGATCCGCTGAGACCATGACAGCTTAGAGAGGCGCCAAGCGCGGCCGCGCACTGAAAGGCGCGAGCGGTCTTGTCGGCTAGCTGCTGCGCCACTTAATCGCTACCAGCTGCATTTTGGTCATTGCGCGAGAGAAACTCGCCCCCGCACTATTGGCGTTGAATCCACCTGGATAGACATAGCCAGTCGTGTAGCTTCCACCGAAGCTGGCGGACCCGCCGTAACCCTTTGAGGTAGCGATAATCGCGTCTGCGCCAAGCGCCTTGGCTCTGTCGCACGCGTAACCCATCTCTACTCTCGTGTCATTTAGGTAAACCGTGCCTAGGACATCGTAGGGACGAGGTGGGTAACTGTCCAAATAGATCGGCATGCCGAACTTCGTATTAACAAAAGCTCCAGGCTGGGTCGGCCAGCTTTGTTGTTGGCCTGAATAAGGGGTGAAGTCTGCCAAGCCTGCGCACCCTGCGAGTAAGGCGGCCATTATGGAGCCAAGGATGATGCGCTGAAAAGTCACGGTTAAGTTATCGGCATTCCTATGAATTCCTGTAGCGGGACTGCTCCACGGAACGCCACGCAGAGCATTGATTGCGCTGCTAATTACGGCTCTTGGCTTATGATCCTGCGCTTCCTGTTGTCGGAGCATTTCCCGTCGGGGAACCTGCGTTGGCGGGATTTCCCAGCAGGGTAGCCACTTGCGGGTACACAGCTTGGAGCATGACGATTAGATCATTCAGCCGTTGAGCGCACGCATCAAGCGCTTCCGATAACTCTTGAGCACGCGTCTCTATTTCTTGGGCACGTATCTCCAACTTTATGCGCGTCGAGCGCAGGTCGTCGTCGGTCATGGTCATGTGAGGCCCGCTTCAGCCGTGTAATTGGCCAAGATGGAATCACCAGCTGTGCCGCCTGCCGTATAGGTGATGCGCTCGTAGCCAACCGTTGTGATGTTGCCTCCAGTAACGCCCGTTAAATTGGCGCCGGACGTATCATCGTAGGCTCCTCCGGAAGCACCCGTATTGGCGTTATAGAACGTCATTGTGGGTGCCACCCTCATCGGTATTTCGAACTTGCCCCCAAACGCAAAAGCGGTCGTTGTATTTGCCGCCAGATGAAATGCTCCTGAGCCGAGGGCAATTGACCCAGCAAAGGTGCCTAGCTCATAGCTTTTGCGATAGTACCGCTTGCATTTGATCACCGTCTCAGGTAAGCCGTCGTCGGCCTGGAACGGTGTACAGACTGGCCCCGTTTCATGTTGAATAAGACAAATATCGAATGTCGCGCCGTTAGTGGCGATCAGGTTCACCTGCGAACTCGAAGCAAAATTGTTGCCGCTCGCCCATGCAGCGTTTGTGCTCGATTGGAAAGTTGAACCAGCTCCCAGCACAATGCCGATCCTGTAACTGGTATCACTTTCCAGTGTACCCCAGCTGCCGCTCCCGGTTGGCATCGCTGCGATGTTTTGCAGAGACAACTTTTGCCAGACGTTCGGTGTGCCAACGTTGAAATCCTGTTTGTAATACTGGGTAAGTCCCTGGTTGCGCAGCGCGAGCGCGAAGGTACCAGCGACGCTGGACCGTACATAAACACCGAGCGAAGTCGTGCTTCCGAACATCCGACGCGCGTTGGCTAGCTCGATTATTTGTTCAATCAGACAAAATTCGCCTACTGCCAGGCTCGCTTGTGATGTCGTTACGGTTACTCGAAGCGCGAATGCCGGCTGCAAATTGTTGTCAGTTAAGCTTAGGGACAGGGCTTATTGCGTAACACTGAAGCGCCCAGTCGCCATGTTGGTGTTGGCGACATAGCAATCGGCCACTTGTGTGACAGCGCTAGCGCCGAGGCCGGTAAACGATGTGTTGCGTTGCCAGACCGACATGTCGCCGTTGATCGTGGCGACGTACTGCGGCACCTGGGCCGCTAGCCGGACCCGGTTAGTATTGAAGAAATTCGAGTAGAGCAGCTTATAGAACATGTTCCCGCTTGAGAGCAGGAGCAGGTAATCGCTGTCGCCCGCCGATGACCCGGTGCTTTGCGCTGAATAGAATGCCGGTTGAATCGATGCTTGACCGATGATGGCGTTGAGGTCCGGCCCGTCAACGCCCAGTTGTCCTGAGACAAACTGCTTCGTCGTACTGATATCTCCTATCGGCACTTGGAGTTACGCCCTTCTAACAGTGTTTCCAAGTCGAGTCCGAGTTGCCCACAAGATGTAGTAGGCGACGTGCTCTAGGTAATTCGGTCTCGACTAACACTGACAGTATTCAAATGACCAAATTCGAATCCCCGAATCTGGTTAGTTACTGCCTTTTTCCGAGACCAACGGCGGGCGGCCGGGAGTTGTGGAGTTAACTCCTGATTACGCTGCGGTATTCTATGGCGCCGGGTCGTCGTTCTTCCTACTCTGGTTCAACAACGAACACCCGCGCAAACCCAAATACGCTTGTCTACTACAGCGGTCCCAAACGGGACGAATGACAGTACTCGCGGCGCCGATATGTTTCAAACGCTTTGTTCGCGGATCGCTACGCTATTTTCTGGGAGGCAAAATGTCATACTTAGACAAAATGCGGCCTTTCCGTTCTCCACTAACTGAAGGCAAGCCGTCGGTTTGACTCTGTAGATTCCGCTCCCGCACTGATGGCTCAGAAAGCTGAGTGACTATCGATGCCTTGCCGGACATGTCGTTCTCGGCTGCCTGAGCCTTGAGCCGGGCGCCTTCCTTTTCGAGCTTTGCCTTGCGAGCCTCGGCATCGCGCTTTTGAGCTGCGGCACGCTTGGCGACTATCATTAACCGTTTTGTTTGTCGGTTAGGCATTTGATTTTCCTCACTTCAACGTGCGATAGTTCGCGCCAGTTAGACACTCAACCAATGGCTATGAACGAAACCGCGCTCGAGCAATACGCCGCCTGGCAACAGTCACTACCCGTACGATCATTCCCCTCAGCCCAATTGTGTAAACTGATGTACATTGTGGATGAAAAAGGGTGCACATGGTATGAGCTCGTCAACGAAGTGCTCGCCCGCGCCAAAACAGATTCGGCTTTCCTAGCCAGCGCCAAAGAGACCGCGCTGAAGATGCTTAATGCACAGATGACCGATGTACACTTAACAGTAGCGGCCACAGATGCTCTTTGGCCCGAAGACCCGCTCGCGTGTGTGTTGGTGGTAGAGATCCTCAAGGCGACTATCAAAAAGGAAAGTGAGGACTTTTTGCTAAGCACTACTCCGCAACAAATGGAGCAAATAGAGCGAACTTTCATGGAACACGGCTGGGACTGGGACACTTATTGTGCCAGGCTCCATAAGCTCTTTCTCGATCCTTCGTTGAGACGACAAGCCTCGGGATCGTAGACAACTACCATATGGTCCCCACACCTCCGAAGCCAGAGCCAGCCGTATCATCTGGCGGCGGCCGGTTCCAGGTCCGACGGTCGGCGTAACTGTCGTCGTAGTCCGACGCGCTGCTCGTATAATCCCACCCATGTTTGCGCGAGATCTCTTGGCGCTCGACATCGTCGAACGGAAGATACGACCAGGCGGTAAACGGCTGCATGCCGAAGGCCATCACAAAGCCATCAGCCAGGTCAGGGCTTTCCAGCCCGCGATCGCGCATTTCGCTTTTCGGCTCGATCCATAGCCGCCCGTCTTGAGCGTACTTCACGCGACGGCTCGAAAGTTGAGCAATGAGTTTTTGGTTGTCCGGGATAATGATTTCGTGTCTGCGGACCTTCTGAGCCACCTCATGCCATGCATAGCTAATCAGGTTCTTGTATCGCGGATGCCCTGAAGCCGAACCGCCATAGAACCGGTTAACTTTCCAATTGACCGCCGCAAGCTGATCACACATCGGCAAGCCTAACCCGTCCGCGTCTGCCCAGATCTGCTCCGGCTTTAATCCCAGCTCGACGAAATAATGGACGTAGAGGCCGATTGCTGCGTGTGTATCACGCTCGCGCCACGCTTTGATGCAGCCGTTGGGTACATAATTGCCGACCTTCTTGATGACCACGTTTGTGTCCCCGCCGGCTGCGAAGTCCACACCAGCGCTCACTGGTCCTGCGATCCGACCTATGTGCGCCAGCCGGTTGGATTCGATCTCGCTCAGCTCAAGCACGTGCCGGATCTTGTCATCGGTAGCCATGAACTCACCGAAGATCGTGCTTCGCGTGTACGGATCGTCCTCGCCGTACTCCTGAATGATCTGATCGATCTTCTCTTTGGAGATATGCGGGCAATCCTTGAGACTGATTTCAAAAGTCTCGTACAGGTCGCGCTTGTGCGTCATGTGCTCGTAGAAGCGGCCCTGCATCAAACCGCCGGTGCTGATCTCCAAAAGCAGGTTGTACGAGCACCGATTGAAGGCGTCGAAGATCCCGTCGTCGACGCTCTTGGCTTCGTTGATGATCATGAGCAGCGGTCCGTCTGCACCTTTCTCGTGGTAGCCTTCTGCGCGTTTCGCCTCGTCAGTCACAAACGCGGTCAGGCGTCCTCCGGTCGGCGTTATGATGGTGTGATCGTGGTCGCGCCAAGTCCAACCAGGGAACAAATGCTTGTGAGCCGATAACGATGCCCAAGTTTGGCTGTTGAGCTGCTTTTCGTCCGCTGTGGTGATTACCACTTGTCCTCGTTTGTAGCGACACAGCCACCAGAGCGCGAGCGGTGCAATGATACGATCGTCTTTGCCCGCTCCATTGGGAGCTCGGACCGCGAGCCGCTTTCGGCGTCCCGATTGCGATGCGCGGAAAAGGATCTTGCCTTGCCAGTCGTGTAGCGTGAGCAACAAGACTGCGCGCGCAAACAAGTCGGCGTCTGCAAGGCTGTCGACGAGGATGGATTTATCTGCGGTGCTCATGATTGGACCGCCTCAGCACGGTTTGTTGTTCGCTGACTGACCAGGTCGCGATAGCCTCTACAAGCAGGCTAGACTTCCAGTATAGACACACCTGACACGAATCCGATGGAGGGCCGGTTTCGTTCTTCATGCTCACAGAACTCCAGTGCAGACGTAATATTCGCCCGCCAGTCCACTCGTTTGCTGCGAAGGGCACCCCGAGCTTAGGACGTGCCGGTGCTGCAACGTCTCTTCGCGCTATTGCCACAATCAAGGCAAGCAGCCAATCAACCCGCCAGACGAACGAACCGATCCTTCGCACATATAGAGAGAGACGCAAAAAGTGGCTTCTGCTTAGTTCCTGGCCAAGGCTGATGAGAAAGTTTTTCATTGGGCAACTCCGTCGTGAACTCCGTCGTGCCCTGCCCTGTATGGCAAGGCTTTCGCCGAATCTAGTATCCTGCGTGCTTCGTCCAGGTCGCCGACCATCAGATTGTTTTGAGTGAAATGGAAACCCTTATCCGGTGGAGCGAAGTAATCGCGGTAAACTGTCTCTAAGAACCACGCCTGGTGGCGGAACTCGCGCTCCTTGGTGGAACAGTTCTTGATCGCTTCAAGTGCCTCCACGATGACGCGGCGCTTCTCACGCGCCAATGCCTCAGCAAATTCTGGTCTCTTATCGAGCCACATATCGACGGTAGCGGCCGTTATGCCCTGTGCACCGGCTGCGATCGCTCGCGGCACTCCATTAGCCAGATCCTGCACCAATGCGTCGACGTCCACCTTGTGATACTTCTCCGCGTTGCTGCCAATAGAGCCTAGCTTCCGTTGGGCAGGCCCGGCCTTGCGGACACCGTTTCGGCCGCGGTGGTTCGGTTTCTTTTGCTTTGGCTCCATGTTGTTAACTCTGCGGCTCTTAGTCTAAAAAACGTGCAAGCGATGTGCAAGCAACGATACACTCGCTGGTGTAGCTAAGGTGCTAATTCGATATACATCATTTGTGGTACAGCATCTAGCGCCGCGCAAACTTGGTAGCTTTTACCTTTTGATCAGTGATCAGATGCTTCATCTCTTTTTCGTGCCTCCGCCGTCTCTGCGGAGGGTGACATATCATCCAAGCGTTCTTCGTAGCGAGGATCCCCTTTTTCCCCTCACCCGCATGCGAGGAGGAACTAGCAAAATAGCCCTGTGCACCGGCTGCGATCGCTCGCGGCACTCCATTAGCCAGATCCTGCACCAATGCGTCGACGTCCACCTTGTGATACTTGTCCGCGTTGCTGCCATGTCCAGTCTCGGTATTCCAGACGTGCGCCTTAGTAGGGTCTATGTCTGATATAGTTGCCACCTGTCGCCGATCCGGACTGAGCTGCGATGAATCCACATACTCTGGGAAAAGATATTGGTTGAACAAAAACATAGCCCGAGCGTGATTGGTCAGCAGGCGGCTGATGTTTGGTTTTAGGGCGGAACTTGCCAGGTAGTTCCTCCTTCACTTCTTCCTCATCGACATAATATTTGTACAAGTCCCACCTATACTGGCTAAGTACATCGGACAGCGTTACCTTTCCCTTCAACCCCTCAAGTCCGTCAAGGGTATCCTCGATGACCTTCATAATTTGGTCGAACTCCTCGTCTGGACTTGGTGCATCGATGCCAAAGTGATAAAGCGCCGCTTCCTTGGCAACTTTTATATCGGGTATGCAGCTATCTTTGTACTTTTCTTGTAACTGTGCATGGAGGTTTGGGTCAGTTAGTGCATAAGATAGCTTTACATTGGCCTCGGCCACAATTTCGCGAGCTAAATCGAGCGACTCGCAAATCTTCTTAACAGCTTCATTATTCGGTGGCCGTGAACTATGGTAATATAACGTGACGTCGAATTCTGGGACATTTAGCTGCATGTCTAGGGTCATTTGTCGTTCTCCTTTTCTAGAAGAATCGCGCCAATCATTATACCCCTGGCAGTTGTTACCGTATCGACTTATAGGCTCGCTCGAACTTGGCACGTTCTGTGAACAGGCTACCATCTTTACTCAGAGCGCGACACAAAAAAACACACCCCAACTCACTGATGAACCCTCTCGTAATTCTTGCTGAGTTTATAGCGCCTCAGCCAGCGTGGCATTGTTAACAGTTGCGTTTTCGTGGCTCCAGCTCGACAGTCATTCTTAATTCCTTCTGGCGGTTTAGGAAAATACAGCAAACAGTTAGCGGCTGGTTTCTGGATCATTATAGTCTTTGGTCTCTTGTACCCTTCAAATCCAAGGTGTTAGTAACGTCTTTGAACGTCTTGGGATCTGTATACGGGCCGCTATCTTACCGAGAGCGTTGAACAAAATAGACAGTCAGTTTGATCGGACATTGTTTATCGCTCCTCCAAGTGAACGGTTAGTTTCTGAATTGAGAAGTCACCCGAGTATTGCGCGTCGGAGCCATCCAGCCCTCCGGGGTAATGCGCGTGACTTGCCACCTAATCTGTCGTCGCTGGCAACGCAGTGCCGATGGGTTTGCCAGGGGCAGTCACGAAGAGGGTGGTGTACGAAATCGCAGGCTGCGACCACTCTGAACCGCCTTGCACGGCCGAAGCCCATTCCTTAGCCCTGAATTTTGCCGAACCCAAGCAGCCTCCAAGGCGACAGAGAGGCTCTGCTACAGCGTAGGCGCTCAAATGGTCAAGCCCTTAGATTCCTTGCTTAAACTAGAAATTTTAAATTACTTAGAACTCGTGCTGGACGTAGTTTTGGTGAAAGGCTAAAACGCTGTACATGGTCGAGCAGAAATCCTGGGCCAACACAGGGGACACGCCCGTTGAAGGCTGGAGTAAGCCGACCTCCGTTGACCAGGTTGATAGGCGTCTTGAGAACTGGATCCGCGGTGTCCTCGGCGAAGTTAACGTCTTTCTGACCCCGCCGAAGGATTCGCAGGACAGCAAAGGTGTCAATCTGTATCTGCTGAATCTGGCGAACACCCCATCGGGTCGCAGTCTGAAAGAGCTGTCGCCGCACAGGATCGTACTCCGTTACCTGCTCACCATCTCGGAGACTGACCCTCACGCGATGCACCGGATGCTGGGCGAACTGATGTTTGCGGCGATGGGCTTGCCCGAAGTGGAGGTGGAATTGGATTCATTGTCGCCCGCTGTCTGGTCAGTGCTCGGTGTGGTGGCGCGACCTTCGTTCGTCTTGCGCGTGCCGCTGATTCGTGAGCGCCCGGAGAAGCTCGCCCCACCAGTTCGGACGGAAATGATCATTAAGAACGCGTCGCTGCGGCCGCTGACTGGGCGGGTAATGGGGCCTGGCGACATCGCCATTATGGGAGCACGGGTGGAACTGCCCGCACTGAAGCTTTCCACCGCGACCGATTCCAGGGGCCGATTTCAGTTTGCCGCCGTGCCCTCCGATCCGCTGATTAAGCTGTTACGTGTGAACGCCAAAGGGCGAACAATTTCCGTCTCGGTCGACAGGCCAGACGAAGAAGTAATGATTCACTTAAAAGAAAGCGAAGTGTGATATGCCGAGTTACCTAACGCCCGGCATTTATGTGGAGGAAGTTTCCACGGGCCCGAGACCGATTGAGGCGGTGGGCACAAGCGTCGCGGGGTTTGTTGGTGTTGCCCCAGATGCAGCCAAACATATCAACGAACCTCAATGGTTCGACAACTGGACGCAGTTTACCAAAGAGTTCGCTGCACCGGGCAGCGCGAGCACGCCGCTGTCGCACGCGGTGTTCGGCTTTTTCCAGAACGGTGGTGGCCGGTGTTGTGTCGTGAATGTTGGCGGGGACGGTTCGATCGTCGGCGGCGGCCAAGGGCGCAAAGGTTTGGAGGTGCTGGAGGAGAGCGATGAAATCGCGATCGTGGCGGCGCCCGGTTACACGGATCCGATGTCCTATGACGCGTTGTTGTCCCATTGCGAGAAAATGAAAGATCGAGTGGCGATCCTCGATGCACCGCCGCAGGTTTCGAAAATCGACGCGCTGACAAAGGTTGCCACACCGCCTCGTGAATCGAAGAAGTCGCGCGGCGGAACTGAAGAGGCCAAATCTCCAGGAGCAGCGGAGCCAGAGGCCGATGCAGTACGCCCGCGCCAATCCGACGGCGGCTGGGGTGCATTCTATTTTCCGCAGATCACCGTGCGTGACCCGCTGTCCCCTAAAGACCTAGTTGACGTGCCGCCGTCGGGTCATATCGCGGGCGTTTACGCGCGCAGCGATGCAACCCGCGGCGTGCATAAAGCGCCTGCAAATGAAGCGGTTCGCGGAGCGCTGAACGTTACGTATCGCGTCACTCGCGAAGAGCAGGCGACACTTAACCCGAACGGCGTCAACTGCATCCGGTTGTTTCCGGGCGAAGGAATTCGCGTGTATGGAGCGAGGACACTGGCAGAAAGCAGCAGCGAATGGCGTTACCTCAACATCCGGCGACTATTTAATATGGTCGAAGAATCAATTGCCCGGAGTACCCGCTGGGTGGTGTTTGAGCCGAACGACCGGCCGCTCTGGAAAGCGATTCGCCGTGATGTGAGTGCCTTTCTCACAACGATATGGCGCCAAGGCGCGCTCATGGGCAGAACTCCCGAGGAGGCATTCTTCGTGCAGTGTGACGAAGAAACCAATCCCCCCGATGTAATCGATGCTGGCATGGTGGTCACCGTGGTTGGCATCGCTCCGGTTAAACCCGCGGAATTCGTCATCTTCCGCATAGGTCAGAGTGCCGCGGGAGCACAAGTCACAAGTTAACTTCAGGAGCTAATCATGCCGGAATCTGCATCAGACGCTGCGAGCACGCGCTCACAGACGGGAGCATGGGTTGATCCCTATCGTGCTTACAACTTCAAGCTGGACATCCAGGGTGTCACCGAAGGCCATTTCACCGAATGCTCCGAATTGGGTATCCGGGTGGCTAGCATCCCGTATCGGGAAGGGGGCGCCGGCCAAGTGGTACACCAGCTGCCCGGACGGGTCGAGTACAGCCAGGTTACCCTGCGCTACGGCCTCACTTCTTCCAGACTCCTGTGGGACTGGCTGATGAGTGCTGTCAAAGGCAAGGTGGAACGCCGTAACGTCTCAATCGTGATGATGGCGGAGGACGGCACCACCCCAGTGATGCAATGGAACCTCATCAACACATGGGTCGCCGAGTGGCGCGGCGCTCCTCTGGACGCGTTGGCCCAGGAGGCAGCCATCGAAACGGTCTCGCTGGTGTTCGAAACCATCGATAGAGCCTGATGCTGAGGTCTTAAGTCTCCACGCCAATGCTTAAGGGATGGAGAATTGTCGCGCACACAGTCGCTCTGGGAATGGCGACTTGGCCAAAAGCCATTCTTAGGAGAATCAACGCCGGTGGGCCGGGAGAAGCACCTTCTTCGATTGATAGCTCGACTGGTGAGGCTGGCGAGTCGGTCTCCCCCGGGTCGTCAGGTATCGAGGAAGTCAAAATCGGGAGCCCCGTTACCGAGTGTGTTTCGCCAGGACCGCCAGAGCACTGGCTCGAGAGAGTCCGGCGGGGTGCGCCGCAGTTGTTGCGGCCGGTCCTGCACCAGAACAAGCGGGCGCGGCCGGCCCTCGGTCTCGCGCCTTCCGCACCTCTGATCGGAGCGCCAGCACCGAAGTCTCAACAGACAAGCAACTGGGCGAAACTGACTTCTTCAATCCATAGCTCGACTGGTGAGGCTGGCGAGTCGGTCTTTCCGGGGCCGTCAGGTATCGAGGAAGTCAAAATCGGGAGCCTCGTCGCGAAGCCTGTTTCGCCAGGACCGCCAGAACACTGGCTCGCGCGCGTCCAGCGGGGTGCGCCACAATTGTTGCGATCGGTTTGGCATCAGAACGAGCGAATGGCGCTGACGCTCGGTCCCGCGGCTTCTGTAGCTGAAAAATCGACAGCCGATCGGGTCTTTCCAGCGGCACCCCCACGCAGGACCCTGACCGGAGTTCCGGCGTCAAGATCTCACTCGCAATCTCAACAAGAATGTAGGCTGCAACGATTCCTTTCGCCTGCTGCTCGCCTGAAAAGCAGCTCTAAAGCAGCTCTCGCAAAATCTCCGCTGGAACGCGTCGAAGATTCATCAAAAAACTCGTGTACTTCCCCGGTAACGTCTCATGGAGTGTCAGTGCCCAACTGGAGCGCCGGCCCTGGCGATCCATCATCTGGCGCTTCTCACCAGCCATTGTGGGTGAACACTTCACCACCATCTGCGGATCGAGAGGCGACCTCCGTGCCACAACGAACGCAATTGAGGGGGACGTCGTTATTCTGCGTTACGGGGACAGGCAACGCGGCGCTGAGGACTGGCCCCACGAGGATTCCGCAGGCGCCTTCGAAAGATCATTGGCCCCAGCTCCCAGAATCAGCGGCGGCCGATCAATTGAATGAGCCAGAGGCGATGATTCGTGAACGGGAACGGTTGCGGCGGCTAGATGACGAACAGCGAGGAATTTATGGAACGCGTCGGATTTCTGCTTGAGACCGGGGAACGGCTTAGCTGTTTGCTCAATCCGGAGAGTATCGAAATTCGCCGGCGCGCCGGCGTTCAGTCACGGCGCTCGATCGGCGGCGTGCTAACCGGCCGTGGAATGACTGACGATCCGCTGGTCTACACTGGCGGAGGCTTCACCGATCTCAAGTTGGACCTGCTTTTTGACGTGACGCTTGCGGGCTCATCGATTACCGGCTCATCGATTCAGACTGAAGATGTCCGTGACTTGACTCGGCCCTTGTGGCGACTTGCTGAAAATGCTGTGGGTGAAGACGGCTACGGTCGACTGCAAGTCGTCCGTTTTGTTTGGGGGAAGAGCTGGAATGTTCCCGGGGTCGTGGCAGCGATTGCCGAGCGGTTCGAATATTTTACACCGGGAGGTGCGCCTCAACGCTCTTGGCTACGGATGCGTCTTCTTCGAGTGGAAGAATCGGCTGTCGCGCACGTCCGTCCCGCCCAACAGCCTCCACCACCTGAGGAGCGCTTGTTGGCGCAGATGGAAGTCCTGCCTGAGGAAGTACGCATGCACGAGATGAAGGGAGGAACCTCGGGCGAGCCCGGCGACGACCGGGGCGCTGGCGAACGTCTCGATGAAATTGCCCAGCGTATTTATGGTGATTCTCGCTACTGGCGATTACTGGCTGCATTCAACAACATCGACGATCCACTCCACCTCCCGCCTGGACAACTTTTGCGGCTCCCGACGCTCCGAAGCCGAGGCATGACGAGTGAATAAAAGTTTAAAAATGAGGAACAATCTGAAAATCAAATTCCGACGCGTACCGCTGTTTTCACGGCGGACAATCACACCGTAGGCGCCAGCGGCCGGCGGGTCGGAGCATTTATTGCATCAAATATGGCAATAGCGAGTCTCGGTTTACCGCGGGTGGTCGTGGAAGTGAATGACCGGCAGCTTTCACCGGAAACGACCGCGCTTTGCAAAATCCGCATCCAGCAACGATTGTCGGTACCCACATTGTGTGAGCTGGTATTTTCCAGCGGCGATCTTGGTGTCGAGGAGCGTTCCGGGCTGGCGCTGGGCGATAAGCTTCGCGTGGTTCTTCAGCACAATAGCGAGCCTCTCTTTCTCGGAGAAGTGACAGCGTTCGAATACGTCTACCAAGCGGCTCACGGACGCGAGCTGCGAGTCCGAGGCTACGATTTGTTGCATCGGCTGCGAAAACGCCAGCCGGTACGCGCGCTGATACAGGTGGATTTGGCCGAGCTAGCCAATGAACTGGTGGGCGGCCTCGGCCTTACTGTTCAAGCACCGCGGGTGGGCCTGCTCTGGCGTCGATTGATCCAGCACAATCAAAGCGATTTTGATCTGCTTGTGGAACTCGCAGAATCGTGTGGACTTTATTTCACGCTGCGCGAAAACGTCTTACATTTGTTGAGCCTCGAAGGCTTGGGTGATCCGATTCCACTGATCCTCGGTGAGTCGCTTTTCGAGGCGTGCATTGAAGTTAACGGCGACCGCTGTTGCCGATCGGTCGCGGCGACGGGTTGGAATCCGCTACGAGTCTCGGGCCACAAGGGCACCACCCAGGGTGCGCGGGTCGGCCGCAAGGTCCCGACCGAGGTCTCGCCGGAGCGCGTGAACGGATCAGCGGAGCGGGCGATAGTGGGACTCGCTATACAGGACGACCATCAAGCAGAAGCTCTGGCCCAGGCTGAGCTCGACTGGCGCGTTGGACACGAGATAGCAGTATGGGGCGTGGCCGAGGGAAACCCGCGGTTACGACCTGGTACCTCAGTGGATTTACATGGCGTGGCTTCCGGTGTAGCGGGGCGCTACGTGCTTACCAAGGTAACTCACCTTATTGACAGAGAAAAAGGCTTCATCTCTGAAATCTCGACAGCTCCTGAGGCGCCAGCCATTCGCCCCAAGGGCACTATCATGACGTTGGGAGTGGTGACTCGCGTGAGCGACCCTGAAAACCTCGGACGCGTTCAGGTTTCTCTGCCGGCGTACAACGACGTTGAAACCGATTGGATGAGCGTGCTGACCGTGGGTATTGGCGCTAAGAAAGGTATCGTGATGCTCCCCGCCAAGGGTGACGAGGTCCTCGTGCTTTGTGCAAAAGAAGATCCGGCGCACGGTGTAGTACTTGGAGGTCTCACCGGCAAAGGCCCGTTCGATAGCGGCGTGGAAGGCGACGCGGTGAAGCGCTTTGCATGGTTGACACCGGGCGGGCAGCTCGTGCGGCTGGACGATGCCAAGAAGTCGCTCCGCCTGGAGAACGCTGACGGGAGCTATCTGGAGATCACGCCACGGATGGTATCGCTGCATTCGCAGGGCAACGTCGAGATCGAAGCGCCGGGACACTCCATTCTCATCCGCGGTAAAGCAATTAACTTTGAGGAGGCGTGAGGTGCGTCTATTAACCGAAGATGCCGTGATTGTTTGTAAGCACGAACTTGGCCGCGCATCAATTATTGGTAGTCAGAAGCTCGTCACGATCGGGAATCGAAAGGTGCTAGTGGAAAACGACCCCGAAGGCCGGTTGATCGCCGGCTGTCCCAATATCGGCGCAACGATCAAACCTTGCGCCGCCACGCTGGCTGTTCAGGCGGGCTATTCTAACCTGCTTCGTATAAATAACAGACGGGTGTGCCTCGACACAGTCACCGGCTTGACGGACGGCACGCCGCCCGGGATGGTCAAATACGAAGTGCGCAATGCGGGTCAGGCGTTAGTAACCTCTACCCTATGAAAAGCGGCTCCTATCGCGCGTGGCAATTTCTGCATCCCGACCTCAGTGCATTGGAGGGTGCGCCCGGCCTAAGCATTACGGCGACGGGCCGTATCGCAATGGTGGAGGAAGAGGCTTCAGTCCGTCAGGCGATCCTGCTGCTCCTGTCGACCGCGCCTGGTGAGCGCGTGATGCGGCCCGAGTATGGTTGCGAACTGCGCAAGTTGATTTTCTCACCAAACGATGACACCTCCGCCGGGTTGGCGATTCACTACGTCCGGCAAGCATTGGAGCTTTGGGAGCGACGGATCGAGATCGTTCACCTCGACGCGGTTCGCAGCGAGGAAGATCCGGCGCGGCTCACGGTTTATCTACAATACCGCGTTCGCGCTACTCAGAGACTCCAGGATGTTTCATTTTCAATCAATCTCGCTGGGGAATGACCAATGTCGCTGCCTTCGCCTAATCTCGACGATCGAGACTTCAACCAATTGCTAGGGGAGTGCCGGTTGCAGATTAAGCGCTCATGCCCGGAGTGGACCGACCTTTCCCCCGGCGATCCTGGGATGATGCTCCTGGAACTCTTCGCGCACCTTACCGAGATTATGATCTACCGGCTAAATCGTTTGCCGGACAAAGCGTACGTCGAGTTCCTCCGATTGTTGGGCGTAAAAATCCTGCCGCCTGTAGCCGCGAGCGTAAGCCTGAAATTTTCCATCTCATCTCCGCAAGCGCAGCCCGTTTTAATTCCACGCGGGACGCGCGTGACTATCGCACGGGCAGAAGCCGGGGTGCAGCCGCCGCTCTTCACCACTGCGCAGGCGGCGACTGTAGAGCCGGGTGAAACCGAGACGATGGTCCTGGCGTATCATTGTGAACTGGTGGAGGCTGAACTGGCCGGGAAAGGCACCGGCCTAGCGGGGCTCTCGGTGACAGCACAACGTCCACCAATCGTTGCGCCGCTGAGTAATGGACTGGACCTGGTGGTCGGGGTAGAAGCGATTGCGAGCGAACTCGACGCGCGAGCACCCGCTGTTTTGTATAACGGCAAAGCGTTTCGAATCTGGCGCGAGGTGGAGAGCTTTACCGATGCGAGTCCGAAGGATTTAGTTTATGTGGCTGACCGGACGACCGGGGCAATCACCTTTGCTCCCGCGATGTATCGCAAAGAAAACGAGCATACGCTTGAAGGCCAGCCTAGTGCTCTGGCAGCGATTCCTCCCGCCGGCCGTGAGATTCGGCTCTGGTATTGTCACGGAGGGGGGCCGGGCGGAAATGTTGCAGCTAACACCTTGAGCACGCTGCGATACCCACTGGCCGGCGTACAAGTTAGCAATCCTGACGCAGCCACAGGTGGTCGCGCGGCCGAAACGCTCGAAAATGCGCTGTTGCGTGGCCCACAGGACCTCCATTCGCTAGAGCGGGCGGTCACCGCACGCGATTTCGAGTTGATCGCGCTGCGCTCCGGCTCAGTCGCGCGGGCGCGGGCACTTACCACATCCACGCTTTGGCGGCACGCCAAACCAGGTACAGTCGAAGTGCTGCTCGTGCCCTCGGTGCCGAACGAGAGTCTGACTGAAGGACGAGTCGGGCAGCAACAGCTTAGTGAGCAGCAAACCGAGGAATCCAGACAACGCATTCAAGAGGTGCTTGATGAACGCCGACCGCTTGGCACAACCTGTCTTGTTGGTTGGGTGCATTACAAGATCGTCCGCGTGAAAGCGCGGGCGGTGATTCACAGCGAGGAGGATCCAGCGGCAGTCAAATCCAGAGTCTTGAGGCAGCTTTACGAGACCATCAGCCCGTTGCCCGGCAAGGGGCCAGGGTCATCCGGTTGGCGCTTTGGCCAAAGTCTACGGGCATCGAATGTTTATGACATCATCCTTGCGGAACCAGGGGTAAGGTTCGTCGACAAAGTTCGTTTTGTCTTAGATGAAGTTCCGGAAAGAGAGATCACATCGGTTTGCGCCGACCCATTTCAGCCGCGCACGTGGTATTCCGCGACCGGCGAGTCGATCTTCCGCTCCATGAACGATGGCGAAGGCTGGGAACGATGCTCATCATTTCCCGGTGAGAAGGTAAAAGCGATTCGAGCCCATCCCGGAAAAACCTCTCTGTTGGCGATCGCTGCCGAGTTGGTGGGGGAATCAGCTGGCACCCGCGTTCATGTAACCCGTGATTGTGGCGAGACTTGGACAACGCTGACGCAGACGGCGTTCTCGATCGACGACATGGCCTGGATGACACGCGGCGAAACCGCGGTGCTGTTTCTGGCGACTAGCGTCGGATTGTACGAGCTCGCGCTGGAAGAAGGTGCAGTGCCAGTCCAGGTGTCGGTAGATGCCAAGAACCCGGATCGAGGCTTTTTCGCTGTCACAGTTTCGACAGACATCCGCGGTAAATCAAGCGTTGCAGCCGCAGCGCGTTCGACCGAGGGGGTTTATCTCTCCACCGAAAACGGTCAGCCCGGCACTTTCAGACACATCGGGCTCAAGTCCGAAGATATTCGGGTTCTTAAAACGCAGGTGGACGGGCCGAGAAGGTTTCTCTGGGCGGGGGCGGCGACTTCTGGCCTCGAGGTTGGCAAAGGTTGTTTTCGTTGGGAATTGACTAGCGCTGATGAATCCTGGGTGCCCTTCGTAAGTAATTGGAAAGGTGGCAGCTGCCTGGGCTTGGCGTTTTTCGGTGGCAAGACGATCGCTGCTACTCACCGTGCCGGCGTGCTTTGGGTGGAATCGGCACGGGCCGAGACAGCCGCGTGGCAGAGGCCGGACGTCAGATGCGGCCTCCCATTGCGGGAAGTGGACCGGTTCCATCGGGTAAGCGACGTAGCGGCTGACCCGGAGGGAAGATTTATTTTCGCAGGTGGACCCGAAGGGATCTATCGCAGCAAGGACGGCGGCGCGCACTATGAATCATGCTCAAACAAGGAGTTTGTGGACAACGTAACGTTGCCGGAAACCTGGTTATTCTGCTCGGGCGAGCACGAAATCGATTTGGTGAGCCAAGATGAAGCGAGCTGAGATTGAACGTCTTTTGCCGAGTATCATTGCGCGTACGTTGCAGCCGCTAAGTCCTCTTGCCGCCATCTTGGACGTTATGGAAGCATTACACCTGCCTTCCGAAGCGATGCTGGCCGGCCTTGATGCCGCGTTCGATCCGCGACGAACTACGGATGACTTCGTTCCGTTCTTGGCGCGATGGGTGGACCTTGATCATCTCTTCGAGGAGTCCCGAGGGACTGGATCGATTAAATGGTCGCGGGCGACGGTCTCGACTGGCATCGGTCGTCTGCGCGAGTTAGTCGCCTCGGCTGCCTATCTCTCCAGGTGGCGGGGCACAGCCAAAGGCCTGCGGCGCTTCCTGCAAACGGCAACCGGAGAGAAAAACTTCGAGATCAAGGAGAACGTCGATAACGACGGTCACTCGAAGCCTTTTCATATCACGGTACGCGCGCCCGTTTCCCTGGCATCGCACGGGGCACTCCTCGAGCGAATCATTGAATCGGAGAAACCAGCTTACGTGACCTACGAACTCACGTTTATTGCCGAAACCTGAAGAGATAAAACCGATGCCCTCTTCCCGGATCATCATCTTACTCGCTGTTGTGGTCCTTTTGCTGTTCGGAATCAGCCTCGCCTTGAGCGCTCGCAGTGGCCGGGACCAGAGCACCGTACCCCAAGCCGCGTGGCTCGATGCGTTGAAGAACGTTTTCCTCGGGAATCAAAATCTGGACATTCATGACATCAGCTCTCCTTGCTTACGCGGAAACGCGTTCGTTATTGAGCAGGGCAAGAGCTGCGAAGCCAAGATCGGAGAAAGCAGCAAAGCGGTGCGGAAGGTGAAGCTCTTGGTTAAAGAAGGCGCCAAGTGCACGATTGATTTTGTCCCGGCGGCTGGCGAGCAAGCAGTGCCAGTGCATTCGGCTAGCGGGAGCGTGGAGCTGAGCGTCATGCAAAAAGGAGGCACGCTCACCATTACGTGCACGGACGCGGGAGGCGAGAAAACCGCCATGATCAACATTGACTGATTGTCTATCCACGCCTGCTGCCTAGGCGCATCGGCGAGTCTATAGACCACAATCCAGGAGAAAAACAATGCCAACCCGAATCTTTGCTATCACCGCTGCGTCTGAGATGTTGACACTGGATCACCAAGGACGCGGAGAGATTTCATTCACAGCTTCCAACACCGGTCCGAAATCGATGCCGGGGCGGGCGGAGATTGTCCCCCTTGGTTCAACTAAAGGAGACTGGTTAAGTCTCGAGGGAGAACAGGAACGCCATTTCGCCACGGGAGAAGCTCATCAGTTTAGGGTGAAGATTGCGGCGCCGCGGGGCGCCCCCACCGGGAAATATCCCTTTCGGCTCAATATCATCTCGGTCGAGAACCCGGACGACGAATTTACCGAGGGCCCTTCGGTTTCTTTCGAACTGAAACAGCTGGTGCCAGCTGCGCCTCCCCCGCGTAGGTTCCCCTGGTGGATAGTAGCCCTGGCGTGCGTGCTTGTTCTAGGCGTTGGCCTTATCACCTGGTTGCTGCTACCCCAAAAAGTTGCAGTACCCGAGCTGGTTGGAATGCCCTACCAGGACGCTATCAAAAGCCTCGAAGCAGCGAAGCTCAAGCTCACCGCGCAAAATTCGAAGGTCACGGGGAAGCAGAAGCCGGGGATAGTCCTGGAACAGAGCCCGCCAGCGAAGGACTCCGTCCCTGTCGGCAGCGGCGTTAGTCTGGTCGTCGAGGTTCCGCCGCAAACCATCATGGTGCCGGACGTCGTGGGCCAGCCCCTCAACCAAGCCAAGGACTTGCTTACAGGTCTTGCCTCCGAAATCGGTGGCACGCGTTTTACGGGCAAGTCTTTTCCTGGCGTGATAATTGAGCAAAATCCTGTGGGCGGCGTGACCGTTCCGCCGGGAACGAAAATGACACTGATTCTCGAGGCCGACAGGAATTTGAACGCCATACGCTACGGACTTTTCATTAAGGATGGCGATTTAGGATGGTCGGACGCATCAAATGGAGGAGTCGCTGGGACGGTCGGCCAAGGGAGGAAAACGGATGCTTTCCGTATCAGTGGGTTTATTTTTCCGGTCCGGTTCCGAATTCACGTCGAACAGGATGGGTGGCACAATTGGGTGGCAGCCGGTCCTGGGGGAGGCGCTTATGACACCGGAAACGGGAAACGCCTCGAGGCAATTGAGTTTGGCTTTCCTCAGGGCATTCCGTCAGATGTAAAAATACTGGCCAGGGCTCACGTCCAGGATGTCGGCTGGACTCCGATTGTACCAGTGAATGACGGCACAGTCCTCGGAACGACTGGAAAAGCTCTTCGCCTGGAGGCTATCCAGATTGCCGCAGGCAGCGGAGCGGACGCTGATGAAAAGCGTCTGCAGCAATTGCTCGCGAACGGATTGCAGGCTTATACCACGGGTGCCAAATAACACAGTAACAAGCAACGGGGGACTCGGGCTAAAAGGTTCAGGCGACCGCTTTCACAACAGCAACGATCGACCCGACCAAAAAAAAGACAGCCCAGAGGACGACGAGGACGAACACGAGGATCGCTGCGATGGCGTCAGTGATGCTCACCAGCGGGCGTGGCACCATGGCGTGCGAGAAGCTGATGATGATGTTCGCTGCCAGCGAAGTGAGGACGATCAGGACGAGGCCCTTATTTTGAATGAACCGTTGATGAGCCAGAATCAGGCACGCGGCAAAGGCCACCTTGAGCAAAATTAGGAGACTTAACGTCACGTTCGCGCCGGTCCTGTCAAAGAAGCCGTAGATGATCAGGTAAACGATTGTGCCGAACGGAAACGCAGTGAAGAGTGCAACCATCAGCATCACCAGGGAGAAAGTTAAGAAGATGCCCGCGATGGATCCCGTCAGTGCGATTAGCGATACGACCAACGTAGCGATACCCTGCACCTTGGCGAAAATCCGTTCCAGAATGAACATCGGGGCGCCCATCAGCAGCACCGTGAAGAGCACTAATCCATCCAGGACCGCCATCGCAGGAATGGCGCGGCCTGGCGGAGTGCCCTCATTGAGCTTCTGCAGGTCCGCGGGGTTTATTTCGCTCTTGTGATCGGCGAGCGCCGGATCATTGAGCACGCTGGTCAAGTCGTCAGCCTTCGCCCTGACGCCACCGAGAAACCACGTTGCCCCGACCTCGACTGCAACCGCAATGAGAATGAGCGCGACGGCGGCGATGAAGAATGGCTTGCGGAGTTCTCCCATGGTTTGAACCGAAACGCATCCAAGACTACCTGGCTCGGCGGTCTGTCAACAAGTCACAAGGCAGCAAACATTTGGAAGCGCCAAAGAAGTTCTTGAGGGCCGGCCACAAAGGAGCTAATCGGGCCGTCAATACCTCGTCCGCAGTAACGGCGATGTTATTGGTATCTAAAGTCGTCAACATAGCATTTATGAATCGGAGGTTTAGATGCCAACGCCCCTTTCCCAAATACCCGCTCGGCCTCTTCCGATTCAGCTAGCGTATCGCATAAATTCCGCAAAGTCGCTCGGAAAGGGTGGGCGTTTAAAATCCTAAACACACAAATTAATTCTGCGTTCAAATTTGGATGTGAGGGCGAGAACTAGCCTTCGGTTCAGCCCAGTGGTGGTTGGCAGTTACAATGACTACAGTTGGGGTACGGGCATGTGTCCCCGTGGACGGTGAAGGACCGGGTGGTCGCTGAGTCGGCCGAGTTGAAGCGCCCTCCGGCATCTTACAGATCGACTGTTCGACGGAAGGTTTCTATCCTGGATTTGCATGAAAAAAATCCCTATCGGTGCGTCCTGGATTGCGGTTCTGTGCTTTCTTGCTGTGTCCATGAGCGGGGCGGGGCCGCCTCAGGAAAATCTCCCGTCTCCCATGCCGTATCCGGCTCTCCCTAAGCAGAAGCTTATTATCGGACTCGCGGTTGGCCCGCCATTCGATATCCAGGGAGGCGACGGTTCGTGGACCGGTATCAGCGTCGAGTTGTGGCGCCAGATCGCAAAAGAGCTCGGTCTCGAATATGAATTTCGTGAGACCAACCTCAGTGGCAGTTTTGCCGGCCTTGCGCAGGGGTGGCTCGATGTCTCCGTCGGCCCGCTAACGATCACCGCACCGCGGGCGGAGGAGGTCTGCGATTTCACACAACCTTAATTTACTTCCAGTCTTGCCGTGGCGGTACCAGCATCGCGCCTGCCTGGGACTGTCCGATTTTTGGCGGCCATCTTTGACTTCAGCCTCTGGTGGGCGATTTTCAGAATCGCGCTCGGCTTACTCGGGGTCATGGCATTTGTGGCCCTTCTGATCTGGCTTTGCGAACGCCGGGCGAACCCTGCATTCGGCGGCGGGCGCGCCGCAAGAGGCTTCGCTTCAGCCCTGTGGTGGTCGGCAGTTACGATGACAACGGTTGGGTACGGGGATGTGTCCCCGCAGACGGCCAAAGGCCGGGTGATCGCTGTCATTTGGATGTTCATCAGCCTCGTATTGGTTTCGACATTCACGGCGACGATGGCTTCGATTTTGACCACGGAGCGGTTAAACCAAGGTGCTGTCATCCGCGGGCTCGACGACCTCCGCGAGATCCGGATAGGCACTTTCGCGGATAGCTCCACCGCGCAGTATCTCGAGGCAAATCACATCGATTACAAGGCTTTTGGGCGCAACGAACTGTTCGAAGCGCTCGAGAAAAGAAAGATTCAGGCTGTTCTCTATGACGAGCCGTTTTTGCGTTACGTGGTTCGCTCTCAATACCCAGGCCAGTTTACCGTCCTCCCGTTAAACCTGGACACGCAGATCTATGCATTTGCGGTCCGGGAAGGAAGTGCTTTGCGCGAACCGATTAATCGGGTGCTATTGCGCAAAATCCATGAGCCGGCTTGGCGCGACCTCCTTTACCGGTATTTGGGAAGAGCCCCGGGCTAGCTAACTTCGGAACGGGTTTTCCCGAGGCGGAGAACACTGTCCCAAAAAGCTCCTCTGTCGGCGCCGGATTAGGAATTCTGCATCGCCCTGATCGATGTTGATTAATCGTGACTCCATAGGCTCCCACAGATGGTGATGCTTCCCTCGCTCGACTGACTCCCCTCCGCCCCGCGGCGATCGACCAGAATTGCAACGCAATACGGTTTTCCCGATAGAACTTATCGTGGGAGACCGGATCATCACAAGAAGAGGATA
>Ga0070706_100001282_pt1 | contig 26823 bp, 17 predicted proteins | sample KBSK5501metaG_FD_65476 | JGI IMG/M metagenome (GOLD analysis project Ga0070706, IMG submission 65476) | Corn, switchgrass and miscanthus rhizosphere microbial communities from Kellogg Biological Station, Michigan, USA - KBS K5-50-1 metaG | ecosystem: Host-associated > Plants > Roots >... | reverse complement strand
ACCCGCGAGATGCGGCGCGGCGAGGAGCTCCATGGACATGGAGGCCAGCTCCGCCGCCTCGGAGCCCGGGTGGCGCTGCCAGATGAACGGCTGGGGCTGGGCGGCGAACGCGTGGAACGCGTGCCCGGCTTCGTGCAGCAGCGTGTTGACGTCGTCCACCAGCCCCACGGCATTCATGAAAATGAACGGCCGACCTTGGTGCTGGAGTGTCTCGCAGTAGCCGCCGGGCGCCTTGCCCTTCCGACTTTCCAGGTCGAGCAGCCGGCCGTCGATCATCGTCTGGAACTCGGCGCCCAGCTCGGGCGACACGCGGGCGAAGACCGCGCGCGCCTTGGCGACCAGCTCTTCCGCGGTGCAGAACGGGCGCAAGAGCTGATCCCGGTAGGGATCCACCTGGAGGTCCCAGGGGCGAAGGGCGTGGAGCCCCAGCCGGCGCCGCCGATGATCCAGCAGTCGCTCCACCGCGGGCACCACGGTGCGCTCGACCGCGTCGTGAAAGCGCTCGCAGTCGCCGGGGGTGTAGTCGAACCGGAACTTGGCCGGAAAGATGTAGTCGCGGAAATTCGCGAAGCCGGCGTTTCGGGCCGCCTGCTGGCGCAGCACGTACATCGCGTCGAACAGGACGGCCATCGCACCGCGCTCTGCCAGGTACGGCGCGGTGCTGGCGCGCCACGCGCGCTCCCGGACGGCCCGATCGGGGCTCTTGAGGAAGGGCAACAGCTGAGGGAGGGGCCGCTGCTCGCCGTCCCACTCCGCCGTCATCGAGCCGGTAACACGCTGATACGTGGCGCAGTGGTGCTCCGCCTCCGCAAACAGCGCGACGTTGGCCTCGCGGAAGATCTCGATCGAGGTGCGGAACCGCTGGATGGTGGTCGCGAGGTCCGGCCGCGTGTATCCCGACGCGACGAGGCGCTTGGCCAGCGCGACGCTCTTCTCCTCCGCCCGTGGCAGAATCTCGGTGGAGAACCGGAGATGGGCCGCTTCCTGCTCCGCGTTCCCCGTATCGATCGTGTAGCCGATCATGGCGAGCGCGGCGGCCTCGGTCAGGAGCGCCTCGAGGGTCGACCAGTCGTGGAGCCACGCGTCCATGGCCCCGGGCCCCAACGGTCGCTCCGCCAGCTCGTCGTAGTAGGGCACGATGTCGTCCCACGTCGCGTTGGCGAAGGCGGCGGGAGACGATGGCAAGGCGGAGACCGTCACGGCGTTCCTCGGATCGCGGAATCCGTCATGATGGCGACACCCGGACGACAATTCAAGCCGGGATCAGCCGCCCGCCGTGCCTTGGGCCTGGCGATGGTAGAGATAGGCGAGCAGCAACGAGACGAGCCCAAGGATAAAGACCGAGCCGACGCGATAGAGCGCGTCGAGCGACGACAGATCGAAGATCAGCACCTTTAGCACGGCGAGGCCTGCGACGGCCAGGCCGCCGAGGCGCACAGCCCGGATCCGGCGGCGGAGACCGACGGTCACGAGCACGCCCGCGAACGCGAGCCACCAGGCACTCACCGCGAGTCCGCTCGCGAGCTGCGCGGTCTCCACCGACGCCTCGCGGAGACGGAAGAAGCGTCGGATCTCGCCCGTGACGCCGAAGAGCGTGAGCAGCCCCGCGAGCAGCCAGAGACCGGCCGGCACGGGCTGCGAGACCGGGGTCGCGGGCTCGCGTTTCCACAGCCGCGCGGCGAGCACCACCGTGACGCCGATAAGGAGCCAGAGGACGAGCGCCCACCGCCCGGTGAACGCGGCATCCTCGAAGCCCCGACGACCCAGGTCATCGCCGAGGAGACGGACCAGCGCGGCGGCCGCGGTACCCAGGGCGTACCACCGGCCGTCGGAGCGTCCGAGCGGATGATCGAGCGCCGCCCAGAGGAGGGTCAGGCCGAGCAGGATGGCTGGCGCCTCGACGCCGGGCCACCGCATGAGCACGGCCGCGGCGGCGGCCGTCGCTCCCACGAATGCGAACGGCGGGCGCAGCCCCGTGTACCCCACGGCGAGGTAGGGCACGGCGACCGCGAACGCGTCGAGACCGGGGTAGGCGGCGAAAACCTCCGGCGCCAGCGTGCGGACCGCCCAGCCAAGCAGCCACGGTGTCGCGACGAAATAGAGCGCCTCGCCGAGCGACCACCCTTCGGCGGCCTGGTCGAAGAGGCGGAGTGGTCGCCAGACCGGCCGGCGCAGCGCCTGCCACCAGACGGGCGCGGCCAGGAGCACGCCGGCCAGGAACGTCGGCCAGCGCGGGTCCAGCTTCGGACTCACCGTCGCGAGCAGGGCCCAGCCACCCCAGAACGCGAGGAAGCGCGTCTCGAACCAAGCCTCGCGCAGCCCGAGGTAGATCCCGCCCGCCCCCCCGGCCACGACGTAGAGCAACGCGCCGAGGGGATGGCGGGAGTCGCCGGCGCCGGACCAGCCGAGCGTGAAGAACCCCAGCGCCACGACCGCCGCGGTGACGCGCCAACGCTTGTGGGCGGCCACCCACCCCAGCGTGAGCGCCATCGCGCCGAGGTAGATGAGCAATGCGTCGGCGTTCGCCGGGCGCTGGCCGAGGAGGACGGGCGCGACGAACGCGCCAAGCGCCGCGGTGGTCCCCAGGGCCTGGACCCCGATCGCGTAGGCGATCGTGGCCAGCGCGAGCGAGACGAGCGCGAGCCCCGCGATGCCGGTCGGGGGCGGCATGAGCCCATAGAGCTTGGCGGCCGCCCAGACGGCGAGGTAAACGATGCCCGCGCCGCACCCGATGAGCGCAGCTCCGTAGGTCCGGTACTTCCCGAGCAGCCGCCAACCCAGACCGCCCACCGCGACGCCGGCGAGCACGCCGCCGATGCAGCGCCCGGCCTCCGTGATCCAGCCGCGCTCGAAGGAGAGCTTGAGGAGGTAGCCGGCGGCCAGAATAAGGGCGAGGACGCCGACGGCGAGGAGCCCCCGCTGCCCGATCCACGCCTCCGTGGGAAGGCCGGTCGGGGCGCGCCGGGGCGCCGGTGCGGAGACGACCGGGGGAGCGGGTCGTGGCGCAGGGGCGGGGCGAGGCTCCGTCGCCTGTGGCTCCAGCGAGGCAGCCGCGGCCGGTGGCGGGGGTGCGGGTCGCGCGGGGGAGGCAGGCGCGGTGGCCGATGCCGGAGGCGCCGGTGCCCCGCGGGCCCGGAGCACGTCGCGCATGAGGGTCTCGAGCACCTCCAGCCGCTGCTCCAGCCGGTCGAGCCGCTCCTCCGCGCTCATGGCGCCTCCTCGGTTTACGCGGTGGTCTCGGGTGCCCGCGCCGCGGCCGGCGCTGTGTTGAGGGTAGGCGGCTGCACCTCGACGCGGAAGGCCAGGAGCCCGACGAGCGCGACGATCCCCGCAGCGATGAAGAATGGAGCCGGGTGCCCCAAATGCTGAAATGCGAACGTGGCCATGAGCGGAGCCGCCACCCGCGCCAGCCCCGCGAATGTCTGGGCCACCCCCATGACGGTGCCCAGCTCGTTCTTCGGCGTACGTCCCGAGAGCAGCGACGTCGTCGAGGGAAACAACAGGGCCGTCCCGATCGGGACCAGCGGCATCGCCAGGGCGGCGAGTGTCCAGAGATCGGGAACCAGCGGGTAGGCCGCGCAGCCGACAATGAGGCAGAGACAGCCGAGACGCATCGTCCACAGCTCGCCGACCCGCTCGACGATGGGCCCGAGCAGGATTACCCGCATGATGATCGACAGCACGCCGAAGTACGTGAGAAAGTACCCGAACGTCCTTTCGGTGATGTGAAACTCGGCGTTGAGATACAGCGGGAGGACGGCGGTGAGGGAACTGAACGCGAGCATGCCCACCCCATAGATCCACAGCAGCCGCGCCACCGGACGCGTCGGGTGGCGGATGGCCTGCCACCCCGGCTGCCACAGCGGCTTCAGCACGGCGGCGTGCGCCCCAGACCCGTCTTTCCGTCGTGACTCGGGGAGCCAGTAGAACGCGAAGAGGGCGTTCGCCAGGCAGAGGCCTGCGGCGATCAGCCCGGGGGCGTGCTTGCCCAGCCGACCGCCCAACGTCCCGATGAGCGGCCCCAGGACCATCGCGGCCGCCGTCGCGGAGGAGAGCCAGCCGAGGGCTCGGGCGCGCTGCGAGGGCTCGACCGTATCCGCGACGTACGCCTGGGCCACCCCGGTGGTCCCGCCCCCGGCGCCCTGCACGAAGCGCGACGCGAACAGCAGCCAGAGCGAGTCGGCGAAGCCGAAGACGACGTAGGCCGCCGCCGAAGCCAGCAGTCCGATGAGCAGCGCGGGCCGGCGACCGTACCGATCGGACACCCGGCCCCAGACCGGCGCGGACATGATCTGCGCGATCGAGAAAGCCGAATAGATGACGCCGATCTGAAACGGCGTCGCGTGCATCTGGAGCGCGTAGAACGGGAGGAGCGGCAGCACCAGCATGAACCCGACCATGTCCACGAACGCGATCGCGATCAGGACGCCGAGGCGGCGCAGCTGGTGATTACCGGAGGCCGGCGCGGTCATGCGATCCCGCTCCCGCCGCGGCCCGCGCCAAGCGCGAAGACGAGGGCGCTGACGGCCATGAGCACGACCCCGTAGGCGGCCGCCACGCCCACGTCGGCCTGACGCAGGCTGGCGAGGATCTCGAGCGAGATCGGCCGGGTGTCGTAGGTGTAGAGCACGATCGACGTCACGAAGTCTCCCAAGGCGGTCACGAAAGCGAGCGTGGCGCCCGCGACGAGCGAGGGCCGGAGCAGCGGCACGGTCACGGTCCGGAGCGTTCGCCAGCGGCCGGCACCCAGCGAGGCGGCCGCCTCGTCGAGCGACGGATCGAGCGCGCGGAAGCCGGCCAGGGTGGCGCGGCTGGTCAGGGGCAAATTCCGTACGAGATAGGCGAGCGGAAGGATCCAAACCGTGCCCACGAGGATGATCCGCCCGCTCCATGGCGCGTGCACGCTGAACGCGGTCGCCAGCGCGATGGCGAAGACCGTCCCGGGAACGGCCCAGGGCAGCGCCAGCAGCCCTTCGAGCAGGCGGCGCCCCGGCACCCTCCGGCGGACGATCAGGGCCCCGGCGAGGACGGAGATCGCGACGGACGCGACGGTGGCGGTCGTGGCGAGCCACAGACTGTTGACCAGCGGTCGCAGCCGGACCGGGTCCCGGACCAGCGTGGCGTAGTTGCCGAGGGTCCAGGCCGGAGGTATGGCCTCGGTCGTCCACGTGCCCACGGGCACGAAGGAAACGACCAGGAGGGTGAGGTGGGGGAGGAGCAGCACGGCCCCGAGGCTCCAGGAAAGGGCCGCGAGCCCGCGGCGCAGCCACGGGCTCGCGAGGCGGACGGGCGCCGGCGGGGTCCCCTTGCTCCCGCCCACCTCCCGCTCCGCACCACGGAAGATCACGAGCGCCAGGAGCGCGAGCGCGGTGAGCGACACGGTCTCGACCATGGCAAGCGCGGTCTCGCCGTTGAGGCGGGTGGAAACGATCTGGGTCGTCATCACCCGGAACCCGCCCCCGAACACATACGGGGCGCTGAACGAGGCCAGCGCGGCCATGAAGGTGAGCAGCGCGCCGCCCGCGAGCGCGGGGCGGAGCGCGGGGAACACCACGCGGCGGACCGTGCGCCACCGGCCTGCGCCGAGACTCGCCGCGGCCTCCAGCATCGAGCCGTCGAGCGACAGCAGGGCGGCGCGGGTGAAGAGATAGAAATACACGTACATCGAGTACGCGTGGACGAGCAGGATCGCTCCCGCGCCCTCGAGCCGCCAGGGCGCCTCGTCGAGCGCGAGGAGCGACTGCACCGCGCGCGCAATGAAGCCGGACTCGCCGTAGAGGAAGAGAAACGCGATGACCCCCACCAGCGGCGGCAGCACCACGGGCAGCGCGATGACACCGGCCAGAAGCCGCCGGCCCGGAAACTCGTAGCGCGTCACCAGCACGGCGAGGGGGATCCCGACGAGCCCGGCGAGGCCGACGCTCGCGACCGAGATCCAGAGGCTGCCCCACAACGCGTGCCATTCGCTGGAGCGCGCGGCGAATTGGCGCAGGTACGCCGCGGTCCAGGTTCCCGCCGAGTGCACAGACTCGAGCAGCACGAGACCGAGCGGATAAACGACGAGCCACCCGAGCGCGAGCAGCAGCACCGCGGCAACGAGCCGGCCCGGTCTCGTGGCGCGCACACCCGCCGCGGCCACGCTCACGGCTCCACCGGGAAGAGATGGATCCCGCCCCCCGCCCGCCGGCTCGGAACCAGGCCGACGCGATGGCCGACCGCGACCGGTCGGCCCGCCCCGCTCACCTCGAGCAGGGTGCCGCCGTCGGTGCGCACGAGGAAGAGTGAGGTGGCGCCGGCGAACCGGCGGGCTTCCACCACCGCGCCCAAGGTCCCCGGCTGCGGTTGCGCCATCCAGAGAGCCTCCGGCCGCAGGAGCACCCGGACCGGTTGACCCGGGACGAGCCCCTTCTGCACTCCGGCGTCCGCCGGGACGCCCCACTCGATTCCCTCGGCCAGCACCCGGGTGCCTCCCTCGAGCACGGCCACCACCATGCCCTCCATCGTGGAGGCTCGCCCCACGAACCCCGCGACGAACGGGTTGGCCGGCGCGCCATACAGCTCGTCCGGCGTGCCCACCTGCTCCAGCCGCCCGCTCCGGAGCACCGCCACCCGGTCGCCGAGGTCGAAGGCCTCCTCCTGCTCGTGGGTGACGAGCACGGTCGTGATCCCGATCCGATGTATGAGATCGTGGAGCTCGCGCCGCGTGCGCTCGCGAAGGGCTGGATCGAGGTTGGAGAGCGGTTCGTCCAGCAGCAGGACTCTCGGCTCGGGGGCGAGCGCCCGCGCGAGGGCCACCCGCTGCTGCTGGCCTCCGGAAAGCTGCGCGATGCGCCGGCGCTCGAACCCGGCCAGATCCACGAGCTCCAGGGCGGCCGCCACGCGGCGCTCGAGCTCCGCGCCGGTCACGTCGACGGACTCGAGCCCGAAGCCGACGTTGCCTCGCACGTCGAGGTGGGGAAAGAGCGCGTAGTGCTGGAACACCATCCCGAACCGCCGGGTAACCGGCGGCGCCCGGGTGACGTCCAGATCGTCGACGATCACCTGCCCGGCGTCGGGGGTCTCGAACCCGGCGAGCAGCCGCAGCGTCGTGGTCTTGCCGCTTCCGCTCGGCCCCAGCAACGCCAGCACTTCGCCCCGCTCGATGGCGAGCGAGACGCCGTCCACCGCAGCCGCGGCGCCAAACCGCTTCGCCAACCCGTCCACGCGGAGGAAGGGCATCAGCGGCGGCCGCTGCCGCGCACGTGTCGGTCCCAATAGCTCATCCAGGCCGATCCCTCCCGGGCCAACAGACCCCAGTCCACGTCGGCCACGACCATCGCGCGCTCGACCTCCGCGACCCATGCGGGCACGGAGTCTCGCGGCAGATCCCGGCGCGCCGGCAACCGGTACACCGCCCTCGCGGCCAGGAGCTGGCCGTCGGCGCTTCCCACGAAATCGATGAAGGCCTTGGCGGCGTCCGGGTGCCGGCTCCCCCGGACGAGGGCGATGGCATCGTCGATGACCACCGTTCCGCTCCGGGGAAACACGTAGTCGAAGGGCATGCCCTTCGATCGGCTGATGAGGATGTCCGGCAGGTCCCACAGCGTCACCAGCCCCTCCTGCCGGGCGAGCTTGGCGTCCAGCACGGCCGGATTCAGCGTGTAGGCGCGGGTCTGCGCGTCCAACCGGCGGAGCCAGGCCATGCCCGCGGCGGTGTCGCCGGTGGCGCGGATGCTCCGTTCGAGAATCAACCCCCAGATGGCGCGCATCGTTCCGCTGGCCATGGGGTCGCGGATGAGGACCTGGTCGCGCCATCGGGGACCGAGGACGTCGTCCCAATCCTGGGGCGCCTCCGCGCGAGTGACCGCCCGGCTGTTGAACGCAATCACCGCGGGCGTGCGGTACACGGGGAAGTAGAGGTCGTCCGGACCCACGCCGTCGGGGCCGACGTGACTCGCCCAGGAAGGGCGGTAGGGGGCCAGCAGGGAATCGTCCACGCCGCGGTCGAACAGCGTCGTGGGCCCGCCGAACCACACGTCCGCTTGGGGATTGACCCGTTCGAAGCGAAGGCGGTCGAGGATTTCCTGGCTGCCCATGTCCAGCCAGCGGACGTCTATGTCCGGGCGGCGCCGCTCGAATTCGCGCTCGAGCAGTGCGAGCTGGTCCCGGCCGTGGGGAGAATACAGCAGGAGGGGCGCGCGGCTCCGATCCCCGGCGCAGGCTGTGAGCGCGAGGCCCAGGGCACCCGCCAGCAGCGCCCGCGCGGCGGATCGGGTCAACGCGCCGGAGACGCGGCGAGCGCGAGGAGGTTGGCGAACAGCCGGTAGGCGCCCGGGACGCCGGCCGGCAGCTGGCGGAAGAAGCTCAGGCCGGTATAGACGTACGTTCCCTTGCCGACCCGCGCGACGAGCAGGCCTCCCTCGAGCGGCCCCTCGCCGGGGTCGTGCGTCTCGAGCAGAGGGAGGTACGCGCGGTCCCAGGTGTGCGCGAAGTAGAGCCCCCGCTCCTGCACCCAGCCCGCCCAGTCCCCGGGTCCGATGCGGTTCGGCACCCGGAAGACCGGATGCGCGGGCATGAGCAGGCGTACCGGCGCCGTCTCATCGGTGACCCGATCATGACTGACCGGTGCCGCCGCGCGCATCGCCGGCGCCGTCGCGCCGGCGGCACCTCCGCCCCGGGCGACGACTTCGAGCCGCAGCGGTTGGCCGCCTACGGTCATCGGGAACGGCGCATAGCCGCGGGAGAAGAATTCGTACTGCTGGTACTGGACAAGGACCAGGCCGCCCCGACGGGCATAGTCGAGGAGGCGCGCGTTGTGGCCGGCCAGCGCCGGCTCGGTCTCGTAGGCGCGGCTGCCGATCACGAGGGCGTCGTACCGCGACAGGTCACCCCGCTCCAGCGTCGCACCGTCGACCAGCATCACCGGCAGCCCGACGCTCTTCAGGGCTTCGGGCACCCGGTCGGCCGCTCCTCGCACGTAGCCGATGCGCGCGAGCCGGGGCAGACCCAACGGCCCGACCCGCACGCTCGCGGCCGCCGGCCGAGTGAACGCCCTCGGCCGGATGTGCGGATAGTCCACGACGAACACGCCCGTGTCGTACCGCCGCCCCGCCCCGTCTTCAGCCTCGGCCCGGATCGTCACGCTTCCCGCCGGCGCCGCGACCGGGGGCCGCACGTCGAACACGAAAGAGCGGACCTCGTCTTCACGACCGAGGGCAAACGCCTGCGGCTTGCCCGTGGCCCAACCGTCGGGCCCGACCAGCCGGACCAGGCCGGTCGTCGTGTCGCGACCCCCGTGGCTCAGCTTCACGGTGAACCGGCGGGCTGGCCGATTCGCCGTCGGCCAGAAGAGCGTGTCCGGGTCGAGCTTCACGTCGACGCGCGGCACGACCGTCAGCGGTCGACGCACCTCGCCGGCGGTCTGGTCGCGGTAGCGGAACGATACCTCGCGGGGCTCGATGTCGGCCCCGAACTCGGCCGTGATGAGCGGATCCTCGAACGGCGCGCCCAGCTCCTCGGCTGGGCCGGCCGGCCAGACGTAGAGATCGCCCTCGCGCGGCCGTCGGAGAAAGTACGGGCGGGTCGGCGTCGCCGAATCGGGGATGGGCACGTCGAAGGTCCAGTTCGCGACCGCTCCGGCCTCGATCGCGCCGCCCTCCTGCGTCAGCCGGAGCCAGGGCCACGAGCCGTTTCCCCGAAGCACGACGAGGGGAACCGACACCGAGCGCGGGCCTGCATTCCAGCAGGCGGTGGCCACGTGCAGCACCTGGCCCGGGACCACGCGCTGGTCATCGGCCACGGCATCGCAGACGACGCCGGAGGTGAGCTGGATCGCCCGCTGGAGGCGGGTGAGCTGGTCCCATTGCTCCGCGGTCGCCACGCCCACGCGGACGGCGCTGTCGCCTCCGGTTTGCGGCAGCGCGGCCGCGAACCGGTCGAGGGTCGCCGTCAGCGGCGGTTCGTGGGCCCGGCGATATCCGTCGATGGCCGCCGCCAGCGAATCCCAGAGAGCGGGTGCTCCGCTCCCCGGGCCGGCGACCGCCGCCATACCGGCGAGCGTGGTGTCGATCCCGGCCCACAGCCCATCGCCCCCGCGACCGGTGCGGTCCTCGACCAGCCGCAAGCGCACGACCGAAGGACCGATCCGCTGGAGCTGCCCCATGTCCTGTGAGCGGTGCAGGCTGCGTCCTGCCATGGCGATCTGGTGATACGACTTCCCGACGGTGGGATCAAGGACGCCGCCCTCGAGCACCAGGGTGGTCGCCGCGCTGTCGAACCGGGTGCTGCGATAGAGCTTGAGCGGGGTCCACGGCTTGAGCCCTTCCCCGGCGAGCTCGGGGAAGCGGGTCGCGTCGCCGGCGATCCGGAAGGCCTCCTGGGCGGCCCAGCCGGCAGCCTGGTGCTGGCCGTGGCCGTCCCGCGGGGTCCCGCTGAAGATCGACACGACGACCTGGGGCCTGAAACGACGCACGATCCGCACGACGTCCTTGAGCACGGAGTCCCGCGGCCAGTGGGTCCACGTCTCGTCCTGCGTCTTGGAGAACCCGAAGTCGTAGGCCCGCGTGAAGAACTGGCGCGCGCCGTCCAGCCGCCGCGCGGCGAGCAGCTCTTCCGTCCGGAGCAAGCCAAGCGCCTCGCCCAGCTCCGGGCCGATGACGTTCTGTCCGCCCTCACCGCGGTTGAGCGACAGGTACGCCGACTCCACGCCCTCTCCCCGCACGAGCACCGTGAGGAGCTCGGTATCCTCGTCGTCGGGGTGCGCGCCGATGACGAGGACGCGCTTGTAGTGGCCCAGAAGCCTGAGCTCATGCTCGAGCGCGACGATGCCGCCTGTGGACGGTGGCTCGAGCTGCGCGACGAGCGGAGTGACGGCGAGAACGGGGCAGACGAGACAGGGAAGGACGGTGCGGAAACGACCCACGGGCCCCGACCGGCAGAGAGACGGGGAGGAAGGTAAACCGGTGAGAAGGGAGAAGTAAGAAGTGAGAGATGAGAGGTGTGAGGTGAGAGGACCTCGTCCTCTCACCTCTTACGTCTCACCCGTCATCTCATCTGGGCGCTGCGCCCAACGGCGTTTCGCGCAGCAGCTGGCGAAACTCCGGGTGCCGGCGCCAGAGGTACAATCCCATCGCCGCTGCGGCCAGGGTGTTGGCGCCGAGGACGGTCCAGAACGGGAACAGCTCCCGCGTCGTCTCCGACACCAGGGAGAGCAGCCCGTAGAAGAAGACCTCGAACACGAGAAACACCTGGAGGACGGCGTAGCGGACGACCGCGTCCCGGGCAGCCCAGCGCGTCAGGGCGACAATTCCGATCCCGAAGGCGAGGAAGAGCGCGAAGTGGACGGCGGTGTACGCGACCACCGCGCTGAACTCGACGTGGCCCAGATCGGGATGCTCGCGCCCGAACAGCAGCACCTGGCCCAGCACGCTGGGTGTCCGGAGCGGATGACCCTGAATGAGATCGATGACGAAGAACCAGAGGGCGACGCACACCGCGCCGATCGCGCCGGCGAAGGTGCCCTCGTCACCCGTGGAAAGCTCTGACCGAGCCATGCTCTTCCCTCCCGATTCACCGGAAGGAGCGGCACCGCCCCGGCGGAGGGCGCCGAGGGGCGGCCGGGCCGAACGCCCCGGACGCCGCGACCCCGCGGCCCATTGGTACAGTGGCGGGCCCGCCCTGCCCGCGCAAGAGCGGCCCTATTCCCGGGGCGGCGCGACCTCCCCCGACTTGCGCTGTTGCCGCTCCTGCTCCGCTTGGCGTCCCAGTATGAACGCCACCACGAACGCCACCAGGGCGATGGCGAGCAACGCCTCGCCGAGCCCGCCGGCATAGGCCCAGGGAAGCGGATACAGCAGCACCAGCATGCCGATGGAGACCAGGATGGTGCCCGTCGCCCGTAACACCTCGTCCACGTTCTTCCATCGGGTGCGACGGCCCCAATGCACCGAGGCCACCTGCCCGAGGATGCCAACCAGCAGGATCCCGTACCAAATCAGAATCCAGTAGCGCCGGCCAACGATCACCGTCGACCTCGTGCGAAGAAAGCTGTCAGGGGGAGCGGCCTAGGATACTCAGGGGGGCGAGCCTTCACCAGCCCCGGCGGAGGGGGGACGACAGCGCGGGCAGCCGCAGAGCGCCCGGAGGAGCTCGAACGTGTAGATGCCGGTGTCGTGTCCGTCGCTCCAGCGAATCCGGAGCCCATACGCGCCCACCAGGGCCAGCGCCTCGGGCCGGATGCCGGCGGGGATCGCGCCGGGCTCGAGCATGCGGCGGCCGGTCATCTCCTCGACGCAGGCGGCGCAGGGACAGGCGAGCCGAAGCATGCGCGCGGGGTACAACCACGCGTGGCCGGCGGTGTCCCATTCGATGCGGACCCCATCGGCCTCCCGCGCGATGGCGTGCGGAATCGGAGGAAGCGGCATGGACGTAACCTATCAGGGGTCGGCCTATTACATTCCCGATCCGATCACTCAACTCGACTCCATGACCGCTCCCAATCCCTTCGGCACTCGCGGCACCCTCCGGCTGGGCACCGACACCGTCGTCATATACCGCCTTCCCGAGCTGGGCCGGCAAGGGCTCGCCGACCTCGACCACCTCCCGTTCTCGATCCGCGTGCTCCTGGAGAATGCGCTCCGGCACGCCGGGCGCGGGCTCGTGTCCGAGGCGCACGTCCGCGCGCTCGCCGGATGGACCTCCTCGGGCGGCGCGCGGGCTGAGATCCCCTTCATGCCCGCACGTGTGGTCCTCCAGGATTTCACGGGCGTGCCATGCGTGGTGGACCTGGTGGCCATGCGCGATGCGATGGCGCGGATGAACGGCGATCCCGACCTGATCAACCCGGTGGTCCCCTGCGACCTGGTGATCGACCACTCGGTGCAGGTGGACTACTACGGCACCGGGGACGCGTTCCAGCGGAACGTGGACCTCGAGTTCGAGCGCAACCGCGAGCGGTACCAGCTGCTCAAGTTCGCCCAACGCGCCTTCCGGAATTTCAGCGTGGTCCCGCCGGGCACGGGGATCGTTCATCAGGTCAATCTCGAGTATCTGGCGCCCGTGGTGCAGCTCCGCCCGCAGGAGGGCGAGCTCACGGCCTACCCGGATACGCTGGTCGGCACCGACTCCCACACCACGATGATCAACGGGCTAGGGGTCCTCGGCTGGGGCGTGGGCGGGATCGAGGCCGAAGCCGTGATGCTGGGTCAGCCGTATTTCATGCTGATCCCCGATGTGATCGGGATGAAGCTGACCGGCGAGCTCCCGCTCGGCACCACCGCCACCGATCTGGTGCTCACCGCCACGCAGATGCTGCGCAAGAAAGGCGTGGTCGACAAATTCGTCGAGTTCTACGGGCCCGGGCTGTCGTCGCTGGGGCTCGCCGACCGCGCGACGATCGCCAACATGGCACCGGAGTACGGGGCCACCATGGGATTTTTCCCGGTGGACGCGGAGACGGTCCGCTACCTGGAACGCACCGGCCGCGATCCGGCCGTGGTCGAGCGGGTCGAGCGGTATTGCAAGGAGCAGGGTCTCTTCCGCACGGACGCAACGCCGGACCCGGTCTACACCGACACGCTCGTGCTGGATCTCTCGACGATCGTCCCGGCTCTCGCCGGGCCCAGGCGCCCGCAGGACCTCGTGCCCCTCGCCGACCTCAAGCGGAACTTTCAGGTCTCGCTCCCCGACCTGCTCACGCCCGCCGCGCCGACCCCGCGGCACGAGGTCGCGCAGGCGAACTATTCGCGCTGGGTGAACGAGGGTGGCGGCGGCACCATCGCCGTGGCGGACAGCCCACCGGTGGCGCAGACGACGGTGAACGGCGAGCCCTGCGAGCTGCACGACGGGTCCGTGGTCATCGCCGCGATCACCAGCTGCACCAACACCTCGAATCCCTCCGTGATGATCGGGGCCGGGCTCCTGGCCAGGAAGGCGGTCGAGAAGGGGCTGACCACGCGGCCCTGGGTCAAGACGAGCCTGGCGCCGGGCTCGCGGGTGGTGACCGACTACCTCAAGGGCTCGGGCCTCCTGCCCTACCTCGAGCAGCTCCGCTTCAACGTCGTCGGCTACGGCTGCACGACCTGCATCGGCAACTCCGGCCCGCTGCCCGAGCCGATCGCCCAGGCGATCGACGAGCACGCGCTCGTGACCGCCGCCGTCCTCTCCGGCAACCGGAACTTCGAGGCGCGCGTCCATCCCCAGGTCCGGGCCAATTATCTCGCGTCGCCGGTCCTGGTCGTGGCGTTCGCGTTGGCCGGGCGGGTGGACATCGACCTCGACCGCGAGCCCCTCGGCACGGACAAGGACGGCCGGCCGGTCTTCCTCCGAGACATCTGGCCCAGCCCTCAGGAGATCGCCGCCGCCATGGCCGCGTCGCTCAAGCCGCAGCTGTTCCGCGAGCGTTACGCGTCCGTCTTCGAGGGCGACCGGGTCTGGCAGGCGTTGCCCGTGCCCGCCGGCAACCGATACGCCTGGGACCCGAAGAGCACCTACGTGCAGGAGCCGCCGTTCTTCCAGGATCTCCCGGCGGAGCCACCCGCTCTCAAGGACATCCGCGGCGCGCGGGTGCTGGCCGAGCTGGGTGATTCGGTCACGACCGACCACATCTCACCCGCCGGCGCCATCCCCAAGAACGGGCCGGCCGCCCGGTACCTGCGGGAGCACGGCGTGGAGCAGCCCGACTGGAACACGTTCGGGGCCCGGCGGGGGAACCACGAGGTGATGATGCGGGGGACGTTCGGGAACGTGCGGATCAAGAACGCGCTCGTCCCGGACAAGGAAGGGAACTGGACCCTGCACTTCCCGAGCGGCGAGGTGATCTCGATCTACGACGCCGCGATGCGCTACATCGCGTCAGGCACCCCGCTGGTCATCCTGACGGGTAAGGAGTACGGCACCGGCTCGAGCCGGGACTGGGCCGCCAAGGGCCCCGCGCTCCTGGGGGTGAAGGCCGTGATCGCCGAGAGCTACGAGCGGATCCACCGGAGCAACCTGGTGGGCATGGGCGTGCTCCCGCTCGCCTACGAGCCGGCGACCGACCGGAAGACCCTCGGCCTCACCGGGCGGGAGACGTTCGACATCAGCGGGATCGCGACCGGGCTCGCGCCCGGCGGCCGCGTGCAGGTGGCCGCGACGGACGAGTCGGGGAAGAAGACGACCTTCCCCGCGGTGGTGCGGCTCAATTCACCGGTGGAGCTGGAGTACTACCGCCACGGGGGAATTCTGCAGCGGGTACTGCGGCAGTTCCTGCGGGGAGGGCTGAAAGTCTAAGGGCGGTTAACCCGAAGCCTCCGATGATCGGAGGGCTTTTTGGTTCCGAGATCCTCGGCCGGGTGTTAGGCAACGAGATCCCGCAGCCGGTCGCCGGTCTCACCCTCGCGGAGCCTGAGCAGCGCCCGGTCGCGGAGCTGGCGGATGCGCTCGCGGGTGACTCCCATCATCCGGCCGATCTCCTCGAGCGTGCGGCTGTTGCCGTCATCCAGGCCGAAGTAGAGTCGGAGCACCTTGGCGTCTCTGGGCGGGAGTGAGGCCAGCGCGATCTCGATGTCCCGGGTCTGGCTGTTGGCCAGGGCCGAGGTGTCGGTGCTTTCCTGCTCGCCGCCGGCGAAGCGCTCGATCCGCTCGTTGCCCTCGCCGTCCCGGGTGGGATGGTCGAGGCGGACGGCCTCCGAGTTGAGCGCGCTCAGCGAGCGCACGGCCTCGACCGTGAGTCCGGTGGCGCGGGCCAGCTCCTCGGTGGTGGGCAAGCGGCCCAGCCGGTCCTTGAGCAGCGTCGTGGTGCGGCCGAGGCGGCTCAGATCGGCGGTGCGATTGAGCGGGACCCGCACCGGGCGGCCGTGCCGCGCGATGGCGGCCTGGACCGCCTGGCGGATCCACCAGACGGCGTAGGAGATGAACTTGACCCCGCGGTCCGGATCGAACTTCCGGGCGGCAGTCATGAGGCCGAGGTTGCCTTCGCCGATCAGGTCGACGAGGGGGACACCCCGGTTCTGGAACTTCTTGGCCACCGAGACGACGAACCGGACGTTGTGGCGGGCGAGTCGTTCCTGGGCTACGATGCTGCCCTTGAAGGCCTTGCGGGCCAGTTCCATCTCCTCCTCGCGGTTGAGGAGGGGGACGCGGCTGATTTCGTCGAGATAGAGATCGAGACTTTCCCTGCCTTCATCCACTGCACGAGCGATCTGGGCCGGCCGGACCGGGCGCCGCTTGGCACGTGGCTTTACACTCACTCTTGGAACCTCCTGTGGGAGCTGGACCCAACGGCAAGGATCCCAAGTGGGGGGCGCATCATATTCAGACAGTGAATATAACAGCTAACATGCGAAAAATCAATATGTTAGCGTAAGATGATGTGCCAAGATGATTTGCACAAGTTTCCCACATCGACCTTCGCGGACAACCCTCTACCCCAACGGGCGTTAGCCTTCGAATCCCCAGCGCCAGATCCCCCCACTTTCCAGAATCGCCTTGACCACCTTCAAGACGGGTGAAGATTAGTCCTCCGACCTCTCCCGCAGACCCGGAGTCCCGGATGCGAATCGCTGTACCGAAGGAGAGTGCGCCGCGGGAACTGCGCGTCGCACTGGTCCCTGAATCGTGCAAGAAACTGATCCAGGCGGGGTACGAGATCGCGGTCGAGGCCGGGGCCGGCGTGGCCGCAGGTTTCGGCGACGCCGCATATCACGAAGTGGGGGTCAGCTTGGTGGCGGATCCGGCCGCGTTGCTGGGATCGGCCGATCTGTTGCTCAAGGTTAACGCGCCGGCGCTGGCGGCGGCAGGGCGCGACGAGCCCGGCTGGATGCGCCCCGGCACGATCTACCTGGGCTCGCTCATGCCGCTCCGGAACCTCGACGCGGTGCGCGCCCTCGCCGCGGCGAGGATCACTGCCTTCTCGACCGACGCGATCCCGCGCACCACCCGGGCCCAGGCGATGGATACGCTCTCCTCCATGGCGAACGTCTCGGGCTACAAAGGCGTGCTCCTGGCCGCGACCGAGCTGCCCAAGTACTTCCCGATGCTCATGACCGCTGCCGGCATGGTGCCGCCGGCCAAGGTCTTCGTGATCGGGGCCGCCGTCGCCGGCCTCCAGGCGATCGCGACCGCCCGTCGGCTCGGCGCCAACGTCTCGGCCACCGACGTCCGGCCCGAGGTCAAGGAGCAGATCGAGAGCGTCGGCGCCAAATACGTCGGCATCGAGCTGGGGGAGAGCGCCGTCGCCGGCGGAGGATACGCCAAGGAGCTGTCGGAGGAGGACCGGCAGCGCCAGCGGCACCTGCTGGCGGAGCAGTGCGCGGCATCGGACGTCGTGATCACGACGGCCCTCATCGGCGGGGTTTTCGCCCCCAAGCTCATCACGGCGGACATGGTGCGCGCGATGAAGCCCGGCGCGATCATCGTGGACCTGGCCGCCGACGGCGGTGGCAACTGCGAGCTCTCCCGCCTGGGCGAGACCGTGGTTGTCGGGGGCGTCACCATCCTAGCCCCGCTCAATCTGCCGGCGACCGTGCCGCTGCATGCCAGCCTGCTGTTCTCCCGCAATCTCACGGCGTTCGTGCAGGCGTTCACGAAGGACAAAGCGTTCCAGCTCGACCTGAACGACGAGATCCAGCGCGGTGCCTTGATCACCCACGAGGGCGAAGTACGGCACACCCGCACCCGCGACGCGCTCCACCCGGTCGGCGCGTAAACAGGAGAAACGGCTCATGACGCAGGCGTCCGAATTCTGGTCGCAACTGTTCGTCTTCGTACTGGCCTCGTTCATCGGGCTCGGCGTGATCCGCCGGGTCTCCCGCCTGCTGCATACGCCGCTCATGTCCATCACCAACGCCATCTCCGCCATCGCCGTCGTGGGCTCCATCGTCGTGACCGGGGCCGACTATCCGCCGATGATCCGCCTCCTGGGCGGGATCGCGCTCTTCGCCTCGATGACCAACATCGTGAGCGGGTTCCTCATCACGGACCGCATGCTCAAGATGTTCAAGACCGAGCGGAAGCCGGGCGACGGCGGGCATCGATGATGGCGACCCTGATCCACCCGGCCTACATCGTCGCGACGGCGCTCTTCATCTTTGCACTGCACTGGATGAACACGCCCGCCACGGCCCGCCGGGGCGTGTACGCCGGGGTCGCCGGCATGGGCCTGGCCGTCGCCGTTACCTGGGCCCAGCCCGGCGTGGTGCATCACGGCTGGATCGTGCTCGCGATCGCGGGCGGGTTCGTGGTGGGCGTGCCGCTCGCGATGGTCCCGCTCACGGCGGTGCCGCAGCGGACGGCGCTCTCCCATGCGTTCGGCGGCTTGGCCGCCGGTCTGGTCGGGACGGCCGAGTTCTACCTTGGCCTGGGCGAGGGTCCGGAGACCCTCACCACGTTCCGCATGGTCGCGATCGTCGCCGAGATACTGCTCGGCTACCTGACGTTCACGGGCAGCCTCATGGCCGCCGGGAAGCTTCAGGAGCTGAAGTGGGTCCCCCAACGTCCGGTCACCTATCCGCTCCAGAACCTGACCAATCTGGCGCTTCTGCTCGTCGCCGCGGGGGTCGGGACCGCGCTGGTGCTGTATCCGACGGCGGAGTGGGCGGCCCGGCTGTTTCCGGTGGTGATCGTCCTGGCGCTCCTCTTCGGCGTGCTGCTGATCATCCCGATCGGCGGCGCCGACATGCCGACCGTGATCGCGATCCTGAATTCGTACGCGGGCCTCTCCGCGGTCGCGATGGGTTTCGTCCTCGACAACAAGCTCCTGATCACGGCCGGCGCGCTGGACGGGTCGAGCGGGCTCATCCTCGCCATCATCATGTGCAAGGCGATGAACCGCTCGTTCACCAACGTGTTGTTCGGGGCCTTCGGCCAGGTCCAGCAGGCGAAGGCGGGCGGCGAGCAGAAGGTCTACAAGTCCGAGACGATTGAGGGAGCGGCCCAGGTCCTGGAGCAGGCGAGCCTGGTGGTGATCATCCCCGGCTACGGGATGGCGGTGGCGCAGGCGCAGCACAAGGTGCGCGAGCTCTACGACCTGCTCAAGAAGCGCGGCATCGTGGTCAAGTTCGCGATCCACCCGGTCGCCGGCCGCATGCCGGGCCACATGAACGTGCTCCTGGCCGAAGCCGACATTCCCTACACCGACCTGGCGGAGATGGACGAGATCAATCCCGACATGCCCCAGGTGGACGTGGCGCTCGTCGTCGGGGCCAACGACGTGGTCAACCCGGCGGCGCGCTACGACAAGAGCAGCCCGATTTTCGGAATGCCGATCATCGACGCGGACAAGGCGCGGACGGTATTCGCCATCAAGCGGAGCAAGAATCCGGGGTTCGCCGGGATCGACAACGAGCTCTACTTCTCGGACAAGACCTGGATGCTCTTCGGCGACGCCAAGAGCGTGATCGGCGAGCTGGTGAAGCAGCTTTCGAGCGGCTCCGGCATGCACTGAGCGGAGCCGGCCTCTCGCCGCGCGCCCGCATTGGACTTTATGCGTCGCGCAGTATATCCTCAGCCGCACCATGCCTTTACCGAAGCCCGCCCCGCACGTTCACAAGTTCGGCGGGGCCTCTCTGGCCGACGCCGTCGCGATCGGCCAAGCGGTGGCTATCGTCCGGGGCTACCGGCCCGAACCCACCGTCGTCGTGGTGTCTGCGATGGCGGGCGCGACCGACGCGCTGCTCGCCGTGGCGGGCCACGCCGTCCGGGGCGAGGAGGGTCGGGTCGCCCAGCTGATCGCCGCACTCCGCGCGCAGTACGCACGCGCGGCGCGCGCTGTCGTGGCCACGGGTCGCGCCCGCTCGGCCCTGCTCGCCTACCTCACCGGACAGTTCGACGAGCTGGCGGCCCTCGCTTCCGGTCTGCGGCTTCTCCGGGACCTGAGCCCCCGTACCAGCGACTTCATCGTCGCGCGGGGCGAGCGGTTGAGCGCCCGGCTGGTGACGGCCGCGCTGGTGGCGCGCGGCGTCCGCGCCCGGTACGTGGACGCTACCGGCATCGTGCGCACCGACGCACACTACGGCCATGCGTCCCCCGACTACGAACGGACCGACCGGGCTGCGCGCCGCGTGCTGCGCCCGCTTCTGGCCCGCGGGATCACACCGGTGGTGCCGGGCTTCCTGGGCGCCTCGCCGGGAGACGACCTCACCACCCTGGGCCGGGGCGGCTCCGATCTGACCGCCACGCTTCTCGCCCGCGCGCTGGGCGCGAGCCGGGTCTCCCTCTGGAAGGACGTGCCCGGGCTGCTCACGGCCGACCCCCGGATCGTGCCCGATGCGCGGGTCATCCCCGCCCTTCACAGCCGGGAGGCCGCAGAGCTGGCCTACTACGGCGCCAAGGTGCTGCACCCCCGCGCCCTGATCCCTCTCGCCGGCCGGAAGATCCCGCTGTACGTCCGGCCCTTCGCCGACCCGGCGTCCCCCGGCACCGAAGTGTCCGAGCGGGTCGCGGCGGCGCAGCTGCCGGTCAAGGCGCTGTCCGCCGCGATCCATCAAGCACTCGTCACCGTCGCGGGCAACGGCATGCTGGGCGTGCCGGGCATCGCGGCCCGGACGTTCGCGGCGCTCCAACAGCGGCGGATCTCTGTCTCGCTCATCTCCCAGGCGTCGTCGGAGCACTCCATCTGCTTCAGCGTCCCGGAGGCCGCCGCGCGGGAGGCCCGCGCCGCTCTGCTGCACGAGTTCCGCGCGGAGATCGAGCGCCGCGAGATCGACGGCGTGGAGATCGGGCACGACGTCGCGACCGTCGCCGTCGTGGGCCTCGGGATGGCCGGCACGCCGGGCGTGGCCGCCGGTGTGTTCTCCGCGCTCGCCGCCGGCGGGATCAACGTCGTGGCGATCGCCCAGGGATCGAGCGAGCTCAACATCTCGGTCGTCGTGGACGGCGACCGGGCGGCGGACGCTCAGCGACGGATCCACGCGGCGTTCCAGCTGTCGCGCATTGGCGGCGGGACGGTCACCCGGCCGGAGCGGGTCGAGATCGTGCTGCTCGGCTTCGGTCACATCGGGCGCATGCTCGCCGGCCTCGTGGGCCGGATCCGGCGGCCGGGGCCGGCCCTCCGGATCGTCGGCATCATCGATCGGAGCGGCTACGTCTTCGAGCCCCGCGGATTCGGCAACGGGCGGTTGGCCCAGCTGGTCGCCGCCAAGGAAGGAGGCGCCCCGCTCGCCGACGCGGGCGGCGGGCGGCCGGCCACTCCCGAGGAGGCGATCGCGTTCATCTCGCGGCATGCGCTCCGCCGGCCGATTCTCGTGGACCTGACCGCGACCCACACGGCCCGCCTTCTGGAGCAGGCACTCGCGTCCGGGATGAACCTGGTGCTGTCCAACAAGCTCCCGCTCGCGGGGCCGCGGGGAGAGAGCGAGCGGCTCTTCGAGCTGGCCCGCGCCTACGGCCGGCGGATCCGGCACGAGACCACCGTGGGCGCGGGGCTCCCGGTCATCGATACGTACTACAAGCTGATCGAATCGGGCGACCGGGTGGACAAGATCGAAGGCTGCCTCTCGGGCACGCTCGGATTCCTGCTCTCGGAAATCGGACGGGGACGAAAATTCTCCGCCGCGCTCCGGGCCGCCATGGCGAAGGGCTATACCGAGCCCGACCCGCGCGAAGACCTCTCGGGCATGGACGTCGGCCGCAAGGCGCTGATCCTCGGGAGGCTCCTGGGCCTCCCGGGCGAGCTCTCGCCCCGTCATGTCGAGTCGCTGGTGCCCCGGGCGGCGCGGCGGCTCGGGCTGGAGCAGTTTCTCCGGAACCTTGAGCGGTTCGACGGTGAGTGGGATCGGCGAGTCGCGGCCGCGATCCGGGGCCGGGTGCTGCGCTACGTCGCCACCGTCACCCGCCGGTCGCTCGTGGTCGGGCTGCGCCAGGTGGATCGGTCCAGCCCCTTCGCGGCCCTCAAGGGAGCCGACAACACCGTGGTGTTCACGACAGCGCGCTACAAGGCGAATCCGCTGGTGATCACGGGGCCGGGAGCGGGCCCCGCGGTGACCGCCGCCGGCGTGCTCAACGACATCCTCCAGCTCGCCGTCTCGTGAGGCCGACGCCGGTTCGCGCCACTGCGTTCGCGCCGGGCTCCATCGGCAACGTCGGGCCGGGTCTCGATATCCTCGGCCTTGCGGTGGCGGGAGCGGGCGACGAGGTCACCGCCGAGCGAACCGGCGCGGGCGGGATCGCGGTGCGGGACGCCGGGCACCCGGATCTGCCGACCGATCCCGGGCGCAACACCGCCGCGCTCGCCGCGCGGGAAGTGCTGCGCCGCGCCGGGGCCGCGGGGATCGGGCTCGCGCTCGTCGTGCGAAAGGGGTTGCCGCTCTCAGGCGGGCAGGGCGGCAGCGCCGCCTCGGCGGTCGCCGGGGCCGTGGCGGTAAACCACCTGCTGGGCGGACCGCTCGACCCCAACGGGCTGTTCGCCGCCTGTCTCGAGGCCGAAGCCGCGGTGGCCGGGCGGCACGCGGACAACGTGGCCCCGTCGCTTCTCGGCGGCATCGTGCTGATCCGCGCCACCGCCCCGCCGGACCTGGTTCGTCTGCCGGTCCCGACGGATCTCCGGGTGGCCCTGGTCCATCCCGACCAGCGGCTGCGGACTCGCGAGTCGCGCGCGGTCCTCCCGCGGGAAGTGCCGCTGGCCACGGCCCTGCACCAGGCCGCCCAAGTCGCCGCCATGGTAGCGGCCTTGGCCGCGGAGGACTACGCCCTCCTCGGCCGCGCGCTCGATGACCGGATCGCGGAGCCGGCGCGGGCGCCGCTGCTGCCGGGCTTCGCCGAGGCGAAGCGCGCTGCGCTCGCCGCCGGGGCGCTTGGCGCGTCCATCTCGGGCAGCGGGCCGACGGCGTTCGCGCTGGCGCGCGGGGACCTCGCGGCCCGGGCGGCCGGCGCGGCCATGCAGGCCGCCTATGCGGCCGCCGGTGTCAAGGCCCAGCTGCGCGTCGCGGACGTGGACCGAGCGGGCGCCCGAGTGCTCGCATGAGGTCCTCGATGGAGCGGCCGGCGTCCTGGCAGGTCTGCACCGCCTGTGGCAACGAGACGGGGGAGACCGATCCCCGCCCCCGGTGCGGGCGGTGCGGCGGGTTGCTCGAGGTCCAGCACCGCCTGCCATCGATGTCGCGGGACGAGCTCCTGCGCCGGTTCACCGAACGCCGCGGCGCGCCCTTGGGGGGCTCTGCGTCCGGCGTCTGGCGGTACAAGGACATCGTCCTCCCCTCGGCGACCGAGGTCGTGTCCCACCCCGAGGGCCACACGCCGCTGCTCGAGCGCTCGGCCCTGGACCGGTGGACCGGGGTCCAGGGGCTGCTGCTCAAGCACGAGGGACACAACCCGACCGGCTCCTTCAAGGACCGCGGGATGACGGTCGGGGTGACGCAGGCTCTGAGAATCGGGGCGACCGCCGTCGCCTGCGCCTCCACCGGGAACACGTCGGCCTCGCTCGCCGCCTACGCGGCGCAGGCGGGGATTCCGGCGCTGGTGCTGGTGCCCGCGGGCAACGTGGCGCTGGGCAAGCTCGCGCAGTCGCTCGCGTACGGCGCGACGACGCTGCTGGTCCGCGGCGACTTCGACGACTGCCTGCGCCTGGTCGAGCAGGCGAGCGAGCAGCTGGGCGTTTACCTGCTCAACTCGATCAATCCGTTCCGCCTCGAGGGGCAGAAGACGATCGTGCTGGAAGCGCTGGAGCAGCTCGGCTGGGCCCCGCCCGACTGGATCGTCCTGCCGGCGGGCAACCTGGGCAACACCGCCGCGTTCGGGAAAGCGCTGGTGGAGGCGCGCACCTGGGGCCTCATCGACCGGCTCCCGCGGCTCGCGGCGGTGCAGGCCGCCGGGGCGGCCCCCTTCGCGCGCAGCTTCGCAGAGGGGTTCGCCCGCAGGCACCGGGTGAAGGCGGACACCGTGGCGACCGCGATCCGGATCGGTGATCCCGCCTCCTACGATCGCGCGGTCACGTCCATCCGGGAGACCAACGGCGTGGTGCTGGCGGTGAGTGACGAGGACATTCTGGCGGCCAAGGCGGCGGTGGACGCGGCGGGCGTGGGCTGCGAGCCGGCGAGCGCGGCGAGCGTCGCCGGGGTCAAACAGCTCGTGGCGGCCGGCACGATCGGGCCCGGGGACCGGGTGGTCGCCGTGCTCACGGGCCACGTCCTCAAGGACCCGGAGGCGCTGTTGTACTACCACCGGGAGATGGACCCGCCGCCGGCGGGGGCGAACCGTCCGATCGAGATCCGAGCGAGCCTCGAGGATGTCGCCCGGGTCCTCGACCAGCGGCGACATCGGACGTGACGGCACCCGCTGGCCGCCGGAGAAGGAGGCGGGGCCTCGCGGGCGCATGTATCTTTGGCACCATCCCCTTCGCCAGCGCGCAGCACCATGCTCATACAAAGCGGGATCGCGCCCCTCGATGACCAGGTGGGCGGCCTTCTGCCCGGCCGCCCCCACGTCGTGAGCGGCAACCCCGGCACCGGCAAGAGCGTCTCCTGTCTCGAATTCCTGGACGTCGCCCTGGAGCGGGGAGAGCCGGCAGCCTTGCTCACCCACGACGATCCGAGCGACGTCCTCTCCTCGGCGGCTTTTCTCGGAATCGATCTCCCGCGCGCGCTCCTGGACGAGCGCCTGGTGCTCCTGCGGTATCAGCTCAACTTCATCAAGCTGTTCAGCCGCGCGCCGAGCATGGACCGGGTCTTCGCCGAGCTCAAACGGCTGCTCGGGCCGCGCAAGCCGGTCCGGCTCGCGATCGACTCGATCGTGCCCTTCCTCGAGGGCGGCGGCAGCTCGGGATCGGCGAGCATGTTCGGGCTGATCCAGGTCATCGACGAGCTTGGCGCCACCTCGCTGCTCACCTATCCCGGCGATCTCGCGGGCCTCTACGACAAGCGGCTCGAGCCGGTCATGCAGCGCGCCGCCGGCGTCTTCCACTTGTCGAACCACAACCAGGCCCGCGGGTCGGGGGTCCTGGAGGTGCGCAAGCTGCGCTATGAAGCCAAGGCGCTCGGCACGATGGGCTTCCGGATCCGGGCCGGGGCCGGGTTTGTGCCGGTGCAAGTAGGGGAGGGGCCGTCCCCGGACGTGCAGCGGAAGCTGCTCGTCCTCAACCTCGCCGACCCGTTTCCTGAGGAGCTGCTGCGCTCACTGGAGCGGGACCATACGGTGATTGTCCGCACCGGCGTCGCAAGCGCGTTCTCCGACCTCGTGCGGGCCGGCGCGGGTGCCCTGCTGCTGAACGTGCGCCGCGATGTGATCCACGACGCATTCCAGCTCGTCCGGGAGCTCCGGCGAGCGGAGAACACCATCCCCATCGTCGTGGTGACGCCGTACGTCCTTCGGTCGAACGATCGGACCCGGGCGCTCCGCGCGGGGGCCGACGACTTTCTTTCCACGAACCTGCCGCCCGAAGAGTTCATCGCCCGGGTGAACAGCGTGACCCAGCGGGGGCGCTCGGAGAGCGCCCCCGCGCCGGAGTCCGAATCGCCGCTCGTGCTCCAGCCCTCGACCGACGCGGAATCGTACCTGCTGCTCGACGGCACCCGGTTCCGCAACGCGGTCAGCCTCCATTTGACTCGGGAGCGGGCCCCCTTCTTCACGGTGGTGCGGGCGCAGCCCGCCAACGGGGACGTGATGGCCCTGGCCGACCTCGCGTTGCGGGCGAGCCGGCTGGACAGCGGCGATCTCATCGGCTTCGAGGGCTCCAGCGTCCTGCTCTACCTGGACGGAGCGCGGCCCAAGGATCTGCGATCGTTCCTGACCCGGCTCCACGATGAGTGGCGCCGCGTCGCCTCGGATGAGATGGCAGTGGAGACCTTCGGCTATCCGGCGGAGGAGGAGCGAATCCGGACCTTCGCGAGCATGCCGCCGGGCGCATGAAGGGGCTCCGGTATTCGCTCGTCCTGGGGCTGACGCTCGCGGCTCTGGGGGCGGCGGCCGCGTTCGTCATCCTGAGGCTCAAGATCGACGTCGTCGGCACCGCGCCCGTCGCGATCGGCACCTCGCCTCCGCCCCCGCCCCCGGCGGCGCCGGCTTCTCTGCCGCCGGCAACAGCCGCTCCACCTCCTCACCCTGCGCCCACGCCGCCGCCCCAACCCACGGCCGGGCCATCGACTCCTGCGGCGCCCCTGTCCCCTCCCTGGCGCCCGACGCCGGAGCAGGCCCTCCGCGACACCCTCTACCTGCTGACCCGGTCCAACCGGGACCCCGAGGCGGCCGTGCTGCTCGACCGCTGGATCGCACGGCACCCGGCCGATACCTCGGCGCTGCGCGAATCCGCGCGGCTGCTGGTCCGGACCGGGCGGGCAGACGAGGGCCTCGCCCGCTATCGCGCGCTGCTCGCCCAGGACTCCTCGGCGGCTACGCGGGCGGAGTACGCGGGAGCACTCCTCGCCGCGGGACGCTACGACGACGCCGCGGCCGAGTATCGGCGCCTCGCCGAGGCCGATCCGACGAACCGGGATTACCGCCTGGGATTGGGCCGCGCGCTAGCCTGGGGCGGCCATCCGCGCGAAGCTGCGGCGGAGCTTGCCCAGACTCCGGCACCGCGGGATACCGCCTCGGAGCGGCTGCTGAACGCGGTCCGACGGGACTACGAGCCCAGCGCCGCCGAGGCCGCCGCGTGGGTCCGGGAGGAGCCTGACGATCCGGATTATCGGCTCGCGCTGGCGCGCGCTCTGGTGCGCGATGGCCACGCGGACCATGCCCGCGCACAGTACGACACGCTGCTCATGCGAGGGCCATCGCTCGCATTGATGCGGGAGGCCGCCGGCGTCTACGCGACCGCCCGCGACTCGGTCGGCGCGGCGCGCCTGCTCGGCGAGGCGGTGGCGCTCGCCCCCTCGGATACCCTGCTGCGCCGCGACTACGCCCGGGCGCTGGCCTGGTCGGGGGACGGCCCGGGGGCGA
>Ga0070706_100001279_pt1 | contig 26841 bp, 19 predicted proteins | sample KBSK5501metaG_FD_65476 | JGI IMG/M metagenome (GOLD analysis project Ga0070706, IMG submission 65476) | Corn, switchgrass and miscanthus rhizosphere microbial communities from Kellogg Biological Station, Michigan, USA - KBS K5-50-1 metaG | ecosystem: Host-associated > Plants > Roots >... | reverse complement strand
CGAAACGCCGTCGCCGTCACGCGCTCGTCCTTGTACACCACGCCCGCCTTCACGTCGTGTGCCCGCACCACCAGCGCGTGCCGCTGCTCGAGTCCTGTGGTGCGAATCTCGATGTCCCGCTTCCAGGCCTCCAGGACGTGCTTGGTCATCTCCTCCAGACCTTCTGGCCCGTATACATCCAATTCCGTGCGTCCCATCACCCATGGAGTCAGGATCAAGTCCGGATAACCCGCGGTGTGGTCCGAATGCAGATGCGTGAGGAACGCGATCTTCAGATTCGTGGATTCCAGCTGCGGCGTACCCTGGGCTGCCGCGGCGGATGCGCGCCGCACCACACCCGGCCCAAAATCCACCAGATAGGCACGCTGGCCCACCACAATCGCAGTCGCGGGCCCCGACCGGTCCGGAAACGGCCGTGGCGTCCCCGTACCCAGCAGCACCACCTTGGTTTGTGTTTTTTCCGCGCTCTGGCTCGGGGTTTTGTTTTCGCTTTGCCCCGCCGCCGCGCTACCAAGTATCGCCGCGAACGCCACCAACAACAATCCTGCAAACGCTGCCCAGCCGCTCCCGCCGTGTCCGTGCTTCTGCATCATGCCCCCCGCTTCGTCGAACGGTTTCTCTCCCGCAGCGGCGAGTTTACCTCGCCAACGTGTTCTCGTACTCCGCCTTTTGTACGCGCCGCGCTTAAGCCCGGCCGCAGCTCGCCTTTTCCCCATCTAGGGCACGATACATCGTGCCTGCCATCCACCTGCACCCTTCAATCTTCGCTTTCGCTTCTTGAGAAATCCAATGTGCTAGCTTAGATTTCTCAACATTGCCTCCCCCGCCGCCTCCGAATAAGAGCCCTTCGCACTTAGCCCCTTGTTAGTCGAAAGGCTGTGCCCATGCTTCTCATCGCACCTGCAACACGGTCGGGCCAACACTGTCCCACTGCGTGACGCCGAGATTTCTGTTGACCCACCCACAACCGACCTATATATTCGCTTCTTATTCGCCTTGCGTTCCGCATCACTTTGCGGGCCTATGACAAGGGACTTCTCACGTAAAATGACGAACGCACGTGGCACAATATCAAGGTGATGGCGCCTTCCACTCAAGCCGATCCGATTCTCGCTCTTCAAGCTCAAGTGGAAGAGGAATGGCCAGTAATACAACAAGCGCGCAAGGACACACTCAAGATAAATGAGAGGCTCGACAAAGCCCTGGAGGGATTGCCCTCAACCGATGCTGCAATTGTTGTGTTTGGATCGCTAGCGCGTAAGGAATGGACGAAGAGCGACGTGGATTGGACGCTGCTCATCGACGGACAAGCAGACCCAGAACATTTGGGAGTCGCTCAGAAAGTTGCTCAGAGGTTAGAAAACGAGGGATTCGCTCCGCCCGGTAGTAGCGGCATTTTCGGAAGCATGACTTTCAGTCACGATCTGATCCAGAAGATTGGAGGGCGAGAAGATACGAACGAAAACACCACTCGACGAGTGTTGTTAATCCAGGAATCCGAAGCATTTGGGAAACCTGATGCGTATACTCGAACATTGAAACACATCCTCAGCCGATATCTTAAAGATGACCGCGGTCTACGTTTCGGAACCATTCCATTTAAGGTCCCCAGGATCTTGTTAAACGATATAGTCCGGTACTGGAGAACTGTCACGGTCGATTTCGTCGACAAACAAAGAGTTCAGGGCGGGCATGGATGGGGACTGCGAAATGCGAAGTTACGAATGTCACGAAAGCTCATTTTTGCTACCGGGATGCTCAGTTGTTTCAGTTGCGAATTGCTCAGCACGAATGACGCTCGCGAAGAGTTGTTGAAGGATCATTCCACGATAGCGATGGAAGAACACTTGCGAACGTTCGTCCAAAAGACTCCACTCGAAATTCTTGCCACTTTTCTTCTGGAGCGAAAAATCAAGCGCGAAACTTCCGTGAAGTTGTTTTCATCCTATAATGCGTTTCTTGCTCTTCTCGGTGATGCGGATAAGAGGGACCGATTGAAAAAGCTACCCCTCGACGAGATACCCACTGATGCGGTCTTTGGGGAGGTGCGAAAAATTAGCCACGTTTTTCAGGAAGGCTTAACGGCATTGTTCTTCGATGACGACGAGAAATTGCGCGAACTTACCATTTTTTACGGAGTTTTCTGATGAGACCGATTGGATTCTCGACGGGCGCTCTGGCCTATAGCGATTTCAGGCGCGGCCTTGAGATATTACGAGGCAATCAGACCAGCACAATTGAGTTGTCAGCCCTGCGGGAGGCTGAGTTGGCTCCGCTCGTTGCTGCTCTCGACTCCCTTGATCTTTCTCCGTACACATACATAGCGGTGCACGCTCCCAGCAAATATTCGCAGAGCCACGAGGCAGAAATCGTTGGGCTTTTGAGAGAAGTCGCCAGCCGCGGCTGGCGGATCGTCCTCCATCCCGATGCAATCCATGATTTTGGCGTTTGGAATTCCTTCGGACCACTTTTGTTAATCGAGAATATGGATAAGCGCAACAATTCCGGGCGAACAGCACGGGAACTGTCGGAGATTTTCGAAAAACTACCACAGGCCGGTTTATGCTTCGACATGGGGCATTGTCGTCAAGTTGATCCGACAATGAACGAGTCGTATCTGATCTTGAGAGAATTAGGAGACCGGCTTAAACAAGTCCACCTGAGCGATGTGAACAGCCGCAGCACCCATGACCCTCTCTCCAGTTCTTCCATAGACGCCTTTGAGAAGGTGGCTTGTCTCATACCTGAGAACACCCCTATAATTTTGGAATCGCCTGTGCAGGAAAGCGATGTCGAACAGGAAATCGAGCACGCCCGTCTCGCTCTGCCAGTTCCCTCAAGCAGCGATCGAGGAAAGGTACGGGCCGCCACTCTACACAGGGCCATCGCGTGATTGCGTTCGGCGTGCCCGTCGAGTGGTCCACAGATTCCTCGTCTCCCGGCATTTTATCTTGACGGCTGCGAACGAAGGGACGATACCCCTTCCAAAATTCACTACGACGCCTCCAAACACGCACGCCAATGAGCAAATTCTCCATTCTGAAAGAGGCCCGCATGGCAACCGTGATTATTGTTGCTGCATCTGTTGGCTTTTTGCTCTTGTTTGGAGCGACTGTCGCTTTGGTATTTTTGAACTGGAGCGAGAAGACACTCACGCCGGTTCTGTCAATTCTGGTCGTTGGAACCGCCACCACCCCAGCCGCTGTGATAGTAAGTTTGAAGCCCGCTACGATTGAGTCTGCGTTCACGACTTCGGTTGTGTTGGACACAGTGGCCGGAGCACCCCCGTTCGTAAATGTTGATCCGAATAACGCTCGGCTCTCGGAACGGCTGTCCGAATTCATTCGCCTGGGACAGCCGGCAACCAATGAGGATGGCAAGACGATTGTTACCATTCAAAAACCGATTGACGAGAGCGCAAGATTCACATTTTGCGGAGAATTGCTCCAGTACTACCTCCTCCACACAATTGAGAGACTCCAACGAGGAGGATGGAAAGCTGGAATGGTATACGGCGCCTCAAGCGCAACAGTCACTAAGCCGATGAAGCTGTCGAAGACTCAGGATTACTCCGGAAAAATCTTCTTAAATGTTGTGGCCGCCAATCGTTTCTCCAACAGCGACATGGAACGATTTGGATGGGAACACGGTCACTTCCCGTTGCCCAAGGACACCAAGGTAACCCTCCTTCACCTGGCCTCCTCATCGACTAAGGGCGTTGAGAAGTTCATCGTGAGACTGGAAAAACCCAGATTCTTTGCAATCGACTTCACTGTTGAACCTCTCTTGGGAACGGGAATGGGAATCTTACCAAAGGGTGTTTCGGTAGCACCGGAAGCCGTCGCTCGTTGTCAGACTTATCAATTCCAGGTCGGCATGAGAGCGACCTTTGAATGGATCACTGCGGGCAATCAACAAACGCAAGAATACAAAGATTGGGCACACTGGCTATCATCCAACTTACAAGATCGGATCGGAGACTAGGCAGTCAGAAGTTGGTGCCTTTGCTCTTCGAGGAGATCTTAGGTGGCCTGATTTCCCGGTGGTCCTTTTGGAAAGTGCCTGCTGCGGTTGTAGTCGAACCATTGGCGCAGGTTTTACCTCTGTCGGCCCGCTTATCCATTTCTCGGCTGGCAAAAGTGCGAGCTTTGGCTTTCCCCAGTATTCCACCGTCTCACCAAACTACAAAATTCCTGCCAACTCCTTGCAATCACTCCACTTCCGCCCGTCTCATTCGAATGATACCAGTCAATAATAGTCCTTGACAGTAATCGAAACCCATGCTACCCTATGCCATGCTTTCCTCGCAATCCAGCCAATCGCCCTCCTCTTCACCCGGTTTCTCTCCCTCCGTTGGCCTCAGCGACTCCGCCTTCAGCTCTTTTTCGAGTTTTTGTGGTGGCGGGTCTTCATACCCGCGTCTTTCTCCAATGCGCCGACTTCCCTGTCAACACGACAACCCCTCGTCTCCGGCTCCTCCACCAGACACAAGTCACCAGCCACAAGTCACTAACTCCTTCATAATCCGCACTTACGAAAAACATGCCTGTAACCCCTTTGGAATCCGCACTTACAAAACGCAGGACTTAAAACTCTTTAGAATGAACACTTACAGAAAAACCCCCGGGGGGTACCCCCGCCCGTTTACCCAGAGCCGCGACGGATCACCTTTATCGGGAGTTATTCGGAGGCACTTAGGGGGAGAAAGTATTGCGTGCCTTTGACGGGGTCCTGGAGGCGGCGGAGGAGGAGTTGGAGGTCTTCGCTGCGCTCGACGAAATCGATATCGGAGGTGTTGATGACCAGGAGGTCGGAGGCGGCGTAGTGGAAGAAGAAGTGTTCGTAGGCGGCGGCGACTTCTTCGACGTATTCGGGAGAAATTTGGGATTCGTCGCGAGAAGCCTTTTTGGCGATGCGGGCGCGGAGAACTTCGGGCTTGGCCTGGAGGTAGACGACGAGATCGGGAGCGGGAATGTCCGCGGCCAGGGATTCGTAGTAGCGGTCGTAGAGTTTGAGCTCTTCGTCATCGAGATTGAGATTGGCGAAGATGCGGTCTTTTTCGAGTAGGAAATCGGAGAGGACCGGGCCGGGAGCTTCCACAGCGAGCGCTTCGCGGATGCGCTTTTGGCGTTCGATCAGGAAATACATCTGGGCGCGGAAGGCGGCGCCGGCTTTTTCCTTGTAGAAATCGGCGAGGAAGGGATTGTCTTCGCAGTCGTAAATGCGGCGGGCGTGAAGACGCTCTGCGAGGATCTTGGCAAGAGTGGTTTTGCCTACGCGAAGAGGGCCTTCAATGACAATAAAGCGGGGAGACTGCGGGCCGCGCTCTGGAACGGGAGCGCGCTTGGCTGCGGCGGATTCGTTGGGCGCCATCGTTTGGAGGAACCCCTAATGAGACCCCGGCCTGCCGAGGTCAACGGAGGGGATTATAGCAGAGTCACCCTCACCTGATAGGCCAGGACAGGGCAATTTGCTCGACGCGCAACTGGGCGGACGAAGCGAAACGTGATCTAGCGCACAAAAAACTCAGTAGAAGATGCGGCACCGCGCGGGCGGAAAAGTGAAAATTTGTTCACTTTATGGGCTAGTACGGGTGTCCCAAAAGAGACAAACGAAAGGGCTAAAGGAGAGTACTAATTAGAATGTGACCAATGGGCCAGTGCGACCTGCCCCTTGGGACAGTATATTCTCCCATGTTGAGAGTGGGGACCGAAGTGCACGGCTTTCAACTACTGAGGTGAAAAATGCTGCTGGCCACGATCCTTTTACTTAGCCCCTTTCCGCAGAGCGGGGATGTAGCAAAGACAGTGGTGGAGCGCCCCGCAAGCGTTTCCGTGGACGCGACGAAAGATTCCTCTTCCGCCAAGGTTCTGCCGTCAACGCCAGAACCCAAGATCAAGAACGACGTGGAAATTGCGGATGCCTCGAGTCCCGCGACTGTGGCTCCCGCTGCTGTGGCGGAGCCGATCGTGCCTGGGAACTCGCCCCTGGCCTTAAGGCCAGGCAAGCCGGCGTTTAACCGCGAATACAATACGGAACGGCAGAAGAAGGTTTGGTACGCGCTGACGGTTGCGTCGTCGGGCGCGGCGGCCTTTGATGCGTGGTCGACGCGGCGAGCGATTTCCGGCGGATACGGCACGGAATCCAATGCGCTGCTAAGGCCATTCGCTGGCTCGGGAGCGCTGTACGCAGCGACCCAAGTCAGTCCGCTGGTAATGGACATCATTGGACGGAAGATGATGACAAGCCGGCACTCGGCATTGCGCAAGTTGTGGTGGCTGCCGCAGACGGCAGGGACGGGAATGTCACTGTTCGCGGGAGTGCACAACGTTGGTGTAGTGCCTGTCCAGTAGCGCATTAAATTCATAGAGAGAAACAAAAGCGTCCCGGTGGAGCGATTCACCGGGACGCTTTTACTTTGCGGAGAGACGGCTGCGCGGATCTAGCCCGCGCGCGTGTCTCAAGAATTACTTGCCGACGACCAGGATGGCAAAGGAGCCGGGCTTCATCTTGCCACGGCGTTCACCGGGAGCCGGGGGATCAAATTCAGCCGAAGAAAGAAAGATGTTGTGGGTCTTCAAGTCGAGGCCCATGGTGCGGGCGGATCGCTTGGTGGGAACGTTTTCGACAACGGTGAACTTGTCGGGCGAGTCCTCGTGGATGACTGTGAGATTTCCGTCGCCGCAGGATGCAAAAGCGTAATCGGTAGCTGGATCGAAAGCGGAAGCGTCGGGACCCTGGCAAATCTCCGGAGTCGCGACGACTTTGCCGGTGTCCGCGTTGACGACGGCCATCACTTTTTCGTCGCAAACGGAAAAGAGACGACGAGACTTGAGATCCATGGAAAGGCCGGAGGGCGATTTGCAAGGAGCGAGCGGCCAGCGATGGGTTTCCGTGAGTTTCTGCGCGTCAAACTGGACGAGTTCGGATTTGTCTTCGATGTTCACGAAGATGCTGCCCTTGCCGTCGGCAACGGCAAATTCGGGTTTACCGCCGAGAGCGAGGGTCCCCGCCACAGTGCCGTCCGCGGCGTTGATCGCAGTGGTGTTCTGGCCGCGGCCATTGAGAGTGAAGACACGCTTGGTGACGCTGTCGTAGACGATAGCGTCAGGATTGGCATCGGTCTTCGCGGTGCCGAGGGTTTTCAGCGATTTGATGTCGAAGATGACGGCGGTGTTGGTGCGGCCGGCGCTGACGAAGCCGCGGCCGAGGTCTGGAGCGAGCGCAATGCCGTGAACGCCCGCAGTATCCGGAATATCGCCTTCAATGGCGTAGGTATCGGCGTTTAGCACCACGACATGAGAACCGTGGGAGATGTAAACGCGGCGGGCATCGGCATCGACGTTGAGATAGTCCCAGCCTTCATCACCGGGAACAGGAACCGATTTGATGAGGTGATAACCGGAAGAACCCGGCGCGGGAGATGCAGCGCGAGACAGCATTCCGGCGCAGAGAATCATTGCGACGGAGAGGGAACCGAGGGTTGTGAGGACAACAAAACTCTTACGCATGGAGTTGCTCTCCTGAAATGCAGCGCCTCTGATGGAGACTAAGCGCAGCTATCTATACAGCGAACAACCTAAACCCAGGATAAATGCCACGAGCCTCGAAACCAGATTTTCGGTTCGGGCTCGCGACGTGCGCAGTTAGTTGTTTGCTTTGTGTTCTTGGAACCAGCCGGCGACGTAGAGCATTTTGGCGATGTGATGGCTGGGACGGCGGCTGATGCCGTGCGGCTCTTCCGGGACGCGGACGAGGACGGCGTCGATGTTGAGAAGTTTCAGAGCCGAGTAGAACTGCTCGGCTTCGGAGATAGGTGTGCGGTAATCCGCTTCGCCGGTCATGACGAGAGTAGGTGTTTTGACTTTGGCGACGAGATTGGTGAGCGAGCGTTGCATGTACTGCTCGGTGTTCTCCCAGGGATTGCCGGGGAACCAATACTTTGCGGTCCAGGGGATGTCGCTTGTGAGGACAAAGCTGTACCAGTTAATGACGGGATAGAGGCACGCTGCGGCGCGAAAACGTTCGGTGTGCTCGATGGTCCACGCGGTGAGGACGCCACCGCCGCTGCCACCCGAGACAAAGAGATTGTTCGTGTCGATGTAGCCTTTGGCGATGACGGCGTCGACGCCGCTATTGAGGTCGGCGAAATCGTCGCCGGGGTAGGCGTGATGAATGAGGTTGGCGAATTCTTCGCCGTAGCTGGTGCTGCCACGCGGGTTGGTGTAGAGAACGACGTAACCCATCGAGGCCCAGACCTGTTTTTCAAAATCAAAGCGATCACCGTAATCGCCGAACGGGCCGCCATGAATTTCAAGAATGAGAGGATATTTTTTGGTGGCGTCGAAATCGGGAGGAAGAACGATCCAGCCCTGGATTTCGCGTTGGTCTTTTGAAGATTTGTATTTGATTTCTTCGACGTGGCCGGGTTTTTTCTGCTCGAGCAATTCTTGATTAAGCGAGGTGAGCACCTTCATCGCGCCCCTGTCGCTGATGGCGACGTCGCCGGGGATGTCGGTGCGGCCGTAGGTGAAAGCGAGAACACCGGAATGCGCGACGGAGAAAGAGCCGCCCCCATACGCACTGGTGGCTGCCGCAACGTGTTCAGCAATTTTCTTGAGAGAGCCGTCGGGAGAAAGGAAGCCGATTTTTGTGTCGCCTTGATCGTTGTACTCAAAGTAGACGCCGCTGTTATCGGGCGCCCATTGGGGATTCCCGATGTCGCGGTCGAGTTTGTCGGAAATGGAGTGCGAACCTGTGCCGTCGCGCTTCATAACATGGAGCTTGGTGGTTTGGTGGCCCTGGTAGCGGTCGTCAAAACCGGTGTAAGCGATCCACTTTCCGTCGGGAGAAACGGCGGGGGAGTTATCCGGGCCCTTACGGTTGGTGAGTGCGCGGAGAGAGCCGTCGGCAAGGCTGAATTCGTAGACTTCCGTATCAAAATATTCGTGGCCCGATTCCGGGTGGCGATTCGCGGAGACAAGGAGAAACTTTCCATCGGGCGTCCAAGTCGCGCGATTCGGACCGAACTCGTTGCCGCCGTTCGGGAAATTTCCGTTGGTGATCTGGCGAGGGGCGCCACCTTCCGCGGAGACGACGAAAATTTGCATGAAGCCGGGTTTCAGATAGCCAGCGCCGTTGAAGCGATAGACGAGGCGATCGTAGGCGGTGGCCGGATCAGCCCACTTCGCTCCCGCAGGAGGTGAGGGAAGATCGGCGATGTGTGGACCTTCGCCGAGAACGAGCGACGAGAAAGAGAGCATTTTTCCGTCGGGAGACCATGCAATAGAATCGGGGGCTTGTTCAAGATTGGTGATGCGAGCCGTTTGTCCCGAATCCATCCAGCGGATGTAAAGCTGTTGCTTGCCATCGGCGTCGGAGAGATAGGCGAGGCGCGCGCCATCAGGAGACCAGCGAGGGGAAGCGTCGTTGTGGTTTCCGGAGGTCAGCGGGCGATGGTCGGTGCCGTCGGAATTAACGAGCCAAAGATTCGAATAGCGGCGATCGGTCATGGGATCGGCGAAGCGGCGCACGTAGACGATTTTCTTGCCATCGGGAGAGATTTGGGGATCGGTTGGCAGTTGCAGCTGGAATTCGTCCATCACTGTGAGTTTGTGTGAGGGTTCTTGCGCCTGAAGAACTCTGGGATGAAGCCAGAGAAGAACTGCTGTGGCCGCCAGTGCGGGCACGTAAAGCCTGAATCTCATGCGTGGAGACCTCCTCGCAGCGGGGAGTTAACAATGGGTGCCGCATTGTGTCAAGAGGCGTTAAGCCCGAGCCGACGCCTTGAAATGTATCAGCGACTTGCGAATGTTACTCAACCGTCGAAGGCGCGTCGCGTTTTCCACCAGCCACGAGTCACCCGTCACTGATTCTCTAAATCTTTATCCAGCTCCAGTCTTTTGAGTACGGCACGCGGCTCATACGGTATCCGGACTTCACGCCGGTAACAACCTGATCGCTCCAATTGAACCCCACTCCATTTTTGGGGTCATACAATCCCGGCTCTTCCGAAAAGCACATGCCCTTCTTCAGCACCGTGTAATCACCGAGCGCCATATACGGCGGCTGGTGACCTTCCGACCCTTCTCCGTGCGCGGGCCGGTGGTAGATGTAGTCCTGCACTCCCTGCGCCACCTGATATTTGTGAATTTCAAATGCGACGCTCGAGCAGGTGGAGCCTTCTTTCTGCAATTCCACTTGCATGTCGCATGTGTGCTGGCTCACTTCCCAAAGCTTCCGCATGTGGGGATCGAACTGACCCGCATTATCCGCGAGAATGTACATGCGGTAGTTTTCTCCGCCATGCCCGCCGATGTAGGCATCGCCATCGACTTGCAAGGGCATATTACGCTGGATGCGATTGAAGCGCGGCTGATTCGGATGGGGATACGCGCAGAGCGGGCCCACGCGGCAGTCAATCTCGATGCGCGTCGCTACGCCGTGGTGCGGCGCGCCATTCGCGAGGTCCAGGTCCGGAAACAAAATGTTGTTGATCCAAAACGTGCTGGCGGCCGCCACTTCAAAATCCGTGACGTCAGTTCCGTAGGTCAGAATGTAATCCCGCGCAAAAGCATGGGCGCGATCAAAATAGGTGTACGCGCGGCGTATCAGCGCAAGTTCTTCCGGCCCTTTTACTTCGCGCATGTCCAGCAGCGTTTGGCTGACGTCCACCCATTTAACTTTTGGGAGGACCTTTTTCGCGGTGGCCAGCTCGTCCGCGTAAAGCTTGCCGTCGATCCCGATTTTATTTCCGTGCACGCCTTTCGCCTTGATTCCCTCGAGAAGCATCTGGAACAGGTCCACAGTTTTCCCCTGCACAACCTTGCCTTGTTCTGGAAAGCCGCCTTCGGCGTGCTTGGTGTCGAAATACTCCCAACCGCCGCCAAACCACCAGCCCTTCACCAAGTCGCGGTCCAGCGCCGGGTAGAGATACCAGGGATCCGCATCCTCTTTGTTCATGAAGACGCATTGCGGGCGCTCGGTGTGCGTGTGCCAGTAGCCGGTCAAATAAATAATGTTCAGCTGATCGCGCGCCACAAACGCGTGAATATCTTTTTGCGCCAGTTGCTTCTTGAAGCGCGCCACGGTCTGCTTGTTCCATTCGAGAGGCAGCCGGTCATATTTCGCCGGTTCCGGCGGGCCTTCCTCGCCGGGCGCCGGGCCGAGCAACAACTTTTCGCTGCCGCCAGAGCCGCGGCTCTTCACGATTTCCGCCAGCGATCCACCCGCTCCTTGCGTTTGCATTCCGTCAATCTTGTCCATGCGCTTGAAAAGGCCGCCGCCCAACAATGCAAGACTCCCGCCTTTCAAGATATCCCGGCGATTGCGATTCATTTCTCCCCCATTTTGCGTTGCAAGCTGCACAGGAAGCTAGCACAGGCACACTCGAAGCGGCGAGCCGTATTTGGTCAAACCTTTTTTCCCGTCGCGCGGCGGCCTTCAACGGAAAGGCACGTGGTCATTCTCCGGTGAAGTATAAAAGTGGTATGCTCCCGGCAACACTCTCCCGCGCGGGCGGCGATGCCGGCATTAGCGATAGCAAGCATGTCGTCCGCACTTTTCACAGGAGCATGAACAGCATGGCCGACTCGCAAACGAAAAGCATCAAGGTCCTCGCGATTGATGGCGGCGGCATTCGCGGAATCATCCCTGCCGTCATCCTGAGCGAACTCCAAAAGCGCTTAGGCAAGGAATTCTGGCAAGCCTTCGACCTCATCGCCGGAACCTCCACGGGCGGCATCATCGCGCTAGGCATCGGCACAGCCTGCAACAACGGCGGGCCATATTCGCCTGATCAGCTCGTCGGCATGTACGTTCAGAACGGTCCAGCGATCTTCAGGAAAACATGGGTGACGCCCGAGAGAGAGCTCATCCTTCCCAAGTATTCGCCAGATTCTTTGGAAACGACTCTCGAGACATTTTTCAAGGACACCGATTTCCGCTCGGCTCTTACTCCACTCTTGATCTCCAGTTACGATCTGCAGTCGCAGCTTCCGTTTTTTTTCAAAAGCCACCGCATCGCCGCATCTCCGGAATACAACTGGAAGGTAATCTCCATTGCCAGAGCCACCTCCGCCGCGCCCACTTTTTTTCCGCCGTATCATCTCGTTAAGGGCGCGGAAGACTACGCGCTCGTGGATGGCGGAGTATTCGTCAACAATCCGTCGATGGCCGCTTATGCCGAAGCGCGTTCGCTCTATCCGGATGCATCGGAGGTCGTCGTTGTTTCCGCAGGCACGGGTAACCGCCAGGATTCCATCAAGTTCGCCGCGGCGAACAAATGGGGTTTGATTGGCTGGGCAAAGGAGATTGTACCCGTCCTCATGGATAGTGTTTCTGAGTCCGTCGACTTCGAACTGAAGACCATGCTCGGAACTAACTACTGCCGCTTGCAAGTGGACGATTTGCAGGAAGCCTCGAGCGAGATGGACGACGTCTCCCCGGAGAATCTCGCCAGTCTGCAGGCGGTGGCCAAACGATATGTCTCCGCGAACTCCGGCTATCTGGACGATGTGTGCGCCAAGCTCGAGGAGGGACGCGGAAGCGATATGCCCGGCACGGGCCGCGCGTGAGCACGCCCCCTAGAATCACGCAAAAGAAATCGACTTTGGAGTTTTTTGCTTAGTCTATTTTGGCGAAGGCCCCATGACCTCTTCCCACTCGTGTTTGCCGCGTTCGAGCATCGCGGGCAAATCCTCGCGCAGCAAGAAGCGTTCGTGGATTAACTTTGATGCTGCTTCCGCGAATTTGCCCAGGTACTCGTCGCGCGAGGCGTACCGCTCCGCAATGGAGAGCCGCGGATCGCCGGATTTTTCACGCTCCGCCGCGGTCTTCGCGAGAGGAATGAAAGAACCGTAGAAACTGAGCCGCAAATCGGAAGCACCGATGCTCGGATCGCGGAGATTCCATCCGGTATAGGTGGCCAGCGGGACTTGCAATTCCGGCAAGCTCACACCGCCCAAGTCGTTTCCATCGGCGTCGGATTGCGGAACCAGAACAGGAAAAGGCTTTCCAACTTTGGGAGGTTCAAAAGTGACGATTCCTTCTTTCCATTGCGGGCCGAAGTCCAGATGGTACGCGAGGCTGGCTTCATGAGGTTTGTTGACGCCTGGAATTTTCGGAAAGTTCCATTTGCTCAATGGGACAAGTGTGGCATCGGCGATTTTGGGATACGTGCTCGGCGGAGGCGGCGTGCCGTCTTTTACCCACTGGTCCATGTCCGTGATCAGCGCGCGCCAGTACCACTGGACGGGATTTGGGTTGTAGCGCTGCTGCGCGTTGGAATCCGGCGAACCGGGATTGCTTTTTTGCGGAGGGAACGGCGCGGAAAAATGCTGCAAGCCGGCAAGCATGTAGACGCGAACATTTTCGCCGAACTTCGCGTCCTGTAGACCGTCCGGGGAAGTGTGAATCAGCGAGGCGGAGCGGCCCCAATATTCATAAGAAGTATTAGTGAAAAATATTTTCGGTGTGTTGTGGGATTTGCTCGGAGCATCGAACAAGCCGGCGGTTTCTCCGCTCTCGGGGTCGGTTTCCGGAAGATCGGTGAAAGGGAACAAATCCGTCGGAAAGAAAATGCTGGAGAGAGGTTGAGCGTCGCGCGAAGGCTGGGCAAAACGATGATTGAAGCTGCCGCGGCCCGCGCCGGCGACGTGAGCGATGACTCCGTCCATGACCTGGCGGCCCTGTTCGTCGGCATTGAAATCCTGGTAGAGAAAATGACGGAGGAAGCGTCCGCTCTGAGAAATTCCGACGGCATAGACGCGATGAACCGGCGCAGTGGATTTTGGATCGTATTTTAGATAAGAGAGAAAATCGCGGACAGAGGCCAGGCCGAGGCCAGCGACAGCGGGATCCTTCGCTTCGTAAACGACTTCATAAATTTTGCCCGGCTGGAATCCGCCTTCCAGACGAATGTAGTGCGGATCGGTTACAAGATGGCCATCGACGGTGTGGGCGAAACTCCACCGGTTCCGGGCAATTGTTTGCCGCTGGCCTTCCGGCGTTTCGCGGACGGTCAAGATATCGTTCACACTGTTTGGATCGTCGACCGGATAGCTCTTTCCGCCTGTTGGTCCGAGGAGAAAATGTCCGAGAGGCATGTCTTCCAGTTTTTGCGCGGGCGTGAAATCCGAACGCACCAGGCCACGAATCGTTTTTCCTGCCGGATCGTGAGCAACGGGAGCAACGAGCCGCAGGCGGTCGCCTTGCTCGGCGAGGTCCGCTTCCCAACCGACCCAGGCGATGGTGTAACCTTCGCGCATAAGGAAGCCATCGCCGAATTCGGCCTTTGGATCGGAAGAGGTAACGCCGTTAACGATATGCAGAATTCCTTTTCCGCCGCGGTTTGAAACTTCGAACAAAACCGAGCCGTTCCCTTTGTCCATGTCTTTGGGTTTCAGGAGATAGAGGTCGGCGGAAAATTCGACTTCGCCTTGCGCGTTGCGCGGCGCCTTGTCGAGGTCGACGATCGGTCGGTTGTGTAGATTTGCTGGATCAACAGAAAAATAGACGCGTCCGACAATTTGTTCGTAGGCCCCGGCCAGACCGGAGGGACGGCCATCCTGAATGTCGATGCGGGAAATAATCTCCACGCGTGTGACATGCGCTTCCGCGCCAGCCGCGGTTAGCAGAAATATGGCAATTGAAAAAATCCAAACGATACGAGCACGCAAATGACCCATAAGGAGCCTCCAGAGAGGCCACAGCTTACATCATTGCTTGCCGAAGCCAACCCCGCTGATACAGATTTTATACATGGTGGTGCGATCGAATTTCAGCTTGACGATGCTGAGTTTGGCGGGATCGAATGGCCTGGAATTGTCAGCAGTGCGAAAGGCGGAAAGCGGCGCGCGAACGGTCTGAAAAATCGTTTCCCAATCCTGGTCGTATCCCTCGTCATCGAGAATCTGTAGTTTCGTAAACTCTTCCTTGAACGGGGGCGGGATGGAGATGAACTGGCTCACGAGGGCGCTGGCTGTCACGCCGTCGGTGGTGACCAGTTCGATGGTGAAGTCCGGCGATTCGCGTTCCTTTTTTTTAGATTCTTCCTTCTTCTTGGCTTCCTCTTTTTTCTTTTCCTTTTCGTCGTGCTTCTGCTTTCCAGGGAGATCCACATCTTCGTCCATGGCAGCGACGGAGAGTTCGAACGTCGAATGCGAGCTCAAATGCCAGTTCGAAATGGCGGCCGGCGGGAGGGTGATCGAATAGGTTGCGGGAGGAGCATCCTTAGCGCGGTTCCACCCAAGAAAGACGCCGTTGTATCCGCGATCGCCGGAACGCCAGGGGATCTTGCCCTCATTCCAGATCGAAAGATTCTCGCCTTCGATACGTCCGCCGGGAGCGGTGGTCGTGGTGAGGTCGGCGTCTTCGTCGAATGAGGCGAGCGGAGTGTAGCTCGCATCCTGATAGCGATTGATGTAAAGCGTGTCCGGCAGCCAAGCGCGGGCAACGCGCCAGTCTTCGAACAGCGGGAGATATTCGCGATGGTCTTTGAGAGTGGCTTCGAGAAATGCAGAAATATAAGTTTTCGAGATGCGGCGCTGCTCTTCGGCGGGCATTAGCGGCTTGAGATTGAGAAGCCAGCCGAGCGGCTTGCCGGCATCGTCGCGGCCCCAGGAGGTGTTGAACTGGCCGTGATTCGCGCGGTAGGCGTAAATCTCGGCTTTGAACCACGGGCCAGGCTGTGTGTAGCGGACATGATCCCATTGGCGGCTGCCGTCAAACGAGGAGACGTCCATGTCGTGGGCGCCTTGCAGAGTGAGATAGCTCACGTCCTCAATCCAACGAGGTTGTCCTGCGGGTTTGTACTGACCGTCGGCGGGAGCGATGGCGACGACGGCTTTGATGGAAAAGCCGTAGTCGAATTTGATGTTGGCGTCTTCAGGAGCGTACTTCATGCGATTGAAGGCCGCGGCGGTGGCGGCTGCTTCTCCGCCGCGCGAATGGCCCATCAACGCGATGCGCGACATGTCAACTTTGCCGTGGAACGGATTGCCTTCGGCTGCGTTCCACTCCCGCCAGAGCTTCAGATGTTCGAGTAACATCCATCCGCGGACAGCTTGCTGCTTGGGCGGGTCGTGGAAGAGGCCGCTATTCAGAAAATTTTCATCGATCGAAACGAGGATGATGCCACGACTGGCGAGCAGTTCGCCAAGATAGGCATACCCCTGATCGGAAAAATCCGCCATATTGTGATTTCCGTGCACGATTAAGGCGAGCGGAAACGGTCCGGGCCCATCGGGATACCAAACCCGCGCGTTCAGCGGAAGTTTATCGACATCGAAGCCCCAGTATTTTTTTCGCGACCAGCGCTTCCAGCCGCCAAAATCCTTGAAGAAGTCCGATGCGTCGACGGTGCGCGTCTTGATGACGACGTTCGAACCATATTCGGGGCGGCGCACGTCATTGCCGACGCCATAAAAAAGCTTTTGGACGTGGAACGGTCCGGGGGCAGACGGATCCGGCGCGGACAGCTTCGCGGGCATGGAACTCGCCGGTGGCTTCCAGGAGATGAGCTTTTCCATCGAGCCTTCGTGAGCGAAAAGCCAGACGAAATAAACATTCCCGATGAGAGCAAGGATGAAAAGCGAGGCGACGACAATTTTTTTGCTTAGGGCAGCCTGTCGTAGATTGCTCCAGAAAAAGGTGGCGATAGTGGCGCCGAGGATTCCTTCGGTAAGACCGAGCAGAACCGCCATTGGAACGGCCACCTCAGGCGGTCCCCACAGGACCATAAGAATCACGCAGGAGCCAAAGATGAAACCGGCGGCAAAGCGCGGCAATGCTCGGGCGATGGTGAGAAGGAATGCGATCAGGAGGGCAACCAACGGAATGAAAAGAGCAGCGAAGACGATACAGAACGCGAAATCGAATAGATAACCGAATCCCGTGTGGAGATAGAGGCCGCCGATGACGACGCAAGCGGCAGCGGCAGCCAGCGTTCCCCAAACGGCGCCGCGGCGCGCTTCGGGCCCGGGACGGATGTCTGCCCACTGCCTCAAAAACCAATCGCGGAGCCTGCCCCATCGAAATTTTCTTTCAGGTCGCGGCAAGGCGTCCTGTGGATCCAATGCGGGGTTCGAAGTGATTAATTCGTCCATGGACATGGATTACTCCGGGATGTGCGGTTAGGAGTTGCGAGCTGACGGAATTGTACATGGGTTCAGGTGGGCTGCGCGGTTGAGGCGCAGCTCAAGCACTAAGACGATGCTGCGATGCAGAGGTCTGGTGATCAGTCAGGAAAAATTTCGCCTTGGCGGGGGATGCGGATGCGGTGATCCGTGAAAGGCGCGTGCATGCTTGGGATTTCGGCAGGAGGCATGTGGCAGGTGACGCAAGCTTCTGAGCCGACGGGGCAGGCTCTTCCAGGGTGGTCGCGCGAAATTTGAGTGCCGCGTGTGACATGACATGCGAGGCATTTCACGTCATAGGAGGCGGCGTCGCGCACGACCGGTTCATGCGGGTTGTGGCAGGTAACGCACTTGAGACGCGTATCCCCCTTACCCCAGCACCGGCTTCGTTCGAGACGATAGGGCTGGAAACGCACATTGCGTACACCGGTGGTCCCGGCGTCCAGAACGTCTCCCCAAGTGCGATGGCACGCGCCGCAGAAATCCACGGAAGCGATCGGACCAAGCGAAGCGGGATTGAAGATTGCACGCCGGCCTTGATCAATTTTTCCAGACTTCATCGCGGCAACGTGCTTGGAGCCAGGGCCATGACACGCCTCGCACGTAACTCCGGGCGTGGAATGATAAGGATCGAAGCGATTGTTGGTAGTTGAGGAGGTGGTGTGGCAGCCGAAGCAATGCGAAGTCTCGTCCACGGGCATGCGACGGCCAAGAGCGGCTTCGAGATTGGCGGGCATGCCTTCAGGATGGCCTGTGGCGATGTCGAGACTTTGCAAAGCGTTGTAAAAACTCAGGCGAGTATCGTAGATCGCGCCGTTGCGCTCGAAAAGATAGGCTTGGCCCTTGTGGTTGAAACCGAATGCCCAGATCAGAGGCTCGGTGATGGAATTCGTTTCGTTCGCGACGGAGAAATTCCATTTATCCTTCTCCTTGAAAAATTTATAGCGATAGGGACCTGTTTGAGAGGTCAGGGTCTGGAATTGTTGAAGGATTGAGGAATCTTGCGCGAGCATGGAAGCGTGTGCCATGGGCGTGGCAGCCCAGGCTGCGGCTTCGTTCGAATGACACTTTGCGCAGAGGGCCTCGCCGACGAAGTCTTCTTTTGGTGCCGTTCCTTTTGTTGGCCACCAGCCGGGGGATTGGACGCGATTTTCGGTGGTCATGGGGAATTCCATCGCGGAGGAATCGGTCTTCGGCGTTTGAGAGAAAGCGGCGAAGATTGCGGCCAGGACGGCAACACAGAAGAACAGAAAAGTTTGAACCCAGAGTACGCGCATCGGGATGTGAACCCTCAACCGCGAGCTAAAGACCAGGAATCGGCGCTCATCTTTTCATTGATCGTGCGACATACCGGCCATTTTGTGGGCCGCAGGCTTGCGCCGGAGAGCGGCCATGACCGAGTCGTCCGTGGGAACGAAATAGCCGACGACGATGCCCATGGCGCCGTCACGCAGGGATTTTCCCGTGGTGTTGTCGTAGGTTGCAGAGATTTTGAGGACGTCGCCGGAGGCAAAATTGTAGCCGCCCCGATCGAGGAACAAAACCGTGGGCATGCTGAGAAGTTCGCCGTGGTCGTCGACTTTGGCGTCAAGGGTTGCAACGGTCTCCTTGCGAGTGGCGTCTTCGAGGACGAGTTGTTTGGCGTGGTCGTGCATGTGGCCGCCGACGCCGAGGAGCACACCATTGTATTTCACGGTGACGGTTCCCACTTTTTTGCTATTGCCGGCGGGCAAATCATAGCCGGAATCTCCGCAAGATTTCACATCCATCCAGGCGGGATAGACGCTTTTGAGTTTTGCGTTGCCGCCGGCTTGTTGATAAGGAATGGAAACGTCGAGATAGACGTTTTTGTACGGAGTGTTCGTGGGGTTATGGATCATGGTCTCGACGCGGATTTTGTCGCCCATCTTAACGCGATAGCCGTAGCCGGGGACCTCGGCCCAATTGGTGAGCTCGCCGCCGGCGCCGAAGATGTGTTCCTCTTTGTTGGGGCAGAGAAAATCGGCGCGGTTTTCGTTCCAGAAGGCAGAGTGATGAAGCACGCGGCCGGGCACAACGTTGCCGATGGCGTCGACGAGCTTTGGCGAGTAGGCGAGAATCCAGCCATCGATGGGAATTTGCCAGATCAGATCCGGGGGCTGAGGCATTTTCATATGACTGGTGTGCGCAGGCAAATTCATCGGGCCGATGCGTACGGTAATTGTGTGGCCATCGATCTTCTGCTCCAGCTTCACGCCTTTGGCCACCGCGTGGTGCATGCCGCCCTGCATGAAGCCGCCATGCTGCATGTGCTCCATGTCGTGAGGGGCATCAGCGGGCTTGTCCTGAGCAAGAATTAGTCCGGCGGCCAGCAGGCTCGCCAGGAAGAAAGTTATTGTTCGCACGGTTTTACCCTCGTGCGGAACAGATGAACCGCACCTCTTCATCATAGCTCCATCTCGGACGTCGCGGCGTCTGCGTGGAGAATCGAGTGGCGATTGTGGACTTCTCCTCAGGAAAAGATAGAATGCCGTGCCATGAAGCTTGGGAACCACGTTCGCACTGGACTGCTGTGTGCAACGTCGCTTTATTTCAGCGCTGCAGTGACCGCGCAAAAACCATCGCCGAACGATCTTGTGGTTATCAACAATGTGTCCGTTGTGGACGTTCGCAGTGGCGCGCTGTTGGCGGACCAGACGGTCATTCTCGAACGGAACCGTATCGCGTCGGTTGGACCGAGCAAGTCGGCGAAGTACCCTCGAAACGCGCCGAGCGTCAATGGCCACGGGTTCTTTCTCATGCCCGGGCTTTGGGACATGCATGTCCATTTAGTGTTTGGGGATTGGTTTCCCGGCGCGGAGGACATCACGCTGCCGCTCTTGATTGCCAATGGGGTGACCGGCGTGCGCGATATGGGCAGCGAACTGGCGGCTGTTCAGGATTGGAGGAACGAGATAGAAGCGGGGCGCTTGCTTGGGCCGAGGATTTTCACGGCGGGACCGATGCTCGATGGTCCAAAGCCGCGCTTCCCGAGTTCCATCGCGATAACGACATCGGAGGAAGGGCGACGCGCTGTTGACACTTTGAAGCAACGCGGCGCCGATTTCATCAAATTGCAGTCGCTCATTCCGCGGGAGGCGGTATTTGCAATCGCCGAGGAAGCCAAGAAGCAGGAGATCTCGTTCGAGGGACACGTTCCGGACTCCGTGCGCGCAAGCGAAATGTCGGAAGCCGGAATGAGGAGTTTCGAACACCTAATCGGAATCTTCGAAGGCAGCTCGCCAAACGAGGATGATTTCTTGAAAGGCGGGAAGACGGAAGGGCGATTTCTCGAGACATACGATCCGGCGCGGGCGGCTGTTCTTGCAGCGCTGCTTTCGAAAAACCAGACCTGGCAGTGTCCGACGCTGGTTTGGGAACGCGGGGGGAACCTAATTGACGTGACCGATTTTGCGAAAGATGGGCGCGCGAAGTATGTGCCTGCTGCGTGGAAAAACAAAACGTGGAAGCGATTTACGGACGAAATCACGAAAGGCTACGGCGCAGACGATATTGCGGTGCGGAAAAAGTTCATTGAGAAGGAACTGGAAGTCGTGCAACTGCTGCACAAGGCAGGAGTGCCGTTTCTTGCAGGCACAGATACGCCGCCCGGAGTTTATGTTTTCCCCGGGTTCAGTTTGCACGAAGAATTGCAACGATTTGTGGCTGCAGGATTCACGCCGCTTGAGGCGCTACAGACGGCGACATTAAATCCAGCGCGATTTCTGGGCATGGAAGAGCAGATCGGGACGATTGAAAAGGGGAAGCTGGCGGACCTTGTTCTATTGAGCGCCAATCCGCTGGACGACATTTCCAATACACAGAAAATTGCGGCGGTAATGGTGAACGGGCATTACTATTCCGGTAAAGATTTGGACAAGATGCTCGCGGGAGTGGAGGCGGCGGCGCGGCGGGTGAACTAGGTGACGGTTTCAAAGACAGAGAGGTTGAGGCGACGAATGTGCAATTGAAATCTCGAGTGATCCGAACAGCAGTTGGAATCGCGGTGTGGCCAGCGAGGCTTGCGGTAGCGATGGCTACGATTGCGATCGCCATGCCTTCGGATGTGAAGAAAGAGACGGACATTAACCCGAAGGCGGTGCAGCAGGAAGCATTCACAGTCGTCGGGATCGCGGCGCGAACGAGTAATGCGAAAGAAAAGACACCCGAGGGGCTGATTGGCAAGCAGTGGGAACGCCTGATAAGGGAAGGGCTGCTGGCGGAGATTCCAAACAAAGCGGACGGTAACATTGTGGCGGTGTACACAGAGTATACGAGCGACAAAGACGGTGAGTACACCTACGTGCTGGGCGCGCGCGTGACGAATGCGGAAGGCATTCCGGTGGGAATGGTTGCGAAGAAGGTGGCGGCGGGACGATATGCGGTGTTTACTTCGGAAAAAGGCCCGGTGCAGAAAGTAGTGGTTGAAATGTGGCAAAGAGTTTGGAGCACGCCGAAGAGTGCGCTAGGCGGAGACCGGACGTATAAGGCGGATTTCGAGGTTTATGATCAGCGGGCGCAGAATCCGGCGGATGCAGTGGTCGATCTATATGTGGGAGTCCGGCAGGCGGAGCCGCCGCGAGATATTCCTTCTGAAGAATATTAATTGATTGTCGAAGAATGCGCGGATGCACTCGATCAAATGTACAGAGTGAAGGCGGCAACAAGAAGGAGGGAAGAAGAGAGAGACTGAGTGTGTTACTCTGGCGTGCCGAATTCAATTACCGAGCACAACTCCATATCAAATGAACAAGACTCTTCTTCCGATCCGAGATGTAGCGCGCAAATTAGGACTTCCAGAAAAATATTTCGAGCAGGTTGGGCCATACGGGGCGAAGGTGCGCCTGGAGTTGCTCGCGGATCCCACCTACAAGAGCCGCGGGAAGCTTATTTTGGTGACGGCTACAACGCCTACTGCTTCCGGAGAAGGGAAAACCGTTACCGCCATTGGGCTGACGCAAGGACTCGCGCTCCTCGGAAAGAAAGTGGTGATCACCTCGCGGGAACCTTCACTTGGGCCTGTATTCGGGATGAAGGGCGGCGCGGCGGGCGGCGGACTCTCCCAGATTGAGCCGAGCGCGAAGATCAATCTGCATTTTCACGGGGATTTTCACGCCATCTCTTCCGCACATAATCTGCTCGCGGCACTGATTGACGCACATCTTTTCCACGGAAACGATTTGCAGCTCGATCCCGAGCGGATCAGCTGGCCGCGCGCGATGGACATGAACGATCGCGCCTTGCGGCAAATTGCGGTTTCGTTGGACAGCAAGAAGAACGGCGGCGGGCGCAAGACCGGATTCGCAATCACCGCGGCTTCGGAGATCATGGCGATAGTCGCACTGGCGAAGGACATGAAGGATTTGCGGCAGCGGCTGGACGCGATCGTTATTGGTGTGACGCACAGCGGAAAACTCGTGCAGGCGCGGGATTTGGGAGCGACTGGCGGAATGATGGCGCTGCTCGCGGAAGCCATTCTTCCCAATCTGGTCCAAACGACTGAAGGCACTCCAGCGTTCGTGCACGCCGGCCCGTTTGGCAATATCGCACACGGAACAAGCAGCGTGATCTGTCAGCAGATGGGGCTGCGGCTTGCCGAATACGTTGTGAATGAAGCAGGGTTTGCGGCGGACCTTGGAGCAGAAAAATATTTTGATATCGTGATGCGGCAGTCGGGGATCACGCCTTCGGCGGCGGTGCTGGTGACGACCGTGCAGAGTATCCGCAATCAGGGCGAAGGCGAGCTGGAGCGCGGACTGACGAATCTGGGAAGACACATTGATAACTTGAGAGGATTTGGAGTCCCGACGATCGCGGCGATCAACCGGTTTCCGAAAGACACGGATGCGGACCTGAAGCGGCTGGAAGATTATTGCGCGGAGCATAGAACGCCTACTGCGCTCTCCGAGGCGTTTACGAAGGGCGGTGCGGGAGCAAAAGAGCTTGCGGAAAAGGTCGTTGAGCAAATTGCCAAGAATCCCAATCCCGCGGTGAAGCCGGCGTACGAGCTGGACGATCCAATCACCGAGAAGATTCAGAAGGTGGCGCGGAGAATTTACGGCGCGGGCGACGTCAGCTTCAGCGATCAAGCTAAGGCAAAGTTGCAACAATTCTCAGCGTGGGGCTACGAGAAGCTCCCGGTTTGCATTGCGAAGACGCAGTATTCCTTCACGGACGAACCGAAAGTGCTGGGGGCGCCGACAGGGTGGACGTTACGTGTGACAGATGCATCGCTCTCGGCAGGTGCTGGATTCATTGTGGTGATTTCCGGCAACATGATGCTGATGCCGGGCCTGCCGAAGGTTTCGCGCGCCGCATCGATCGATGTGGATGCGTCCGGCGAGATTGTTGGAGTCTGACATGGAGCCGGTCCTCAGTTGTAGCTCCAGCTGAGGCCTTCACTTCTTTTCTGGAGAGGAAGAACTGGGAGGGACGAGGGCGTCCAGACCTTTCTCGCGAATCTCGACAAACTGCCAGCCGAATCGCCCTTTGATGCACAAATGGCCGCTGGTCACCGAGTGATCGAGCGGCGAAGTGACGCGGACAATGTTGCCATCCTGCGCGTGAACCGTCAGGGTGCACCCTACGCCACAATAGGGGCAAATCGTGTCCGTGCGAATCTGGTGCGGCTCGTCCCATGTTCCGGCTGTGCGCATGTCGAACTCGGTTTTGAACATCAGCGCACCTGTCGGGCACACGCCAATGCAATTGCCACAATACACACAAGCTGATTCGGGAAGCGGAGCGTCGAACTCGGCGGCGATGTGAGCGGAGAAACCGCGGCCAGCTACGCCGATGGCGAAGGTATTCTGTGCGTCCAAGCCACAAGCTTCGACGCACTTGTAACAGAGAATGCATTTCGCGTAATCGCGAACATAAAGTTCGTTGTCGATTTTGGGCGGCTCGGCCGCGTGCGTGGAGGAAGAACCGAATCGCCGTGGATCGGCGTCGTATTGCTTCATGGATTTCTGCAGCGAAGGCGCGGTGGAAACATCCACGGAGGAGGCGAGAAATTCCAGCACAAGGCGGCGGCTGAGGCGCACGCGTTCGGAATCCGTTTTTATCTTCATCCCTGGCTCGACTTTTCGCGAACAGGCGGGGACCAGCACGCGCGAGCCTTCGAGCTCGACGACGCAGACGCGACAAACATTTACGGGGGTCAGATTCTCGAGAAAACAGAGCGTCGGCGTATCGATCCCAAGTTGGCGAGCGGCGTCGAGGATTGTCGCGTTTTCGGGGACGGAAACTTTCTTGCCGTCGATCTGAACTTCGACCTGGCGGAGGGCAGCATCCGGAGGGACATCTGGCAGGGAACCGCGCGGCACGGGAATAAGAGGAACCGGCGCGTCGAGAGGTTCGCTCATGAAAAAAGGCTCCAGCGGTTAACCGCGGACAACAGCGCGGTTGAGGCGGTCTGGCCCAGACCGCAGATCGAGGCGTCGCGCATGGCTTGCGCCATTTCCTGAAGCAGTTGCAGTTCCTGCGCGGCTGACCTAAATGGCTTCCTTTCTATCAGACGCTCCAGTGCTTCTTTTTGTCGAGTAACTCCTACGCGGCATGGCACGCACTGGCCGCACGTTTCCTCGCGGAAGAATTCGGCGATGCGCAGGAGAATCATTCTCAGGTCCGTTGAATCGTCAAAAGGCATGATTACGCCGGAACCCAGCGTTGCGCCAATTGCGCGCGTGCCTTCAAACGTGAGTGGGGTGTCCAGTTCAGCGGGCGATACAAAAGTTCCCGCAGCGCCGCCCAATAAGATCGCCTGGAGTTTACCGGTGCCGCCAACTCCGCCTGCGAGATCGATGACTTCGCGCAGCGTCGCGCCAAACGGAACCTCATAGACGCCTGGACGGACGATGTGTCCCGAGAGGCAAAAGAGTCTGGTTCCCGAAGAGTTTTCTGTGCCGATACGGGCGAACGCCGCGCCGCCTTCGAGAATAATGCCGGGAATATTCACGAGCGTCTCAACATTATTGACCACGGTGGGCTGGTGGAAGAGGCCTGCTTGCGTTGGAAAGGGAGGCTTATTGCGCGGCTCACCGCGATAGCCTTCGATGGAGTTGAAGAGCGCCGTTTCTTCGCCGCAGATGTAGGCTCCGGCGCCTCGGCGGAGTTCCACTTCGAAGTGAATCGAAGAGCCGAGGATACTCTGGCCGAGAAATCCATGGGCGCGCGCAGACTTTATCGCGTGCGTCAAACGCTCGGCAGCGAGGGGGTATTCTCCGCGGACATAGATGAACCCCTTCTCGGCGCCGACGGCCACCGCAGCAATGGTCATGCCCTCTAAGATTGCAAATGGATCGCCTTCCATCAGGATGCGGTCTTTGAAGGTGCCTGGTTCGGACTCGTCGGCGTTGCAGACGACGAAGTGAGGGCGGCCAGAGCCTCGCTGCAACAGAAGTGCTTCCCATTTTTTCCCTGTGGGGAAAGCAGCGCCTCCTCGTCCCAGCAGACGCGAGTCGATCACTTCTCGCACGATTTGCTGAGGACCGAGTTGCATTGCGTGGCGAAGCGCTTCGTAGCCTCCCGATCGGCGATAGTCGTCCAGGCTGGAAGGATTTACCTTCCCAATGCGGCGAAGCAGGCGAAGCTGCGGACTGGCTGACTGAGGGACGGAGATATTTGCATCGAGCGCATCAGGTTCCGCCGCTAGTCTTCCCGATTTCGCATCGAGCAACGCGGATTGAATGGAGCTTGAGGTCGCGGGAGCAAGGACATACTCGCGCGGAGCTTCGCCAGCGGCGGAAATGAGAGCGGCGGGGGCTCGTTCGCACAATCCCAGGCATGGACTGCGGAGCCAGACCGTATGATTTTGCGCGCCAGAAGATCCTGCCGGGCCAAGATTCTTCTCTATTTGCATGCACATCTCGCCGGCACCGCGAGCCAAGCAAGCGATATCATCGCAGACGTACGCGACAATCGGAGCGCGAGGAGAGAGTGAGAACATGGCGTAAAACGAGGCGACGCCATAGATTTCCGCGGGCGGGAGATTCATGCGCACGGCCACATAGTTGAGCGCGCCGGGGCTAATCCATCCGGCATGGGATTGAATCGCGTGGAGGACAGGAAGAAGCTGGTCACGGCGAGCCGAGTTGGCAAGTGCGGTGTGTCCGCCTAGCTCGGAACGCGTGCCGCCTTCCCAGCCCGAATCCGGCAGGCCGAGTAAACCGTCAACCGCGGCTTTCTCGGCGCCCGTTGCCTGGTCTTCGGTTAGGTGCAGGTCCACTCAGCGCTCTTGGAACTTCTCAATCCGGATGGCCGTTGCTTTGAACTCGGCGGTACCGGACTTGGGATCGACGGCATCGATCGTGAGGTCGTTGGTTGCCACTTGATTGTGGAAATGAAGTGTCAGAAAAGCAAGTCCAGGCCGCAACCCCGGGTCGAAACGAACCGGAGCTACTACCGAACCACGGCGCGAGCTGACGCGCACTTTCTCTCCTTCGCAAAGGTTGTAGCGTGTTCCATCTTCGGGGGAGAGATCGAGTGCTTCATCGCGGCGAAGCGGGGAAGAATAGCGCGACGTTTGAACTCCAGTGTTGTAGGAATCGAGGCGTCGGCCCGTTGTGAGGCGGATCGGGTATTGTTCGTCCAATTGATCCACGGGCGGTTCGAATTCCGCGGGGAGGAAGGGTGCGCGGGGCCCGAGCACTGGCCTCTGCCACAAGCGACCGTGGAGATACATTTCTCC
>Ga0070706_100001278_pt1 | contig 26847 bp, 21 predicted proteins | sample KBSK5501metaG_FD_65476 | JGI IMG/M metagenome (GOLD analysis project Ga0070706, IMG submission 65476) | Corn, switchgrass and miscanthus rhizosphere microbial communities from Kellogg Biological Station, Michigan, USA - KBS K5-50-1 metaG | ecosystem: Host-associated > Plants > Roots >... | reverse complement strand
GTACAAAACGAGCAGAGGTGGTGGTAGCGAGGGAGTCATCATCATAGAGGCCCATGCTCCGGCCGTGGGTCATCACCCAGGACGCTATGGCCATTTCATCAGATGACAGCCTGATCTCCTCTATGGGTTGATAAGCGCTCGCCTGGACACGGAGCGTGCCCGACGCATCAGGTTGAAGTATGGCACAGTCGTGTACTCCCCAGGAGGAAAACACATCGACAATGGCCTGCGCAATAGCAAGAAGCTGGCGCTCTGGCTCATCCTCACGATTGCTCACCCGCACCAGGTCATAGAGAATACGTGTCTCACGCTCCCGGCGGTTCGCCTGCTCAGCACCCTGACGTAGCGTTACAGCCAATTGGCTGGTGAGTATGGCAGTTACCAGGAAGACAAACAGGGCAATCCACTCTTCAATGCGGTTGATGGTAAAGACATACAGCGGTGGGACGAGGAAAAAATCGAAAGAGAGAAAGGCTACCAGGGAGGCAAGGATAGAAGCGTAGCGTCCACGCGTGCTCGCCAGCGCCAAAACGACAAGTAGATACACAATCGAGATGTTGGGAATGCGCGGATAGAGCTGGGATACAGCAATGATCCCCGTGACCAGCATCGTTCCAATAATGGCTAAGACACTATCGAGGAGATACTGTTGCCAGGAGCGCTTCTTGCTCTGCCCGATTGGCATTAGATGTTCAACAGTACTCATAGCATGACGACCTTTTCTGCTCGTTGCGACTATGTTAATAGGGAAAGGAAAACAGGCAAGCTTAGTATTTTATACTCTGACCGAAGTCACTAACTCATCCTCGATGGATTCCCGACCCTGCAGCGGCTCCTCCTGCTTCTTGCGTCTACCATTGAGCAAATGAGAGAAACGCTGGCGCAGCATGTGAGTGAAACGCTCACGTTTATCTGTCTGCAAATGTATGATGTAGAGCTTGCAGCTCTGCATTTCCAAGAGATGTTTCATCTCGTTCACCTGGAGGAGAATACCATCTTGACGACCTATGAAGAGCAAAATACCCTCACACTGCATTTCACCTGCAACAAGATTGATACTCTGTACAACATCGCTGGTAAAAACTTCCAGCCTCTCAATTGGCACAGCATATCTTGAAGCCTTGTGTTTTACCGTCTCCAAGAAATCTCTGGACTGCTGGATGTGTTCGAGACGCACCCCTTTTCGCCGCTCTTCTGGTACACGGATAAGCACGAGAGGAACGAGCGTGGCCTCGTGACTTTTGGCGAACTGTAAAGCCTGCTCAATAGCACACATATCTACCCCATGCACAAAGGGCAGTAAAAAACGTGTTGTCTTCATCAGAACCTCCAGGTATACTGAACAGTCTTTCATGGAGGCAAAGATTTAACTCTTTACTCACAACTACAGTGTATTCACAGGTATGTCAATGAGGTCTAAAAAGAAAACGGAGACATCTAAATATTTGCTCAAGAAGTAGCAAGCTTCATTTTAGTCATCATCCGCATGAAGAGATGCTTCGCTCAGGACAAGGCTCAGCATGACACGTCATGAATGTAGCAAGCTTCATTCAGTCATCATCTGCATTAAAGCGATAGCCAACACCGGATATTGTGAGGATGAAGCGAGGATAGGCAGGATCGGGTTCAATTTTACGGCGCAACTGGCCGATGTACACATGCAGGTAATGTGATTCAGTGCCATAGCCAGTTCCCCACACCTGGGACAGTAGCATATGGCGTGTCATGATCTTACCCTTGTTCTTAATGAGGGCTTTGAGCAGATCATATTCAGTTGGCGTCAACTTGACTTCTTGATCATTAACTCGCACGAGACGCTGCGCAAAATCAACTCGTAGCGGCCCGGCTGTAAAGATCGGCTCAGTACCAGACTCTACCTGGGCAGCATGACGCAATGCTACCCGGATACGGGCAAGCACCTCGTTGATACCGAAAGGTTTGGACACATAGTCGTCAGCTCCCAGATCTAGAGCTAACACTTTATCACGTTCAGTGTCTTTCACTGAAAGAACGATGATGGGCAAATTTGACTGCGCACGCACCCTCTTACACACTTCCAGGCCACTTATGCCTGGTAGCCCAAGATCAAGCAACATTAAATCAGGCCGGTATTGAGCAATAGCTTCTAGCGCCTCTTCACCTGTTGAAGCCGTGAAAACTTCAAAACCATGGGCTGTCAGACTGCGCTGCAACGCACGCAGAATTTCGATCTCGTCATCAACAACAAGGATTCGCGCTCCACTTTTACTCATCTCTCACTTCCTCATTTCTTTTCAAAGGTAAGGTGAAACGAAATACAGTTCCACCACCCTCACGATTTTCCGTCCAGATACGTCCGCCATGAGCCTCGACTAACCCTTTGGACACAGCAAGACCGAGTCCCGAGCCGGTAGGACGTTCAGCCGTACGTCCCAACACACGATAGAACTTATCAAATACGCGCTCTAAATCCGCGGGAGGAATGCCTGGGCCACGATCTGCAACGCTTATGACCATCTGATCTCCCTCAATGTGCACGCTCATCTCAATAGGTGAGTCGGACGGGGTATAACGTACAACATTTTCAATGAGATTGGTCAAAACCTGCTCAATCTCCAGGTAGTCAAGCTGAACCGGCGGTAGATCATCTGGAATATGTGTTTGCACCATGCGATCTAGCAATATCGGTTGCATACGACCCAGCACATCATGAATCAACTCATCTATAGGATACCACTCTTTTTCAGGTTTGAGTGCTCCTCCCTCGATACGAGACATATCCAGCAGGTTCGCTACCAGTCGATTCAGCCGATCGGCTTCACGTTCTATGGCCAGGGTGAAACTACGTCGCTCTTCATCGTTCCACTGCACGTCTTCCTGAAGCAGGCTGCTGGCAGAGGCTTTAATCGACGCGAGTGGGGTACGAAGATCATGAGAGATCGATGAAAGAAGAGCGGCACGAAGTGCGTCAGTCCTTCGCAACACCTCGATTTGCAAGCTTTCCTGGCGCAAACGCGCACGTTCAATCACAGCAGTAGCTTGATCAACGAAAGTCCAGAAGAACGCGCTTTGGGAGTTTGACCGTTCACGTTCCGCTCCTAGATTCCTTTCTAAGGCAAGTAGTCGTGGATTATCCTCCATGAATAAGCAAAGAACACCTTGTACCTTTTGCCCTATTGCTAATGGGATCATGCGTATGTACCTGCGTACCGCATCCTTATTGGCGGTGCTGCGCATTATCGCTCGTGGTGCATAATCGGTCGATTTCTGTGGAACGAGCGCGACATCATGCAACTCCACCGTTTGAGCCTGAGCCATGACCCATGAAGCCGTCGCTACTTCATCAGGTGAAAGTTTCACTTGATCCAAAGGCTGTTTTGCGCTCCCCTGAACAGCCAGCTTTCCGTTCGTATCAGGTAAGAGAATTTCACAATCTCGCACTCCCCAGGAAGAAAAAACATCGACTACTGCGCGTGCAATGATATTGAGCTGACTGTCCAGACCTTCTTCGCTATTCGTCGCGCGCACCAATTCATAAAGTATGCGCGTTTCATGCTCCCGGCGGCGTGCTTGTTCAGCCCTTTGGCGCAATGCCGAAGCCAATTGACTCGTGATGATCGCCGTTACTAAAAATACAAATAATGCCAGCCACTCGTCGAATTTAGCGATTGTAAACGTGTAGTATGGAGGAACGAGAAAATAGTCAAAGGAGAGGAATGCCACGATTGAAGCCAATATGGCAGCATAAAGGCCACGTGTGCTTGCCAGGGTTAATATAACCAGCAAGTAAAGTAGTGAGATATTAGGAATACGTGGGTAGAGTTTAAAGATGTAGAGGATACCAGTTACGACAAACGCTCCTACAACTGCCAGGACACTGTCTACGAGATACCGTCTCCAGGGCAGCATTTCCCTGCCATATAATGATGGTAAATGATCTGTTTGCTCCATAGCCCACTTATTATCATTCGCTCTTGGTGACTGTCTTACATTTCCCCCGGCGGTGTCATGCTGAGGCGCACCTAACGCGCTGTCATTCTGAGCGCAGCGAAGAATCTCGCTCGTTCAGAACGACAGGGAAGTGAACTTTTCAGACGCACTCTTGGATTTACATAACCAGGTTTCGATTTCTCTTTGTAAGCATATGAGAAAAGAGATATCACGTCAACAACAAAAAGACTAGTAGTAATCACCTTGCCCCTTCAACACCGCTATGTTACACTAGCAGCAAGGTGCAAATGCCGCCACCTGACTGGTGCCGGCTTTAATTTTATAACATGAGTATTTTCCTTTCATCGAGGTAAACTCTTATGGCGCGAGAATCGCAGGCAGAAGTAGCATCACATAGGACTGTTGAAGACGATCAAAAGAGTGGGAAAAGCCTTTTAGGCCCTCTCCTCTGTTGGGCAGTTGTTTTCGCAGATATCGGCACCTCGATCTATTACGTCCCAGGAATCCTCTATAACACTGAAGGCATCACCACCCTGGCAGGATTTTTTGTCCTGTTAACCTTTTCCGTATTTATACTGCTCACGCTGAAGTACGCGGAGGTAACCTACCGCTTCCCTCAAGGTGGAGGAGTGGTAACAGTGGCAGCGCAAGCGATCAACCACTGGTTCGGAGCGCTAGGAGGGATGTTTATTCTCGTCGATTATTTCCTTACCGCCGCTATCAGTTGCTTGTCAGGAATGATTTATCTCAGTGTCGTTCTACCGGCTATTAACCCAATCCACTTAGCAATTACTATTGCTGTTCTGATACTCTTAGGTATTCTCAACTGGGTTGGCATCAGTGAGAGCGCAAGAGTTAGTTTAGTGGGAGCTATTATTGCTTTCGTCAGCGACCTGGCTATCCTGGTGACAGTTTTTACGCATATTTCTTTCTCAGATTTTATTGCACTTATCCCCAAAATGTTTGCGAACCATTCACTTGGACCGGCTAATATTTTGATAGGTTTCGCGGCGTCCTTCCTCGCCTTTTCTGGCCTGGAAAGTATCTCTCAACTTTCTCCAGTGATGAAAACACCACGTAAAAAGGTCGCAGGTATTGCGTTATTTCTCGTCGTGTTGACGATTGGAATAACAAGTCCTCTCTTGACTATATTCACAACATTACTGTTACCGACTCAAACCCTTGAAGATCCAATATTATCGAACCAGGTCGTTTCGTTACTCGCGGGTAACTGGGGCAACATCGTTTTACAAACAGAAGTTGCTATAAGCGCCAGTGCACTGCTGGTATTTGCCAGTAATACAGCTATTATCGGTTCATACCACGTGTTCATGGCACTTTCGCGTATGGATTTTTTTCCGGCTTTTGTCCTCAAACGCAATAAATTGCGCGGAACACCCCAATACGCTATTGCTCTTGCTACAGGCATCCCCATTGTAGTGCTTGTAATCGCGAATGGAAGCATCAATTTTCTTGGGGAGTTGTACGCCTTTGGATTACTTGGGGCTTTTACGCTCACCTGTTTGGGATTGGATATTATTCGTTACCGCGAACGTAAAGCAGCTCGCACCCTGGCTGCTCGATTATCAACCGCCACTGGTAATGGCGCCTCACAACCTTCCACTGAAAATATGCTGTATCGTACAGCAGAATCTAGACTAGAAAATGCCGGGTTAAACGGGCCTGCATCCGAAAGCGGATTACAGCTTGAAAACATTGAGATGCTGGCTTCTCCTGTACGGAACTGGCGTACAAGAATTCGAGAGCTCTGGTACAATATTGATTTCTGGCTCGGTATACTTACTACGTTCCTGGTAGCGACTGCGTGGACTACTAATCTGATCTACAAACGCCCGGCAACACTTTTTGGCGGCACTGTTGCTGGCATTGGTATGCTAGTAGCTTATATTAACTATAGACAACAAAAGCAGAAAGGGCTTTTGCCTGTTGTCTATACGGGCATTGAAGGGCGTCTGCCCGGTTCGATATTGGCTGTGCTCAGGGCAAAAAATGGGCGTAACGACATGATCATACGCTCTGCAATCGAAAGCGCGGATGGCAAACCTGTTGTATTTCTGTATTTAGGTGAACCAAAAGCTGCACGAATTCCGCAACTATTCGAGGTATATGATCCCTATCTTTATGATCCTCAGGCTAAGAAGTCCTTTGGCAAAGCAGAAAACCTTGCACAAAAGTCTAAAATTCCTCGCCGGTTTGTCTACAGTACTGAAGAGCCCGGTGCGATTGCAGAGGTATGGCATATCGCTCGTCCTCACGATACCATCATTGCAGCAGATTATGCTAAAGATGTTCAAGATGTTAACCCCGACCGCATTCGCTATGAGCTCACCCCCGATGGCAAAGTAGCTCACCTGCTCAAACGCTGGTGATAGATGGGACTTTTACTTGCCATATGACACAAAACCGCCTGTTTTTACTCGTATTGCTGCTACTTGCGGTCTTTCTATCATCATGCAGTCCTGGGCATGTGGGAAACAACGAAATTTCCTTTGTGCGTGATGGACATCTCTGGACAATCGATCCCGACGGCGCTAACGCATTCGAGGTCGTTTTAGATAGCGCTCCAGTTATAGGCTATGCATGGTCGCCTGACCATCAAATCTTTGCTTTTCGTACCCTCGATGGTAATTTTGCCAAAACTATCGATGGAAGGCATCTAGCCAGTAATCCCGTTACCGGGCTAACGCGTGACGTTCCGAGCGTCCTTAATACAGTTGGCATCGATGGTGGCACACCCATTCCGATTGCTGAAGCAAGTTCAGATATTCAGCATAGCAATGCCTGGTGGAATCCCACTGGCAACCGCCTGCTCTATCGAGAAGAGACTACCGCACACATCCAGAATCCTGGTACACAATCATGGTGGGTATCCCAAAACGATCAACCTTTAGGTATCGCCCGAAAATTACTGCCTTATTCGTACTCTATCCCTTCATCATCAATGAATAATCGGGCTATAGGAAATTCCAGCCAGGGTGTCTTTACTTCCACGCTTGGGGGAACTCAGTTCCAATTAATCCAACAAGGCGCGCTTCCAGGGCATCCACTTCCTGCATCCCTGGAACGTGTACTATGGCAACCCTCTCACCAAAATCCTAGTATGCTTTACGCGATTGCTACAGAAACTACCGGCAAAGTTCCCTCGTATCTTTGTAAGGGCGGGAGTGGTGTAGTGTGGAGTGGGGACCCTTGTGGTCGCCCTCGGGGTTCGCTAGCAACTTCAACAAAGCCCCAATCTCCCGATACTATAGCTATGACAGTACAACTTCTAATGCGTGATCCTCAGGAGCACACCAAAACTCTTGCCACATGTAGCTGCACCCAGTTTGCCTGGTCACCTGATGGCAATTCTATACTTTATAGTACAGGCACTACATATACGATCCTCAATACGAAAGACTTTTCCTCCTTTAGTGTTCCTGGTGAAGATGGTAGTGTGCCTTACTGGTCACCTGATAGTAAGTTCATTATCTTGGATGGTTTGCATACATTGCAGCTTGTCAATGTTTCTTATCAGGGGCAACAACACTTACTGAATGATTCGACAACAGTACCTGGTACTGCATCCTCTACTATGCCTGATGTTCGAGCACTGCTACAGCCGATCTCTAATAGTATCTGGGCACCGGATAGCCGACAGTTCCTTTTCCTCACCAGAGATCGATTGTCGTGGCAAGGCAGAAATTTGGATTCAGGCAACGGACTTTATAAGGTGTCAATAGATGAGAAAGGACACGTTCAAGGTTCACCTGAAGTTGTAGATACTGGCAATGATTCGCAGGCTGGCTGGACGTATGAAGATCTGAACACGTCGTTTCTTTTTTAGGAATATAGAAGGGTTAACAACTATGAGCAAATTTCCCAAAGACCAGCACACCTCCTTTGAAATGCATGACGAAGAAGATGAAGACGAATACTCACAGATGGAGTTGCTCGAGCGCCTTGAAACACTTCAAGAAGACATGGAGGATCTCGGTGTGACTACGCTCGCCGAAGTCATTCAACGCATTGAAGAACTACATCGACAAATGGATAAGAAACAATAGACAAATCTGGCGCCCGCGCGGGCGCCAGATTTGTCTATTGTTTCTTATTTTTATGCACCACCAAGGTAAGCCTGGCGCACTAGGTCATTCGTGAGCAAATTCTTAGCTGTATCGCTCAGGACGATTTGCCCTGTTTGCAACACATAGCCGCGATCAGCAAGGCTGAGAGCCATCGATGCATTTTGCTCTACCAGAAAAATTGTGACACCTTCATCGCGAATGCGTAAGATGGTGTTAAAGACAGTCTCAACAAGAATCGGTGACAGACCCATGGATGGCTCATCCATGCACATCATTTTGGGCCGGGACATCAGCGCGCGCCCCATTGCCAGCATCTGCTGCTCTCCACCAGACATTGTACCTGCAACCTGCTTCAAGCGCTCCCTGATGCGCGGGAATATCTCGCAAACATGTTCGATATCTTGCTTGATCTCCGCTCGATTCTTGCGGATGAATGCTCCCATTTCTAGATTTTCCAACACCGTCATTCGAGAAAAGATTCGACGAGCCTCGGGTACAAGAGCCATACCAGAGGTTACGATGTCGCCAGGTAGTTTATGATCTATACGCTCACCCTCGAACTCTATACTTCCATGACGTGGGCGTACCAGGCCAAAGATAGTTTTCATCGTGGTAGTTTTACCAGCTGCGTTTGCTCCCAGTAGGCAAACAATCTCACCCTTCTTCACTTCGAGTGAAACCTGGCGAAGTACCTGGCTAGGTCCGTAGTATGTGTCCACGTCTATAAGCTGTAGCATTTTATTCGTTACTGATTTTGCTACATCCCCACTATTGGTAGAGGGAGAAATATCCGCACTCGTCATTTCAAAATTCATCCTCCTGCACCGACTGCCCGTGACTACAAGCTAATCACAGAGGCAAAAAGGTAACAAGCACTTTAAGTTCAAAGATCGCTATTCATCGGCCTGCTGATCTCTCGTGGTAGGCCTGCCGAGGTAAGCGGCTATGACCTTCTCATTCCGGCGTACTTCTTCTGGTAAGCCTTCCGCAATCTTACGCCCATAGTCGAGCACATATATACGGTCCGATATGCCCATTGTAACAGTTAACTTGTGCTCGATCAAAAGAATGGTCAGGCGTAATTCATCGCGCAAGCGCCGTACATACTTCACAGCCTCTATTGTCTCAACCTCATTCATACCGGCAGTTGGTTCATCAAGCAAGAGTAACTTTGGCCTGGATCCCAATGCACGCGCGACCTCGACCCGTCGTCGTTGCGCGTAGGAGAGGTTAATCACGTACTCATCTTGTCGCTCAACAAGTTCAGATCCAAAGAAGCCCAGTAGTTCGACACCTCTTTTACGTGCCTCTGCCTCCTCATGCACAACTTGAGGAGTGTGAAGAACCGCTGTCAATTCATTTGCTTTGAGCTGCGTGTGTTGGCCAACAAGTACATTCTCCATTACACTCATGTTGTTAAAGAGACGGATATTCTGAAATGTACGCGCTATACCACGCGTGAGAACCTGGTCAGGCTTCAGGCCCACTAATGATCGTCCCCCAAGGGTAACGTCACCGGAACTGGCTCGATAGATACCGGTGATCAGATTAAAAACCGTGGTCTTTCCAGCGCCGTTAGGACCGATGATGCTGATTATCTCTTGCGGATAAACTTCCATGTCAACATCTTCAACCGCTGCCAGGCCGCCAAAGCGTTTGGAGACCTTGCTCAGCTTCAACAGGGGTTCACCAGTATGTTCAATTGCATGTCCATCGCTCATGGAAATCTCTTGCTCGCTACTACTCAACTCGCACCTCTGCTTCAAAGCCTGGAGCCCCAGGAACTACATCCATTGAACTCATTTCTGCTTCTGCAGGCTCATTCTCAAGGGAATGTAATTCGCGCCTTCGTCGCGCACTTGGAATCAGTCCTTCGGGCCGGAAGATCATTATCACGACGAGAACGGTGCCAAAGATCAGGTTACGAATATTGCCGAACGTGAAACCAGGCGCGATAGTGGTCATAACTTGAAAGATCGGATGCAAGATAGGGTACAAGGCGCTCGTCGGATCGGCGACTATCGTATCGAACTGTGCGAGTATAAGCTGGTTGATTGAGTAGACCAGCAGTGCTCCAACGATTACACCGGGGATACTGCCTATACCACCAATGACCACCATAGCCAGGTAGATTATAGAGTCGCCGAAGCTAAAGGCATCGGGTGAGACGATTCCCAGTTTGGCGGAATGAAAGGCTCCTGCGATACCCGCGAAAAATGCGCCGGTTCCGAACGCGAGGAGCTTCGTGTTGACAAGGTTGATGCCCGAAGACGAGGCAGCGATCTCATCCTCGCGGATCGCTATCCAGGCACGGCCCATACGCGAATCGCGCAGGCGAATATTCGTGAAGATGCTCAATGCAATTAGCGCAAGGATCAGGTAGTAGTATGGGATCGGGGTGAATCCATTCCACAGGACACCAGGAAAGGCCGGTGAGAAGATTCCAGGAAGACCGTTGGCCCCCTTGGTTACATTATCTATTTCCAGGAAGACGATCGGCACAATTTCACCAAAGCCAAGCGTCACAATGGCCAGGTAATCACCGCGCAGGCGGAGAGTGGGCGCGCCAAGCAGCACGCCAAAGAAAGCGGCTACGAGAGCTGCTATGATCAAGAACGGCCAGAACAACCAGGGCCAGATGGTTGGATTCACGTGGATGCTCGTTATAAGAAATCCGATCTGCGGCGAGCCTATAATGCCCCAGACATATGCCCCGATAGCGAAGAAGGCCACGTAGCCAAGGTCCAGTAGACCTGCGAAGCCTACTACTATGTTGAGGCCCAGAGCCAGAATAACGTAGTAACCCGCGTCTCCATACTGGGTTATGCGCCCATCCGAACCAGCGCCGAACAGGAACGGATCGAGTACCGGGAAGAAGAGCACGAATGCTACCAGTAGAATTAAGTAGAAGCGCGTCGCTCCAGTGCTTCGCATCGGGAGATCGTTTGGTACCACATCTGCGGGTCTGCTCTTGACACGACCATTTCCACCCCCATTGGATATGGCCACTGTGCTCCCTGCCCTCGTTGCGCGGCGATTCCCACCAGTAGTAGCAGCGCTTTTCTCACTATTCACATAGCCTCGTGTACGACGCAGAGCGACAAGACCTCCTACCTTCCCCAGGAAATAGCCAAGAATAGGGAACGCAATTGTACGGACAACTACCCAAATCAAAAGAGACGTGGGTAAAGAGCCACTAAAGTAATAGATCAGGTCAACAAACAGCCAGGCCAAAGCGAACGTCGTAGCAAACCAGAAGCCACCTGCAGTAGCGCGAGCCATGATTACCGCCCGCTGCTCTGCAAAGGATACATCCACATTCCCTGCTGCAGCGGGAACGGCTTGAGACTCGCTATTTCCTCCCCGCACCCGCAGGTAAAGGTATAAAGGCACAAAGAGTACTACACCTATCATGAAATCGCCAAGAAAGAGCAGCCCGACGATGGCCGCACCGGCCAGCGCACCGGCAATCGGCAGCCCAACCAGAAATCCTATCCCCAGGAGTAAGCGCTGCCCTGTCAATTGACCACTCACGAGCAGAAGGAAATTGTACAGCACCCAGGCTACAGCAGCCGCAACGCCAATCCAGAAAAAAAATACGACAAATCGCCTGAGCGATTTATTTACCTTTTCGGCGTTGAAGGACATGAGATACTTTAGCCGTAGGGGAAGCGGGAAGGTGAGAGCTTTAAGCACACGACCACGCAGGTAGAAGTAAAGAGGCAAGACAACAATACTCACCGCCAGGCCAATGATCAAGCCGAAGACGATTACGAGAAAAAGGGGTATGACTGCAAAAACAGCTACATCGATCCATAGCTTGAGTATGCCTGAACGACCGCTATCGGCAGCTACCAGGTAACCTGCGAGCATCATGACCACAACATAAAAAATTGCGATAAAGATCGTTGCCTGGATGAGAGACCCGGTATCAGTTGGCAGATTACGACTTACTGTCCCCGGCGCAAGTACTGCATTGATAAGTTGCTCGCCGCTCCAAATGAACGTGAACACGGCCACGGGTACGATCAGCGCCACAATCCATTTAATCAAGAGCACACGCGTAGCAGGCGCGGGAGCAAACACACGGGCACTCATTGTTGTTGACGCCATGGCATCACCTCGCTTCCAGCAGAATAGACTTACACTTTCGAAGCATTCTCATCTCCTCTACACCTTCTCAGGTGTTTGCTGGCCCAGCAGGCCAGAAGGCCGGAAAACCAGGATTAAAATCAACACGGCAAAAATGACTGCCTCGTGCCAGGCAGGGCCACCATGGGGTAAACCAATGGGCAGACCAAAAATACCATGATAACCAGGATCTGTCGTGTCGGGGATCAACGAGGACAGCGCCTCAATAACACCTATAAGGATACCTCCGAGCATGGCTCCCACCAGGTTGCCAATCCCTCCAAGCACTGCTGCGGTAAAGGCAAACAGGCCAAGCGTGAACCCAATGACAAAAATCGTAGCGGGAAAAGCTAAGCCAAAGATAAAAGCTGCCGCGCCAGCGAGACCGGCGCCAATAAAGAAGGTAATTGAGATAATTTGATCAACGTTTACGCCCATCAGCGCTGCTGCTTCCCGATCCTGGGCCACGGCGCGCATTGCGCGCCCAATGCGTGTCCTCGTCACCATCAACTGGAGGGCAACCATCAGTGCAAGCGCCACCACGATCACCAGGATGTCGACGCTGCTGATATCCACGCCGCCACCTGGAGGTCCTATATGGATATTTCGACTCGGGAAATACTGGGGAAACGCAACGAAGTTGATCCCTTTCCAGAGCTTGCCGACATCTTCGAGGATCAACGAGACGCCAATAGCCGAAATCAGCGGGGCAATGCGGGGAGCATTGCGCAGCGGGCGATACGCGATGCGCTCAATCACCACGCCCAGGACTGCACACACGAGCATCGATCCGACTAAAGCGATGATCATGGTACTGATTAATGACCATCCTGTAAGATGCGTACCGGTGGTCACGCCCAGGACTCCCAGAATCGAAATCACTACGAATGTACCGATCATGAAGATATCGCCGTGGGCAAAGTTAATCAGTTCAATGATGCCATAGACCATCGTGTATCCCAGGGCAATCAGGGCGTAGATCGCCCCCGCTGAGATCCCGACGATCAGTTGTTGCAAAAATAGACTCATAGGTGCGGATCTTCCCATCCTTCCTGCCAACATAGAGATCTACGCGTCGAGAGATTACATAGACCCCAGCGGAGTGACTTCATCTATCAGCCACTCCCTGGGGCAACTGTGAACGGGCTGGCATAGCCATCCGTTCAGTCAGGGCTTTGGTAAGGTGCAGTTGTCCTCCCTTTCGCGACCCTTACGGAGCTACGATAACCTTCTGGAACACCCAGCAGGTGTCATCACACGGCGTCTTGAGATTCTTGATCAGAAAGATCGAAACGACCTTGTTCGTGGTGTCCCCATTGGCATCAAACGTGTGATGGCCTGTCGGTCCCGTGTAGTCAGTCGTCTTCAGAGCAGCGATGACTGCTGTGCGGAACGCCTTTGCTCCGGCAGTGTCGCCCGAGTTCTGCGGCGTGACAGCGCCACCGGCAAGGGCTTTCTTGATGGCCTGGATCAAGATGTTCATACAGTCATAGGCATTCGCGCTGTACGACCCTAGGGTACCGTAGGCGGCCTGGTAGGCCGTCACGAAGCTCTGCGCTGCAGGCACCTTAGAGACATCCACTGAACCGGTCGTACCATAGGTCGGCCCACCCCCAAGTGGTGCAACATTCTTCGCAAAGTCGCCGGTGACGATGCCATCTCCACCGCCCAGCGGGGTGTTAGCCAGGCCCGGTACCTGCTTGAACTGCGATCGGAACAGTGTGCCACCTGTGGCGTCTGTACCTCCAAAGTAGACCACGTCAGGATGCGCCGCCGCAATCGATGTCAGGAGCGACACATAGTTGGTGGTCGTACCCGGTTCGCTACTGCGGTTGAGCACTGTGCCGCCAAGGTCCTTCCACTTGGTTGAGAAGATAGTAGCAATCCCGATGCCATAGGCCTCGGCGTCGTCCACCACCCAGACCTTGCGATAGCCCAGGCCGTACAACAGGGTGGCTCCTACTCCACCCTGCGATGTATCTGTGGTCGCAATGCGGAAGTAGGTGACGTTGCCCGTCGGGCGCATAGTGGAAACGATGTCATTCTGGCCGGTGCAAGACGCTGCTTGCGATGCATTCTGTGTCAGGCATGGGAGTGTGTTGGATGGGCTGACGAGCGCAATTGGTGCCTGGTTTGCGACCGGCATCTCAGCCTCTGCTACGCCACTGTTAAACGGCCCCACGATACCAGCAACCAGCGCGTCGCTAATCAGCGCAGTCACATTGGACTTGCCAACGGCTGGATCGTGCGCGCCACTGGGACCTACGTCGTCCTTCGGGACAAATTGCAGCGTATAGCCGGGAATGGTTTTATTCGCATTGGCCTGGTCGACTGCCAGGTGCGCGCCATTCTCAGCTGGTTTGCCGCCGCTTTGGTCCTTCCCGGTCACCGGGAAATCGGTAGCAACCTTGATGGTTGTAGAACCAGTGGTCGGTGTAGAGCTACTACTCCCACTAGTTGTGCCTGAACCGCAGGCAGCGAGAAGTGCCAGCAACAGGGGGATCCCCATTGTCAAGGCAAAAATACTTGACCACCTTTTCTTCATAATGTAGTCAGCCTCCTTCAGCAATACCTAATGTCTACGAATATCATGAGATTTCTGAGGACAAAGCTAGATTCATTACAGAACAGCTTAACCTCTCTAGGAATACTACGTCTTATTCCTGGTAAATCTCACTGATTTCGAAGTGTATTGCTCAGTTTTGGCCCCGCTCGAGAAAATAAGATCATGCCAGAGAAACGTCGCTTCTACAGCGGGGCTATATATACAATAATGGATGCGTAAATTATACGCATCTATAGCTGCGCTGTCAATAGATTTTGTGCCATTTCCATCACACTCACGCTTGAAGCAAATGGGTGTCGAAGAAGGCGTCGACATGCTCCATATATCCATCTGGATCAATTGCGAATGACTGCGCATGCCCGGCATCCGGCACAATCCAGTATTGCTTGGGAGCGCTCGCAGCCTGGTACAGTGCCTGCATTCCAGGTAAGGGAGTAATATCGTCGGCATCCCCATTCATAAAAAAGATGGCGGTATGACCTGCAAGTTTGTGTACATAATCAATTGGACGTGCTTGTGTAATATCGACGCCATAGACCTCTTCCACCAACTGTTGATCTGCTTCGCGTGTTGCATCATCGGGAACATCCGCTTGTACCCGCGTCGCATCGACAGGGCAACTTTCAGCGACCAGTGCCAGAATATCGCTTGAACGCGATGCGGCCAGCACTGCCGCTGTCGCTCCCATCGAGAGTCCTAAGACGCCAATTTTACTGTACATGGTATCTGGCAGCCCATGTAGAAATGAAATGCATGTAACCTCTCGCTTACGCAGGAAATTGCTTACAAAAACGTTCGTAAGCCGCTGCAACCTGTTTACGTGTATCATCCATAGAGCCACTATTGTCAATTATCTCGTTAACAAGTGGTAGCCTGTCAACAACAGAAGGTTGGGCACGAATACGTGCCCACACCTCTTTAGGGTTGAGCTGGTTTCGAGTGACTAAACGTTCATACTCCAGTTCCTCCGGGCACACAACCATCCATTTACTCCGGGCAAGCTTGCCAGAACCGCCCTCCAAAAGTTTCACAGCATCAATAACTACTATACCGGAGGGAGTTACAGAAGCTAATTCGTCGGCCAATGCCTGGCTAACCGCTGGATGCACAATCGCTTCGAGCCGGCGCATAGCTTCAGCATCCTGAAATACAATGGCTCCTAATGCTTTTCGATCGATATCCCCATTAGAAGAGACAACGCCAGGGCCAAAAGTCTCAGCCACTTTGACCGCAATAGATTGACCGCTCCTGTAGAATTTGTGGACTACTGCATCCGCGTCAATGTAGCGTTCTGCCCCCAACTCTAGCAACATATGCCCAACAACAGTTTTGCCACAGGCAATGTTGCCAGTAATTCCTATAATCCGAGGCATTCCCAGCCTATCCTTAATAACACTATGGATTTCCATCCTTGCCAGGGAAATGCCTTCCCGTATACCCCACCCCAGGGCGAGGACAAGCCGTCGCCCTGGGGTGGGGTGGTCGCCCTGTAAGGATCGCCTTGTTCTCTCGCCCTCTTTCATCCCCAATGTCATTCGCCAACAGAGTACTCGCCGTCCCTCTAAAGGATGTAGATCCACACGAATTCATCGAAAAACCGTTTTTAGAGTATATCACACAGCAACTTTTCGCCTTTAGCCGATAGCTTACCTCTCCAAAAGTACCTATTTCTTCTTTGTTTTCGACCAACTGGCGTACAATACAAAAGCTTTGAAACGAAATACCATATCAGGGAGATACAGCTTGGGTAAACGCCTGGGATTAATCATCGGCATAAACAAATATCAAGATACAGCCTTTCAACCATTGCAATTCGCCGAAAATGACGCCAGAGCGCTCGCACAATGGCTGGTTAATAATCGTGGAGGTAATTGGAATGCTTCTGACTTACAACTCTTGCTGGGAGCACAGGCCACCTCTGAGCTTACAGAAGCCTTGATCATGCAGCTTTGCTTGAATGTAGCAGATCCAGGCGATCTCGTTTTCCTCTACTTTGCTGGGCATGCCTATTTAGATGAAACAACAGGTGAAGGATACCTGGCCTTTGCAAATACATACTATCAGCAACCCACAACAGGTCTATCTATCCATTCGCTTGTTAACAAAGCTGCACTCAGCAGCCAAACAGCCCAGATAGTGCTTGTGCTTGATTGCTTCCAAACAGGCCCCAGCTGGAGCAGGCGTAGGATTTCTCCGTTCGATTACAAGCCGTTACCTGGTCCAACGCTGTTAAAGGCATTAAAACAAACACAGGGTTGTTTGCTCTATTGCTCGTGCCGGGGAAATGAGTATGCACCAGAGGTTGGCGAAAAAAACGTTGGGAGGTTGCTCTACTATATGATTGTGGGTCTGAGTGGCCCAGCAGCAGATCCCATCTCAGGAGAGACTACCCTACAAAACCTGCATGCTTTTCTCTCAAGTTCTCTGGATGAACAGCATCAACTACAAGTGTTTGGGCAGGAGCAGCGGCCTATCGTGCTTGTAGGTGATATGCCACCTCTTTTTAATGGGCAAGAGAAAATATCCACTTCATCCTTATCTTCGCCTGCTAAAAATTCGCCAATGGTTTCACCATTAATGAACAACCAGCCGGCAGAGTATCTCCAACAATCCTCCGTAAGCATAGCAAGCGCACAGATGTCGCCCTCAACATCGGGACAACTTTCGATTGAGATTCTTGAGCGAAACCGCAAACAACAATGTATGAAGTTGTTAAATCAAGCGCGACAACAGATTCAGCTGCAGAATATTCCTGGCGCGCTCAATACCATCGAGAATATTCTCCAGATGGCGCCAGACTATATCGACGCTCTTATTCTCAAAGGACAGCTTTTGGGAACAATTGGCCTTTTTCAAGATGCTTTATCTGTCGCAAACCAGGTGGTACAGCTAGATCCCAACAATGCTCTTGGTTGGAGCATGTGTGCAGCCTTATTGTCAAATATGGGTCAGCTGCAAGAAGCTTCTGCCGCAATAGAACGATCAATCATTCTCAATCCAAACAATCCAGAAGCCTTAGCTATCAGAGACACGATTATGACAAACCTGGCAAGAGATTCACTAATCGAGCAAGATGCAAGCGCCCAATCAGCGACTACCTCTGCTGGGAAACAAGGGGGAGCCAAATCTTTCCTGATTGGAGCAGTTATTCAGATCATTGCTCTGTTTGCAGGCGCAATAGGTGCCTCGATTCTCATTGTTAGACCACAACTGCCAATTTTCATTGCTTTCCTCTCAGAAAGTTTAGCATTGGCGATTTTATGTGTTAACGCTGCACGCGGAGCCTACCTCTATGGCATTAAACGTTTCTTGTTCACATCCCTAATCTGCCTGCTAGCACTCGGTATGTTGGGAGGATTATACAGGTTTGGTTATCACTGGATTACGAACAAAGTAATCGCATTTCCTCCGCTCATCGTACCCGTTCTCTTCCTCTGCTTCTGGCTAGTTGCAGCCGCGGTTTTACCTCTATTAGCAGCCCTGGGCGGCTTGGTCAGCAGGATTATCATTGGAAGGCGGCGAAAACGCTAATCATGTCACATTTGATGCGCCCCTAGCAGAGCGATAATGCAGATTAACCAAACAATCCATGCATCCTTATGGTGATAGCACTGTCATGCTGAGTGCAGCGAAGCATCTCTCGTGGCCCAGCGCAACAGACCCTTCGCGGAGTTTACCCTGAGCGAAGCGAATGGGCTCAGGCTGACACTGGGGGAAGCAGCAGGTGTGACACTGCTGTCATGCTGAGCGCAGCGAAGCGTCTCTCTGCCCAGCGCGACAGACGCTTCGCTGCGCTCAGGGTGACAAAGTGCGGCATCTTAGGTTCTTCTGAAAGTCTCTCCTAAGATGGAAACAGGTCAGCAACAGAAGAGCCTCTTTCATCCAGGGTGGTGCACCTTTAGTGCATGACTTCTTGATGCTTATTGGGTAGGCCTTTAGCCCACCCTGCATCCACCCAACCACCCTCGCCCCTACAGCGTTTCAGCGAGTCGTTCCCACTCAAGAAGCAACTCCTCCACACTTGCTCTGGCCTGTTCGTAATCTGCCGAAAGTTGTGTCAGTTGCGCAGCATCAGCATTGCGAGCAGATTCTGCCAGTTCTTCTTCTAAAGCACTCACACTTGCTTCAGCCCTCTCAATGTCGCGTTCGACATCCTCAACAGTGCGGATTTTGATTTTTGCGCTTTTTTTACCTCCCGCTCTTGAAGGTGAACCAGCAGATTTCGTTGTATTTGATACACGCTTACCCACACTCTTCACCAGGGGAGAAGGAACCTCAAGCACGATTGGTCGCTTGCGTGTACGGTACTCGGAATAATTTCCCATATATGGAATTAACACTCCATCTTCGATAACCCATACTTTGGTTGCCAGGCTATCGATGAAGTAGCGATCATGAGAGACAAAGAGTAATGTACCTTCAAATTCACCCAGAATCTCCTCAAGAAACTGACGTGATTGCAGGTCAAGGTGATTCGTTGGTTCATCCAACACCAGAAAATTCGACCCTTGAAGCGTCAACTTTGCTAGCGCCACACGACTGCGTTCGCCACCACTAAGTGCACCAATAGGCTTAAAAACATCATCGCCTGTAAAAAGGAAGCGAGCCAGAAAACTGCGAGCAGCATCTTCACTCATGGTGCTCAATTGCCGTATTTCGTCAACTATAGTTCTACCTGGATTCAATCCACGGTGTGTTTGTGAGTAATATCCAATGCGCACATTGTGGCCAGGATAAACCTGTCCACTAATTGGAGCTATTTCTCCAATAATCGTACGTAACAGCGTAGTTTTACCAGCACCATTGGGACCCAGCAATCCTACACGATCGCCACGCATCAGTTCCAGGTCGGCAACACGAACAAGCTCCGTAGGTTCAGTCTGAAGTTCCACTGGCGGATAACCAATTACTAACTTCTGGGTTGAAAGAACGACTTGACCACTCTCGAAAACAGCATTGAATTCAAAATGCATCCCTGGAAAATCCTGCGGACGTTCAACGCGTTCCAATCGATCAAGCAGCTTTTGACGACCCCGTGCCTCACGGCTGCGTTGGCCAGCCTTATACCGACGAATAAACTCCTCGGTATGGGCAATATGAGCTTGCTGCGCCTCATACTCGCGAGTACGACGTTCCATACGCTCTTCTCGCAAATGGAGGTATTTTGTGTAGTTACCTGGATATTGCTCTATGCGGCCAAAGGCCAGTTCAATTGTACGTGACACAACTTTGTCCAGGAAGTAACGGTCATGGGCAACTACAACCATAGCACCCATCCAGCTTGAGAGATACGTTTCCAACCACTCAAGCGCTGCCAGGTCGAGGTGGTTGGTAGGCTCATCCAGAAGCAACAAATCTGGCTCTTGCAACAGTAACTTCGCTAGAGCAGCCCTGGTCTGCTGTCCACCACTCAGGTACATAACTGGAGCTTCTTGCTGATCGCGCGTGAAACCCAGGCCATCTAACACCTGGTCAATCCTATTTTCATAGGTGTATCCACCTATATGCTCAATGCGAGTTTGCAGTTCGTCGTACCGCTTCAACAATTGTTCATGTAAAGCAGTATCATTCTGAGCTGCTGGGGTGGCTAGCTCAAGTGCCAGTTCGCCAAGCTCACGCTCCCACTTGCGCACTTCAGCAAAGACGGTGAGCATTTCTTCTCGTAATGAATTCTCTGGGTGGAAATCTGAAATCTGTGTCAGGTAACCAATACGTGTATTGTGTGCGATTGCAACTGTCCCCTCATCAGGTTCTTCTCGACCTGCCAGGAGATTAAGCAGTGTCGATTTTCCAGCCCCATTCGGACCAATGAGACCAATACGATCCTGTTCGTTTATTTGAAAGTTCACTCCAGCGAAGATGCGTTCAGCTCCAAACGACTTCCCAACCTGTACGGCACTGACAATTGGCATATATATTCACCCAGAAACTAGCAATATATTTCTTTTTGGCATTATTCGCGCAATAGCGTATCATACGAAAGCTGCTGATGCAAGTTTGATTACAGGCTGTCAGTAATTGTTCCAAGACGAAGCAAGGTATGATATACTGAGTAAGCACATGGCCTTATCAAAAAGAGAAAGGATGCTGAGAGGTGGCGAAAGAGCAGACTCTGGACAATTTGTGGTTGGCGCAAACACTATTCGATCTTGGCGGAGTGCAATTCGGAAATTTCACAGTCAGCGAATCAGCAGTTAGCTCCCCCGTATTTGTGAACCCCAAGGTTCTCATCAGTAACCCAACCGCATTGCGTGTTGCAAGCAAACTCATGCAACAAGAAATCAACCTCGCTCAATCATTGCGTCGCGCGCGAGTTCACCCCTTTGCCGTCGTTGCCGGCGTCCCCGTCGGGGGGTTGCTGCTGGCAACAGCCTATTCATTAGAAACGAATATCCCCATGATATATGCTCGCGTTCGACCAGAGGGCACAGGCAAACGTGGAATAGAGGGTCGCTTTAGCACGGGCGAGGCTGCCCTCATTATCGACGACCTGGTTACCAGAGGAAGTAGTATCCTGGAAACAGCCGAGTTACTCGAAGAGAATGGGCTTAAGGTAAAGGATGTGATTGTTCTGGTTGACCGTGAACACGGAGCAACTGAACGATTAAGACGAAGAGGATATAACCTCATAAGCATTTTGAAACTTGATGTAATGCTAAATCACTACATGTCCAGAGGCTTGATTTCGGAGGAAACCTACAATACCTGCGCTGAGTATTTACGTAGCAAACAGGCTGGAACGGAATAACTGATAGGCGTGTTGAAGTGGCTGTGTCTGGCGTTACTGGACACAGCCACTTCAACATTACTTGCAGTGTCTCTATTCAGACTTAGGCACTTGAGAGGAAACAGGTACTTCGTATCCGTCAGTTGGAGAAGTTTGACGCCCTTCATACCCATTTACCGAACTAGCCTCTGCGCTATGCTTCAAAATTCCCAACAAAGGCTCGACAAGATCAATGGGCAGTGGGAAGATGATAGTTGAGTTTTTCTCAACTGCAATCTCTGTCAGCGTTTGCAGGTAACGCAGTTGTAACGTAGCGGGCTGTGAGCCAATCACTTGCGCAGCCTGTGCCAGTTGGGCAGACGCCTGTAGTTCACCTTGGGCATGAATAATCTTTGCGCGCTTCTCACGCTCTGCCTCGGCTTGCTTTGCCATAGCACGCTGCATCGAAGCCGGCAATTCAACATCTTTGATTTCTACAGCAGTCACCTTCACTCCCCAACGCTCTGTATGCTCATCTATGATGATTTGTAGTTCACGATTGATCTTGTTGCGCTGGGACAACAACTCATCCAGTTCCGATTGACCAAGCACATTACGCAGGGTTGTCTGACCGATTTGTGTTGTTGCCTGCATATAGTTCATCACATTTACAACAGCCGAAACAGGATCTACTACGTAGAAGTAGACGACAGCAGTGACTTTTATTGTCACATTATCACGCGAAATCACCTCTTGTGGTGGGACTGTTAATGTGACGACACGTAGATCGACCTTAATCATGCGCGTGACGAATGGTGGCACCAGGAATATTCCGGGTCCCTTGGCGCCGGTTAATTTTCCTAGCACAAAAATCACGCCCCGCTCGTACTGCTGTACTACTCGAATGGCCGAGAATAGGAGCATCAGTAAAATTATTACTACGAATGCTACGATGATAAGTGCCACAATGGCTCCCATGGAACTCCTCCTTTATGACCCCTCGATGTATCTAGGGGCCGTATCTGATAGTCTATCAACAACAGGTTGTACATGTAACAACAAACCTTCAACGGCAACAATCCGTACCTCGGTGCCGGGGTCGACAGAGGTGGATGGATCGTCAAGCACTGCAGTCCAATCTTCTCCTTTATACTTCACTCGTCCAACTGGCTGAAGCGAAGTCAACGCAATAACGGTAGCGCCAATCATGCCGTCAGTTCCTGTTTTGACAGTTCGCTGCCGGGTCCGCACAATCAAAGTGACGATATATAGACCAATTAAGCCTACTAACCCACCCATTGCATACACAAGAATGGGATTTACCTGTGGTCCCTGGGAGGAACCACCGCTATTGAAAAAGAGTAAGGCCCCAATGATAAGAGAGATCACAGCTCCTATTGTCAGCACGCCATGTGCAGGTAATTTGATATCGAGAATAAGCAATACGAACGCTAAAGCCATTAATGCAAGTCCAGCCCAGTTTGGAGAAAGAGACCAGGCTCCAAAGAGGAAGAGTATCAATGCTATACTTCCAACAACACCTGGAAAGATGGCCCCCGGATGTGATACCTCAACGAAAATACCTATCATAGCAACAATAAACAATAGAAAGATTACATTTGGATCTAGAAGCAGCGTATAGAGGGTACTGCCTAGACTGGCACTGATGACTGGTACAATTGCAGGGCGCGCATTCATGGCTAATTTCCTCCAGTTTGTAATCTAACGCGCCTAATCACTATGCTTTTATCAAAACACATAACTATCATACCATAAATCATGCTATTCATACTCATATCTCAATTAATAGCTCATCAGATCTCATAGCTATGTTAATAGCGAATTGCTATAATTAATATAACATACTGCTATTCCAATGTCAAGAGAAAAAACTGCCACCGATTCATGAATCGATGGCAGCAAAAGATTTGTAACGAAGGTAGATGAAATTTCCACCCAACTATAGAACTTAGGACAGTTTCTGTAATGCCTCAAACAGTTCCTCGTTATCAGGTAAATCAGCTGGATTGTCAAGAACTTCAATGTAGCGAATGACTCCGCCTTTATCTATTACGAAAACAGCACGATCTGGAAACCCTCCGCGGTTACGCACACCATACTGATCTACAACCTGTCCCTGCGGATAAAAGTCTGAGAGCAATGGGAACGTTACGCCTATCGATTTAGACCAGGCATTCAAAGAATAGGCACTATCCATACTCACACTCACTACCTCGGAATTAAAGTCCTTAAAGCGTGCAAGTTCTGCTTCATAGGAGGGTAATTGTGTAGAGCAAACACTACTAAAAGCATAAGGAACGAATGCCAGAACAACATTTTTCTTGCCCCGAAAGTCAGCTAACTGCCATTCATCTCTTTTAGCAGTCTTTAGATTAAAATCAGGGGCGATATCTCCCACTTTTAGCGTCTTTGATTCATCGTGACTTTTAGTTGCCATTAGTATGCATCCTTCCGAAATAACTTTTCTTTAATTTACGCTACTTGTAAATACATAAGAGCGTTACTTGCCCATTTGACCAATCGTATAGCAAGGTGTAGGCTACAAGCATAAAAAATGCGCAGGGCGCTTAAAAGCTCACTACACCGGATTCTAGCACCGGGCAGATGAGCATGTCAACTTTGAAACAGGAGACCAGGAGACAGTCACGAAGATTATCGAAACAAAGAAGCCACGGACAACGTTCTGGAATGCCTTGCTGGCACGGCAGGGAGTTGTAGCTTATATGCCAATTATCGCAGTCAACATTCTTATGTTCTGTGTTGCATCCTGGCAATTTTTGTGGCTAAACACTGACCCGGCACGCTATCAATGTTATGCCTTGACCTATTGGATGGGAAGTAATGGAGCACAATTCCTTCCCGCCTCTCAATGCTCATTTTTGCCCACTTCGATGCTGGCTCAACCACCTTTGCATATGCTACCGCTTGAATACCCACCATTCGCACTTGTCATTTTCTCGTTGCCACTCCTAGTCCCACTGCTCTATTATCAGTTGGTCTTTGCGGTATTGATGGCCTTGATTTCTACGCTGATCTACTGGCTGCTTCTTCGATATGGACCACGTGGAGCAGCACTGGCCTTTGCATGCTATTTATTTATCGGCGCCTGGGCTATAGCCCAAGAACGCTTTGACCTGGTGCCAGCTGCGCTTACTCTACTCTGTCTCATTGCAGCCGAGCGCAAACATTGGACATTTGCATATATTGCATTAGCCTTTGGTTTCTTACTGAAAATATATCCCATCCTCTTCCTTCCAGCTCTTTTCATTGCAGAGCAGCAAGATACACAAAACATATACATTCCAGCGAAGTTTTACAAACTCCATACTCTACCAGGAGAGCTCTGGCATACCTTGCAAGGCATACGACACTGGCACTGGAAAAATACATTGCTCTTCTTTGCCATATCACTCGTAATCACAGGTTTCTTCGCGCTTTTCGACTTCAAGGGAGCAGTAGTGAGTCAGGTGAGCTACTTTGCAAATCGTCCCCTACAGGTCGAGTCTACCGGTAGTATTCTGCTCTGGCTAGGAACGTTTATCGGCTTCCCTGTGTACATCGTGTTCTCTTTTGGATCCGTCAACATGATCAGCGCGCTTGGAGGAGTTGTTTCCAACCTATTAGAAATTCTATTTGTAGTGGGATATGTCTATGCTATTTTCCTGCAATGGCGTGGAAAGTTAGACCTAGTCCAAACATGTATTTCGCTCTTACTTGTTTTTATCGCCGCGGGAAAGGTTTTCAGTCCGCAATACTTAATCTGGATCATACCTTTGCTTGCATACAGTGGAGCTTTTGACAGGTTCTGGCTCGTTGCCTGGGGAAGTATCTCACTTCTAACCATCATTATTTATCCCTACTTCTATACACGCATTATCGATGCTGTCAAAACACCTTATGTTCCTGGCTTCATTCAAATCGTAACGGCACGTAACTCATTATTCGTTCTATTGACACTTGCTTACCTTTTCAACTGGTTTCACATTCGGAGGCGCAGGGCATTACCACCTGTTGAAAAGATACAAAATACGGATGTGCAACCCATGGTAAATAGTAACGGAAATTGAGCCAGAGAAAATTTCTCTGGCCTCACTAATCTTTTTTAACTTAATCTCCACCGCAGATGATCCGCATTATGGAGTAATCGATTCATAATGTTGTTCCGCAGACGATAGATATCGTGTACGTCACTAAACTCCCGAGGGCAGAAATGCATAATCTCCCTGGGTTTGAGACCACAGTGAAAAAGCAAGTAGGCTAGCCTCTGCTCATCACCCTTGTGGAGTACCATTTTTAAGACATCCCAAACTTCACTACTCTCAAAATCGTCTTCGATTTGCAATTCTTCTGGCTCTCCCGGCTCCGGCAATGGGATTTCTCTTGATCGTGAATAAGCCCGCAGTGTATCTAATATAGTCCCATTCAGACACGCATGCAGGTATTGCAATGCACCAGCAAAAGAGTTAAATTCAATGTGTTGAGTCAACGCTGTAGCCTGCCAGAATCGTTCAAAGGTCTGAGCTACATAATTCTCTTCGCTATCTAGACGACAAGCCGTCTCTCTATTTGGGTGACGATGCAGCCAACCAAGGACTAGCTCACCCAGACACTCCTGCGTCCATGCCCATGCTTCCTGGTCTCCCTGTACAGTCGCACGCCGTAACAGCTCGACGCCATACATTTCGATACTTGGCTTTCCCCGGCGAAAGTTATTGAGTTCTCTCACACAATGTGCAGCGAGCTCCGTGGCACGCATCTCACTGCATCGTTGGTTCAATGTGAGGGAATGTTGCCTGTTGTCATGTTGAGATCCCAGATGACGCTCAACAACCAGCTTCTCATGGATCCGCATAGTCGGATTCATAACCTTACTCCTTTGCTTACATCCCTCTTTGTAAAGAACACTTCTTCTAGTTCTAGAGAAAAAGTTCGATTTTTCACTATTTAAAGTGTATGCGAAGAAAGGCTATGATACATCTGTAGAACAACGTATTTTTTATGAGCTAAAATTCCGGTAATGTGAGCTCATCTAAGTAGTTTAACCTATTCGAGACAGAATGTTGCGGCTTAGCACTGACGATTTTTCGCTCCTTCTGTGCTCCATTGCTCCTTTTCCTGGCATGTAAATACCAGTTCACACCCTCGAAAACTCCACGTATAACATCATACTCGGGCTCATATCCCAGTTCACGTCGCGCCTTCTCGATAGAGAATTCTTGATTGCCGCCTAACAGCGTTACACCGTAAGTGGTAACGGGAGGAGGCGCAGATTTGCGGCGACCTATTGCCTGCCACACTAATTCAGCGCTGCGGCCAGCTGTAAACAATACAAAATAGGGAATGTTACGCGTTACAGGAGGTACTTCCAGGAAGTCAGCAATCATATTCAAATACACGGCTTGGGT
>Ga0070706_100001274_pt1 | contig 26920 bp, 28 predicted proteins | sample KBSK5501metaG_FD_65476 | JGI IMG/M metagenome (GOLD analysis project Ga0070706, IMG submission 65476) | Corn, switchgrass and miscanthus rhizosphere microbial communities from Kellogg Biological Station, Michigan, USA - KBS K5-50-1 metaG | ecosystem: Host-associated > Plants > Roots >... | reverse complement strand
GCCTCGATTTGAATGCTGCGCGCGAAATTGTGACCCGGTCGTGACCCGTCCTCTCCGGACGACGCTCGAAATTGCCGGTTTGAATACGAAACTGGTCGGGGGCCCGGGATTTGAACCCGGGGCCTCACGGTCCCGAACCGTTGTAGCGCTTGGTTCGAGGAGGTTCGCCAGAGGCCGTTTGAGTTCATCGCATCCGCGGCTTCAGTACGCCGCGTGTCGCTGCGTGTCGGTGGATGCCGCCCGGGTTGCTACACGTGTTGCTACACGACTTGGGCGAAGTCTTTGCGACCAGAACGATGGGGCCACAAGGCGGCGCTGAGATCCGGAATCGAACTCGACGGAGTTTCTGAACCCCTCAGGGTCCGTCGCCGTTAATCGGTGCGGGCGCTTGCGGAAGGCGGCCCACTTTCGGCGCACGAGCTCGCGATGCGACCTCAGGATCGTTTCTGGACTCGGCAGAAGAGCCGACCAGCGTCTCTTGGGAAGCCGTTCGATAATCGTCGCCAAGACGCGACGATCGCCTGGACGCCACTTCGGTCGGCGTACCTGCCGTTGCAGCACCCGCAGTTGATGCCGCAGGGCCAGAACTCAGCTTGGAGCTCTGCCTGTCCCGGTCGAACGCTCAGCAGATCGACCAGAAGCCAGACGATCGAGTACAGCAGGCTTGCAAGCATGGTTCGGAATGATTCCAGGCCGGCGCACGCTTTCGCTCGAGGTCCCGAAATCGAGTTGACGGACCGCCGCTCACGGGACAGGGCCTTGTTCTCGGATTTCCGAACTTGCAGCCCTGACTGGCATCTCGCGATCAGCACTGTGGCGACTTGAGACCGGACGGCGAAAACCGAAAGCTACTACGCCGCGACGTTTATCGACTGCACCTTAGATTCTGAGCGCACGACCTTGTGACGGATATCGAACACTAGGCCGTACTGAGGTATTGCCAGCGTGGGTCCTTTAGGTCTGCCTTCAGCATTTTGCGGAGCTGGGTGACGGTTTCCTTCGATTGGTCTGGAACCAACGCGTAGACCCTGAGTGCGTAGTAAGCCTCTTGACTTAGGACTCTCATCAAAGAGCGTTCGACTTCCTGGACAGGCCGTGCGGGCTCATCTTTCGCGACCAGGATGTGCGCGCTCTCTTCCAGATCCTGAGGGGTCAGCTTGCGCGCGATCGTGATCGGCGTCATTCCGCCTAGAGACGTAAGGGTGAAACCACCTTTGGACCAGCAATCCCAGAAACTCAGTTTTGACTCTTCCTGCCATCTGGAAAGCGCCGCTTTCACGGTCTCCTCCTGGCCAACGAAGCTCTGATCGTTACGGTCTGAAAGATACTCAAGCTGAGTGATGACCCTGAGAGGCCGGCGATGGAGAATCGCGTCGATTCTCTCTCTTAAATCCGCCGCCGGCTTCTTTTCCAGTACGTTTCGCATTTTGCCGACTATGAATGAGTCGTCAAATTCGGCCCATTGACCGCCATCTATCCGGTCTTCAATATCCTTCTTTGTCGCCTTGAGCTCGCCTTCGGACACCAAGTCGCTAATTACCTTCTGGAGGAGCAGTTCGAAGCCGGCTACGGTCTTGTGATACGCGACCGTCATGCGATCGAAGTATCGACCGAGCAGACAGTGATCAACCGCGTTAAGAGCCTTCGGCAAGAAGCACAGTCGATCCTCTTTGTCTCGCACCATCTGGCTGATCAGGTAGTCAAGGTCGATTTGGCCGTAAGGCAAGCCCGAATGGATTGCGGTGCGTAGCAGATAGTCGAGCTGGTCTGCATCCAAGTCCGACTTGACCAGGTTACTGAGGCTTGGCTCCTTTCCCTGCAAGATTCGCAGGACAATGCCAACATCCACTTCCTTCCCGTGGCGCTTTAGGACATCCTTAATCTCGGGATCTCGCTCGAAGACCAGGGCGCTGAGGTCTTCGTGATGGTAGCGCTCGGCCTTGGACTTTTGCTTTTGAGCCCCGACGCCTTCGACGGCCGCGACTTCCGGGCCTGGATACAAAGCTTCAAGCGCGCTTTCCATTGGATGCGAGAACGGGTAGTGGCCCAGATCGTGAATCAGGGCCGCGACGCGGAAGTGCCGCATTTCGTCGTTATCGATCTCGGTTCCGATGTCGACTAGGTGTCTGAGAAACAGTCCGGTTATGTGACACACACCGAGACTGTGGGACAGCCTTGAGAAATCAGCACCCGGGAAGACGTAGTGAGCAAGACCGAGCTGCTTGACGTTCCGCAGACGCTGGAACGCTTTGGTCTCCAGTAGATCTAATTCGAGCTGGCTGAGACCGATCGTGCCGTGCACAGGGCAAGCAACTTGCTTTGCGCTGTACTCGTCCTTCGTCACAGGCTAGTTCAGGAGTCCGACCTCAGCAAGCTTCTCCTCTGCCAGGGGGATGTACTGCACCAGCTGCGGCTTCTGTCGGTTGAGGGTCTCCAACACTTTCTCGTGCGCCAGCTGGGACTCCTTTTTGAGGTAATGAACCGAGGCGACGATTTCAAGCCACGCATCCGGCTTCAAACCCTTTGCTTGAGGCGGTACCTCCAGTAAAGGCTTAACTCGATCAATAGCCTGCTTAGCTGCAAGCGACAACTTCAGTCCTTCTTCCTCACCCGGCGATGCAGAGGGCAATGCAAAGTAGTCGCGAGTTAGGTCAGGGCTGTAGGGCCCTCGTATGTACCAGCTATATCGATAGCCCAGCGGAAGCCCAGCCGTCTGGGCAAGGTAGACCGCCTTTTGGAGCTTCACTCGCTCTTCCAGCGCTCCCGTGTCGGCGGAAAGACCCAGCGCACCGAGGGTGAGATTCAGCGCCGCCAACCTTGTGCTCATGTCGCCTCCTTGTGAGTCGTGTGCTAGATGCGGGCCAACAAGGTTACCAGAAAGATCGAACGTATGTTTGGCGAACGCATGTTTGACAAACTTGCTGACCCATGGTACCGCGACCTTGAGTCTTTGGACCGGCAGACTTGGCTTCTAGTTCTGCCCCCGGACTTCAGAGGAGGATCCTCAGAACTGCCTGTCATACCTCCTTCCCTTACCTATATAGAGACCTATATAGTCATCTCATGATCACGGCGGCCACCATGAAGGTGCTGACAGAGTTTCTCAACACACCACAGCGCGAACAGTATGGATTCGGGCTCATGCGGACGACAGGCGTGAAGGCAGGTTCGCTCTATCCCATCCTTGATCGGCTCGTAGCGGCCGGCTGGCTGCACGTAGAAGACGAAAGCATCGATGTCGTTGCGGAACGCCGCCCTAAGCGAAAGCTCTATCGCCTGACAGCGCTCGGAGAGCGCGAGGGTCGCCGGGCCGTGAGGCAGTTCTTTGAGAATGTGGGCCCAGCTCCGCACTGGGTACCACGGCTGGAGCGAGCGTGATGCCGCTCGGTCAGGCGGTCGTACTCGGCTTTGCGGCTCTAATGCTGTTCTGCATAAAGAAGGCGGGAGAAGTCGCGATCCAGAATGAATACGCGAGTTGGGCCCCAGCCCTGGCACGACTCTGGGTCTCGGTGGCCGGTTTCGTATGCCCATCGCGACGCGACCAATGGCGTGCCGACGTGCTGTATATCCAAAAGCAGGGCGGCTCCGGCCTCTACGAGGCCGGCTGCCACCTAACCGGGGCCTTCGTTCTGGTAGTTCGTGCGGTGCCGGTCGGTCTCCGCTCGAGACTTCGGGGTAGTTGGACCAAGAAGGCGCCGACTGGCACCTTCGTGATGGTCGATGAGAACGTCCGGGTCATGCTTGCAAACAAGTTGATGATGATCAACGACATGGGTGTCGGTATGGACGAGGCGGAACTAGATTACATAGTCAAGGGACAAGACGGGCTACGATTCGTCGAGGTTAAGTCGAGCACAAGCCTGCCGCCTGGATCGCCTGAGTAGACCGCCAGCTCTATGCCACGCGGTCATATACCGAGTGTCCATCATCCCAGTACGAATCGAACACGTGTTGGTATACCGCATCGCACTTTTGCGCATACGTCTGGCGCGTGTATTTTTCCGGTAGGCGATCTAGCGTCTCCTCAACCGCGAGCCTGACCGCGGCGCGAGTCTGCTGCTCCTTACGCCAATCGAGAACCAACTTTCCGCGCTTCAGCGTTACCAATAGCTCCTCGGCGACGCGCTTCACTTGATGCTTCTCATCTTTGGTCAAGCCCGGACCCGGCCGAGTCAAGATGTCGAAGACGGCCTGTTGTTCCTCGGTCAGACCTTCGGACAACGCGCGTCCCTCCTCACCATCGAGCGCCTTGCTGAACTCGACCAACTCTTTGAAATAGGTCTCGACATTCAGGCTGCCGGCGTTGTATTCCTCTAGCAATCTTTGGAACCGCTCGTATAGGTCGACCCGGGTCGGGTTCAGCCGAGTTAGATTGGCCACTCTCGCCGCGAGCATTGAACGAAGCCTTTGGGCCGCAGTTCGCTGGCGCCCGCTCTTGAACATGGCCTGTACTGCATCCCAGTCCACCCGGCTCAAGTCCATTAGGGCCTTCCGCTCTTCCGAGCCGATCAGATACGCGTTCGCGGCTACGGACTCGTCGAGAAGCTGCTCTATTTGCGCCATGACCCCGCTAACGTCGGGCCGGCCGTCGGCCTCGGCGATACGGTCCATCACCACTCGAATCACCTTCCTGATCGCCGCGAACTCGTTGGCGCGTTCGTCCGGGAGGATCGCCTTGAAGAGACGCTCCACTGTCGTAGCCCGGGCGAGGAAGCTCGACGTCTCATCGTCCGACAGCATGAGGCGATCGGTTACCTCCTTCAGGGCCTCCACCCACTCGAACTGGCGCAGCTTGGTGATGCGATCGAGATCAACCTCTCGCGCTTGACAAAACTGCGTTAGCTCGACTACAGCCTTCCTAAGCTCCTCAACCAGCGCCCCCTTCTCCTCTACCGGAAGCTGGCCCTGGCCGAAGACACCACTACTGGCGTAGATCGCAAGTGCCTTATGGAGGTTGCTCAACACGTCCACATACGCCACGATCAGCCCGTTGTTCTTGCCGGGGAAGACCCGGTTCGCACGGGTAATCGTTTGCATGAGGCTCTGGTTGCGCATGGGCTTGTCTAGGTAGATCGTCGAGCACGATGGCACATCGAAACCAGTCGTCCACATCGAGCAGACAAAGGCAAGGCGCAGCGGATCTTGTGGATTCTTGAACTTTCCCTCTAAGTCCTCGTCCACCATCCGCTTCCGGATCGGTTGGATGTCGACGCCTCGCTCCTTCATCTCAGCGATCTCGTTCTGTGACTGCGAGATAACCACCGCCATGTCCGTGCTGCGCATAAACGCGACTTCCTGCTCAAGCAGGTCGCGCTGATCTGGATCGAGGTGCTCCGACTTGAGCCTGGCCTTTTGCCGCCCGATCCGTTCCTCCCATGCGGTCTTTACCTTTAGGTAGGTGCGCACCGCGGTGGCCTTATCGATGGAGACGATCATTGCCTTACCAGCAAACCCTCGGCCCATGAAATGCTCGACTATGTCTTTTGCCACTCGATCGAGCCGGTCGTCCCGCGTTATCAATTCGTACTGTTGGCCGAGGAGGCGTGCCAGCTTGCGCTCCTGCTCCTCATCTAAGTCCGCAGCTTCGACAATCCCGGTGAGGTCTTCGTCGAATTTGGGATTCGTCACCTCCAGTGTCGGGATCCTGTTTTCAAAGAACAGCGGCACCGTCGCGCCGTCCGCCGTGGAGTCGGCGTAGTTGTAGATCGATACGTAATCGCCAAATACCTCTTTGGTCTTCTCTTCGCCGGCGATCAACGGCGTCCCCGTGAATGCCAGAAACCTCGCATTTGGCAAGGCATTCCGCATGTTGAGCGCCAAGGTGTCGTATTGGGTTCGGTGCGCCTCATCCGTAATCACGATCACATCCTCGCGATCCGACAGAACCGGATGCCGTTCTCCATGCTCCGTGCGGAACTTTTGGATTAGCGTGAAGACGTAGCGCCGATCCTCGCTCAGTAGTTCTCGAAGATTCCGCGATGACGTCGCTCGTGTGTGCTCTTCAACAATTCCAGCAGAAGAGAACTCTTTGTAAGCCTGCTCATCCAGGTCGTCGCGGTCAGTCACGATAACGAAGGTCCAGTTGCCTGGCCTCGTGCGTAGGACCTTCTGACTGAAAAAGATCATCGACACCGTTTTCCCCGAACCTTGGCTGTGCCAGAAAACACCAAGCTTGCCCTTCTGACCGTTCCCGCTAGCCTTCACTTCCTCTAAGCGCGCCAATGCGCTGTTCACTCCTAGGTACTGGTGGTTTCGCGCTACCAGCTTGACCAGTCCGCCCGGAAGCTCCTGAAAGATCGTGAAGTTGCGCACTATGTCCAGCAGCCGATCAGGTGCGCACATGCCCCGGATGACCGTCTCCAGCGACACACGCCCCTCCTCACCCTCCGAGTTGATCTTCTTCCACTCCAGAAAGTGCTCCCACGGCGAGGTGATCGTCCCCACCCGCGTCTCGGCTCCATTTGATAGGACGATGAACGCGTTGGGGATAAAGACATCTGGAATCGTGTCTCGATAATCCCGGAGGTTGTCGTCGTAGGCATGTTTCAGGTTGCGATGCGCTGCCTTCGCCTCCAGAAACACCAACGGGATCCCATTGACGAAGCCGAGCAGATCTGTGCGCCGCTCGTACATGTCGCTCTTGATCCACATTTGCGAGACCAAGAGGAACTCGTTATTGCTCGGGTTTTCCCAATCAATTAGGCGCGCCCGCTCGATGAGCTTGGCGCCGTCCGGTTTTCGGATCGAAACTTGCACGCCCTCGTGAGCCAACTTGTCCAATTCTCGATTCGCCCGAGCATGGAACAAGGTGCTTCGGTCGCGAGTCACCTCGACCATTGCCTCATCGAGGGCGTAGGCCGGCAGGGAAGGATTCAGCTGTTCCAGGGCACGACGGAGGTACCGGCTTAGGAAGACCTCCTTCTTGTTCTCCCGTCCAAGGTCACCCTCCGGCCCGAACTTCTCGTAATACGCGTTTATGTGGTCCCATCCGAGCTCGCGGAACAAGGCAATTGCTGGTTCCTCTACCGCAGCACCCTCGCTAAAGGGTTTCGACGAAGTTGTCACGCAGCGTCCTGGTTAACCGCAATCTCCAGGCCAGCAACGTCGATCCGCCCAGATATCAACCGAGGTAGAAGTAAATCTCGCGTTTCCCTCAGGTTGGCTATCCGCAGGCCCGCATCTGTGAGCCATGAGAGGATCGGTGTTACCGCCTCGTCAAACCGATGCAATGTGCCGCGATCCGGCCACAGGGTTGGTTTGGTTCCCAGCGCACCGCTCCACCGTGCGTATGGAATCGTCGTACCCGAAGCGTGAGCTGTCGCGTACGCGACCGTCTCCTCATCGAACAAGGTCATGACGGAGTATCCGTATGAGAAAGGCTGTTTGGGTCTCAAGACAAAGCATGTCGTCCGGGTAGTTCCATTGAATGGTGCGAGCGCTACTTTGTGGAAGTAAGGTCTCATCGCCCCGAACAGCACCTCGCCACGTCGAAACGAGACCAGGCTGCTTGCGGCAAGGTCACCCGGCTTCCATTGAGTAAGGACTAGCGACTGCGATGAGATGCAGTCGATCGGAACATAGGGTCGAGACCGAGTTGCATCGCTGGCTGAAATTCCATCACGCACTTCATCAACGATCTCTGCGAGAGGGAGAATCTCCCAACCGACTGGAATCGGCCCCACCCTCGACTCAACCGAACGGTCGTTCTCGTGCTGCGGATAGCGAAAGTCAACAAACCATTCGCGATAGATTCTCTGGGCCATCTCCTCCAGAACCCTGATACGGCGGTTGTTGTTGTCGATGAGGTCGTCGTAGGCGGAGAGAACGGAAGCTATCTTCTGCTGCACAGTCAGCGGCGGAAGGCGTATTTCCATGCGCCTAGCTGCGCCAATATTGAAGTGCTGCTGGGCAGATCCAACAAGGCGTCCTTTTACCGAGTCGGCGCCCCAAGTCGAATTGAAGATTGCGGCGAGGAAGTATGCGTTCAGCGTAGGTCCTGGGGTGATCACAACGAGATCTGCACAATTAGCCTCCCCCAGAGATGGAGGCACAACCGCAGCAGTACCCGGATACCCGGTCCTGACAATGACGACATCACCCGCGCCTAGTGCGCACTTCTTGAGCTTCCTGTGGAAGGATGGCGAGATGAACTTCAAATCTTGAACGTCGATCGCAAACGGCTTTATGTTCTGCGAGCGTAGGAAAGGGATCCCATCGTCGACGTATTCGGATGCCATTGGTCCCACGTGTCCCACCGTGATGCGATCGCATATCGCTTCCAATGGCGCTGCTGGCCAGGCGGTGTTCACCCCAATAGCTCCGCGACATTCGCCGCAATCCGCTCCTGAACTGTAGCTGCCTCGCTGTTGAGCCTCTCCAGTTCCTCGCTCAGCTCTTCCAAGCGAACCCGGAACTCGACACCGTCGTCCTCGGCGGCAGCCGACCCGACATATCGGCCAGGGTTGAGGCTCCAGTTTTGCTTCTCGATCTGCTCCAAACTAGAAACACCACACAGCCCAGCGACATCTGTGTACGTCCCGTCTGGGAAGTGCTCCTCCATTAGCTCGTCTGAACCCGCGCGCGATTCAGGCCGCTCGCCGCGGAACAGACGCGCCATGTTGGCAAGGAATTCAATCTGGGCCTCGGTCCAATCCCTGTGGGCACGGTCGATTTGACGAAAGATCTTGCGCGCGTCGATGAATAGCACGCGATTCTCCCGCTCCGTCCCCTTCTTGCCGCGATCGAGAAACCAGAGAGTTACCGGCAAGGTCACCGTATAGAAGAAGTTGGGTCCCACAGCCACAACTACATCGACACATCGATCCTCTATCAGCTTCCGTCGGATCTCTAATTCAGACCCGCCCGCATCGGCAGCCGAGTTCGCCATGACGAAGCCAGCTCTTCCGTGGTCATTGAGTGCGGAGTAGAAAACTTGGATCCAGATGTAATTGCCGTTATCGGCCCGCGGCATGCCAAGCGCAAAGCGCTTGTCTCCTGCGAGCCTCGACTTGTCGATCTTGTTCACGTTGAACGGCGGATTCGCCATGACGTAGTCGAATGCGCCTAATGAGTGAAATGGGTCTTCGTAATACGTGTTCGATTGGCTAACCTGACCACCGAGGCCGTGAACCGCGAGGTTCATCTTGCAGAGCTTGACCGTCTCCTCGACACGCTCCTGTCCATGAATCGAGATCCGGCCTTCGCCTCCTCCGTTCCGGCGCTCCTCGATGAACCGCGCGCTCTGGACGAACATGCCACCAGAGCCACACGCGGGATCGAGGATCTTTCCCCGGAACGGCTCGATGATCTCGACGATAAGCCGGACGATCGAGGTTGGCGTGAAGTACTCGCCCCCCTTGGCGCCCTCAGCTCTCGCGAACTTTCCCAGGAAGTACTCGTAGACCTTTCCGAACGCGTCCCCGTGGATGTCTCCGAGGACTGCGTTCACCGAGCGCAGCAGCTGGACGAGTGTCGAGTTGGCGAACTCCTGATATGTCCGAGGCAGAACGCCCCGCAGTTCTTCGTTCTCTTGCTCCACGGCCGCCATCGCGTCGTTGATGGCCTTGCCTAGGTTCTTGCCTTCCGGCAGTTCCAAGAGCGTCTTGAATCTGGCAGCGTCTGGCAGATGCAGAACGCCGCGGCTCTGATAGTCCACCTTGCCGATTGCCCGCCGACCCGTCACCTTGCCTGCGAGCTCCGCCTCCACCTCAGCAAAGCGGCTGTCGGCGAACTTCAGGAAGATAAGCCCCAAGACCGGAATCGAATACTCAGCGGCCTTGAGGTGCGAGTTGGCTCGCAGTTCGTCGGCAGTCCCCCACAAGTGGGTCGCCACTTCGTAGATGTCGACAGTCTTCTTCGGCGGGCCAGAGGCGGAGGGGGACATGGTCAGCGATTATGCGACCGGTCGTGGATAGGCGGGCGGGTAGAGCCTCGATCCGCTACCTCGGACGAATAGCCCAAACGGCTTGCCAGTGCTCGCAGTGCCAGCCATGCACAGGGCAGCGCCTGATCTCAAGGCGGTCGGTCTCGATCAGGTAACTGTCGCCACAGCAGCCGCAGCATGCCCGCCCGTCATGAACGATCAGCCCTGTCTCGCAGAGCGGGCAGTACCCTTCGGACGCCACATGCATGGCTAGTTCCGCGTCCTTCCGCAGAGCCGAGCTCACTCTAAATGACCGGCCATCTCCGCTTCCGTCAGGGCTTCGATTCGCCACTTTATTGCCGTAACAGCCACGTACTGCGCGTCCATCAACTCGAAGTAGGTGATCCACCGCGACTTGACGCCTGTGCGGCCCGCGTGAGCTGACCGCTTGTCGCGGGTAGCCTGGAGACGCATCACCCTGGCTAGGCATGTCTTCCCGCATACCTGCGAAACCAGCCGGCCCGCGGCTTGAAGATGATCCGGCCCTCGTTGTACTGGTGCACGCCAGTGGAGTCGTACCCCGTACATAGGCGACGGCTTTTCTCGGCTTGCCCACCCGACCCAGCTAAACGAGCCGGTCGGGACTTTCCACGCACGTCCCGCCAGCTTCGAAGTCACCTGAATCTGTGGGATGAGGAGGACCGGGGGGCTCGTCAACATGTTTCTTCCGGCTCACACGAATGCTAGCTCCCCGTCCCCGGTCTTGTTGAACCGCCCGGCCGAACGACCAGGTGCATGAAAGACTCCTCAGTCGTCTCCCAAAAAGTCTTCTTCTCAGCACTGACGGTCCCCGGCAAGTCTCCTGCTGTCCCCTGGACCACCGCCGGGGGCAGAGTGATCTGCCTCGGGTCATTTGGCGGCAACCAATACTTGGGTGTCGCTTTGACGATTTCCTGTGCGGCCTTATTGAATCGTGCTCCGACTGTCACGTCCGGCGGATACTGGTAAGCGTTCATCAAGTCCATACAGGCACGCGTAAAGCGCCACCTGTTCGCCGCAACTCGACGAACCAAGAACTCTGTGAACCGAACGAAGCTGGTCAGGCCAGCTCCCATTTGGGTCGGCGAAACTGGAAAGCCCTGGTGAGCAACCCGGTTGCGGACGTCGACAACGGTTGCGGTCAGAGCACCAACCTGGCACGACGTGTCACTCATGTCCCACCGGCCGCCAATTCGCCGCTCCAGGTAGCGATGGCACACGGTGTCAACGCTCATGCGTCCACCGAACTCAGCATCGATCTGAGCCGATGAGGCACCTTCATCGACAAGCAAGACACGAGCCAATCCAAATACCAACACCTCGAACGCAGTACTGAGCGCGACCATAGCGAGGTCATGACGGCCCTCGACGGTCGATAGCCGGATCGCGGTGTGGAACCACTCTTTCGATCTGAATATGCCGTGCGTTTCGTCGATCGATGAGACTACGCCACGCGTCCTCTCCGCAAGTGCGCGGGTGGCGATGCTGTTTTGAGAAAGCAAAGGATTGCCGTGCGATCGGAAGAAATCGAACCGGACGATCTCTCCGTCGTTGGGCCGCTGATGAAAGAACGCCATGTACTGCGGCAAATTCTCAGCCTGGACTGTTCTTATTGAGGGCTCCAGGGTCAGTAGGGCAAGGGACCGAATCCACAAGTTCACCGCATCGAGGCAGCGATTGACGTACGTAGTGGGGTTATGCGGTAGGCCTGCATCGACTTCTGACTGGAGCAGGACCTTAGGCGTGACTGCTTCGATGACTGAAGCGATATGCAGGCCTCTGGTCGGCGGAATGACGTCAAACGCTGTTTTCAGGTCGCCCTTAGCACGGTCATGAAGCAGCTTGCGCATGATCAGGGCTATAGCTCGACTTGGTTCTACAGGGGGCGGGACGGCGGTCTGAATTAGGGCGAGCAGTACGAATGGTGGCTCGGGGAGGTCGGCCGGAACCGGCGCGGCCCACTTCTCCTGGTGAAGGTTGATGTTGAACTTGGAAGCGTCTAGGTACGGGAAGTAGAACGGTAGTTCTAAATAGAAGTTGAGCAGCCACCAAGGGGCTGCCTCGTCCGGGTCTTTGAACCCTTCGGTGAACTTCGGTTCTGCGGTCGGCTCCGCAGCCGACAAATCGATTGGGACAGGGTGGGTCATATGACGTAATTGTCAGGATGGCCATGCTCCGATCGCACCTTCGGGAGGTTCGCGCCGCCGACGTTCCACCGCGCAGTGAATCGACCAGGTTGGCTGCTGACCCACGTAGTCCCCCGCCATACTTCGAGCCAGAGCTGCTGGCCGCGTATCGACTGTGTAGGAAGAGCACGGTATTCTTCAAGTCCGACTAGCGGTGTATTGCTTAGGTGCCGTTCGGCTTCGTCCGGTAAGTCCCTAAGTGCGGATGCATCCGGAGTGAACATGGCTGATTTCCTTGGCTGGGTCGAGCTGCCGACGGGACGCTCATGTCGGATCTAGGCGGGGTGGCCTGACAATCGCGAGTTTAGCCCCGGGACAACCCATTTGGGACGAGTCACCTCCGGTCCGAAGGACCGTTATCTTGTTACGCCTTTTGGCGTCCGTTGTCGTCCGGTTTGTCGTCCGTTGTCGTCCGTCTGGGAGAAAGCAGATAACTCTCACTACTTCATGCCTCGGGACTCTCGGAGTTGCTTGGCTCGCTCGGTCTGGCCGGTCTCAAGGTAGGCGGCGACGAGCGTCTTGGCCGCCGGCTCGTTATCGGGGTGTGAGCCAGTGACTCGTTCCAGATAGGGGATTGCGAGCGAAGGTTGGTTGCGGGCCATGTGAGCGCCGGCAAGTGCAACTAGGACGGCCGCCCGCCAGCGATCCACATCGGCCCGCACGGCCTCGACGACGCTGCCGGCGCTGCCTTGGCCAGCTGTCACCTTGGCCTCGGTTGCTTCCCACTCTGGCAGGAAGGGCCCATCTCCAATTGATTCGGCGAGGCGCTCCAGGTTCCTCAACTGCTCTTGATCAAGGGGAGCCTTCGCAGTCGCGATCGCGGTTGCCCATTGCCGCAACCTAACAACGTCGACCGTGCATGCGTCTATATCGAACCGAACTCTCTCACCATCCGAGACGAGGCATCGGCCTATGGAAGGAGGCAAAGAGCTCTGCATATCACTGAGGCGTTGCCGGAGGCGCGTCCGTTGCTGCTTCGGGTCGAGGTTCGGGAACACCTCATCGGCGAGGGCGGGACGGCTGGGAGCGTCTTTGGGATTACGAAGCGCCCGTGCCAGTGTGTAAAGCCAGAGGAAACTGGCGACCGGCTTTTGTTGGAGATTGCCTGTCACGTCGTCGGCACCCACGGTCAGGCCGAAGTGTCCGATGGTTGCTACCGATAGCCGCGACACCGACTCACGAGCCGATTGAAGTTCGACGCTCATTTGCAGGTGACCGTCGGAAGCACTCGATGCGGCTGCAGACTTTGCTGCTTCCGCTGATGAATCTCCGTCCGGAGCCTCGAGCCCCGACGGCGCTGGTGGCGTCGGAGGTGGGGTGCGCTCGTTCATCAAGTCGGCGATCGCGTTGATCAGGGCAATCGGAAAGAGCTGGTACCAATGACCGTCGGGCCCAAACCGAATCCCGCCGGCAAGCAGCGAATGTTCGTTGACGGTTGTACCAACCACCGCGATTGATGGTCGCTTCGAGGGATCCATGCGGGCAATGGCACCGAGACGATCGGCGACGTAAGAGGCATCGCAGACAAGTCGGTCCGCGAGTCCATCGAGGTGGGTGCGCACGGCGAGCTCCGAGCGGCTGTTGACCTGCAGGCTGCGCTGCCAATCCCAGATCAGATTGCGCACGTAGTCACGAACAGCGCCGGCGGAGGGTACGATGAGGCGGACGACGTCGTGCCCATCGGGACCGATCCGTTCCAGGACCGCCGTAAAGCTCTCATTCGTCATGTCCTCTCGGATCGTCCCCTGAACGCCGAGGTTGACCGTGGCAGTCCCTTCACCCTTGCCGCGATTGAATCCGAAGTTAAAGCGGCCGATGCCCATGCCGGCGCCCCAGCCTCCGTAGGTCATGCGCTCGTGGAGCATGCCGTTGACCGACGCCTCCAACTGGGAGTCGAAGTGGCGAGTCACCTCACCTGCTTGGAGCCCGGTTATGGTCTTGGTTCCGGATACGCCTGGCACGGTGGTCGGAATCTGCTCGTCGATCGCGACCAGTGGTGTTGACAGGAAGGCCGCCCTCCTCGAATCGCTGAGAGCGATGTCGGACTCACGTTGGTGGCCGTTCTCGAACCGATCGATCAGCACGAGAAAGCCTCCCGAGATCGCGATTGGAAACACGAGGAGAAACCCATCCTGGAAACGTTGAGCGAAGACGACAAAGACTCCGAACCAGTACAGGCAGAGTGCCGCTGCCACCAGGCGGCGGGTTGGGTAGGCCAGCCCGAGTAAGCCAATGAGGAGGCCAGCGGCTAGCAATGGGGTGGGGGGCCCGGGAGGCCCGCCAGGAGTCGATATCACCACTTGAGCCGCAGCTAGGACCGGGAGCAAATAAATCGCTGCCAGCACGAACTCCCATGACGTGCGTGGGAACGGCAGCGCCGGGTCGCGGAACAACCAACCCAGGACCGGCTGCCGCGGGCTCGGCGAATCGCCCATCGTGGTCTGGAGCATAGACGGCTTGGGAGCGATTGGGGTTCCAAGCATCTGGTCGATATTCATCGCATGCTCTCCCTCGCGTGTTCGAACGACGCCTGCGCTGCCTGGCGGCGTCCCTCCCGCTGCAGCCAGCGCGTGACCCGCTTGAGGACAAGGAAAAGGAGTCGGCGCTGGACAAACCGGCAGCCTTCCGGAAGAGGCATCTCTGCCGCCGCCCGAAGGGCTTCCATGACAACCTGCTGGTCGATGTCCTCCTCAGCCACTGTCGGTGGCTGGGCTCGAAGCCCGGCCGCCGCCCGGACTAACGCCGGGCCCAGCATGCCGAGCAGTACGGGTCCCCAGAGGACGACAGGGCCGCAACGGTAGGCACGCATGGTGGCCGCCAGAAGGTCGTCCTGGCGGCGGGCGGGCACTTGGCGGCAATGCATCAGGCTCGGTAGATCCTCGAGACAGATGTCACGAAGCGCGGGCTCCGAGCGCTGGGCTTGTCGGAAATGTTGTCCGGCGTCGGGGAGGTCGAGTGCGTCCTTGAAGCCGAGTCTTACGAGCCGCGAGAGCGAGACGATCATCTGATCCCTCCTGTGTGGACGAATGCCATCTGACATGCGCCCAACCTAGGAAGCGACCGTCGTCTGACCGTCGCCTGGAGGGTCGTTTTCAGCCCCTGCGGCGAAGTTGGTCTGAGATCAAAGCGTCGTCTGGGCGTCGTTTCTTGCGTCGTTTCTCAAAAGAAGGTCCTGGTCACTGGGCAGGTAACGGGTAGCGGCCAATAGAAGCCGACTCCGCCGATTAGGAGGTCGACCCGCTACCTATGCCGACTGACGACGGAGTACTGCGCGCACCTCTGCGCCGGCGCCTGCACGTTCGTCTGTCGCAGCCGACGCGAGCCAAACTCGCGAGGCGAGCAGGCGCCGAGGGCACTCCTGTCAGCGTGGCGGCGCGCCACCTCATCGAGGGCGGCCTGAACCGGGCCGCGACGGCGGAGACGGACGCGGCGGACCAGGCGTTGGTTGCCCTGTCCGCACTGGTAGCGGCGGAGCACACGCTTCGACTCCTAGAGCAAATGGTCCCGGATGGGGCGCAGCTTTCTGCCCAGCTACGCGGCTCGGCCTCCGCGGCCGCCGAAGCCCGGCTGGAGGAACTTCGGGCACAGCTGGAAGAGGCCCACTGATGGCCGAGCGCTCGATTCTCGCCGTCGCTTACACCCCCGTTTCGAGCGCGCGAACGTTGCGCGCGGCGGTGGGCGGCTTCCTCAAATACATCCAGCACCGAGATCAACATCCTGACTCTCAGCCGGGGGTCGAGGGCCTTCTCAAGTACGTGGCCCATCGGGATCGCACAGGATCTCGCGCCCGGCTGTTCGACCGCGACGGCCAGGTCACTGACGAGAACCGACGCTGGCTCGCGACTTATGTGTCGCGTTCGGTGGCCGGGCCGCCAGCCGCATCCATTGGCGGCCATGGCAGTCAGCAGGCCAATCGCCGGCGCGCTGTCTATCGCTTCGTGCTTTCACCCGAGTTCGCGCGCGGGCTCGATCTGCCTCAGTTGGCCAGGGCGGCGATGGCGCAGTTGGAGGCAGATGCGGGTGGACTCGGTCCTTGGCTCGCAGCCGAACATCGGAACACAGCGCACCCGCACATCCACATCGTCCTAGCGGCCCGACGCGAGGTCACCCGCGGGCGCTTCAAAACAGTGATGGTGACGCGTCCACGGCTGGCGCGGATGAAGGCGGCGATGATGAACGAAATCAACCGCCAGCGTGAGCTGGAGCGTCGGCACGAGCACGGATTGCGGGCCTACGTGCCTGAGCTGCGCCGGGCCAATCACCCGCCGAGCTGGAAGGCGAGGCTCCAACGACGTCGGCGCTTCTTGGCCCTGCGCTCGACCAATCTCCGGCACACGCGTCAGCACCCTGGCGCGACGTCTGCGGTGCTGACCTTGCGTGCGCTAGCGGCGCACTACCGCCGGCAGATGGAGCGAGACCTTGAAGACGAGGTTCGCCGGCGCGAGCGTGAGGGCTGGATGCGATGAGCGAGTTCGCCATCCGCGTCCTTGAACTGCTCGCGAGTGGAATCGTCGAGGCGCTGCGGTCGTTCGTGCCGCCCTGGCTGATCGGGACGTCCGCGCCTGAGAGCCACGGCGCTAGTCGGTGGGCGCGCTGGAACGAGCACTGGCTCCTCGGACGGCTTGCGATTCCCGAGCGCGCGTACGGCGACGGCATCGTGATCGGATTCCTCGGGCGGCGGCTGCTGCAATCGCCCGCGGAGGACAACGTCCTTCTACTCGGCGTTCAACGCGCGGGCAAGACCTCGACCGTCGTCGTACCGACTCTGCTCACCTGGTCTGGAGCGTGCGTCGCCACCTCGACGAAGCACGAGCTGGTGACCATCAGCGCGAGGCGGCGTCGTCAGTTAGGCCCAGTCTGGGTTTTCTCGCCTCTCGATCGCGAGCATTTCTGGGTCGAGGAGCTTGGGCTTGAGCCAGCAAGCTGGAACCCGATCACATCGCTGACGGACTGTGGCTCGGCAGCGGAGCTCGCCGATAACTTCACCGCAGCGGGCAAGTTCGGGCACTCAGCGCATTGGTACCTCTCCGCATCCAACCTGATCACTGCGCTGGCGATGGTCGAACACGAGTGCGGCGGCGACATGGCGACGCTGCTCGCGCGCCTCAACCGCACCTCGCAGAAGGAGTACGCCGGTCTGGCCTCATCCGCTGGGGACGCGACCGCGGCTGACCTCCTGCTCGGTTTTGCGCGGACGCCTGACGTCGAGGCCGGATCTATCGCCTCGACCGCCCGCTCCAGCCTTGGTCTCTGGCTCGACCCGCGCATCGCCGCCACCACGAAGTCGAGCGAGCACGAGCTCGACATCGACCGCCTGCTCGCCGAGAAGGGAACCTTGTACCTGGTGGCGCCGAGCGAGGAGGCAGAGCGCTGCCGTCCACTCTTCTCGGCGCTCATCGGTGAACTGTTGCGTCGGGCCACGGCTCGCGCGCGATTTCTGGGCGGCGTTCTTAGTCCGCGCCTCCTGCTGGCCCTCGACGAGGCCGCCAACTTCGCTCGCATTCCGCGCCTCGCCGGTTACGCGTCTAGCGGGCCCGGCCAGGGCATCCAACTGCTGCTCTCCTTCCACGATCTCGCTCAGCTGGAAGCTGGATACGGTCCCGAGAAGACGCGGACGATCTGGAACAACTGTCGGGCGCGACTACTGCTCCCGGGCCAGGGCGACCTCCAAACACTGGACCAGTTCAGCCGCGCCATCGGCGACGAGACGCGCATCTATCGCGCGCAGCACTCAGACCGACGCGGCTCGAGCTCCTCAGAGCAGCGCATTGGACGTCCGCTCTGCACACGCGACGAGCTGCGTCGCCTGGGTCAGTCGGTGCTCATCTACGCCAGCGCGCCGCCAGCCCGTCTCTCACCTCGCCGCTGGGACGAGGTTCCGCATTTCCGCCGGCTGGTCGACGGAGGCGCGTCAGTCGGCTCCCAGCGCTGCTCTCGGTGGCTGCCGCCATTCATTCGCCGGTTCACCGGCAGGGGAGGTTCTTCGTGATTCTTGGCGTTCATTCGGACATTTCAGTGACCCCCGACTTGAAGGGACTTCCTGTCAACGTCGTTGCCGGGCTCGTCCATCTCTCGGACAACGCCGCCGGCCTGCTCATCCTCATCTCCGGGCTTGGCATCGCCATCTCGCTGATCGGCTGGGTGCTGGCGTCCTTTACTTCGAACGCCCAACTCGCCGAGCGCTCCAAGTCGGCCCTCGGGGTCTCGGTCAGCGCCATTGCTCTGCTCTACCTCGCCGTCGCAGCTGCGAACTACGCCGGGCATCTGTTCTCATGAACGACCCCTCGGGCAGCTACACGCAGTACGCGTCCGACATCGTCAACGCGATCACCGCATGGGCAATCAAGGACGCGCTCTGGGGGATCAGCAATCTCATGCATAGCTTCGGCGATGCCACCGAGCCCGACTTCGTCGCCCTTGTCCCCACCTACAACCGCGTGCTCGCGATTGCGCTGCTGATCCTCGGCGCGGTCGTCGCCTACGGCATCGTCGAACGTGTCCTTGGCGGGGAACAGGGGGTAGGGCTTGCGGCGATTCCCCGAGTGGTCGCCTGCGTCTTCTTCGCGTACTCGGGGCTAGGAATCGTGCGCTACGCGACCGTAAATTCGGCGCTGCTCGCGCATGCGTGGGATCGGGAACTGTCGGCAGCCAACCCCAACAACACCCTTACCGCCGCCCCAATTGACCCCTCGACCATCCACATCAACGCCGTGGCGCTGATCCTGATGGCACTCCTGGTCAGTTTCTTGGCCCTGGTCGTCTATCTGGAGCTGATGGTCCGTGCAGCCCTGATCCTCACCATCACCGCCTTCGTCCCCCTGCTGGCAGTACTAGCGATCTGGCCGCGACTCGCAGGCGGAGCCGTCCACCTAGCCGAGTTCGTGATGGGGCTGTTGCTCTCTAAGTTCGTAGTCGCGACCGCCTTCTTTGTCGGCATGTCGATGCTGCTCCCGGCCGTACTTGGACTGGCGCCTACGGACGGCAAGGCGGACTGGATGGCAAGCGGATTCGCCATCCTCCTTATTACTGCGATCTCACCGATCGCTCTCTTCCAGGGAATCCGCTTCGCTCACGGCAGCGCCGGCACGGTGGCTCGCGATTGGGGCGGAATCGTGCAGCGCGTACTGCCGACCGGAACGCTCACCCGTCATGGACAGAGGTTTCTGGAGCCGGTCGTGGGCAGCGCCACTGGTCGGCTTGCCAAGGCTTTGGGCGCCTCGCGCGTGGGCAATTCGCTAGCCCGAAACCTGGGCCGGACCGCCAAATCGATCAGCTCCCCTAGGAAGCGCTCCTGATGGGACGGGCGTCTTCAACCCAGCAGGCCACTCTTGATGTCCTCGGGCGGCGAGGAGGGGGAGTGGGGGAACCGGCGCCGTCCGGTTCCCCCATTTCAGCGGCAACTGTCAGGCACGACGTGGTCGAGACGCTATACCAGCTGATTGAGACCCTGACGGAACTTTCCGGCGCCGGTTCCATCGCCGAAGCATCTTTGGTGTCGCGAGACCTGCCCCTGTTGCTCGACGTTTCTGAGGCCGCGCACATGATGTCGCTCAGCCGGGCGAAGGTCTCCGACATGGCCAGTCACGGTGAGATACCTTCCATCCGGATCGGCCGCTCGGTCCGGATTCCGCGCGATCCGCTGGTGGCCTGGATCGAGAAACACACTAACCCCGTTGAGCATCGCGAACGCGTGCATCTGCCTCGCTGGGCGCGTAGTGATCGGAGCCCCAAAGTCTGAGCAAGCGGGCAAACGGCGAGGGGAGCATCTATCGGCGCAAAGCAGATGGGCGTTGGTGTGCAGGCATCTGGACTGGTAGTCGACAAAGAATCCTCTACGGCAAGACTCGCCAGGAGGTTGGGCTCAAGCTTCGCGAAGCCCAAAAGCAGCTCGTGCGTGAGCAGCTTCCGCGAACCGCCATACCGACGGTCGAGCAATTTTTGAGCTACTGGCTGCGCGAATCGGTGAAGCCGCGCCTACGCCCTCTGACTTACGCGGGGTACGCGGTGAACGTGCAGAAGCATCTGCTGCCCACCATCGGAGCGATCCAGCTCGATCAGCTCACGCCGCGGCATATCCAGGAGATGATGAACCAGCGGCTCGCGGCTGGCCTCTCTCCAAAGTCAGTCGCTTACATACATCAAGTCCTCAGGACAGCACTCGGTCTCGCGGTCCGCTGGCAGTATGTGGAACGGAATGTTGCTGCGCTAGTTGACCGCCCCAAACTCGTCCGAAAGGAGATCCGTCCGCTAGCTCCCGACGAGGCGCGCAGGTTTCTAGAGGCGATTCGCGGTCATCGCCTTGAGGCGCTGTTCTCGGTTGCACTCGCCCTTGGCCTTCGCCAGGGCGAGGCGCTGGGCTTGCGCTGGCAGGATATCGACCTGGTTGCCGGTACGCTAAAAGTCAGCCACCAATTGCAACGCATCAACGGTCGGCTTACCCTTGTTGAACCGAAGAGCGATCGAAGCCGCCGCACATTAGTCATGCCTCCGACGATCGTCGCCCATCTCGCCGAGCACGAGAAACGTCAGCTTGCAGAGAAGCTTTGGGCCGGATCAATTTGGACAGACTCGGGCCTGGTCTTTACGAATCGGACAGGCGGACCAACACAGGCAAGGCACGTCATCCATCAGTTTCATCACGAGTTGCGCAAGGCTGGACTGCCCCACCACCGTTTCCACGATCTTCGCCATTCCTGCGCAACGCTATTGCTCGTCCAAGGTGTCTCACCTCGCGTAGTAATGGAGATCCTGGGACATTCAGAAATCGCGTTAACCATGAACACGTACAGCCATGTCGTGCCCGAACTGCAACGAGAGGCGGCGGACCGGATGGAATCTGTACTTACTCCACGAAACGAACGTGCTCGCGAGCGTGAATAGCCGATTCCTGCTCAGCGCGCAGCGGGAAGACTGAGTTCCAGCCCCCCTCGACGTGCAGCAGACCCGCTCCATCGGGTTCCGTCTGGCTCAGGCATGTCCGACCACTCCTCGTCTTCAAGAAGGCGGCCGCCAGTCTTTGGATGCCTACCGCCCCATTGCTTGAAGAAAAACGCAACACCTTCGCTCCGGCAGCGGTCGCGCAGGTCGAGTAACCACTCTGGTCGCACGGGCCGATGGCGGTGCCCGGACTCCCCGCCGGCGATCAACCAATCAATGCCTTCAAGGTTTAGGCCATCCAACGAGCCGAGAAGCGGTTCGGCCGAGATGAAGCGCACAGCCGAAGGTACACGTCTCAGAAAGTCAGCTCTATGGACGAAACGTCGGTTCTCGATCGAAACGCCCATCCATACATTGCGGGGCCACGGCAACGAAGGAGCTAGCTCAGCCAGACGCTGATGGCGCTTCGTGAGTATCTGAAACGTATGCCAATCTGCGGTTGCCATGCGATCGAATACGCGCTGAACGAATTCAAATGGAATGTCTTCGTGAAAAAGGTCGGACATCGAGTTGACGAAGATCATTCGCGGCCGAGACCATCTGAGAGGTACATCCAAGCGGCTTGGCCACAGCTTGAGATCAAAACCCTGCTCATATGGGTGGCCAACGACTCCGCGGAATCGCTCGGCGAAAGCCTCGGCGTAGCAGTGAGCGCAACCAGGGCTTACCTTGCTGCAGCCAGTCACGGGGTTCCACGTGGCCTCGGTCCACTCGATCGGTGTGTTATCTCGCATCAGTGCCAACCCATACGAACAAGTGTTCGGTGCACATTACCACGCCTGCTTCCGGAAAATAGCCGATAAGGTCACTGTTGCGAGTGATCGTAGGAGATCAAACCCGAGCGAGTACCGGCGCAGATTCATCCGTAGGCGGGTGGGGTAGCAAGAACGACACCGATGGACAAAGACGAGGGTGAGGCGCTCGGCGACTGGTTGTTTCCACCGCCGGAGCCGGTGCCTTTTGACCCAGTTGTCGTTAAGACTCCCGACTTGCCAGTGTGGACCGCGAATAAGGCCCGCTTGATAGCGCACTACATCCGCCTGTTCCAATACGTCACCCATCATGGAACCTACATCGACGGGTTCGCTGGACCGCAGAGCCCAGAACAACCCGACAGTTGGTCCGCCGAGATGGTGCTTAGCCTCCAGCCGCTATGGCTTCGGCACTTCCACCTCTGCGACATGGAACGTGATCAGGTGCGCGCCCTACGAACGCTTCGCACACGACACCACGCGCTCGACATTCACGTCTACCAAGGTGACTTCAACCGCAAGGTCGATGACATCCTGCGCCCCGGCGTTCTCCACCCTGAGGCTACGTTCTGCTTGCTCGATCAAAGGACCTTCGAATGCAACTGGGAAACGGTGGTCAAACTGTCCAAGTTCAAGGCTGGTGCTGATACGAAGATCGAGCTCTTCTACTTCCTGGCACAAGGGTGGTTTGAGCGGGCGTGCTCTGGTCTCGGACCCGAGGGACGCCGGCAGGCGGAAGCCTGGTGGGGCCGTCCGGATTGGCAGACACTCGAATCGATGACCGCATGGGCTCGGGCACGCGCCTTTGCTCAGCGATTTCAGAACGAGCTTGGATATCTATCGGTGAAGCCTTGGGCGATCTACGCCAGTGCCGGCGAGCAGGGCCGGCTTATGTACCACATGGTCCACGCCACGGACCACGTTGAGGCACCAAAACTAATGGCGCGCGCTTACGCAGCGGCCGTTGGCCATGCGAGGGTCGGCGATCAACTGGAGTTGATCTCGACGGACTGACATGCCGCGCGGAAAAGTGCCGACGATCTGGAGCATAGAACCGCACACAACGGCCAAGCACGCGATCTTGCAGCATTACCTCGAGGCCTGGTTCCCAATTCTTGGCCGATGGAACGGCAGGGTGCTCTTCATCGATGGATTCGCGGGCCCAGGCATTTACGCGAACGGAGAGCCAGGCTCACCCTTGATCGCGCTTAAGACTCTCCTTGACCACCCCATGTTCACCCGCTTGCACTGCGAGTTTGTGTTCCTGTTCATGGAGCCCGACAAACCTCGGGCGGCAAGCCTTGATATTCAGTTAGAGGCGTTCTTTGCTGGGCGTCCCAAGCCAAAGAATGTGCATTTCGAGGTGCTTGACACGACGTTCGAGGAAGCAGCTGAGAGCGTTCTCCGGCGGTTGGATGAGCAGAAAAAGCGGCTCGCTCCGACCTTCGCTTTCATCGATCCATTTGGCTTTACCGGGATGCCACTGGACCTCATCTGCCGTTTGCTGTCATTCAATAAATGCGAGGTCTTTCTAAATTTCATGTACGACTGGGTAAACCGCTTCGCCGATAACCCCGAACAGCAAGACAACTTCAAGCGCCTCTTCGGAACTGACTCGTATCGCGCCGCGTCAAACCTGTCCGGTCGCGCTCGCTTCGATTTCTTATTGGACCTGTACACAAGTCAACTTCGCAAGCACTGCCGGTTCCAGTTCGTACAGAGCTTTGAGATGATTCATGCCTCGGGTCACGTGGGGAACGTACTCATCTACGGAACTCGCAATCTGGAGGGCGTCCGAGTGATGAAGGACGCGATGTGGAAAGTTGATCCCGACGCTGGGATACAGTTCTCGGATCGCTACCACGACCAGGTCGTACTTTTCACCGGCAAGAACGTCGACGTCACGCCGCTGCGCGGCGCGCTCTTGCAGCGTTACGCGGGGCGTGATGTGCCAGTCGAGCAGATCGTTCGGTTCGTATTAACTGAGACTCCTTACGCTGACGGCCACTGGAACCGTCTCGTACTGAATCCCCTGGAGAAAGACGGAGTCATCACAGTCACTGTCTCTCCGCGAAAAAGACGCTTTACGTTCCCCGAGGGCACGGTTATCCGATTCCCGAGCCGCTAGGGGCTGCTTATTCCTGAATGATTCGCTAGAGGCTAAAGATATGGATCCGGCGCCCAGATATTGACCTGCTCTATCCCGCGATGAACCGGAAAAGCTCACCGGCGCTGTCGCGCGAAATGTAGTCCATGTGGGCAAGGTGGACCTTCGGGACGCGTGCGTTCAGGGCGTCGCGCGCCCACGACGGGGCAAACCCCCACGACGGGGCAAACCCCCACGACACGTCGATTGGCTCCCAGCCGCGCATCCGCTCGTTCATAGATGCTAGCTCCATGGCGACCTCATCACACCAAGCCTGCGGTCATTCACGGGAATCTCCTATGTCAAGCGGCAACCGCAGCGTATGCGGTTAGGCGCTCCGAATGGTCCTGACGGAGACGCCGGTAGACCTCGTCAGAGATTTGCCGGCGCAATGCTCTGATGGCTTCAGTCTTCGTGTTGCCCATGCTCAAGCGCCGAGCAATGTAAGCCGCAGCAGCACCTCCGAGTCGGATCTGGGTGATGGCGATTCGATGTAGAGCGACGTTGAGCTGACGATTGCCGCCGCGGTTGAGGCGGTGTCGTTGGTGGTTCCCAGACCAGACTGGAATCGGCGCAGTGCCGTTGTGCATGGCAAAGGCTGCACTCGAGTGGAAGCGTCTGATGTCGGCGGTCTCTGCTACCAGCTTGGCTGCACTCAAACCGGCGCAACCAGGCAGGCTGATTAATGTCGGCGCCAACTCCTGCATCAAGGCCTCGATACGGCGCTGCAGTCGCTTCACCGATTGGGTCAGCTCACCAAGCCGCTCGACAAGCTCGCGAGCAATTTCGGCGACCACTCCAGTGTGCTTCTCCAGACGAGTGCCGACCTCTGAGAGGACCACGGTTCGCAGCAGACCACTGGCCACGACCTGGTAGCCCGGCTCAAGCTCGTGCAAATGCCAGAGAAGCCGATTCTGTATTCGAGTTCGCTCTCCAACCAGGTCCTCACGGTGGTCGACCAGGAGCTTGACCTCACGCTCCTTGCCCTCCAGCTGGGCCACCGGGAGACGCGGTTCGCGCAATGCAGCACGCGCTACCGCCAGAGCGTCGATAGGGTCTGACTTACCCGGCTCGCGACCGCTTCTGCTGGGCCGTGCCCATTAGCTTGGGCGAGACCTGGATGACCGCTTCACCGGCGCTCACGAGGTCACGCTCCAGCACTCGCGACAGATGCCTGCAGTTCTCCAGCGCCCAGCGCCGCTCCGGCCATTGAGCAGCCCAACTCAACGCCTCCATGTGGCCAACTGGCGTCGCTGCGACCGTCCGTTCTCCAACCTGACGCCCGTTCTCGTCCACCGCCACCAGGGTGTGGGTCCGCTTGTGACTGTCGCTGCCAAATGTCACCATGTTCCTGTCTCCTTGTCGTGGGGATACAGGACCGGTCGGCGGACACGCCTGAGTTGGGGCGGATCCACGCTCCTATGAAGTCACGCCGGCCGGCCCATTTCGTCCGGCGGGCGGCAATTCGCGTGAAAGCCACGCCACGTTGGCGAGCACTGAGTCTATGAGCCAACCCGTCGGACGGGACCCAGCCTGACACTCAGATCGAGTCTAGGTTCGATTCAGGCCGAATCAATTACCGAATAGTCATCGACGTCGATCTTCTGGAAGTCGAGAGTCTTGCGGTCCGCGATCACGCTCAGCCGAACGTTAAGGCCCACCTCGGTATGGGCACTGAGGTATCGCGGACTCCAGTCCCGATGATCGATGTCAAATGACTCATCGTAGGACTCGTCCTCGGCGTTCTCCTGATACGCATCGATTTCGCTGAGTTCCGACTTCTCTATGAACAGCCCCAAACTCACGTCAACAATCGCGTCCAACCGAACCAGGAGTTCACCCGTGGCGACCAGTCTTGCGTCTTGGACATAGACATCTCGAATGTCCTCCACGAAGTCGATCGTTGCTTCGTCAGCTAGCGATGATGGGGGCCTGAGTTCGTATCGGTTTACCTCTTTCCAATGAAGGCCCTCTTTGATGCCCTTGACAAGGGACTGGAGATAACCTGCGTCGTCCCTGAGGCGTTGGCTGATGTCTTGCTTTGGCTGGTCGATCACTTGTCCGAGTTCGGCGACACAGTCTTTGATTGACCGGAATAGCCGGACGTCCGAAGCGAAGCGCTGAACCGACTCCAGATCGCCGATAAGGCTTGCTGCCAGGCGGTCAGAACCGGCAGTGCGGAAGTCATTATCGTCAGAGACAAGCCACACGTCCCGATCGCGCACCAGCTCGATGACGGTGTGCCAAATCAATGCGTCGCGATATCCACGGCCTTGCTGATCGAATGGGCTCCGCTTGGCAATTGCCAGACGCGCCAGCCGCTCGTGCGATACGTCGGGGTAGGGCAGCGTCGATATGCCGTACTTCTTCAGTCGCTTCTTAAGAGCGTCCTCGTACGCCCCGGACAGGTCATCGACGCTGTCAATCGATAGACCGGGTTCGACGCCCAGGCGCTTCAGGGATGCGAGCACCTTGCTGATGTCGGCGCTGGCGCGACCAGCATCATCGCGATACCTGTAGATTGCCTCGTCCAGAGCCACCTGTGGCACACCGACATCAACAGACCTCAATGCACTGTGGCTGAGCAAGGCTATGGCCGATGCGCCTTCCAGTCGAAAGTCAGATATGAGGGCGTTGGCGTCCAGCACGATAGTGATGCCCCTCGGTCTCTTTCTGCTGGCGGCGTCCTTAGCGATCATGCTCGCCGTACTTTGCCGAGACGCCCCTTGGTTTGATGAGCACCAGGTCGAGCATGATGAAATGCCGCCTTCCGATTGTGCTGGCATTGCATGCCTGTCTCTTCACCCGGGTTACTACATGGTTACTACATTCGGCGAATGAGGCCCAGATAATCGGCCCAAACCGGTGTCATTTTTGAATTCGGATTTTGGTCGGGGGCCCGGGATTTGAACCCGGGGCCTCACGGTCCCGAACCGTGCGCGCTGCCAAACTGCGCCAGCCCCCGACGCGAGAGTGATTCTAGACGCCTACAGCCGGC
>Ga0070706_100001272_pt1 | contig 26932 bp, 26 predicted proteins | sample KBSK5501metaG_FD_65476 | JGI IMG/M metagenome (GOLD analysis project Ga0070706, IMG submission 65476) | Corn, switchgrass and miscanthus rhizosphere microbial communities from Kellogg Biological Station, Michigan, USA - KBS K5-50-1 metaG | ecosystem: Host-associated > Plants > Roots >... | reverse complement strand
GCGGTGAACGGCGTGCCCGCCGTGCCGGCAACGGCGCCGGCCGCGCAACCGCCCGCGAGCGCCGCGTCGGCGAACGAAGCGCCGCTGCTCGTGGTGCGCCGCGTCGCGATCCCCGAGTACCTGGTCGCGCGCCGCGTTCGCTACCGCGCGGACCCGAGCACGCTGGCCGAATGGCCGAACACCTACTGGGCCGAGCGCATCGAGATCGGCGTGTCGCGCGAGTTCACCTCGGCGCTGCGCGCGCAGCTGCCCGGCTGGACGCTGTGCGAGAGCAACTGCGGCGATCGCACCCCGACCCTGGCGCTGCAGGTCGACATGGTGCCGATGGACTATCTGCGCAGCGCGCAGAAGCTGCAGGCGCATGCGCGCGTCGTGCTCAGCGGCGGCAGTCCGCGCGTGCTGCAGACGCAAGAGTGGAACTACGAGCTGACGGCGAGCGGCGACACCGCGCAAGCGCAGGCGCAAGCCGTCACCGACCTGATCCGACAAGTCGCCACCGCCACAAGCGCCCTGATCCGAAACACGAGACCGTAACAGGCCCCGTGCGAGGCCCGAGAGGGCCCACGCACAAATACGGCGCGTAGGCGCCGTATCCCCCGGGTGAGTTGAACGGCCGAAGGTCCGTTCGAACGAACCCCACCCGGGCCGGCCCACCGGCCTGGGTCAGAAATGGATGCCGCGCATCATCTGCGCCATCGCCATCGCCTCGGGCGACAGCGTGGGCTTTGCCGGCAGCTTTTCGCCACGCGCCGCGGCACTGTCCGGGAACATCCGGAAGGTCGTGTTCATCAGAATCTGCGTGATGCGCGGCACCGCGGCGTGCAGCAGCTCGACGAACACGCCCAGCCTTGTGGCGACCCGCACCGGCTTCTCGACCACCGCCTGCACGATCAGGTCCGACGCCTCGTCGGTCGAGAGCAGCGGCATGTTCTCGTAGATTTTGGTCGGCGCGGTCATCGGCGTGCGCACCAGCGGCATGTTGACGGTCGTGAACGTGATGCCCTGGTCCTGGAACTCGCTCGCGGCACATGCGGTCCACGCGTCCAGCGCCGCCTTGGACGCGACATACGCCGAGAAGCGCGGCGCGTTGACGAGCACGCTGATCGAGCTGATGTTGACCACGTGGCCGCGCTTCTTCGCGACCATGCCCGGCAGCAGGCCCATCGTGATGCGCAACGAGCCGAAGTAGTTCAGCTGCATCGTGCGCTCGAAGTCGTGGAAGCGGTCGTAGCTCGCTTCGATCGCGCGGCGGATCGAGCGGCCGGCGTTGTTGATCAGGTAGTCGACGCCACCGTGCTGCTCGTGCAGCGTCTGCACGAGCTGTTTGCAGCTCTCCTCGTTCGCGATGTCGGCCGAGTAGGTGAAGACCTGCGCCTCCTTGCCGGCCGCGGCGGCGATCTCCTTCTTGGCTTCGGCGAGCTTGGCCTCGTCGCGCGCGCAGACGATCGTGATCGCGCCGGCCTGCGCGAACTTGACCGCCGCGGCGAGCCCGATGCCCGAGGAGCCGCCGGTCACCAGCACGACGCGGCCGGCCACGGTGCCGCGCAGCGAGTGGTCGATCTGCAGCGCCGGGTCGAGGTGGCGCTCCCAGTAGTCCCACAGCCGCCACGCGTAGTCGGGCAGCCGCGGGCATTCGATGCCCGAACCTTTCAGTGCCGCCAGCGTCTCGCGGCAGTCGTAGCGGGTCGGGAAGTTGATGAAGGTGAACATGTCCTCGGGCAGGCCGAGGTCCTTCATCACCGCGCTGCGCACGCGGCGCACCGGCGCCAGCATCATCAGGCCCTTCTTCACGCTCTTCGGGATGAAGCCGAACAGCGCCGCGTTGACGAACACGTTCATCTTCGGCGCATGCGCGGCCTTGCTGAAGATGTCCAGCACGTCGCCGACGCGGTAGCCGACCGGGTCGACCAGGTGGAAGCAGCGCCGGTTCAACTCGCTCTTCAGGTGGCTGATGTGATCCAGCGCGGCGACGACAAAATCGACCGGCACGATGTTCAGGCGACCGCCTTCGAGCCCGACGCTGGGCATCCACGGCGGCAGCAGCTGCCGCATGCGCTGGATCAGCTTGAAGAAGTAGTACGGCCCGTCGATCTTGTCCATCTCGCCGGTGGCCGAATCGCCGACGACCATCGCGGGGCGGTACACGGTCCACGGCACCTTCGACTCCTTGCGCACGATCTTCTCGCTCTCGTGCTTGGTCATGAAGTACGGATGGTCCAGCCCCTCGGCCTCGTCAAACATGTCTTCGCGGAAGACGCCTTCGTATAGGCCCGCCGCAGCGATCGAGCTGACGTGGTGCAGGTGGACGGCATCGATCGCCTTCGCGAGCTCGACCGTGTTGCGCGTGCCCTCGATGTTGACCTGCACCTGCGACTCGGCATCGGCCGACAGGTCGTAAATCGCCGCGAGGTGGTAGACGTGGTCGATCTTGCCCTTGAGCTTCTTCAGGTCGTCGACGGAGATGCCGCATCGCTTCGCCGTCAGGTCGCCGTAGATGGGAATCGCCTTCGCCGCGGCGCTCTTGTCATCGAGGCCCCAGTATTGGCGCAGCGCCGCGACCTTGCCCTCGCTCCCGGGCCGCAGCAGGAAGTACACGGTTGCGCCGCGCCGCGCCAGCAAGGTCCTGACGAGGCGCTTGCCGATGAAGCCGGTCGCACCGGTGACGAAATACTGCATGGGTGTTTCCTCCTGAAGCCGGTTCGAGTCGAAAGTGCCCGCGCATTCTTGTCCAAAGCTTTTCGCGCCACGCTGCCCGTTTACCCCAAGCAATCCCAAGCGAACGACACCAGCGGATTAGGATGTTCTCTCCAGGGCGTGCTCCTATAGTCCACGCACTCCCAACGAAAGGACGTCACCACCATGGTCAAGAAACTCAAGCAGATGGCCGACAAGAAAGCCGCCGCCTCCCGCCTGCTCGACAGCGCGCTGGCCGCGCAGGTCAAGGACTCGGCCCAGCAGATCTGGCTCGCCGGCATGGGCGCGTTCTCTCGCGCGCAGGCCGAAGGCACGAAGGTGTTCGAAGCCCTCGTGAAGGACGGCGCCGCGCTGCAGAAGAAGACGCAGTCCGACGTCGAGGAGAAGGTCGGCGCCGTCGCCGGCAAGATGACGAGCATGGCCAGCGACGTGCAGGCCAAGGCCGGCCAGCACTGGGACAAGCTCGAGAGCATCTTCGAAGAGCGCACCGCGAAGGCGCTGAGCCGCCTCGGCGTGCCGTCGGCGAAGGACGTGGCCGCGCTGACGGCCAAGCTCGACGAGCTGAGCGCGAAGGTCGCGAAGCTGTCGAAGGCACCGGCCGCGAAGGCCGCCGCGACGAAGACTGCGACGGCGAAGAGCGCCGGCAGCAACGGCACCGCCAAGCCGGCCGCGAAACGCGCCGCGGCGCGCAAGACCGCGTAAGGTCGGCACTCGTCGACCTCGGACAGGGGCGCTGCGGCGCCCCTGGTCGCTTTATCTGCCGCCCGCGGTCCGCTATGCGGCGCGCGGCGATTGTTCGAGCCCGTGCCGGGCCCGCTGGTTCGACAGATAGATGTTGTCGCGCGCGATGGATTGCCCGGCCTGCACCGCGGCGATCCAGGCCTCGGTGCTGGTCACCGCCGCAAAGCGCGAGTGGAACACCACGCTGTAGACCCGATGGATCTCCTCGGCGCTGACGCGGCCGGCCGCGTTCGCGTACGGCACTGCGCCGGTTGCATCGGCGAGGAATTCGACTGCCAGGCCCTGGTGCGCCGCGTGGTTGATCGTCGACGCATCGCAGTTGTGCGTCATGTAGCCGACGACCGCGACCGTGTCGATCCAGCGCTCGGCGAGCCAGGCCGCGAGGTCGGTTTCGGGGAATGCGCTGGGCAAGGTCTTGTGCACGTGGTGGTCGTGCGCTCGCGCAGCGACGACCTCATGCAGCTGCCAGCCCGGCGAGCCTTTGGCGAACAGCGGCGACTCGGGCGGCGCGTCCTGCTGCACGACGACGATGGGCACGCCGGCCGCACGCGCCGCATCCATCGCCCGGCCGATGTTGGCCAGCGACTGCTCGATCGGCGGGTATTCGATCGGCAAGTTGCCGGTGACGTATTCGTTCTGCACGTCGATGACGACGAGGGCGCGGCGGGGTGACGGTGACGACATGGTGAAGCTCCTGGGCTGATCGTGATCGGGTCCGCGGTGCTGCGGTTCGGTTGGCATTCTTCGCCTGAACGCCTCGTGGCGACAGTGGCCCGAATGCCATCGCTCGCTAGAATTGGGGCCATGATGGCCCGTGACTCCGCATCGCCCGCCGCGGCGACCACGGCGACCACGGCGACCACGGCGATCGCGTTGGTCGCGTTCGATGGCATCAGCCCGTTCCACCTGTCGGTGCCGTGCCTGGTGTTCGGCGAGAACCGCACCGCGCTCGGCGTGCCGCCGTTTCGGCTGCTGGTCTGCGCCGCCACACGCGGACGGCTGCGGACCTCGGCCGGATTCGACATCGAAGTCGCGCACGACCTGGCCGCGCTGCGCCGCGCGCAGGTCGTCATCGTGCCGTCGTGGCGCGACGACCTGGCCGCGCCGCCGCCGGCATTGCTGGAAGCGCTGCGGCGCGCGCACCGCCGCGGCGCGCAGATCGTCGGCCTGTGTCTGGGCGCGTTCGTGCTCGCCGAGGCCGGCCTGCTCGATGGGCGCGGCGCCAGCACGCACTGGCACTACGCCGCCGAGTTCGCCGCGCGCTACCCCACGGTCCGCCTCGATGCGGACGTGCTCTACGTCGACGAGGGTGACGTGCTGACCTCGGCCGGCACCGCCGCGAGCCTCGACTGCTGCCTGCACCTGCTGCGCCAGCGCTGCGGCGCCGAAATCGCGAACCGGGTGGCGCGCCGGCTCGTCGTCGCGCCGCACCGCGAAGGCGGACAGGCGCAGTTCATCGAACGGCCGCTGCCGGCCACGAAGCGCGACGACCAGCTGAACGCGCTGCTCGCCTGGGTAGTCCAGCGGCTGGACGAGTCGCACAGCGTGGACTCGCTCGCGAGCCGCGTCGCGATGAGCCGCCGCACGTTCACGCGGCGCTTTCGCCAGGCGACGGGCACGACGCTGCTGCAGTGGCTGCTGAGCCAACGCCTCGCGCGCGCCCGGCGCCTGCTGGAAACGAGCGACCGCGCCGTCGAGTGGGTCGCGCTCGAGGCCGGTTTCGGCTCGGCCGTGTCGCTGCGCCAGCACTTCACGGCGGCGCTCGGCACATCACCGTCGCGCTATCGACAACGCTTCCGCAGCGCTCCCACTCCGTCTCCCCTTGGGAGAAGGCCGGGGTGACGGCCAACGCGCAGCACCAGCGCTGCCGAAAACCTCAGCCCAGATACCGCGCCTCGAGGTGCCGCCGAAAGTGCACCGGGTTCAGTGCCTCGCCGCTCGCGCGCACCGCGAGCTCGTTCGAGCTCCAGCGGCTCGCCTGCGACCAGATGTGCTCGCGCAGCCAGTCGAACACCGGCGCGAGCTCGCCGCGCACGATGCATGCGTCCAGGTCGGGCGAACCCGCGCGGATCGCGTCGAACCACTGCGCCGCGTACATCGCGCCCAGCGTGTAGCAGGGGAAGTAGCCGAACGCGCCGCTCGCCCAGTGCACATCCTGCATGCAGCCGTCGCGGTAGTTGCCGCGCGTGTCGACGCCGAGCAGCGCGGCCATCGCCTCGTCCCACAGCGCCGGGATGTCGTCGACCGCGATCGTGCCTTCGATCAGCTGGCGTTCGATGCGGTAGCGCAGGATCACGTGGGCCGGGTAGGTCAGCTCGTCGGCGTCGACGCGGATGAAGTCGGGCTTCACCCGCGTCATCAGCTTGTGCAGGTTGTCGGGCTCGAACGCGGCCTGCGCGCCGAAGTGCTTGGCGAGCAGCGGCGCGAGCAGGCCGGCGAACGCGCGGCTGCGGCCGAGCTGCATCTCGAAGCTCAGGCTCTGGCTTTCATGGATGCCCATCGAGCGCGCGTAGGCCACCGGCTGGCCGAGCAGCTCGCGCGGCAGGTTCTGCTCGTAGCGCGCGTGGCCGGTCTCGTGGATCGTGCCCATCAGGCTTTGCATCAGGTCGTCTTCGCGGTAGCGCGTGGTCAGCCGCGTGTCCTCGGGCACGCCGCCGCTGAACGGGTGCACGCTTTCGTCGAGGCGCCCGGCGTCGAAGTCGAAGCCGAGCAGCGCCATCACGTCGAGGCTGAGCGCGCGCTGCGTCGCCTTCGGGAACCGGCCAGTCGGCAACACCACCGTCTCGTGCGCCTGGCGCTCGCGGGCGCGCCGCACGAGATCGGGCAGCCATTGCTGCAGGTCGCCGAACAGGCGGTCGACCTCGGCGCTGCTCATGCCCGGCTCGAATTGATCCATCAGCGCGTCGTACGGCGCGACGCCCATCTGCTGCGACAGGCGCTGCGCGGTCTCGCGCGCGAGCCGCAGCACCTCGCGCAGGTTGACCGCGAAGCCGGCCCAGTCGTTGGCCGGGCGCTGGCTGCGCCAGGCGTGCTCGCAGCGCGAGGTGGCCAGCGCGCTCGCCTGGACCAGCGCTTCGGGCAGCGCATTCGAGCTGCGCCACTCGCGCCGCATCTCGGCGAGGTTGGCGCGCTGCACCGGTTCGAGCGACTCGGCTTCGGCGCGCGTGAGCAGCTCGGCCAGCCGCGGGTCGGTGCGCATGCGGTGCAGCAGCGCGCTCATCTCGGCCAGTGCGCGCGAACGCGCCTCGCTGCCCTTGGGCGGCATCATCGCGGCGCGGTCCCAGCTCGCGATCGACTGCAGGTGGCCGAGGTGGTGCAGCCGCGTCCAGGTGTTGCTCAGTTCCTCGTAGGGGCTTGGCATGTGCGGTCTCCCAACATCGTCGTCGTCATGATGGCGTGATCACGGGGTGTTCATGGGGTGAATTGCCCGGGCCAGATCCAGAGCATCGCCACCGTCATCGTCACGTAGCGCGCGAACTTGCCGATCCCCATGTACAGCAGGCACGGCCAGAACGGCAGCCGGAGCCAGCCGGCCACCGAGCACAGCGGGTCGCCGACGATCGGCAGCCACGCGAGCAGGCAGGCCTTCGCGCCGAAGCGCTCGAGCCAGCGCAGCGCGCGCGGGTCGGGCGGCTCCTTGTGCTTGACGCGCACGTAGGCACGCTCGGCACCGTAGCCCATCCACCAGTTCACGCCGCCGGCCAGCGTGTTCGCAACGGTCGCGACGAGCACCGCAGGCCAGAACAGCTCGGGGTTCAGCTTGACCAGCCCGAACACCGCCGGCTCGGAACCCAGCGGCAGCAACGTGCCCGAAATGAACGCGACGACGAACACGGTGGTGAGGCCGAACTTCGGCAGCGCCAGCGCGGCAAGCAGCGATTCGAACCAAGCCTCCATGCGGGGTGATTATCGACAGTGCGACAGGGGACGCTGCACGCCGAACCGGAGCTACGCGCCGCTATACTGTGCCTCCTTTTTCAGCAGGCAGCTTTCCCCGTCTCCCATGTTCATCGGCCCCATCGCGCTGCCGAATCGGCTGTTTGCCGCCCCGATGGCCGGAGTCACCGACCGGCCCTTCCGCAAGCTGTGCAAGCAGCTCGGCGCCGGCTACGCGGTCAGCGAGATGGTGACCTCGCGCAAGGATCTGTGGAACAGCCTGAAGACCAGCCGCCGCGCGAATCACGATGGCGAAGCCGCGCCGATCGCCGTGCAGATCGCCGGCACCGACGCGCCGATGATGGCCGAGGCCGCGGCCTACAACATCGATCGCGGTGCGCAGATCATCGACATCAACATGGGTTGCCCGGCCAAGAAGGTGTGCAACAAGTGGGCCGGCTCGGCGCTGATGCAGGACGAGCGGCTCGCGCTCGAGATCGTCGACGCCGTGGTGGCCGCGTGCGCGCCGCGCGGCGTGCCGGTCACGCTGAAGATGCGCACCGGCTGGAGCGCGTCGGGCCGCAACGCGCTCGCGATCGCGCGTGCCGCCGAATCGGCCGGCATCGCGATGGTCACGGTGCACGGCCGCACGCGCGAGCAGGGCTACAAGGGCCTGGCCGAATACGACACGGTCGCCGAGGTGAAGGCGGCGCTGCGCATCCCGGTCGTCGCCAACGGCGACATCACCTCGCCCGAGAAGGCGCGCGACGTGCTCGCCCGCACCGGCGCCGACGCGATCATGATCGGCCGCGCGGCGCAGGGCCGGCCGTGGATCTTTCGCGAGGTCGCGCACTTCCTCGAGACCGGCGAGCACCTGCCGCCGCCGGCGACAAAGCAGGTGAAAGGCTGGCTGCTCGAGCACCTGCACGATCACCACGACCTGTACGGCGACTATGCCGGCGTGCGCAGTGCGCGCAAGCACATCGGCTGGGCGGTGCGCGAACTGCCCGACGGAGATGCGTTCCGTGCGCGCATGAACCTGATCGAATCGGCCGACGAGCAGGTGCGCGCCGTGGCCGACTGGTTCGACGAGCTGGCCGATCGCCATCCGCTGCTGCCGAGAATCACGCCGGCGGCCGCGAACGAGGCGCTGGCCGACACCGACGACACCGATTGCGATGCCTCGACATCGCGACGACAACAACAAGCATGAGCAAGAAACACATCGAAGAGTGCATCCGCGACAGCCTGGAGACGTACTTCAAGGACCTGCGCGGCGTCGAGCCGACGGCGATGTACGAGATGATCCTCGGCGTCGTCGAGAAGCCGCTGCTCGAGGTCGTGATGAAACACGCCGACGGCAACCAGAGCCGCGCCGCCGACTGGCTGGGCATCAACCGCAACACGCTGCGGCGCAAGCTGCTTGACCACAAGCTGATCAAATGACCACGACGACCCAGCTCACCGCCCTGCTCTCCGTTTCCGACAAGTCCGGCGTGCTCGAGCTCGCGCGCGAGCTGCATGCATTGGGCGTCAAGCTGCTGTCGACCGGCGGCACCGCGAAGCTGCTGTCCGACGCCGGCCTGCCGGTCACCGAGGTCGCCGAACACACCGGCTTTCCGGAGATGCTCGACGGCCGCGTCAAGACGCTGCACCCGGCGATCCACGGCGGCCTGCTCGCGCGTCGCGATGTGCCCGAGCACATGCGCGCGCTCGGGGCGCACGGCATCGCGACGATCGACCTGCTGGTCGTCAACCTCTACCCGTTCGAGGCGACCGTCGCGAAGCCCGGCTGCACGCTCGAAGACGCGATCGAGAACATCGACATCGGCGGCCCGGCGATGGTGCGTTCGGCGGCGAAGAACTGGAACGACGTCGCGGTGCTGACCGATGCGTCGCAGTACGCCGGCGTGCTCGCCGAGCTGAAGGCCGCAGGCGAAGTCAGCCGCAAGACCAAGTTCGCGCTCTCGGTCGCGGCCTTCAACCGCATCTCGAACTACGACGCGGCGATCAGCGACTACCTCTCGTCGCTGAACCTCGACGACGGCACGCGCAGCGAGTTCCCGGCACAGAGCAACGGCCGCTTCGTCAAGCTCCAGGATCTGCGCTACGGCGAGAACCCGCACCAGGCGGCGGCGTTCTACCGCGACCTGCAGCCCGCGCCGGGCTCGCTCGTCACCGCGAAGCAGCTGCAGGGCAAGGAGCTCTCGTACAACAACATCGCCGACGCCGATGCCGCGTGGGAGTGCGTGAAGAGCTTCGACCGCGGCGACGCGCCGGCCTCCTGCGTGATCGTCAAGCACGCGAACCCGTGCGGCGTCGCGCTCGGTGCCGACGCGGCCGAGGCGTACGCGAAGGCGTTCAAGACCGACCCGACTTCGGCCTTCGGCGGCATCATCGCGTTCAACTGCGAGCTCGACGCGGCCGGTGCCGCGCTCGTCGCGAAGCAGTTCGTCGAGGTGCTGATGGCGCCGAGCTTCACGCCCGAGGCGCTCGCGGTGTTCGCCACGAAGCCGAACACGCGCGTCCTGCAGATCGCGTTGCCGGCCGATTCGACGCAACGCGGCCGCAACACTCATGACGTGAAGCGCGTCGGCTCGGGGCTGCTGATCCAGAGCGCCGACAACCGCGAGATCAGCGCCGCCGAGCTGAAGATCGTCACCGCGAAGCAGCCGACGCCCGAGCAGCTGGCCGACTTGCTGTTCGCCTGGAAGGTCGCGAAGTACGTGAAGAGCAACGCGATCGTGTTCTGCGGCGGCGGCATGACGCTGGGCGTCGGCGCCGGGCAGATGAGCCGCGTCGACTCGGCGCGCATCGCCAGCATCAAGGCCGGCAACGCCGGGCTGTCGCTGCAGGGCTCGGCAGTCGCGAGCGACGCGTTCTTCCCGTTCCGCGACGGGCTCGATGTCGTGATCGATGCCGGCGCCGCCTGCGTGATCCAGCCCGGCGGCTCGGTGCGCGACGACGAGGTGATCGCCGCCGCGAACGAACGCGGCATCGCGATGGTGCTGACCGGCGTGCGGCACTTCCGGCATTGACGTGGCCCACCCCCGGGACCCGCGGCGGCGGCTTGGTTGCTAGCGACGCGTCGGGCCATGGCGGTGTTTCCCCAGGGGATGAGCAGCGTCGAGGCGCGTTGCCGCGCAAACCCCGGCGAGCTGCGCACGTTCCGAGCGCTGGAAGACGAACTGCGCCTGCTTTATGTCGGGATGACGCGGGCCACGCATGCGCTCGTGCTGTCGGCCCACGGCGCTTCGGCCATCACCGAACGCGTGAGAACGGCGCTCGACGCGATGCAAGGCGACTTCCAGGACAGCGCGACATGACGCTGCCCGAAGCCGCCGGCCTCGCACTCGCCGCACTCGCCCGCCTGATCACCGGTGCGCAGGGCCACTGGTACGGGTCGCCGCCGAAGGCCGAGCAGCGCATCTACTTCGCGAACCACCAGAGCCACTTCGACTGGGTGCTGATCTGGGCCGCACTGCCGCGCGACTTGCGTGCCGCGACCCGGCCGATCGCGGCGCGCGACTACTGGACTTCGTCGAAGCTCAAGCACTGGATCACGCGCGAGATCTTCAATGCGGTCTACGTGAGCCGCACCCGGACCGACGATGAAGACCCGCTCGAGCCGCTGATGGAGGCGCTGCGCCACGGCGACTCGCTGGTGATCTTTCCCGAGGGCACGCGCGGCAACAAGAGCGTTCCGGCGCCGTTCAAGACCGGCCTGTTCCACCTCGCCGAGGCATTCCCCGAGGTGCCGCTGATCCCCGCGTGGATCGACAACGTGCAGCGCGTGATGCCCAAGGGCGAGGTCGTGCCGGTGCCCATCCTGTGCTCGGTGACCTTCGGCGCGCCGCTCGCGCTGCAGGGCGGCGAAGACAAGCGCGCATTCCTCGAGCGGGCACGCAACGCCGTGATGGCGCTGCGTTCGGTTCAGGCCTGAAGGTCGGACGTCGACAAACACATGGGCGCGCTTCGCAACCTCACCGTCTCGCAGCAGATCGGCCTGCTGTTCGTCGCGTTGTTCGGCGTGCTGGTCATCGTCACGGCGATCGCGTTCGGGCGCAGCTTGCAGGATCGCAGCGACGCGCAGCTCGCCGCGCACGAGCGGTTCCGGCGCGACCTGCGGGCGATCTGGATCGGCGCGGTGCTGTTCTGGGTCGCGTGGATCGCCGGCGGCATCGTCTCGACACTGCTGTTCGGCACGGTCTCGTTCCTCGCGCTGCGCGAGTTCGTCACGCTGACTCACACGGTGCGCGGCGACCACCGCAGCCTGCTGCTCGCGTTCTTCGCCGTGCTGCCGCTGCAGTACGTGATCGTCGCGACCGAGCACTTCGACATCTTCAGCGTGTTCATCCCGGTCTACGTGTTCCTCGCGATCCCGGTGGTCGGCGCGCTCGGCAACGACCCGAAGCGCTTTCTCGAGCGCACTGCGAAGATCCAGTGGGGCATCATGGTCTGCGTCTACGGCATGAGCCATGCGCCGGCGCTGCTGCTGCTGGACCTGCCCGACTACCGGGACCGCGGCGCGTTCCTCGTGCTGTACCTGGTCGTCGTCGTCGCGGTCGCCCAGATCGCGCAGGAGGCCGCGGTGCGGCGCCTGCGGCACCGTCCGGTCGCCCGCGCGATCAGCCGCTCGTTTTCGTGGCGCGCGTGGGCGCTGGGCATGCTCGCAGGCGGCATCGTCGGCGCGGCGCTGTACTGGGCCACGCCGTTCAAGCCGATTCCGGCGCTGGTCGCCGCGCTGATCGCCGGCGGCAGCGGCACACTCGGCGAGTTCGTGATGAGCGGCATCAAGCGCGACGCCGGCGTGCGCAGCTGGGGCGGCAAGGCGTCGGTGACCGGCGCGGTCGGGTTGCTCGACCGAGTCGCGCCGTTGTGTTTCTCCGCCCCGGTGTTCTTCCATTCCGTGCGCTGGTACTTCGGCCTGTGATGACGACCCCTCCTCCAACGAGTAAGTTGGCCGATCCCCCGAGGGGATGCGGGCCGCGTGGGCCACGGAGTGGGCCACTTCGTGGCCCTTGGGAGCGGCCCGGCGCTCGGCCCGTGCGTCAATGAAGGCCATGCGCATCCTCGGCATCGACCCCGGCCTGCGCACCACCGGCTTCGGCATCGTCGAGGCCGAAGGCAACCGCCTGCACTACGTTGCGAGCGGCACGATCAAGACCGACGCGGTCGCGATCGGCCAGCTGCCGGCGCGGTTGAAGATCATCTTCGAAGGCGTGCGCGAGATCACCGCGCGGTACGCGCCGACCTGCGCGTCGGTCGAGATCGTGTTCGTCAACGTCAATCCGCAGTCGACGCTGCTGCTCGGCCAGGCGCGCGGCGCCGCGCTGTCCGCGCTGGTCTCGGGCGGGCTCGACGTCTCCGAGTACACCGCGCTGCAGATGAAGAAGGCGATCGTCGGCCACGGCCAGGCGCGCAAGGAGCAGGTGCAGGAGATGGTCAAGCGGCTGCTGAACCTGCCCGGGCTGCCCGGCAAGGACGCGGCCGACGCGCTCGGCCTCGCGATCTGCCACGCGCACGCGGGCGCGTCGTTCGACGCGATGCGCCGTGTGACGACCCTGTCGCCCAAGTCGCACGCGCAGTTCCGCAAAGGCCGCAGCTACTGACCCTCGCGATTCAGGGCGCCGCGCAAAGCGGCGACAATCACGCCCCATGTACGCCCTGTTCGAAGATGCCGGCAAATTCCACGCCGGCCGCGTGATGACCGACTCGGATACCTCGGTGCAGATCGAGCTCGAGTCCGGCAAGCGCGTGAAGGTCAAAGCGGCCAACGTGCTGCTCAAGTTCGAGAAGCCGCAGCCGGCCGAGCTGATCGCCGCGGCGCAGGGGATTGCGAAGGACATCGATCTCGATCTCGCCTGGGAGTTCGCGCCCGAATCCGAGTTCGGCTTCGCCGACCTGGCGCGCGACTATTTCGAAGCCAGCGCCGGCGTCGAGAAGCAGGCCGCGGCGCTGTTCCGGTTGTTCGAGGCGCCGCATTACTTTCGCCGGCTCGGCAAGGGCTATTTCAAGAAGGCGCCGGAGGAGATCGTCAAGGCCGCGCTGCTCGGGATCGAGCGCAAGAAGCAAGTGGCCGCGCAGATCGACGCGATGGCCGGCGAGCTCGCCGCGGGCCAGTGCCCGGCGCCGGTGCGCGAGCAGCTCTACAAGATCCTCTTCAAGCCGGACAAGAACGCGCCCGAATACAAGGCAGTCGTCGAAGCGGCCAGGCGCTCGGGCAAGCCGCCGCTTGAATTGCTGAAGGCGGCCGGCGCGATCACGTCGCCGTACCAGTTCCACTGGCGGCGTTTCCTGTTCGAGAATTTCCCGAAAGGCACGGCCTTTCCGGCACTGGCGCCGCCGGCGATCAAAGAGAACCTTCCACTCGCGAGCGCGCAGGCCTTCTCGATCGACGACTCGGCGACGACCGAGATCGACGATGCGCTGTCGGTGCAGGGCCTGGGCTCGGGCAGCGTCGTGTTCGGCATCCACATCGCCGCGCCGGGTCTCGCGTTCGCGCCCGAAACGGCGATCGACAAGGCTGCGCGCGACCGGCTCTCGACCGTCTACATGCCGGGCCACAAGCTGACCATGCTGCCCGACGACGTGGTGCAGGCCTACACGCTGACCGAAGGCCGCGAGTGCCCGGCCGTCTCGCTGTACGTCACGTTCGACGAAGCGACGCTCGCGGTGCGCAGCAGCGAAACCCGGCTCGAGCGCGTGCCGATCGCGCTGAACCTGCGCCACGACAAGCTCGACGCGGTGATCACCGAAGCGTCGCTCCAGGGCAGCGCGCCGGCCGACTATGCGTTCGCCGCCGAGCTCGCGTTCGCGCATCGGCTCGCGCAGCACCTGAAGGCGCAGCGCGAGGTCGTGCGCGGCAAGCCGGAGAACTTCAACCGGCCCGACTACAACTTCCGCCTCGAAGGCATCGGCGATGCCGGCGAGCCGCAAGGCACCGAACGCGTGACGATCACGACGCGACCGCGCGGCTCGGCGCTGGACCTGATCGTCGCCGAGGCGATGATCCTCGCGAACAGCACCTGGGGCGGTTGGCTCAGCGAGTGCGGCGTGCCCGGCATCTACCGCAGCCAGGCGAGCATGGCGCCGGGCGTGAAGGTGCGCATGGGCCTGAGACCGGCGCCGCACGCCGGCATGGGCGTCGCGCAGTACACCTGGGCGACCTCGCCGCTGCGGCGTTATGTCGACCTGGTGAACCAGTGGCAGATCATCGCCTGCACGCGCCACGGCCGCACCGCCGCACTGGCCGCACCATTCAAGCCCAAGGACGTGCAGCTGTTTTCGATCATCTCGGCCTTCGATGCCGCGTACAGCGCCTACAACGCGTTCCAGTCCAGCATCGAGCGTTACTGGACGCTGCTGTACCTCGCGCAGAACGGCATCACCGAGCTCGACGCCAGCGTGATGAAGGACGGCCTGGTGCGTGCCGACACGCTGCCGCTGGTGCTGCGCGCACTCGGCGCCGAATCACTCGCGCGCGGCGCGCACGTGCGCATCCGCATCGCCGGCACCGATCTGTTGACGCTGGACGTGCATGCGAGCGTCGTCGCACGCATCGCCGATCGTGCGGCCGAAGCCGCCGTCGAAGAAGCCGACGAAAGTGCCGAAGAAAGCGCCGAAGAGAGCGCCGGTCCGCTGACGCTCGCCATCGACATGCAGTCCGACGAAGCGGACGGCGGCAGAACCGAACCCGCCGAATCGACGCCCACCTGACCCAAGCTGTCCATGTTGCGCAAGCTGTCGACGCTGCAAATCGCGCTGCTCATTTCGGCCGGTGTCCACGGCGCGCTGCTCGCGGTGCGCATGGTGGACCCGGAAGGCTTCAACCGCGTCTTCCAGGACACGCCGCTCGAGGTGGTGCTGGTCAACTCGCGCTCCGGCCTTGCGCCCGACAAGGCGCAGGTGATCGCGCAGGCGGCGCTCGCCGGCGGCGGTGAGGCCGAGCGCGGCCGGGCGACCTCGCCGCTGCCGCCGTCGGCGCTGGTCGAGATCGGCGACTCCGACGAGACCGCGCGCAAGCAGATCGAGCAATTGCAGGAGACGCAGCAGCAGCTGCTCGCGCAGGTCCGGCGCGAGCTCGCGCTGCTGCCGGCGCCCGACCCGAAGCGCGACCAAGGCAGCCCCGACGATCGCGCGCAGGAGGACAAGCGCCGCCAGCTCGTGCAGCTGCTCGCCGAGATCGAGAAGCGCATCAACGACGAGAACGCCCGGCCGAAGAAGCGCTACATCAGCCCGGCGGCGCGCGAGGAGGTCTACGCGCTGTACTACGACGGCTACCGCCGCAAGGTCGAAGACCGCGGCACGCGCAACTTCCCCGAAAGCAACGGCAAGAAGCTGTACGGCGAGCTGATCATGAACGTGACGATCGACGCCGTGGGCCGCGTGATCGAGACCGAGATCGTGCAGCCGTCGAAGTCGAAGATTCTCGACAAGCGCGCGATCGCGATCGTCAGGGCCGCCGCGCCGTTCGGCCCGTTCACGCCGGCGATGCGGCGCAGCGCCGACCAGCTCGTCGTGACCTCGCGCTTCAAGTTCACGCGCGACGAGGCGCTCGAAACCCAGCAACTGGGACCGGCCAACTGAACGAGGGGGCACCCATGGACCGCTACGTCGTCGCCGGCAATCCGGTCGAGCACAGCCAGTCGCCGTTCATCCATGCCGAGTTCGCGAAGGCGACCGGTCAGGCGATGTCGTACGAGCGGCTGCTGGTGCCGCTCGACGCCTTCAAGCCGACCCTGAACGAGCTCGCGGCAAGCGGCGCGAAGGGCTGCAACGTCACGGTGCCGTTCAAGTTCGATGCGTTCAAGGCCGCCACGCGGCCGACCGAGCGCGCCGCGCTCGCGCAGGCGGCGAACACCTTGCGCTTCGATGCCAACGGCTGGCTCGCCGACAACACGGATGGCGTCGGCCTGGTGCGCGACATCGAAGTCAACGCCGGCGTCCCGCTCGCGGGCAAGCGCGTGCTGCTGATCGGCGCTGGCGGCGCCGCGGCCGGCGTGCTCGCGCCGCTGCTGGCCGCACGCACGCGCGAGATCGTGATCGCGAACCGCACGCTCGACCGGGCCCGGCCGCTGGTCGAGCGGCACCGCACGTATGCCGCCGGCGCGGCGCTGCGCGCGAGCGCGCTCGACGAGTGCGGGACCGGTTTCGACATCGTGATCAACGCCAGCGCGAGCAGCATGAACGGCAGCGCGGTGCCGGTGCCGGCCGAGGTTCTCGCGCCGGGCGCGCTCGCGATCGACCTGATGTACGGGCCGGCGGCGCAGGGTTTCCTGGACTGGGCCACGAGCCACGGCGCGACCGCGCGCGACGGGCTCGGCATGCTGGTCGAACAGGCGGCGCAGTCGTTCGAGCTGTGGCGCGGCGTCGCGCCGCAGACGGCACCGGTGCTCGCCGCGCTGCGCGAGCGCATGGCCGCCGCCGCGCATTGACGGCGATGTTCAAGTCGATCGGGGCGCAGGCGTGGCGCATTGTCGCGCTCGTGCTGCTGTCGGCGTTGGCGCTGCAGCTCTATTTCGTGCTGCGCATCGCGGCCATGCGGGTGATCGATCCGCAGTCGACGACCTTCCAGCGCTCCGAGGCCTGGCGCCTGATCGAACAGAAGCATGCGATCGCCTGGAGCCAGCAATGGGCCGACTACCCGCGCCTGTCGGACCACCTGAAGCGCGCGGTGATCGCCTCCGAGGACGCCGGCTTCTCCGAGCACAGCGGTGTCGAATGGGATGCGCTCGAAAAGGCCTGGGAGCGCAACCAGCGCGCCGAGGCCCGCGTCGACAAGATCAACGCGCAGATCGACCGCCGGCTGCTGAAGACGCCGGCCGCGGCTGCCAGCGCCCGGCCGGCGGCACACAAGCAGGCGAAGATCGTCGGCGGCTCGACGATCACGCAGCAGCTCGCGAAGAACCTGTTCCTGAGCGGCGAGCGCAACCTGCTGCGCAAGGGCCAGGAGTTCGCGATCACGTTGATGCTCGAAGCCTGCCTGCCCAAGCAGCGCATCCTCGAGATCTACCTGAACAACGTCGAATGGGGCGAAGGCGTGTTCGGCGCCGAGGCCGCGGCGCGGCACTACTTCCGCACCAGCGCGGCCGGGCTGTCGACCGGCCAGGCCGCGCAGCTCGCGGTAATGCTGCCGGCCCCCAAGCGCTTCGAGAAGCGGCCGGGCTCGGCCTACGTCGTCGGCCGCGCCGGAACCATCGCCGCGCGCATGGGCGCTGTGGAAGTGCCGTGACGCCGCGAGACGGCTTCCTAGAATCGACGGCGCCTCTCTTTCTCCGTCCTTCCCCGGCTCCTTCCCCCCTCCGCCCATGACCGCCGCGTCGTTCACCGAAGAAGTTGCCGCTACGGCTGCCCGGCTGGTCGTCGAGGAGGGCATGGAATACGGCCCGGCGAAGCGCCGCGCGGCCCGGCAGCTCGGCCGCGGCGCGGTGCGCGCGCCCGACCTGCCCGGCAACGACGCCGTCGAGGACGCGGTGCGCGAGTACCTCGCCCTCTTCTGCGCCGACACCCAGCCGGGCGAGCTCGCCGAGCTGCGCACGATCGCGGCGCGCTGGATGGAGCGGCTCGCTACGTTCCGCCCGCACTTGAGCGGCGCGGTCTGGCGCGGCACAGCGACCCGCTTGAATGACATCCACCTCGACCTGTTCTGCGACGACTCGAAAGCCGCCGAGCTGGCGCTGATCGACCGCCGGGTGGATTACGACGTCTCCAGCGCGCCGGGACCGCGCGGCGACAGCGTCGACGTGCTCAGCATCGCCGAGCCCAGTGCCGCGCTCGGCGAGCGCGTGACCCTGCACCTGCACGTGCTGGACCACGACGACCTGCGCGGCGCGCTGAAACCCGACACCGGCGGCCGCACGCAGCGCGGCGACCTCGCGGCGTTGCGCAGGCTGCTCGACGGCGGCCCGGCAGCCTCATGAAACGCCGCCATCTCGTGCTCGGCACTGGTGCGGCGGTCGCGGTCGGCGCCGGCATTGCGACCGCGCTGCTCCGGCGCATGCCCGCCACGGCGCTCAACGCGCAAGGCTCAGCCGAGTTTCAAACCGAGTTCGAACGGCCCAGCGGCGGAAAGCTCGTGCTTGCTGACTTCCGTGGCAAACCTTTGCTGCTGAACTTCTGGGCGACCTGGTGCGCGCCTTGCGTGCGCGAGATGCCGCTGCTCGACCGCTTCGCCCGCGAACAGCAGGCGGCGGGCTGGCAGGTCATCGGCCTTGCGATCGACCGGGTCGAGCCGGTTCGCGAGTTCCTGGTGAAACATCCGGTCGGCTATCCGATCGGCATTGCCGGGATAGACGCGCTGGGGTGGGTGCGCGCGCTTGGCAACAACGGCGGAGGGCTGCCGTTCAGCGTTGCCTACGATTCGGCCGGCTCGCTGAGAGAGCGCAAGCTAGGCGAAATCAGCACGCAGGAGCTCGCGGCTTGGACGGTGGAGGTGCGCTGAAACGGCTTTTGCCATCAGCGTTCACCCTAGGATTAATTTCTTGTCAACTGCCGCCAACTGGCCCTAATCCGCGTAAAGTCTGCGCCTTTGTTGTTACAAGGGGCAGCTTTCGAGCCATCGTTGGGCAGCATCCGGCGCATACGAGCTCTTTCACACAGAGTTTGGGTTCGCAGCCGTAGCCGCTGAGATCAATACAAAAGGCCGCAGTCCGATGCGAGTGCCCGTCGCGAGGCGCTGCAAGGGCTGATGGACGGCCGCTTCAGGAGTCTTTCAATCCCATGGACCTTCGCAAACTCAAGACGCTGATCGACCTCGTGTCGGAGTCGAACATCTCCGAGCTGGAGATCACCGAAGCCGATGGCAAGGTGCGGATCGTGAAGTCGGATCCGGCCGTCGCGACGCTTCAGCACGCCTATGCACCGCTCGCGCCTGTTGCGGCCGCGCACCCCGCGCCGGCGACGCTGGCCGCAACGGCGCCCGTGGAAGTGCCGGCCGAGACCGGCCACCTCGTCAAGTCGCCGATGGTCGGCACCTTCTATCGCTCGGCGAGCCCGGGCGCCAAGCCGTTCGCCGATGTCGGCGCGGCCATCAAGGAAGGCGAGCCGATCTGCATCATCGAGGCGATGAAGATCATGAACGAGATCGAGGCCGACAAGTCCGGCACGATCACGCGCATCCTGTGCGAGAACGGCCAGGCCGTCGAATTCGGGCAGCCCTTGTTCGTCATCGAATAAGGCGCGCGCCACGATGTTCAAGAAAATTCTCATCGCCAATCGAGGCGAGATCGCACTTCGAATTCAGCGCGCTTGCCGCGAGCTGGGCGTCAAGTCGGTCGTCGTCTATTCCGAGGCCGACCGCGACGCCAAGTACGTGAAGCTCGCCGACGAGGCGGTCTGCATCGGCCCGGCGGCGTCCGCGCAGAGCTACCTCAACATGCCGGCGATCATCTCGACCGCCGAGGTGACCGACGCCGAGGCGATCCACCCGGGCTACGGCTTCCTGTCCGAGAACGCCGACTTCGCCGAGCGCGTCGAGCGCAGCGGCTTCACGTTCATCGGGCCGACGCCGGCGGCCATCCGCATCATGGGCGACAAGGTCTCGGCCAAGCAGTCGATGATCAAGTCCGGTGTGCCGTGCGTGCCGGGCTCGGAAGGCGCGCTGCCCGAAGACCCGAAGGAGATCATCAAGATTGCTCGCGCGGTCGGCTACCCGGTGATCATCAAGGCAGCCGGCGGCGGCGGCGGGCGCGGCATGCGCGTCGTGCACACCGAGGCGGCGCTGATCCACGCGGTGCAGACCACACGCGCCGAAGCCGGCGCGGCGTTCGGCAACCCGTCGGTGTACATGGAGAAGTTCCTCGAGAACCCGCGCCACATCGAGATCCAGGTGCTCGCCGACGAGCACAAGAACGCCGTCTGGCTCGGCGAGCGCGACTGCTCGATGCAGCGCCGCCACCAGAAGATCATCGAGGAAGCGCCGGCGCCGGGCATCCCGCGGCGCACGATCGAGCGCATCGGCGAGCGCTGCGCGGCCGCCTGCAAGCGCATCGGCTACCGCGGCGCCGGCACCTTCGAGTTCCTGTACGAGAACGGCGAGTTCTTCTTCATCGAGATGAACACGCGGGTGCAGGTCGAGCACCCGGTGACCGAGCTCGTGACCGGCATCGACATCGTGCAGATGCAGATCCGCATCGCCGCGAACGAGAAGCTGCCGTTCACGCAGCGCAACATCGAGATGCGCGGCCATGCGATCGAATGCCGCGTCAACGCCGAGGATCCGTACAACTTCATGCCGTCGCCGGGCCGCATCACGATGTGGCACCCGCCCGGCGGACCCGGCGTGCGGGTCGACTCGCACGCCTACACGAACTACTTCGTGCCGCCGAACTACGACTCGATGATCGGCAAGATCATCGTGCACGGCGACACCCGCGAGCAGGCGCTCGCGCGCATGCGGATCGCGCTGTCGGAGACGGTCGTCGAAGGCATCTCGACCAACATCCCGCTGCACCGCGAGCTGATGGTCGACGCGAAGTTCGTCGAAGGCGGCACCAGCATTCACTATCTCGAAGGCTGGCTCGGCCAGCACAAGCGTTGACGATGAACGCGCACGCGTCGCCGCCATGGTCGAGCTGCACCTGATCGCCTCCGAAGACCAGGTCGAGCCGGTCTCGGACGCGCTGATCGACGAGCTCGGCGCACTCTCGGTCTCGGTCGAGGACGCCGACGGCGAGACGCCGGCCGAGCGCGCCCTGTTCGGCGAGCCCGGCCTGCCGGCGCCGGCCGCGGGCTGGCAGCGCTCGATCGTCAAGGCGCTGTTCGACGACGAAGCCGCCGCGACCGACGCCGCGACGCTGCTGCTCGCGCAGGACTGGGCCGGCGGCGTGCATGTGCAATCGCTGCAGACCATCGCCGAGCAGGACTGGGTTCGGCTCACGCAGTCGCAATTCGCGCCGGTCGAGATCGCGCCCGGCTTCTGGGTCGTGCCGAGCTGGCACACGCCGCCGGCCGACGCGGTGCGCTCGATCCGGCTCGACCCCGGCCTCGCCTTCGGCACCGGCACGCACCCGACGACGCGCATGTGCCTGCGCTGGACCGCCACCCACGCCGGCACCGGAGCCGCCCGCTGGCGCCGCGTGCTCGACTACGGCTGCGGCTCCGGCATCCTCGCGATCGGCGCGGCGCTGCACGGCGCCGGGCGCATCGCCGCGGTCGACATCGACCCGGCCGCGGTCGACGCGACCCGCGCGAACGCGCGCGACAACGGCGTCGCCAGCGTCGTCACGGCCGGTCTGCCCGAGCAGGTCGACCCGGCGCGCGGCGAGTACGACCTCGTCTACGCCAACATCCTCGCCAGCCCGCTGAAGCTGCTCGCGCCGCTGCTCGCCGCGCACGTCGCGCCGGGTGGCGACCTCGTGCTCGCCGGCATCCTCGAACGCCAGGCCGACGAGCTGAAGGCCGCGTACGCGCCGTGGCTTGCGCTGGAGGTCGTCGACAGCGTCGACGGCTGGATCCTGATGACCGCGCGCCGCGCGCCCTGAGCCTCGCTCGGGGTGGCATGATTTCCACATGAGCCTTGCCACGCGTTGCACTTCGTGCGGCACGGTGTTCCGGGTCGTGCAGGACCAGCTCAAGGTGTCCGAGGGCTGGGTGCGCTGCGGTCGCTGCGAGCAGGTGTTCAATGCGCTCGAAGGGCTGTTCGACCTGGAGCGCGACACACCGCCGGGCGTCGCCGCGGCCCAATTCGAAGACCTCCCGCTTGCCGGGCAGCGCGACGAGCGCCGGGACCTCCGCGAGCGCGACGACAGCGACAGCGCACAGCGCGGCCAGACGAACCCGCATGGCCCGATGCCGGCGGCGCGCCAGGGCCGCGACGACGACGGCGATGAGCTCGGCGATCCAAATCTGGTCGAACGCCTCGACGCGCATCTGTTCGGCACGCGCACGCGGCGCGCCGAATCCGGCACGACGCCGTCGGCGCACGTCGACAAACGCGACCGCCACGAGTTCTCGGACGCGCAGTTCGACCCGAACCTGGTCGTGGACGAAGACGAAGAACCGCTGGTTCCCGGCTTGACCGACGCGCCCGCCGGCAACCCGCCGCCGCTGGAGAGCGAGACGGCGGCGGCCAAGGCCGCCACGGTCGCGGATCCGGGCGCGCCTGAATTCCTCCGCCAGGCACAGCAGCGCGCGCGCTGGCAGCAGCCGCGCGTGCGCTTCGCGCTCGGCGCCGCGTTCGGGCTGCTCGCGCTCGCGCTCGCGCTGCAGACGGCGCATCATTTCCGCGACGTGGTCGCGGCACGCTGGCCCTCGAGCAAGCCGCTGCTGCTGGCGTGGTGCGACGTCGCGGGCTGCAGCATCGCCACGCCGAAGCGCATCGACGACATCGTCGTCGACAGCACGGCGCTCGGCCGCCTCGGCACGGATGCGTTCCAGCTCTCGGTGACCTTGCGCAACCGCGGGCAGATCGACGTCGCGCTGCCAGACATCGATCTGACCCTCACCGACGTCGCCGGCCAGCTGCTCGCGCGGCGCGTGCTGGCGCCGCACGATTTTCGCGCTACGCTCGCGGCGCTGCCACCGGGCGGCGAGGTTGCGCTGCAGGCGCCGATCGCCGCCGGGCCGCTTCCGGTCAGCGGCTACACGGTCGAAGTGTTCTACCCCTGAGGCTGCGGCCTCGTCATTCCGTTCTTCTTCTTTTCTTTCCTCTTGGCTCGTTCGGAGATTGCATGCCTGCGTTGATCTGCGGTTCCTTGGCGTTCGACACCATCACGACCTTCCCGGGCAAGTTCGCGCAGCAGATCCTGCCCGAGCAGCTGCACATCCTGAACGTGTCGTTCCTCGTACCGACGCTGCGCCGCGAATGGGGCGGCTGCGCCGGCAACATCGCCTACACGCTGCGCCAGCTCGGCGGCGAGCCGCTGGTGATGGCAACCATAGGCCCCGACGGCGCCGAGTACCTGAAGCGCATCGAGTCGTGGGGCGCGAGCACGGCGCTGATCGGCACGATCGCCGACAGCCACACCGCGCAGGCGATCATCATCAACGACACCGACAACAACATGATCAACGCCTTCCACCCGGGAGCGATGCAGTCGGCGCACGTCAACCCGGTGCCGGAGCGCGGCGACATCCGCGTCGCGATCATCGCGCCGGACGGGCGCGACGGCATGATCCAGCACGCCGCGCAGATGGCGAAGATCGGCATCCCGTTCGTCTTCGACCCGGGCCAGCAGCTTCCGCAGTTCGACGGCGCCGAGCTGCGCCGCTTCGTCGAGCAGGCAAGCTGGATCGCGGTCAACGACTACGAAGCGCAGATGCTGTGCGACCGTACCGGGCTCACGCTACAGACGCTGTCGTCGCGTGCGAACCTGCGTGGCGTGATCGTGACCTTGGCCGCCGAAGGCTGCGATTTGTGGCAGCAAGGCGTGCGCACCCGCGTGCACGGCGTTCCGGCCAGTGCCGTCGTCGACCCCACCGGCTGCGGCGACGCGTTCCGCGCGGCGCTCCTGTACGGCATCGAGAAGGGCTGGGACCTGGTGCGCTGCGTCGAGCTCGGCAACAAGGTCGGCGCGATCAAGATCGCGAACCGAGGTGGGCAGAACCACGTGCTCGATCGAGCGCTGCTGGGCGTCTGACCATCGGTTTCGGCAGCGCGGCGGGTCCAAGAAAAAGCCCGGCGCGAGCCGGGCTTTTTTTCCCCGAGGGCTGAGCCCGTCAGGGCTTGCCACCCGTCGGGAAGGGCCACGCTGCCTGAGGGCTCAGCGCGGTCTTCGCGGGAACCGCCGGGGCAGCAGCGGCAGCCGGAGCAGCCGGGGCCTTCTTCGCGGCAGCCTTCTTCGCAGGCGCCTTTTTCGCGGCCTTCTTCGCAGCAGCCTTCTTCGCAGGCGCCTTTTTCGCGGCCTTCTTCGCAGCAGCCTTTTTCGCAGGCGCCTTCTTCGCGGCCTTCTTGGCAGCAGCCTTCTTCGCAGGCGCCTTCTTGACGGCCTTCTTGACGACCTTCTTGGCAGCCTTCTTCGCCGGCGCCTTCTTCGCGGCCTTCTTCGCCGGCGCCTTCTTGACCGCGGCCTTCTTCGCCGGGGCCTTCTTCGCTGCCGCCTTCTTCGCCGGGGCCTTTTTCGCCGCAGCCTTCTTCGCCGGGGCTTTCTTCGCCGCAGCCTTTTTCGCAGTTGCCATTTCGTTTCTCCTTGATCAAGTTACACAAGAACCGCCTCGCATCGGCCGGATTGCCGGTGCGAGGCAGCTATCCACCGCTCGAATTTGCCCAGGAGGGGCGCTCCGATACGGTGAATCCGGTTGCGAATCGCCTGCATCGCTTCTGTGTCGACGCATTGCGATCCGCCAATCTTGATCTCTCTTCTCACACACGCCGGGCATCGCCCGGCTCACACATGAGCGCTTGCAGGCGCTCGATTTCAGTCCCAGGAAAGCGCGCCGCCGCTTTGATATTCGATGACGCGGGTTTCAAAGAAATTGCGTTCCTTCTTCAGGTCGATCATTTCGCTCATCCACGGGAACGGGTTCTCCTCGTTCGGGAAGAGCTCTTCCAATCCGATCTGCGTGGCGCGCCGGTTCGCGATGTAGCGCAGATAACCCTTGAACATCGACGAGTTCATGCCGAGCACGCCGCGCGGCATCGTGTCTTCCGCGTAGCGGTATTCGAGCTCGACCGCCTTCACGAACAGCGCCTTGATCTCGGCCTTGAACTGCGGCGTCCAGAGCTGCGGGTTCTCGAGCTTGATCTGGTTGATCAGGTCGATGCCGAAGTTGCAGTGCATCGACTCGTCGCGCAGGATGTACTGGTACTGCTCGGCCGCGCCCGTCATCTTGTTCTGGCGGCCGAGCGCAAGAATCTGCGTGAAGCCGACGTAGAAGAAGAGACCTTCCATCAGGCACGCGAACACGATCAGCGACTTCAGCAGCGTCTGATCGTTCTCGAGCGTTCCGGTGCGGAAGTTCGGGTCCATGATCTGCTCGATGAACGGCAGCAGGAACTCGTCCTTGTCGCGGATCGACGTGACCTCGTGGTACGCGTTGAAGATCTCGCTTTCGTCCAGCCCGAGCGACTCGACGATGTACTGGTACGCGTGGGTGTGGATCGCCTCTTCGAACGCCTGGCGCAGCAGGAACTGGCGGCACTCGGGCGCCGTGATGTGGCGATACGTGCCGAGCACGATGTTGTTCGCGGCCAGCGAATCGGCCGTCACGAAGAAGCCGAGGTTGCGCTTGATGATGCGGCGCTCGTCGTCCGACAGGCCGTTCGGGTCCTTCCAGGTCGCGATGTCGCGCGACATGTTGACCTCTTGCGGCATCCAGTGGTTCGCGCAGGTGGCGAGGTACTTCTCCCACGCCCACTTGTACTTGAACGGGACCAACTGATTGACGTCGGTCTGCCCGTTGATGATGCGCTTGTCGGCGGCACGGACGCGGCGGGTTGCCGCAGCGTCGTCACTCGCGCGCCGCACCGGATCTGCCGCCGCGGGAACCGAGGCAAGAGATGCAGGGGAGGCGTCGGTGACTGACGCAACCGACGCGACGGACGACGCAATGGGCGACGCAACTACGGGGGACAGGAAAGCAGCCTGCGCGGAAGACGGTTGGCTCTGCGCAGTCGTCGCGTTGTGAGATGTCGTGGTCTTAACTTCTTCGTCCCAAACCAGCATGGCGAATTTTTCCTGTTGCTTGTCATTATGAGAGTGTTGCGCGAATACCCCAAGCACTTCTTGACATCCAAGCGCTTTGGTTGTTGCGGTATCGCATCGACTCGGCGCGTCGGACACGTCGCGACAACACCCTCTTTCACTTCACATCAAGCGCATCGTGCGCATGAGTGACACGGTCACTGACACGCTTCGCATGTCGGGTCGTCGATCGCGCAGAACTTGATGTCGGTTGCGGGCTCGCTCGGCAGCACGCTGCTCGCGCTGCCCGCGACCAGCGCGGCATCGGAAGGCGCCGCGCTGCTCGGCAGCACGTGCTTCGCCGACGCCGCGGTCGTCGTCTCATCGCCGCCGCTGGCCACCGCGTTCAGGTGACCGGCCTTCACGGTCGACTTCTCGGCGTGCGTCGCGCCGACGGTGCGCAGGTAGTAGGTCGTCTTCAAGCCGCGCAGCCACGCGAGCTTGTAGGTCTCGTCGAGCTTCTTGCCCGATGCGCCGCCCATGTAGATGTTCAGCGACTGCGCCTGGTCGATCCACTTCTGGCGCCGCGCCGCGGCTTCGACCAGCCACTGCGTCTCGATCTCGAACGCCGTCGCGTAGAGCTGCTTCAGATCCTCGGGCACGCGGTCGATGCGGCGCAGCGAACCGTCGAAGTGCTTGAGGTCCATCACCATCACGTCGTCCCACAGGCCGAGCTTCTTCAGGTCGCGCACCAGGTACTCGTTGACGATCGTGAACTCGCCGGACAGGTTGGACTTGACCGACAGGTTGCCGAACGACGGCTCGATCGACGCGCTGACGCCGATGATGTTCGAGATCGTCGCGGTCGGCGCGATCGCGACGCAGTTCGAGTTGCGCATGCCGTGCTCGCGGATGCGGCCGCGCAGCGAATCCCAATCGAGAGTGCTGCTGCGATCGACCTCGACGTAGCCGCCGCGCTGCTCGGCCAGCAGATCGAGCGAATCGATCGGCAGGATGCCGCGATCCCACAGCGAGCCGCGGTAGCTCGAGTAGCGGCC
>Ga0070706_100001271_pt1 | contig 26939 bp, 25 predicted proteins | sample KBSK5501metaG_FD_65476 | JGI IMG/M metagenome (GOLD analysis project Ga0070706, IMG submission 65476) | Corn, switchgrass and miscanthus rhizosphere microbial communities from Kellogg Biological Station, Michigan, USA - KBS K5-50-1 metaG | ecosystem: Host-associated > Plants > Roots >... | reverse complement strand
CGAGGGTGCCGCTCCAGTCCCGCCGGCGCCGGCGCAGCGGTGTCGCGACCGCGAGCGTCGCCGACTCGGACAGCGTGCGTGCCATCAGTACGTCACCTTCTTCTCCGCGTAGCGGAACTGGAAGGCGGTCAGCAAGATCACCACCGCCATGAGCACCACCGATTGGGCCGCCGAGAAGCCGAGCTGCAAACCCTCGAAGCCGTCCTTCCATGCCTTGTAGACGAGGAGCGACGTGGCGTCGCCGGGCCCGCCCTGAGTCACCGCGTGGACGATGCCGAACGTGTCGAAGAACGAGAACGTCATGTTAAGGGTGAAGAGAAAGAACGTCACCGGCGACAGCAGCGGGAACGTGATTGCGAAGAAGCGGCGGATCGCGCCCGCGCCGTCGACACTCGCCGCCTCCATGACCGACGTCTCGATCGCCTGCAGCCCCGCCAGGTAGAAGGCCAGGTTGTAGCCGAACTGCTTGTACACCGCGGCCACGATGATGAGCGCCATGGCCACCCAGCCCTTGAGGAACCAGTTGAACTGGTAGGTGGTCACGAACGACAAGAGGTAAGGCAGGATGCCGTACGAGGGGTGGAAGATGAAGAGCCAGAGGATGCCCGCAATGGCGGGGGCAATGCCGTAGGGCCAGAGCAGCAGCGACCGGTAGAGGCCGAGGCCGCGGATCTTCGCGTTGGCGAGCGAGGCGAGCAGCAACGCCAATGCGAGGCCCACGAAGGTGACGACGAACGAGAAGACGACGCTGGCGAGCGCGCTCCTCAGATACGCGGCGTCGCCGAAGAGCCGCTGGAAGTTGCCGAGGCCGACGAAGATCAGCCGGTCGCCGAACGGGGAGGCCCGGTAGAGCGACAGCCTCAGCGACTCGAAGGCCGGCCAGAAGAAAAAGACCAGTGTGATGGCGACTTGGGGCGCGACGAGCGCGTACGGGAGCCACCGGTTGCGGAAGACCGTGCGCTTCATGGCCGGCGTCCCGCCGCTATTTGTAGAGCGCGGCGAACTCCTTCAGAATGTCGTTGCCCTTCGCGACCGCGTCGTCCATCCCCTGTTTTGCCGTCTTGCTGCCGTTGAAGATATTCTCCATCTGCTCCTCGACTGCGTCGCGGACGGAGGGAAAGTTGCCGAGCCGGAGACCCTGGCTATTGGGCGTGCTCTTGCCGGTCATCATCTGTGTGACCGACGTCTTGAGGTTCGGGTTCTTCGCATAGACACCCGAGGCCTCCATCGCTTTCACGGCGGCGTTGGAGATCGGCAGGTAGCCGGTGACGGTTGCCCACCACGCCTGGTTCTCGGTGGACGCGAGATATTTGAAGAACTGCGCGACGCCCTTGTACTCTTCGGGCTTCGCACCTCTCATCACCCAGAGCGTGGCGCCACCGATGATCGAATTGCCCTGCGGGTAGCCGGCCAACCGCGGCAGGTGGCCGGTGCCCCACGTGAACTTGCCCTCGGCCGCGCGGCCGAGGTTCCCCATGTAAGCCGAGGACGACAGGAAGATCCCGCACTCACCGGCGCTCATGTTCGACTCGGCTTTGTTGAGCCGGCCGTTGTACGTGAACCAACCTTCCTTCACCCCGCGCTGCAACAGCTCCATCATCTTCACGCCGAACGGCCCGTTGATCTGAAGTCGGGTCGCCAGCCCATCGAAGCCATTCGCATGATCGGCGAACGGTTGATCGTGCCAGCCGTGCATGTTCTCGACCAGCGTCCACGATGGCCAGGCGGCGCTGAAGCCACACTTGCCGCCGGAAGCGACGATCTTCTTCGCCATCGCCTCGACCTCGCCCCAGGTCGCCGGCGGCTTGTCGGGGAGGCCCGCCTTCTTGAAAAGGTCCTTATTGTAATAGAGGATGGGCGTCGACGAGTTGAACGCCATCGAGTAGAGGTTACCGCCCTGTGAGTAGTAGCTCTTCACCGGCCCGATCAAGTCGTTCCAGTCGATGGCGATGCCGTTGTCCTTCATGAGCTGGTAGACGGGATAGACGGCGCCAGAGGACAGCATGGTCTGGGTGCCGACCTCATATACCTGGACGATGTGCGGCGGCTGCTTGGCGCGGTAGGCGGCGATCGCGCCGTTCATCGCCTCGGGGTACGAGCCCTTGAAGACCGCCTTGACCTCGTACTCGCTCTGGGAGGCGTTGAACTTCGCCGCGATCTCATTGACCCGCTCGCCGAGCGTCGCCTGGAGGGCGTGCCACCACTGGATCTCGGTCTTCGCGAGCGCCGGCGACGGGAGGGCGAGCAGCACGGCCAGCACGGTCACGGCCCAGGCCGACGTCCAGGACTTCAGCGTCCTTCGCATGGGGAGCCTCCAGTTCTCATCCGGGTTGGGAACACACGCTCACGGTTCCGACGAGCCACGGTAGCGAATAGCCGTCTCACCTGGGTTGCGGTCGAGTGACGATTCGATTGCACCCGATCGGGCGCGCCGAATATAGCACAAAACCCGTGCCTCTGGTCGCGCGAGCGGGGCGTGTCGAGGGCTCGCGACGACCGAGAACATGGCAGTTCGAGCTGAGGGGCGCAGCCACGAGGCGAGGGCTGAGTAAAAGATGCGACGGTTATCGGCGCGCCCGGTTATTGCTGGCGGAAGCGGACGCTCCGCTGCACGTACTCGTAGAACGCTTCGAGCTCGGCGTCAAGGCGGCGCGGCGACCATCCCAGCAGCCGGCCCATGCGGCGGGCGATGGCGGGGGCGCAGTCGAGCCCCTGGCACCGGCTCTGGCCGATCCCGGTGCGCCGGAGCAGCACGTCCTGGAGCGAGACGGCCAGTTCTTCGGTCACGGCCTGGTGGAGTTGGGCCACGATTTCGGGATTGCTCGGACAGAGCCGCTCGAGCCCGTCGGGCAGCTTGCGCCCGAGCTCGAGCACCCGCGTGTAGCCGCGGCCATAGGTCTCGACCAAGGTCTGGAGCGTCTCGCGCGACAGGCCCGTCGCGGCCACCTCGCCCGACACGTCCATCCAGGCCCGCGCCTCAATCTTGCCCGTCTCGTCGTCCATGCCGTCCAGGCTCATCCGCGCCGTTCGGGAAGGCGCCGCGCGCCCGAGCAGCCGCATCACCCGGTCGCCCACATCCTCGGCCAAGCTGCGGAAACACGTAAGCTTAGTCCCCGTCACCGAGAAAAACCGACCAGCCGGCCCCTCCGGGATTACTTTGTGCTCGCGCGAGACCTTCGACGCCGTCGCGGCGCCTTCAAATGAGAGCGGGCGCACCCCGGCATAGGTATAGGCCACGTTCTCGAGCGCGACCCGGCGGTCGGGAAACACCTTCGTCACCTCCTCCAGCAGGTAGGTGACCTCCGCCCGCGTCGCCCAGAGGCGACCCGGATCGCCCTCGAAGTCCGTGTCGGTCGTTCCGACGAGCGAGAAGTCGCGCCACGGGATCACGAAGATCATCCGGTCGTCGCGGGTCGAGAGGTACACAGCCCGCTCGGTCAAGCGGGGCAGCAGGCAGTGGACGCCTTTCGTCGTGCGCAGCACCCGCGACCGGCCGTCGGCGACGCCGGCCAGCTCGCGCACCCGATCGGCCCAGGGGCCCGCGCAATTGACGATTGCCGAGGCCCGCACGGCGTGCACGTGGCCCGTCAGGAGATCTCGCACGCGGACGCCGTCGGGCCCGCGGCGGCCGCGCGGGACCTCCTCGACTTCGCAATAGTTGTAGGCGCGGGCTCCGTGCCGGACGGCCGAGAGCACATTCTCGAGGCACATCCGCTCGGGGAAGAGCAGCAGGTCGTCGAAGTAATAGCCGGCCCCGCGCAGGTCCTCGGGCCGGACGCTAGGCTCGAGCGAGAGCACGTCCACGGCCCGCAGCAGCCGGGAGCGTTCGGCGCTCTTGCCCGGCGTCAGCAAGTCGTAGAGCCACAGACCGATGCGCACCATGATGAGGCCGCGGCCGGAGCCGCGGTACACCGGCACGAGGAACGGCAGCGGCCGCACGAGATGCGGCGCGAGCCGCTCCAGCGTTTTCTTCTCCCGCAGGGACTCGCGCACGAGCGAGAAATCCATCAGCTCCAGGTACCGCAGGCCGCCGTGGATGAGCTTGGAGGATTTGGACGAGGTGCCGGAGGCGAAGTCGCCCTTCTCGAACAGCGCGACCGAGGCGCCGCGCAGGGCCAGATCCCGTGCTACGCCGGCGCCGGCTATGCCGCCGCCGATCACGACGGCATCGAATCGGGTTCCGTCAAGGCCCGCGAGCCGGTTCAAGAAAGAATCTCCCCGATCGATCGTAGCACGTGATCCGGAGCCAGCGCGGCGATTCGCGGATCGCCGGGCCGCGTGACCCCGCTGAGCACCAGGATCGTGGCGAGCCCGAGACGCTTGCCCATAGTGATGTCGGTCTCGATGCGGTCTCCCACCATCACCGCCTCGGCCGCCGACACGCCGAGCGCCGCCAGCGCGACCTCGAGAATGATGGGCGAGGGCTTGCCGACGATGGCCTCGACTCGCTTGCCCGTCACCGCCTCGACGGCGGCGATCATCCCGGCGCAGTCGGGGATCTCGCCGCCCTCGATGGGGCAGGTGCGGTCCGGATTGGTGGCGATGAGCCGCGCGCCGGCCTTGACCGCCTGCAGCGCCGTGTTGAGCTTGGCGTACGTGAACGTGCGGTCGAAGGCGATCACCACCCACCGCACCCGCTCGTCCTCCCGCACCTCGAAGCCGTGGGCCCGCATCTCGGCGATCATGGGCGGCTCGCCGATGACGAACACCGGCGCGCCGGGATCGAGGTCGCGCAGGTAACGGGCCAGCACGAGGGAGGAATTGATCACGTCGTCGGGGGTGGCGGGCACACCGAGCCGTGACAGCTTGAGGGCATAGTCCCCGCGCGTTTGGAGCGGCTTGTTCGAGAGGAAGGCGACGCGGCGGCCCGCCTCGCGCAGCGCGGCGATCACCTCGGCCGCCCCGGGGACGAGCGCCTCGCCCAGGTAGACGGTGCCGTCCAGATCGAGGAGCCAGCCGCGGTACGGAAAGCGGACGGCCACTATCGAAGCAAGGGCAACACGGCCGACTGGGCCAAATCCAACAGTGGCGCGGGCAGTATCCCGAGCTGGATCACGCCCCACAGCGCCACCACCAGCGCGAGGCCGCCGGAAAACGACGGCGCGAGCATTGTGGGCGCGCCCTCCGGCTCGCGCATGTACATGTACACGATGAGCCGCAGGTAGTAGTAGGCGGCCACGGCCGAGTTGAGCACGCCGAGCACCGCCAGCCAGATGTACCCCGCCCTCACGGCGGCGCCGAAGAGGTAGAATTTGCCGACGAACCCGGCGGTGGGCGGAATGCCGACCAGCGAGAGCAGGAAGACCGACAGCGTCAGCGCGATCAGCGGATGGCGCGAGGCAAGCCCGCCGAAGTCCTCGAGCCGCACCGCCTCGTGGCCGCCGCGTTCGAGCAGGAGGATTGTGCCGAAGGCGCCGGCCGTGGTGAACGTGTAGACCAGCAGGTAGAACAGGACGCTGCCGTTGCCGAGGGCGCCACCAGCCACGACGCCCACCAGCATGTAGCCGACGTGGGCGATCGACGAGTAGGCCAGCATGCGCTTGAGGTTCTGCTGCGCGATGGCCACCACGTTGCCGAGCGTCATGGTGAGCGCTGCCATCACCCAAAGCAGCATGGTCCAGTCGAGCGACGCCCCCCGCACGGCGGACAGCAGCACCCGCAGCAGCGCCGCGAAGGCGGCGGCCTTGGAGCCCGTCGCGATGAAGGCCGTCACCGAGGTGGGCGCGCCCTCGTACACGTCGGCAGCCCACATATGGAAGGGCACCGAGGAAATCTTGAAGCCGAAGCCGACCAGCAAGAGCCCGGCGCCGATCACCAGCATCGGGTCGCGGCCGGCGCCGGCCGCCATCGCATTGGCGATGCGGTCCAGGTTCGTCGAGCCCGTGGCGCCGAATATCAGCGCGATCCCGTACAGGAAAAAGGCCGAGGCGAAGGCTCCGAGCAGGAAGTACTTCATCGAGGCCTCACCCGCCTCGGCCCGCGTCCGGAAAAATCCGGCCAGCACGTAGAGCGACAGCGACATGGTCTCGAGCGCCAGGAAGATGATGATGAGGTCGCCGGCCGAGGCCATCAGCATCATCCCAACGGCCGCGAGGAGGACGAGGATGTAGAACTCGCCCGCCTCCATCCCCTCGCGGCGGATGTAGTCCATCGAGAGCAGCAGCACCAGGCCGGTGGCGTAGCCGATGACCAGGTTGAAGAAGAGCGCGTAGCTGTCCAGCACGATCATCCCGCGGAAGGCGCGCGCGTCGCCGCCCCAGAGCCAGAACGTCGCGGCCAGGGACCCCACCACGCCCAGCAGGCCCACGACGCCCAGGTGGTCCTTCCGCCCGCGCGGCGGCAGGAGGTCGAGCAGCACCACCACCGCCGCGGCGACCGCCACGATCAGCACCGGCAGGACCGCCCGCAGATCGACGACCGGGAAGACGAGCGCGTCCGCCAGCGGGGCGGCGGCCTGGGGATTCACTTGGCCAGCAGCGCGGCGGTGGCCGCGGCTTTGGACTGAACCTGAGTGATGAGGCTCTGGACGCTGGTCTCGGTCATCCCGGTGAACGTCGCCGGATACACCCCGATCCACACGATGAACAGCAGCACCGGCAGCAGCACGACCCACTCCCGCGGCGTGAGATCGGGCAGCCGGCGATTCGCTTCGTTGGTAACCGACCCGAAGATCACGCGCTGGTACATCCAGAGCAGGTAGACCGCGGCGAAGATGATCCCGGTCATCGCGAACACGGCGACGGCGCGGTTCACCTGGAAGGCTCCGACGAGGATGAGAAACTCGCCGACGAAGCCGTTCAGCCCCGGCAGGCCGAGCGAAGACAGCGTGACGATCATCAGGACGGCGCTGAAGGCGGGAATCACCGACCAGAGCCCGCCGAACTCCGCGATGAGCCGCGTGTGGCGCCGCTCGTAGATCATCCCGACCAGCAGGAAGAGGGCGCCGGTGCTCAGCCCGTGATTCACCATCTGGATGATCCCGCCCACGATGCCCTGCGGCGTCAGCGTGAATAGCCCGAGCACGACGAAGCCCAAATGGCTCACGCTCGAGTAGGCGACGAGCTTCTTGATGTCGGGCTGCACGGTGGACAACCAGGCGCCGTAAATGATGCCGATCACGGCCAGCAGGAACATCCACGGCGCGAACATCAGGCTGGACTGCGGGAAGAGCGGCAGGCAAAAGCGCAGAAAGCCGTAGGTCCCCATCTTCAGCAGCACGGCGGCCAGGATCACGCTGCCCGCCGTCGGCGCCTCCACATGGGCGTCGGGGAGCCAGGTATGGAACGGAAACATCGGCACTTTGATCGCGAACGCCAGGGCGAAGGCCAGGAAGAGCAGGTTCTGGTTGAGCCCGGCGGGCAGCACGAACTGCGCCAGCACCGGCAGGTCGAACGTGTAGATGCCGGTCGCCGCGCCGTGCTGGAAGTAGAGCGCCAGGATGGCGACCAGCATCAGCAGCGAGCCCGCGAGCGTGTAGAGCACGAACTTGATCGCCGCGTAGACCCGATTCCCTCCGCCCCAGATCCCGATGACGAGGTACATGGGGATCAGCATGGCTTCCCAGAAGACATAGAAGAGGAAGAGGTCGAGCGCCACGAAGACGCCCAGCATCCCCGTCTCCAGGAGCAGCATGGTGATGGCGAATTCTTTCCAGCGCGATTCGATGGCGTTCCAGGCGGACAGCATCACCAGCGGCATCAGGAACGTAGTGAGCAAGACCAGCAGCAGGCTGATCCCGTCCACGCCCAGGTGGTACGAGATGCCCAGTGTCGGCATCCACGCGTGCCAGTCGGGGAACTGGTAGTCGGCCCGCGCCGGATCGAACCCCCAGTAAAGCGGCACGGAGGCGGCGAAGGTCGCGGCGGTGACGGCGACGGTGATCGTCTTGGTCGCCGCCTCGCGCCGGCGGGGCACGAGGAAGACCAGCACGGCGCCGGCCGCCGGCAGGAAGGTGACGAGGGTGAGCAAGCCGGTCACGGCCGGACCTGGCGGATGAGGAGGAAGGCGACGATCGCCACGGCCCCCACCAGCATGCCGAGCGCGTAATTCATCACGAATCCCGTCTGGACGCGGCGCAGAACCTGGGCCCAGCCGGCCACCAGGCGCCCCACACCGTTGACGATGCCGTCGATGAAGCCCAGGTCGAAGGCGCGCGCGCACCAGAGCGACAGGCGGTAGATCGGCCGGACAAAGAGCGCGTCGTACAGCTCGTCCACGTAGTACTTGTTCAGCACCAGCGCGTGAACCGGATTGGCGGGCACGCCGATCGCGTCGGCCTTCACCGGCTTGCGGAAGTACATCGCCCACGCGAGAACCACGCCGCCGACGGCGGCCGCGGTGGAGAGCAAGGCCAGCCCGAACACGAGCCCCGAGCTGTGCTCGGCCTCGTGCAGCGGCAGGACGGGCGCGAGGAAGCGGGCGAACAGCGTCCCCTGCGGGAACGGGATGCCGACGGCGAACCCGGCCGCGAGCGCAAGCAGGGCGAGGAGCACCAGCGGCACGGTCATCACGGCCGGCGACTCGTGGGTGTGGTGGGCGGTCTCCTTGGACATCCTGGGGCTGCCCGTGAACGCGAGGAAGACGAGCCGGAAGGTGTAGAAGGCGGTGAGAAAGGCGCCGATCAGGAGCAGCGCCCAGAGCCCGAGGTGGCCCTCGTGAAACGTGGCCGCCAGGATCTCGTCCTTCGAAAAGAAGCCCGAGAACGGGAAGATGCCCGAGAGCGCCGCGGCGCCGAAAATGAAGGTCCAGGTGGTCGTCATCATGCGCGGCGCCAGCCCGCCCATCTTGCGCAGGTCCTGCTCGCCGTGGAGCCCGTGGATGACGCTGCCCGCACCGAGGAAGAGCAGGGCCTTGAAGAAGGCGTGGGTGACGAGGTGAAAGATGCCCGCCGCATACGCTCCCACGCCCACGCCCACGAACATGTAGCCGAGCTGGCTGATGGTCGAGTAGGCCAGCACCCGCTTGATGTCCGTCTGGGCCAGTCCGATCGTCGCCGCGAAGAGCGCGGTGAGCCCGCCCACCCACATGACGACGCTGAGGCTCACGTGCGACATCTCGAAGAGCGCGTGACAGCGCGCCACCATGTAGACGCCCGCCGTCACCATGGTGGCGGCATGGATGAGCGCCGACACCGGCGTCGGCCCTTCCATGGCGTCGGGCAGCCAGGTATGCAGCGGCAGCTGGGCCGACTTGCCGCAGGCGCCCATGAAGAGGAGCAGCGCGATCGCCGTCGCGGTGCCGCCGTCCGCCACCAGCGTCGTCGGCGCCTTGCCGAAGACCTCGGCGTAATCGAGCGTGCCGAAGGTCGTCCAGATCAGGATGATCCCGATGCCGAAGCCGAAGTCCCCCACCCGGTTGACGATGAAGGCCTTCTTGCCAGCGTCGGAGGCCGACTGTTTCTCGTACCAGAAGCCGATGAGCAGGTAGGAGCAGAGACCGACGGCCTCCCAGAACACATAGAGGAGGAGGAAGTTGCCGGCCAGCACCAGCATGACCATGGAGAAGACGAAGAGATTCAGATAGGTGAAATAGCGGGCGTAGCCGGGATCGCCGTGCATGTAGCCGGCCGAGTAGAGATGGATCAGGAAGCCCACGCCGGTGACCACCAGGAGCATCACCGCCGTGAGCTGGTCCACCTGCGCCGTCACCGCGGTCGTGAACGGTCCGGCGCTGATCCACGGGAAGAGGTCGCCGCTCCACGTCTCGCCGTGCCAGACGTGCAGGAACACCGAGCAGGAAAGCAGGAACGAGACGCCCAGCGTGGGCACGGCGATCCAATGGGCGCGGCGTCCGATGAGGCGACCGAAGAAGGCGTTGACGAGGCTGCCGGCGAGGGGGAAAAGCGGGATGAGCCAGACCAGTCGTGACATGGTTGTGCTTTCGGGAACAAACCCCGCTCACTCTAGCGGAAGGGGGTAGGGGTGTCAAGAAGACGTGCCGCTAACTGTGCGTCACTGCGAGTCTTGTCGGTCGCGCCGGTCCCCGTCCGGCCCAATCTCCGCCCGCCGGGGATCCACGAAGCGGAAGTAGAGCAGCGGCAGCAGGTAGAAGAGGAGGAGATGACCAGTCAGGAGGCGCACGCCGGCGGGGCGATCTTCGCCCAGGAGGATCGAGAGAATGAAGTTCATGAGCGTGTAGAGCGCGACGCCGGCCGTCGCGACGCGAAGCGGCGGCGGCACCAGCGCCGCCAGCGCGCGCCACTGGTAGACTTCGACGCCCCGCCACGCGCGCGTCGGAGCGCCGGCGCGCCGCAGCCGCGCGATCATCGCCACCAGCGTCACGAAGGCGCCGGCGAACAGTGCCAGCGCCACGACCTCGGCGCCAGGCAGCGAATAGGGCGTGAATGTCGCGAGGTGCAGGAGCGCGCTGAGGATGAAGCCCGCCGTCGCGAGCGCGAGGAGAATTCGGCCCGTCTGCCGGTCGCTCACGGCTCCTTCTAGCACATTCTCCGCGACCCGGCGAGGCGCCTTGCTATGATGAGGTGGTGGCCCGCTCCCGTCTGAAGCCCTGGCTCATCATCACTCTCGTTCCGGCGGTGCTCGTGGCCGGCGCCGTCTCCTTCCTCGCATGGCGGCAGAGCGTGCCGGGCGTCCGCGCGGAGCTCACGCCTCCGCCGAAATTTATCGCGATCAGAACCCCTCTCACGCTGGACCTCCGGGCCGCGCGCGGCGGCATTGAGTACGTCGAGATCCGCCTCGTGCAGGGCGGAGCCAGGGTCGTGCTCGCGCGCCAGACCTTTTCGGGCACCGTCGCCAACGAGCAGCGCGTGCAGCTGGTGGTCGCCGGAAACACCTTGGGGGTCCGCGAGGGCGGCGCCACGCTCGAGATCCGGGCCCGCGACCGCTTCTGGCGCCCGATCCGCATCGACGATCGTCCGGTTCTGTCCCTGCCCGTTACGGTGGACCTGACGCCGCCGTCGCTCGAAATCCTCGCCGCCACGCGCTATCTCCATCAGGGCGGCGGCGGTCTCGTCGCGCTGCGCACCAAAGGCGGCTCGCGCGTCGGCGTCAATGTCGGCGACCGGTTCTTCCCCGCCTACCCGGCGGGCGCCGCCGATTCGGGCCTGGCCGTGGCTCTCTTCGCGCTGCTCTGGGACGTGCCCGTCAATACGCCGATCATCGTGTCCGCCCAGGACGAGGCGGGCAACAACGTCTCGCGCGCGCTACAGGTCGAGATCAGATCCCGCCGCTTCCCCTCGGATGCCGTGGACCTCAGCGACGAGTTCTTCGCCAGCAAGCTGCCCGAGCTCCTGCCCGAGCGCGGCACGATCCCGCCGGATCAGTACGCGCAGGCGTTCCTGACGGTGAACCGGGAGAAGCGGCGCCAGGCGGACGAGATCAAGCGCCAGGTCGCGGCCCGTACCCAGCCGCGCCCGCTCTGGGAGGGCCCCTTTCTCCAGCCGCGCAACAGCAAAGTCTTCTCGAACTTCGCCGAGGCGCGCTCCTACCGCTACCGCGGCCAGGAGATCGACACTGGCCTGCACATGGGCTACGACCTGGCCTCCGTGAAGCACAGCCCCGTGCCCGCCGCGAATGCCGGCACGGTGGTCTTCACGGGACCGCTCACGATCTACGGCAATGCCGTGATCGTGGACCACGGGCTCGGGCTCCAGACGCTCTACGCCCATCTCTCAAGCATCGACGTGAAGGAAGGCGAGCGCGTGACGAAGGGACAGCTGCTGGGACATACCGGGGCCACGGGACTCGCAGTCGGGGATCACCTGCATTACGAGGTGCTGATCCACGGCACCCCGGTCACCCCGATCGAGTGGTGGGACGCTCGCTGGATCCGCGATCACGTCGGCCGGCCGCTGCGCGAGGCCAATATCCCGCTGCTGCAGAGCGAGTATCCGACGGGCGAGGCCGACGAGCGGCCCGGCCCCGTGGCCCGCAGGCGCCGCGCGAACGCCGCCCGCTAGTTCCGTCCTCGATCCCGCCGGCTAGCGAGATCCCTTCAAGGCTTTCGGCTGGAGAGGTCGCGGGCCTCGATGAACTCTCGCGTCGCCATCTCGCCGAGGCCGATGCGCTCGTACACCTGCCCCAGCACCAGGTGCAGCGTCGGCTCGTCGGGATCCGCGGCGAGGGCCGTCATCAGCTCCCGGCGGGAATCGGCGTAGAGCTGCTGCTGGAAAAGCCAGCCTGCCCGCATCACCGCCACGCTCGACTGCGACGAGCCGGGCAGCGCTGCCGGAGTGATGAGGTCCATGGCCTCACGGGCACGGGCGGCGTCCGCCGCAGTCAGAAGCTCGAATTCCGTGCGCTGGGCAGGCTTGCCCGGCGCCTCCAGCTGCCAGGCGTAGCGCACGCCGGGGGAGAGCGCCGGCGCGCTCGCCGGATAGGTCAGCGGCTTTCGCGGCAGGTTGGCCTGTTCCCAGAGCACGCCCTGCGGACCGGAGACCTGGATGCGGTAGCGCAGGCTGTCCGGACCGCTCCATTCGAACACGACGGGCGCGGAGACCAGCCTCGTGTCGCGGGGCGAGAGCGGGAGCACGGGCGGCGGACGCACGGCCCGCACCGAGAGCGGCAGGTAGTTGAGATCCTTCTGCTTGCCCACGAGGAAATCGGTGACGCTGCCGAGCACGCCGCGGAGCTTTTCCGACGAGCCGGTCGCAGCGGGCGCATCCACCGTGAACGGCGAGTTGGAGGCCGACACCGACTGGGCGCCCCGGCCGCCGGTGAAGACGAGGACGGCGCGGCCTTCGCCCGCCGCGCGCAGCTGGTCGCCGGGGCGGAGGGCCAGAAGCGGCTGTGGCACCGCCCACTGGCTCTCGCCGGCGCGCTTGACCTGCACCTGCCCGCGCTCCATGCGGATCTCGGTGAGCACGGCAACCGGATCGGCCGCCCGCGCCCCGCCGGGCAGAGACAAGCAGACCGCAACCGCGAGCGCCGCGACGCGAATGATCCGGTTGGCCATCATCAGCGCACCTCCTCGGGCGGCGAGGCCGCCTCGCGCATGCCCACGACCTCGTACACGTGCACGGGTTCCCGTCTGCCCTTGACGCTGACGGGCCCGTGGTCCTTGACCTCAAGCACGTCGCCGATGGCGAGGTGCGTCGCCTCGGTCACGAGTATGCCCGTGCCGAACTCCTTGTTCAGCCCCTCGACCCTCGCGGTCACGTTCACCGCGTCCCCAACGACAGCGTACTTCACTTTGCCCGTCCCCCCCACATTCCCCGCGAAGACTTGGCCGGTGTGGATACCGATGCCCATCTTCAGAAGCGGCAGGCCCGCTGCCTCCCAGCGGCGCGTGAGCCCGAGGAGCTCCCGCTCCATGGCCAGCGCGCTCTGAACCGCGTGCAGGGCATGATCCGGATCGTCCAGCGGCGCGCCGAAAAATGCCATGATGGCGTCGCCCACGAAATCATTGACCATGCCGCGGTGGGCGAAGATGACCGCCGTCATGGCGTCGAAGTATTCGGTGAGGCGAGTCGCCATCTGCTCGGGCGGCATGCTCTCCGACAGCGTGGTGAAGCCGCGCAGATCCGAGAGCAGGATGGACACCGTCCGCCGCTCGCCCGCGAGACTGGCCGGGTCGGCCTGGATGCGGTCGGCCACCTCGCGGCTCACGTAGCGGGTGAACGCCTCGCGGAAGCGGCGCCGCGCCAGCGCCTCGGCGCCCAGGCCGAGCAGGCAGGTCACGATCACCGGCAGCAGGAAGTCCACCCAGTAGCCGCCGCGGCTGAAGGCCAGATAGCTCGCCGGCACGCCCAGCACCAGGGCGCCCACGAGGCAGATCAACGTCGCGCGCAGCGGGCGGGCGGTGACCATCACCAATCCGGCGAGGAAGACCACGCCGAGCTGGAGCGCCAGGCTCGTGAGCCAGCCAGACGGGCGGATGAAGCTGCCCGTCATGATCATGTGGACCACGTTGGCGTGGATCTCGACGCCCGGCATCTCCCCATAAGGCGTGCGGCGGAAGTCGCCGCTCTCCTTGAAGGTGCCGCCGATCAACACGATCCGTCCGTGGAGCGCATTGTCTCCCGCCACCTCGCTCCCGGGGCTCGCGAGCGCGGCAACCGCGTCACTGGGAATGGGGATGAAGGTGCCCGCCGGGCCCACGAAATTGATCTTCAAGGGCGCGTGGGCAGGCAGGCCCTCCGCCTCGGCCGGATCCCATCCTACGAGACGCCGAACCACGGCGAAGCCAAGCGACGGCGCCCCACCACCCGAGCTGCGCGGGACGACGGGGACGACCCGCCGGATCACGCCGTCCTCGTCCTCTGGCACCTCGGCCGCGGCCAGCGGCACCTTCCCTTCGAGAGCCTCTCGTCCCAGCGGCCCTTGACGCGAGAGGGTGTCGAGCACGACCACGCGGCTCCGGCCCTCTTCGCTCCAGTCAAGGAAGGTCTGGGCCAGCGCGCGGTCGGCAGCGAGCGAGGTCGGCGAAGCCAGCGCGACGTCCACACCGACCACCTCAGCGCCCGCGCGCCGGGCGCCGACGATCAGCCGGGCGAGGTACTCCCGCGAGATCGGCTGAGCCCGGCTGAGGTTTTCGAACGCGGCGTCGTCGATGGCCACGATCACCACGCGCGAGACCGAGTGAAGCGTCTGGCCCTGCAGCCACATGAGCAGGTCGAGGCTGCGCGCCTGGAGGCCTTCGAGGTTTCCGCGCGCGGAGGCGGCCATCACAAGCAAGGCGGCAGCAAGACCCACGCCCCAGAGTTGGAACAGGCGCGTGCGGCGCTCCCGCCAGCGGCCGGCCCACGTCATGCGCCAGGACACTCCACAAGCGGCCGGGGGAGGCGGGTCACGGTGGTTGAATGCTAGCCGACCGCTCCCGCCAACTCAAGGAGGCGGGACTAGAGCGAGCGGCGGAGAATGCCGGGACGCAGGAGCTCGCGCGGCGGGACGAAGTCGCCGATCACGCCCATGAGGGCGTCGAGCAAGGCGGGCCGGGCGGCCAGCGCGCGCGCCACGCGATTCGCGAGGCTCCGCCGGCGGATGACGAACTGCAGGCCGCGCGTGACCCACTCCTTGTCGCGAAACGCACGCCGCCGGGCTGTGGCATAGGGCGCCAGCGCCCCGGCCGAGAGGTCGCCGCGCGCGAGCGCGGCATGGCCGACCTCGACCGCGATCTCGGCCGAGCGCAGCGCGGTGAAGAGCCCCTCGCCCGTGAATGGATCGAAGAAGCCCGCCGCATCCCCGACCAGCAGCACGCCGCCCGCGCGGGGCTCCCGCACCCGATAGGCGAGGGGCCCCATGACCATGAGCGGGCCGGCGGGCGTCATGCCGGCGATGCGCGGGGCCAGATGGCGGAGCTGCTTGAGCCGCGCCTGGAAGAAGGCCTCCATGCGCCCGCGATACGGGCGGGCATGGGCGAGCGGGACCACGAGGCTCAGATTCACGAGGCCGGGCGCCACGGGATTGAGAATGGAGTAATCGGGCGGGTCGACGTAGATCTCACCCCGGCCCTCGAAGCCCGCGACCCCCTCCACGTCCTGGATGAGCGCCAGCCGCTGCAGCCGATGCGGGCGCACGAGCCCGAGCGAGCGCGCCACCGCGGAGGCACGGCCATCGGCCCCGATGACGAGACGGGCGCGGGCCTCGAAGGGCCGGCCCTCCGCGTCCTCGCCGGTGACGCCGGTGACCCGAGCCCCCTCCGACAGCAAGCCCGTCACGCGGTGGCGTTCGCGCACCTCAACGGGCAGGCCCCGGGCGCGCTCCAGCAGGATCCGGTCGAAGACTTCGCGGGGGATGGCCAGTCCGTAGTCCCGATAGCCCCGCCACGGGCCCGTCGTGGGATACGACCCCTCGAGCGCGGTGCCGTCGGGCGCGACGATCCGCATGCCCCGCAGCGGCTGGGCGCCGGCCGCGTCCACGTCCTTGAGCACGCCGAGCCGATCGAGGAGCCGGGCGCCCTCGGGCGACAGATACTCGCCGCAGATCTTCGGCCGGGGAAACTCGGCTTTGTCCAGGAGCAGCACCGGCCAGCCGCGCTCGGCCATCAGGATGGCCGTGGCGCTGCCCGCCGGCCCCGCGCCGACGACGACGACCTCGGGCGCGCTCACCGCTTGACCCGGACCGCGCACAATCGCGAGAGCGGCCCGTAGCCGTAGAGACGCACGTCGAACAGTCCCGCCTTCTCGCAGAGCCGCGCGGTTTCCGCGAGCGTGTAGGCCCGCCGGACCGACAAGGGCCCGTCGTGGCGCGCCATGCGATTCCGCGTGAAGAGCCGGGTGACGAGCCAGACCATGGCATACGCCAGTCGCCCGCGGAGCAGATCGTTGACCAGCCAGCCGGTGCCGGCCGCCGTGTCGAGCTCGCCGAGGAACCGAATGGCGGGCTCCGGCTCCAGGTGATGGAGCGTGAGCGCCGACATCACCACGTCCACCGATTCCGGCTTTAACGGCAGCGACAAGGCATCCCCCTGCAGCAGCGTGACCTCGGGGCAGTCCGCGATATAGCGGCGGGCGACGCGCAGCATGTCGGGGTCGCGGTCGAGCGCGATCACGCGAACGGGTCGCCCGGCGCGCCGGGCCCAGCGGACCAGAGCGCGCGGGAGGTCCGCGCAGCCCGTCCCCACGTCGACCACGGTCACAGGCCGGCCGGCGGGCAGCCGGGCGATCAGGCGCTGAACGTGGCGGAGCGTGAGGAACCGGCCGCCAAAGCAGGCGTTGAAGCGCGCGATGGTGTCGAGGCAGTCAGACAGATCGGCGAACGGCGCCGGCCGGTCGAGCATCTCGACCGCGTCGGGGACGCGCGCGAGCGGGGCCAGCGGCATTCTATGCCAGCAGCGCGTCGAGAGGCCGCGCACGCGTCACGATTCCCCGCGCGGGCCGGGCCAGGTCACGAGCCAGACGAGGCCCGAGGGAGGAGCCGGCCGCAGGCGTACGTGGCCGTTCGAGCTGAGCCGCGCTGCGGTGAGGCGAGGGCTCAGTTGATCGGGCGACGTGAGGTGGCACGGCCCACCTACCAGCGCAGGAGCGCGCCCTCAGCGGCGAATCCCGGGCCGAGGGCGATCATGAGCCCCCAGTCCCCGGGTGCGGGCGACGCCGCGCGAAGCAGCTCGTCCAGCACGAACACGATGGTGGCCGAGGACATATTGCCGAAGTGCTGAAGCACCCGCCGCGAGTTGGCGATCTGGCTCTCGTCGAGATCCATGAGCTTGCGCGCCTGATCGATCACGCGGCGGCCGGCCGAGTGGAGCACGAAGTGGCGGATGTCGCGCTTCTTGAGCCCCTGCGAGACCATGAGGAGATCGGCCATCTCTTTCATCATGGCCGCGCCGATGCGGCGCACCTCCTTTGAGAGCACCACGCGCGGCCGGCCGCCCGGATACTCGAAGCCCATGGCGGAGAGGTGCTCCGGCCGGAAGAGCGTGCGGTGCTCGACGATGGCCGGTCCCTCGCCGCCAGCGCCGAGCGCGATGGCCCCCGCGCCGTCGGCGAAGATGGCGTGCGCCACGGCACTCTCGAGCCGATCGTCCAGGAAGTAGGCCGCCGAGCAGATCTCCGCGGCGACCACGACCGCCCTATGCCACGGGAAGGCGCGCAGGTGGTTATGCGCCTGCTGGAGTGCGACGATGGCGCTGGCGCAGCCCGTGTCGCCGACGTGCACCCGCTGGATGGCTGGCTTGAGCCCCAGCACGCTGATGAGCTGGGCGTCGAGGCTCGGACAGATACGCCCCGTGCACGTCGTGGTGGCGAGGAAATCGACGTCCTCCGGCCGCCAGCCGGCCCGCGCAAGCGCGCGCCGCACGGCCTCGGCCCCGATTTCGACGGCGCCGCGCCGGAAGCGATCGTTGAGCTGATCGACGCTCTCGTCGGGGGTGAACGTCTCGGGGTCGAAGTAGAGGTAGCGCCCCTCGATTTGGCTGTTCGAAAAGAAGGCCGCGCGCTGGCCGCCGTACCCCGACATGCGAAGCAGCGTGGCCTGATCGAAGCGATGGCGCGGCGTGGCCGTGGCGACGGCGGCGATCTTCGGCGCGCTCATGGGCGCAGGATACGCCCGGCCTCTTGCCTTGTCCACCGCGCGCGGGCACTATCGGGGCGCCGCATACTCTCGATCCTGGAGGAGCCCGCGATGCCGCTCTACTCGTTCGAAGGCAAGTCGCCCCGCATCCATCCCACGGCCTTTATCGCGCCCACCGCATCCATCATCGGCGACGTGACGGTCGAGGAGAACGCCTCGGTGTGGTACAACACCGTGGTCCGCGCCGACTTCTCGCCCATCGTGATCCGAAAAGGCGCCAACGTGCAGGGCTGCGCGGTGATCCACGTGACGCCCGCCGGCGGGACGGAGATCGGCCCGGGCGCCACCGTCGGCCACCTCTGCCTGGTTCACGCCGCCACCGTCGGCGAAGAGGCGCTCATCGGCAATAGCTCGACGGTGCTCGACGGTGCCCGAATCGGCGTCCGCGCGATGGTGGCGGCGGGCTCGCTCGTCACGCCGGGTACGGAGATCCCCGACGGCATGCTCGCGATGGGCGCGCCCTGCAAGGTCAAGGGCCCGCTGGCCGGCACTCCCGCCGAGCGCTGGGTGCAGATCAACCCGAGCGGGTATCAGGCGCTGGCCCAGCGCCACCGCGCGGGCGTCAAGCCCGTGTGACGATACCGTCGGCCAGCCCGCGCTACTGCCAGCGGATCTGCGCCTTGATCTTCGGATACTCCGGCGCGTTCCCCTCGACATCAACAACGCGCAGCGTCTGATCCGAGGCTTCCAGCAGGAGATTGTTCTGGCTGAAGCCCACGAGCTTGCCCCACGCCTTCGGCACGGTCACCTGGTACTTGGGGACGGCGCTTTGCGCGTACGCCGGCTCGGGGCGAAGGGCCGGGAGCAAGCCGGACTCAGGTATCCACGGACGCGCGGCGAGCACGACGAGCGCAGCGGCGATGACGGTCAGGACGGCCTTGGTATAGCGGTCGGCGATCATGAAACCCTCCTGGTTAGTGGTGTGCGACGGCGAAACCATATCACACGAGCGCGCCTGAACGCGCAAGACCGCCCGGCACCGGCGGCCATCAGGGAACCTCGCACCGTGTGGCCCCATCACCCCACCGTGGGGCGCTCTTGCCCCGCTGCAGCAAGCGCCTTCTTCGTCGGGCCAATCGCAAGTGCCGACAATCCAAGAGCGAGCCGTCGTGGCAGCACTTATGCAAATTCAGCGGAGCCGGACATGTCCGGACACTCGCCGGCCGCCGCTCCGCCTGAGGCGCCCACTGCAAGGAGAGACGCATGACCTGGAAACTGACACGCCGGGAACTTCTCAAGGCGGGATTCACATCCGCGGTAGTGGGGGCGGCGGGTCTGCCGTTGACGGCGTTCGGTGCCGAGGAGCACAAGGACTGGCGCTGGGACCGGGGCGTCTGCCGCTTCTGCGGCGTGGGCTGCGGCATCCAGATCGCGAGCGCCGGCGGGCGGGTGGTCGCGGTGAAAGGCGACCCGGCGAGCCCGGTGAACCGGGGGCTCCTCTGCGTCAAGGGCTACGCCCTGCCGCAGATCCAGTACGGCGCGGACCGCCTCACGCGGCCGCTGCTCCGGATGAAGAACGGCAAGTTCGACAAGACGGGCGACTTCGTGCCGGTGAGCTGGAAAGAAGCCTTCGATGTGATGGAGCGCGAGTGGAAGCGCGCCCACCGCGAGCTCGGACCAACCGGGGTCGCCATCATGGGCTCCGGCCAATACCTCATCCAGGAAGGCTACGCGGCGGTGAAGCTCGCGAAGGCCGGGTGGCGCTCCAACAATCTCGACCCCAATGCCCGGCACTGCATGGCCTCGGCGGTGGCGGCCTTCATGCAGACCTTCGGTATCGACGAGCCGGCGGGGTGCTACGATGACATCGAGCTCACCGACACGGTGGCGCTCTGGGGCGCCAACATGGCGGAGATGCACCCCATGCTCTGGGCGCGCATTATCGACAAGCGCCTGCGCTCGCCCGAGTACCGGATCTTCAATCTCACGCCCTTCTCGAACCGCAGCTCCGACGGAGCGGACGTCGAGATCGGCCGCAGGCGAGCGCCGCCAGCGCCGGCGCCCACTGGCTCATCTCCTTCGAGGACTTCAAGAAGGCGCTCGAGCCCTACACGCTCGACTTCGTGGCCGAGCTCTCCCGCGGCGATCGCGATGAGCCCCTGGACACCTACAAGGCCAAGCTCCAGGCGCTCGCCGATCAGTACGCGAGCCCCGGCCGAAAGGTGGTCTCGTACTGGACCATGGGCTTCAACCAGCACACGCGGGGCACGTGGGTGAACGAGCAGGCCTACACGGTTCACCTGCTCGCCGGCAAGCAGGCGAAGCCCGGCAGCGGCGCCTTCTCGCTCACCGGCCAGCCCTCCGCCTGCGGCACTGCCCGCGAGGTGGGAACGTTCTCACACCGCCTGCCGGCCGACATGGTCGTGGACAATGCCGAGCACCGGGCCCACTCCGAGCAGCTGTGGAAGCTGCCGCCGAGGACACTCAACCCCAAGGTGGGCAGCCACATCACCGAGATGATGCGGGACCTCGAAGATGGGAAGGTGAAGTGGCTGTGGATCCAGGTGACCAACCCCTTCCAGTCCACCGCCAATGCCAACCATTGGATCCATGCGGCGCGGGAGAAGGACAGCTTCATCGTCGTCTCCGACGTCTATCCAACGCTGTCGTGCAAGGTTGCCGATCTCATCCTCCCGTCGGCCATGATCTTCGAGAAATGGGGCGGCTACGGCAACTCGGAGCGACGCACCCAACTCTGGCGCGAGCAGGTGCCACCGCCGGGCGAGGCCCGCAGCGACCTGTGGCAGATCATGGAGTTCTCGAAGCGCTTCACGCTCGTCGAGGTCTGGGGACGCCAGCGGGTGCCCGGACTCAAGACCGCGGGTTTCGACGGCGATGCTCTGCCCGACGTGCTCGCCGAGGCGGAGGGCATGGGGTACCGGCGCGACCAGACGCTCTACGATGTCCTCTTCGCCACTGCCGAAAACAAGAAGTTCAAGTGGCCCGACCCGATGGCACGGGGACATGAGAACCACACGGTGACCCACGCGGGCATCGACTGGTTCCCGGAGAAGGCGCTCTTCGAGGACTACGCGCGCTTTGGGCGCGGCCACGGCCACGATCTCGCCGAGTTCGACGCCTATTTCCGCGACGACGTGCGCGGCCTCCGCTGGCCGGTCGTGAACGGCAAGGAAACCCTCTGGCGTTTCAACGAGCAGTACGACCCGTATGCCCGCAAAGGCGGCGGCTTCGACTTCTACGGCAAGGCCATGAAGTCCCTCCCCTCGGGCGATCTCGACAAGGCGACGAAGCCCGAGCCCACTTCCCTGGCGGGGAGGGCCAAGATTTTCTACCGGCCGTACGCTGCCCCGGCCGAGAGCCCCGACGCTGTCTACGATCTCTGGCTCTGCACGGGCCGGGTCCTCGAGCATTGGCACTCGGGCACCATGACTCGCCGCGTGCCCGAGCTTCACAACGCGGTGCCCGAGGCGCTCCTCTTCATGCATCCCAAGGATGCCGAGGCGCGGGGTTTGAAACAGGACGGCCTCGCCTGGGTTGAATCCCGACGAGGCAGGGTGAAGGCACGCGTGGAGACCGAGGGGCGCAATCGCATGCCGCGCGGCCTCGTCTTCGTGCCCTGGTTCGATGAAGGCGTCTACATCAATAAGGTGACGCTCGACGCCACCTGCCCGATCTCGAAGCAGACCGACTTCAAGAAGTGCGCGGTCAAGGTCACCAAGGCGTGAGCGAGGGATAAATCATGAAGACCACGGTCATCGCATTGCTGGCAGCCGCGCTCGCCGCCGGCTGCGCGAATTCCAGGCCGGCGCCTGTGGCTGCCCCCGCCGCGACGGATCCCGCCCCCGACACGAGTCTCGGTCTCGCCAAAGGAAGCGTCTTCGACGCGCCTACGCCCCCGGCGGTGAAAGCGAACGGCAGCGCTCCCGGTGAGCTGCCCGTGCTGCCGCGCGCCTATGCTCTCGCCCCGCCGCGCATCCCGCACGCAGTGGGCGACTTCCTGCCCATCACCCCGAAGCAGAACAACTGCCTCGACTGCCACGGGATGAAGGAGAAGAAGACGGGTGAGCCGACCCCGATCCCGCCGAGCCACTACACCGACTTCCGCAATTCCCCCGGGCAGATCGGCAGCGAGGTCAGCGGGGCGCGCTACGTCTGCGTGTCGTGCCACGTCGGCAAGACCGACGCGCCGAATCTGATCGGAAACCGCTTCCGTCCCTAGCCTCGCTCGTGCCCGTTTCCGTTGCGCCTGGTCAGGCTCCCTAACCCTCGAAGACTTGGGACTGCGATGATATCTTAGCCGCTGCGAGACACACAGAGCCCATGCACTTCGGGATCTTCCTCGAGGAAGCGCGGCAGGGCGTAAGCCAGGGGGCCGCATTCCGCGAGACCCTCGATGTGGTGGACCTCGCCGAGGACTGGGGACTGGACGGGGTGTGGCTGGGCGAGCTGCATTTCAATCCCGCTCGCTCCGTGCTCTCCGCGCCCATGGTGATGGCGGCATTCATCGCGGGCCGCACGCGGCGGCTCCGCGTGGGCACCGCCGTCCAGCTCCTTCCGCTGAACAATCCCCTGCGCATCGCAGAAGACGTGGCGACGGTGGATCAGGTGAGCGCCGGCCGCTTCGACTTCGGGATCGGGCGCAGCGGGTCCCCGCTCGCCTACGACATCCTGGGCATTTCGTACACGGAGAGCCAGGCCCGCTTCCGCGAGGCACTCGAGATCATCCGCGAGGCGTGGAAGGGTCAGCCGTTCAGCTACCAGGGCCAGTTCTACCACTTCGACAACGCCGCGGTATCACCGCGCCCGTATCAGCTGCCCCATCCCCCGCTGCGCATGGCCGCCAACACGCCGGAGACATTCCCCGCCGTCGGCCAGCTCGGGCTTCCGCTCTTCGTCGGGGTGCGCGATCTTGACATCCTGGGGCTTCGCGTTCATCTGCAAGCCTACCGCCGCGCCTGGCAGGAGGCCGGCCATCGCGGTCGCTCCAGCGTCTACCTCCGCATCCCCGTGTACGCCGGCATCACGCAAGCCGGAGCCCTCGAGGAGCCGCGCGAAAGCATCACGTACTTCTTCAAGCGCCATGCCGAGCTGGTCCGCTCCAGGGTCGGACGTCCCGGCATGGGCGATGCCGAGCGAAACCAGATCCAGGCAGACCGTATCGCGAGCATGCCGTATCCGGAGATCCTCAGCACTCGCGTGGTGTTCGGCACGGCGGCCGAGCTGGTCGACCGCTTCACCGAGCTTCAGGACGGTCTCGGCATCGACGGCATCGTGGCGGAGCTGAACGCCGGGGGGCTGATTCCGTGGGAGCAGGTGCAGCGGACTCTGCGCATCCTGACACAGGACGTGATGCCCGCGCTCAAGTGAGCGGCGCAATCCCTCTCCTGGATGCGCGGCCGGGAAGAGGCCGTAGACTATTGTCGTGGACCGGCCTACCGTGGTGTTGACCATCTGGCCATGAACGGCGGCGCTCGCCTGGAGCGGATCGACCAGCTGCGGGGCGTGGCGGCGCTCGCGGTCGTCGTGTGCCACGCCGCCGTCTCCGCCTACACGGGCGTGCCGAACCTCGGTGGCGAGCCCTGGCCCTGGCTCGGCCTCGTGCTTGGGTTCGGCTATCTCGGGGTCCCGCTCTTCTTCGTGATCAGCGGCTTCTGCATCCATTTGCCGCAGGCGCGACTGCTCGCGTCACCGGCAGCCGGCCGCCCCGCGTGGCGCCGCTTCTTCGCGCGCCGGTTCTGGCGCCTCTATCCTCCGTATCTCGCCGCGATCGCCGTGGCGCTGGCGCTGTGGTGGCTGGTGAATGGCCTGCCGGCGGCTCCGTGGCTCGCCCTGCCGACCCAGGCATTGCTGGTGCACACCTTCCACCCGGCGACATTCGACGGCGTGAATCCCCCCGCGTGGACTCTCGCGGTCGAAGCGCAATTCTATCTCACCTACCCGTTTGTCTTCTGGTTGATCGCCCGCCGCGGCGCGCTGCGCGCACTCGCCTGCGTTCTCGGCGTGACGATGGCCTACCGGCTGGCCCTCAACTTCGATCCCCTCCCGGCCGGGCTCGGCGGGCCCGCCTGGGAGTTCTTTCTCGCACGCTGGTTCGAATGGGTGCTCGGCGCGGTCATTGCCGAGTGGGCTGTGGGCCGGGTCACGCTGCCGCGCGTGGTCTTTCAGCCATGGCTCGCGGCGCTGATGCTGGGTCTCGCCGTGGCACTCGAGTGGCATACGTGGCATTACGGGCTCTACGCGCTGAAGGAGCCGCTCTACGGCCTCGCGTTCGCGCTGGTGCTGTGCGTGGCACTCGATCGCCACCGCGCCGGCAAGGCCTCCGCTGTGGGCCGCTACCTGGCCGGCGTCGGGCTCTACTCGTACAGCCTGTATCTGCTGCACCGGCCGATCCAGCTGGCCGTCGAGCCGCTCGCCCGCCGGATCGCCGCGTGGCCGGTCGTCATCGAGCACGATTTCCCCTCGAGCCTGCTGGTCATGCTGGCGACAATTCCCATCGTGCTCTGGGCGTCGCGACTCTTCTACCGCGTGTGCGAAGGCCCGTGCGCCTTGCGGGCGCAGCGGGTCGGACGCGGCGGCCAGCCTCGGGATCCGCGCCGCGTGGCTCCGATCGGCGAGGGGAGCCCCCGGCAATCCAAGGCGTGAGCTTGGCGGTCAGCGCGCCGGAATGACCCAGAGCCGCACGATGCTACCGAAGACGGCCGACATCGTCATCATCGGCGCGGGCGCGCTCGGCTCGAGCATTGCCTATCACCTGACCAAGCGGGGCGCGCGGGACATCGTGGTGCTCGAGCGCGAGAGCATCGGCTCGGGCTCGACGAGCAAGGCGGCCGGGGGCATCCGCGTCCAGTTCGCCACGCGCGTGGAGATCGAGTTCTCGCTGCGCGGCATCGCCTTCTTCAAGCGATTCGAGGAGGAGATGGGCGCCCCCTGCGACTTCCGGCAGGAGGGCTACCTCTTCGTGCTCACGCGCGAGCGGGACCTCGAGCGCTTCCGCAAGAACGTCGCGCTCCAGCAGAGCCTGGGCGCGGACGTGCGGATCATCGCTCCGGATGACGCGCGCGCCATCGTGCCCGAGCTCCGCGTGGACGACGCGATCGCGGCCGTGTGGGGGCCGATGGACGGCTATGCCTCGCCCAATGACGTAGTCCAGGCATACGCCGCGCAGGCCCGCGCGCGCGGCGCGCGCTTCGTCGAAGGCACGCCGGTCACGGGCATCGAGGTGGCCGGGGCGCGCGTCGCCGCGGTTCAGACCCCGGCGGGGCGAATCGAGACCCGGCTTGTCGTCAATGCGGCGGGACCCCAGGCGCCGCTGGTCGGCAAAATGGTCGGGCTCGAGCTGCCCGTGGACCCTCGCCGGCGCCACATCTTCGTCACCGATGCCTTCACCGAGATCCGGCACCCATTGCCGCTGGTGACCGACACGGCCACGGGCTTTTACTGCCGGAGCGAGCAGCAGGCGATTCTGATGAGCCCGGGCGACATCGGCGCGCAGACGGAATACGCGGCGAGCGTGGACTGGAGTGTGCTCGAGCAGGCGGTGGAGAAGGCCGTCAGGCGGATCCCGGCGCTCGAGCGGGCCCGGGTGCGTCATGCCTGGGCCGGGCTGCGCCCGCTCACGCCAGACGGGCGCGGCATCCTCGACTGGGCGCCCGGCATCGTGGGACTCTACCTCGCCATCGGCTTCTGCGGCCACGGGTTCCAGCACTCCCCCGCCGCGGGTGAGATGGTGGCCGAGTTCCTTACGACGGGCGCGACCAGCCTCGACCTGAGCGACCTGCGGCTCGGCCGCTTCAGCCGCGCAGGATAGGATCGAAGAGCGTTCCGGGACCCTCCCGGCCCGGCTCAGCCGATATCGGGCTCGAGCCGGAGACCGCTGTTGAACCGGTTCGTGAAATTCGCCTCGCAGATGACGAGAGCCAGCTCGACGATCTGATCCTCGCTGAAGTGCTTCTTCAGCTCCTCGAGGGCGCCGTCGCGCAGGCCGGCGCCGGCGGCCCGGGTCAGGCGATCCGCGTAGAGAATCACCGCCTTCTCCTTCTCGTTGAACAGGGGGCTTGGCTCGTAGAACGTGAGCGCCCTGATCTGTTCATCGGTGATGCCGATCCGCTTCGACGAAGCGGTATGGGCGCGGGTTCAGTATTCGCAGCCGTTCACTAGCGAGGTTTTCAGATAGGCCAGCTCCTTGTACTTCGCCTCGACCGTCCCCTCGTTCATCACCGCACCGTACAGCGCCAGCAGATTCTTCAGCGCTCCAGGGCGGTGCGCCATCACGCCGAAGATCTTCGGAACCAATCCGAATGTCTTCGACAGGTTGTCGTAGACGGCCTTGACATCATCAGGGGCCTTTTCCCTCGCAACGGGGTGTATGACAGCCATGGGAACCCTCCTCTTGCGCTTTCAGTGTGTGACGACGGCAACCTCCTCGTGGCTTGGGCGCACCGCGGTCACGCCCCCGCGTGCGCCTGCACCTGCTTCCGGAACTCCAGCGGCTGCGCGATGTTCTGAAAGGATTCCCGCGTGCCGCCGGTGCCGATAACGACGATGCTGCCATAGCCGAGGATGCGCCCGGCGATGCCCTGGTCTACCCCGACGCTCTCCACCTTCGTGAGCAGGAGCTCCAGCGTGTGCCGGCGCACGAGCCCGCGTTTGATGATAACGCGCTTGTTCGTGACCGCAAATTCAGATGTCCGCGCGATCACCCAGCGCGAGAGCGCGAGCCCGGCGGCCGCGATGAGCAGGAGGCCGCCGAGGCTCGCCAGGGGGAGCCAGCCCTCGTATCCGAGCGACCCGATCAGAAGCGCGAGGGCGCACGCCCCGATGAGGATGGGCACCGTGTAGATGACCCAGTGCAGATGCGTGCGATAGGTGATCTCTTCTCCCGGCATCAGGTTCGCTTCGATATAGCCCATTCCGGGCTCCTTCCTTTCACCCGCTACTGCCGCGCGGCGGGCGCGAAGAGGCGCTGCAGATACGGGCTCTCGCCGATGGTGGCCTGGACAGTCTCGGGCT
>Ga0070706_100001268_pt1 | contig 26964 bp, 21 predicted proteins | sample KBSK5501metaG_FD_65476 | JGI IMG/M metagenome (GOLD analysis project Ga0070706, IMG submission 65476) | Corn, switchgrass and miscanthus rhizosphere microbial communities from Kellogg Biological Station, Michigan, USA - KBS K5-50-1 metaG | ecosystem: Host-associated > Plants > Roots >... | reverse complement strand
CTGGCCGATGTGGCAGCCGACGCCCTGGCCCCGATCCGGGAGCGGACCGAGAAGTTGCTTGCCGACGAGGCTGAACTGGATCGCATGCTGGCCCGCGGCGCGGCCAAGGCGTTCCCCATGGCCAGACAGACCATGGCGACGGTCAGGGAACGGGTCGGCTTCCTGACCGCGGGCGACGCCGGCTGACCAGCAGGGCCACGCCGGCCAGCAGCACGGCGAGCAGCGCCGCCCCGGCCCCGGCGACGACCGGCACCGTGCGGCCTGCTGGCAGAGGGCGGACCGCGGCCCGGTGCGGTGGCCTGGGCCCGCCGGGCAGGGTGGGGGCCGGCTGCGGGCTGACCAGCGTGCCGACCGGCGCCACCGCGCCGTCCATGGTGAAGCCCCAGTTCAGCAGGCGGGCCGCGTAGGTCATCTCGGTCAGCGGCACGCAGTGCAGGATCGTCACGATCAGCGTCACGCCGTGCCGCCTGGCCAGGCCGATGAAGGTGGCGGCGGCCGGGGTGGTCCAGCCGATCTTGCCACCGATGTCCCCCGGGTAGTCGGTGAGCATGGTGTTCTGGTTGTACAGGGTGACCATGTGGCGCCGCCCGAGCGGGAAGCGGGCGGTGCCCAGCCGCTCGTCGCGCATGAACATCGGCAGCTTCAGCGCCTCCCGCGCGATGAGCGCCTCGTCGTAAGCGGACACGTGCTGGCCGGGAGCGTCCAGGCCATTGGGCTGCCTGGCCACCGTGTCGTCCGCCCCGAGGTGCCGCGCTTCCGCGTTCATCATGGCGATGCCCGTGGCGAAAGACCCGGTCGCCTGGGCGAGGGAGATCGCCGCGTCGTTGGCGGAGACCAGCAGCAGCGCCTTGAACAAGTCGGAGACCAGGTACCGGCGCCCGGCGATCAGCCCGACCTTGCTCGGCTCGACGATGGCGGCCTGACGCGAGGCGACGACGGTGGAATCCGGTCTCAGCACCGGCATCAGGGTGACCGCGGTCAGCACCTTGAGCGTGCTCGCCGGGGCGAACCAGCCATGCGGGTCCTTGGCCGCGAGAACCTGCCCGGTGCCCGCATCGGCGATCACATAGGCGGACGCAGGCACGGCGGGCAGGCGCGGGGCTCCGGGGGCGGGGTAGTTAACGATCACACCACGCCCGCTGAGCTGGTTGCCGCCCACGACCGCGGTGTTCCCGCCCGGTATCTGGGCCAGCGCCGGGGCTGCGGTCGCGGATGCCAGCGCGAGACCGCCGATCAGGCAGGCAATCATGCCAGCGATGGCTCGCCGGACCAGCGCCTGGTAACCGGCCAGATGATTTTTCACAAGGAGTAGTCAATCATTCGCGATTTGTGGTAAGCGGTCCGGCCCCAGCCCGGCGTCAGGGGCTCTCCTAGGCTCCGTGACATCGGCGACCTACTCTGGAGTAATGGGACGTGAGTCGGAGTCAGGGCTGCCGGTCGAGCCGGTGTACGGCCCCGGCCAGCCGGAGGGGTTCGACCCGGAGGCGAAGCTGGGGCAGCCCGGTCAGTACCCGTTCACCCGGGGGGTGTATCCCGCGATGTACACGGCGCGGCCGTGGACTATGCGGCAGTATGCCGGATTCGCGACCGCCGCCGAGTCGAATGCGCGTTATCACCAGCTGATCGAGGCCGGCACGACCGGCCTGTCCGTCGCCTTCGACCTGCCCACGCAGATGGGTTACGACTCCGACGCGCTGGCTGCCCGCGGTGAGGTCGGCAAGGTGGGCGTGGCGATCGACTCCATCGACGACATGCGCACCCTGCTGCGTGGCATCCCGCTGGGCACGGTGTCCACCTCTATGACGATCAACGCGCCCGCGGCGGTGTTGTTGCTTCTCTACCAGTTGGTGGCCGAGGAACAGGGTGTGCCACCAGGCGCGCTCACCGGCACCATCCAGAACGACATCCTCAAGGAGTACATCGCCCGCGGTACCTACATTTACCCGCCGCAGCCCTCGCTCCGGCTGGTAGCCGACACCTTCGCCTACTGCCGCGAGCAGATCCCGCGCTGGAACACGATCTCGATTTCCGGCTACCACATGGCCGAGGCGGGGGCCACGCCGGTGCAGGAGGTCGCGTTCACGCTGGCCAACGCGAAGGAGTACGTGCGCGCCGCGATCCGCTCCGGCCTGGCCGTAGATGAGTTCGCCCCGCGGCTCTCGTTCTTCTTCGTGGCCCGGACCACCCTGCTGGAGGAGGTCGCGAAGTTCCGCGCGGCCCGCCGCCTCTGGGCTCACATCATGCGTAACGAATTCTCCGCCGCCGATCCCCGCTCCCAGATGCTGCGGTTCCATACGCAGACCGCCGGGGTCCAGCTCACCGCGCAGCAGCCCGAGGTGAACCTGGCCAGGGTGACGATCCAGGCCCTGGCGGCGGTGCTCGGGGGCACCCAGTCGCTGCACACGAATTCCTACGACGAGGCCATCTCCCTGCCCAGCCAGAAGGCGGCGAGGCTGGCGGTGCGAACCCAGCAGGTCCTCGCGCATGAGACTGATCTCACGCTCACCGTGGACCCGTTCGCGGGATCGTACGCGATGGAGTCGATGACCGATGACCTGGCGGATGCGGCGGCCACGCTGATGGCCCGGGTTGAGGACCTTGGCGGTGCGGTCGCAGCCATCGAGCAGGGTTTTCAGAAGGCCGAGATTGAGCGGTCCGCTTACCAGGTCACCCGGGAGATCGACGCGGGAGAGCGGGTTGTGGTCGGGGTGAACAGGTTCACCACGGACGGTGAGGAGCCGTACCAACTGCTGCGGGCTGACGCCGCGATCGAGCACGACCAGGCCCGGCGCCTGGCGGTGCTGCGCGGTCGCCGGGACCAGGGCGAATTCGAGCGCAGGATCGATGAACTCAAGAAGGCCGCGGCAGGCAGCCAGAACATGCTCTACCCGCTACGTGAGGCGCTGCGGGCCAGGGCCACTGTGGGAGAGGTATGTGACGCGCTGCGCGATGTGTGGGGTGTGTACCACCCGCCCAATGTGTACTGAAGCGGTCCTTTTGCTGATGTATGGACACGAACGCGGCCTCGTGATACATCGCATTGCATTCTAGCGATTACCCATGGAGGTCGGCGGTGGGAATCTGGTGGAACCCGTCTCCCGGGCCGACGTTGGGCATCGAGTGGGAGCTGCAGCTCATCGATTCTGGCAGCAAGCTGTTGCGCCAGGACGCGCGCGAGGTCATCTCTGAGCTGGTCGGCGCTGGTGAGGGTGGTGTGGCGGCCAGGATCCACTATGAGCTGATGCAGTCCACAGTGGAGATCGTGACCGGGATCTGTAGCACCGTGTCGGAGGCAAAGAGGGACCTTGCCGCGACAATCGCTCAACTTCAGCGGATCACGGATATGCGCGGTACGATGCTGACCTGCGCCGGAACACATCCCCTCAGTGACTGGCGGGATGCAAAGATGGTGCCCATTCAGCGCTATGCCGAACTCGTCGAACAGATGCAGTGGCTTGCCCGCAGGATCCAGACCTTTGGCGTTCATGTCCATGTGGGACTTCGTGACGGGAGCAGGGCGATTCCCATCGTTAATGCCCTGGCCGCGTATCTGCCGCATTTCCTGGCGCTGACCGCGTCGAGCCCGTTCTGGGGTGGGCACGACACGGGGCTCGCCTCGAGCAGGGCGGTCATCTTCGGTGGGCTGCCGACCGCCGGACCACCGCATTTACTTGCGGACTGGAGTGAGTTCGAGGAGTACATGGACACGCTGCTCCGCGCCGGAACGATCCGGAGCATCAAGGAAGTGTGGTGGGACATCCGTCCGCACCCTGACTTCGGCACAGTGGAGATCCGCATGTTCGACGGTGTCCCCACGCTGCACGAGGTCGGGATGGTCGGTGCCCTGTCGCAGAGCATGGTGCAGCTGTTCGACAGCCAGCTGGACCGCGGTTACACCCTGCCCACGCGGCCAGCCTGGGTGGTCCGTGACAACAAGTGGCGGGCGACCAGGTACGGGCTGGATGCCATCGTGATCACTGATGCCTCGGGATCCACGGCGCCGCTGCGTGACGAGCTATATGAGCTGGTAGCGGAGCTCAGGCCGGTGGCAGACCGGCTCGGCTGCGCGGCCGAGCTCGAGGTGGTGTCGGAGGTACTGGACTGCGGCGCCTCGTATGAGCGCCAGCGCGCGGTCCTGGCGACGTGTGGTGGGCTGACCGAGGTGGTCGACGCGCTGGTGACCGAGTTCGCTGAGGATCGTTTTGTCGGCCCTGGGGAGGCCTCGAATGCCGCACCGTGATGTGCCGGGGGAACTCGATGAGTTCCTGGCCGCGCATGAGGCCGAGTTCATCGAGTTCCGCCGGGACCTGCATGCGCACCCGGAGCTCGGCTACCACGAGCACCGGACGACGCGGCGGGTCGCGCTGCGGCTGGCCGCGGCGGGCCTGCGCCCGGTGATCTTGCCCAAGGGCACTGGAATGCTGGTGGACATCGGCCCAGCGGCGGGTGGCCCGCTGGTGGCGCTGCGCGCCGATCTCGATGCACTGCCGATCTCCGATGAGAAGCAGGTGCCTTACCGGTCCACCGTGCCGAACGTCTGCCACGCATGCGGGCACGATGTGCACACCACCGTCGTCCTCGGCGCGGGGCTATTCCTGGCCCGGCAGGCGGCGGCCGGGCGGCTCCCGGGCCGGGTCCGGCTGATTTTCCAGCCCGCCGAAGAGGTGCCCGGAGGGGCCCTCGACGTGCTGGCGGCGGGCGGCATCGCCTCGGCCGACCGGATTTTCGCCGTGCATTGCGATCCCCGGCTTGACGTCGGGAAGGTGGGCACCAGGACCGGCCCGATCACGGCCGCCTGCGACAAGATCACCGTGCGGGTCACCGGGCCTGGTGGTCACACCGCGCGGCCGCACCTCACGGCGGACCTCGTGTACGCGTTGGGCAAGATCGTGACTGAACTGCCTGCGGCGCTATCCCGCCGGGTGGATCCGCGGTCGAGCCTCAGCCTGGTGTGGGGCCGGGTCAGCGCGGGCACGGCGGCCAACGCCATCCCGGACGACGGGATAGCTGAGGGGACCGTGCGCTGCCTCGACGATGAGGCCTGGCACGAGGCGCCGGACTTGCTGAAGGCGCTGATCGAGTCGGTCGCCAGCGCGTACGGGGTCATCGCGGAACTCGACTACCAGCGAAACGTGCCGCCCACGGTCAACGAGCCCGTCAGCACGGCCATGCTCGCCGCCGCGGCGAAGCAGGTGCTCGGCGCGGACGCGGTGGTGACCACCCCGCAGAGCATGGGCGGCGAGGACTTCGCCTGGTACCTGGAGTCGATCCCGGGCTCGCTGGCCCGGCTCGGCACCCGCCGGCCCGGCTTGGCCGAGGATTTCGACATCCACCAGGCCACATTCGACGTCGATGAACGCGCCATCATGGTCGGGGTGCGCGTGATGGCGGCCGCCGCCCTCACCGCCATCCGGGGCACCGGGGCCGCCTCACAGGCACTCCAGAACAGCGCCCGCGCCTAGGCGTGTCCCGCACGTTGCCTCGTCCGGCCGGTAATTGGTTTGCTGCCGACGGTGGGGCCGCCATACCGTCGGCCATGCCTCGCGTGCCATGGCAGGACCTGCCCGCCAGCGTCCGCAACTGGGTGGCAGGCTCCCTCGGGTCGGCCGTGATCGCGGCGGCCAGCCAGCCGGGCGGCTTCTCCCCAGGTGCGGCCTGCCGCCTGCGGCTCGCGGACGGCCGCCGGGCTTTCGTCAAGGCCGTCTCCGCGTCCGCCAATCCGGAGTCCCCGGTGATGCACCGCCGGGAGGGGGAGGTCGCCGCCGCGCTGCCGCCCCAGGTGCCCGCGCCGGCCCTGCTGGGGCAGTACGACGATGGCGAGTGGGTCGCTCTGCTGTTCGCCGAGGTCGACGGTGTGCCGCCGGCGGAGCCGTGGCAACTGCCGCAACTCGTCCAGGTGCTCGATGCCATAGCCGAAATGCACCGGATATGCACGCCGTCCCCGATCGAGACGGTGCCAGCTGTCGCGGAGTATCTCGCCGAGGACCTGCGCGGCTGGCGGAAACTCGCCGCAGGCGGTCAGGCCGGCCCCGAGCGGGACGGGCACGCACGCCCCGGCCTGCGCTCGGACCTACTGGCCCGGCTGGATAGCTGGTCAGTGCGGCACCTGGACCGGCTGGCCGAGCTGGAGTCCCGGTGGGAGGACGCGGCCGCCGGGCCTACCCTGCTGCACAGCGACCTGCGGGCGGACAACATGCTGATCACCGATGATGGCGTGGTGTTCGTGGACTGGCCGCACGCGTGCACGGGCGCGTCCTGGTTCGACGTAGTGGCGTTCGCCCCGAGCGTGGCCATGCAGGGGGGGCCTGACCCGGAATGGGTCTTCGGGCGGGCCCGGTCGGCTGACGGGGCGGACCCGGACGCGGTCACGGCGGTGGTCGCCGCGGTCGCCGGGTACTTCACCCGGCAGGCCCTGCTGCCCGCTCCGCCGGGCCTGCCCACGGTCCGGGCCTTCCAGGCCGCGCAGGGCGAGCCTGCCCGCGCCTGGCTGAGGCGCCGGACCGGCTGGCGCTAAGAGCGCCCAGCAGCGCGTTCGCCGGTGGGCGCAGCGAAGGTATGCGGGGACACGCCTGGCCGCACTATGGCCTGATGGCCTTACAGTGGGCGGGGTGAGCGCCGCCCGGCGCCCCCCGAATGGTCATGGAGCCCGCCAGCCGTGTTCTCGCCGCAACAGCAATCTAGCGACCGGCAGGTGTTCCGCAGTGCGGGCTCCGTTGTCCTGTGGTGGGTATGGCTCGTGTTCGCGGTGGCCAGCCTGGCTGCCGTCGCGATCGGCGGCCGCAGTCATTCCTCAGCGGTCGTGGCGGTCCTGCTTGTCGCCATCACCGGCATGATCTACGGGTGCGCCCTGCGGCCGCGGATCGTGGCCGATGTGAACGGCATCAGCGTGCTCAACCCGCTCCGCGAGCACGCGGTGCCCTGGGCGGCGGTGACCAAGGTGGACCTGCTCAACGCGGTTCGGGTGCACTGCGCGCCAGCGCCGGGCGCGTCCCGCGGCAAGATCATCTATAGCTGGGCGGTCCAGTCGTCCGCCCGGCCTAGGCTCAGCAGCTCATCCCGGGCCCGCCGCACGACGCAGCAGGCGGCCCGGCCGCCCGCTGGCTACGGGAGCCTGCCGCCGTCGGCCCAAGATGTGCTGGACCGGTCCACGGCGGAGTTCGTCGCCAAGCAACTCGATGAGCGCGCTGCCCGTGAGCGCGAGCGCGCCAGTTCCGGGCGCACAGCCGACGACCCGCCCGGTCTGGCGCCCGGGACCGCGCCCGTGCCCGGCGCACCGCAGGTGACCTGGGTCTGGACGCAGATCGCCGCGATGGTAATTCCCGTGCTGGCACTGGTCATCGTGGTGCTGGCCTGATCCGCCGCTCAGTCATTAGGGAGTGGGACGTCAGCTGCCGAGGGAGGCGCAGGGACGGGCCCGGATGCCGCTGACGTAGTCGGCCGGCGCACCCGCCTTCTCCGCCGCGTCGGCCACCAGCCCCAGGTAGCTCGCGGCCGGCAGGCCGCCCTCGTAGGCATTGAGCACATAGAGCCAGGCGGGCGTGTCGCCGTCGAGGGTCTCGACCCGTACCCTGATCTTGCGGTAGTAGCCGATAGTCACGCCATCCCAGCGGTCGAGTGACCGCTCGTCAAGATCCGACAGCTCGTAGAGCACCACGAAGACTCGTTCGGCGACGTCTTCCACGACGGTCGCCATGGGGCCTTCCCAGCCGATGTCCTCGCCGCCAAAAGTCAGCCGCCAGCCCTCCAGCCAGCCATTCCCCCGCTGTGGTGAGTGCGGGCAACGTTCGGCCATCCGGGCCGGGTCCATGTTGCTGCCGTAGGCGGCGTACAACTCCACAGCTCACTAGAGTACGGGGCCGGCGTCGCCGGGGTGTCTCCGGTGACCATGAGGGCCGCGCACGGCGGCAATGCGACAGAATGAGGCACCGTGAGCCAGCCGCGCGCGAGAATCGCGATCATTGGGGGCGGACCCGGGGGGTATGAGGCTGCGCTGGTCGCCGCGCAACTCGGCGCGCAGGTCACCGTGGTGGACTCCGACGGGCTTGGGGGTGCCTGCGTACTGACCGACTGCGTGCCGTCCAAGACCCTCATCGCGACCTCGGGCACCATGTCCGTCCTGGACGGCGCGGCTGACCTGGGCATCCGCCTGGCCGGGGAGGAAACCCCCGGCCCCGGCCAGCCGGGCCAGCCGGGCCATTCGGGATGGCCGGGCCAGCCGGGACGGCCGTACGTGGACGCCCCCCGCCTCTACGCCCGGGTCAAGGCGCTGGCCCAGGCGCAATCGGCCGATGTGGCACTGCGGCTTGCCGCCGAGGGCGTGGAGGTTATTACCGGCCGAGGCCGGCTGGCCGACCCTCATACCGTTATGGCCGGCGAGCGCGAGATACGTGCCGACGCGGTGCTGATCGCAACCGGGGCGCTGCCCCGCGTGCTGCCGGGCGCGGAGCCGGACGGCGAGCGCATCCTGAACTGGCGGCAGTTGTACGACCTCGCCGAGCTGCCACCGGAGTTGATCGTGGTGGGCTCGGGGGTCACCGGCGCCGAGTTCGCCAGCGCCTACCAGGCGCTGGGCTCGCAGGTCACGCTCGTGTCGTCGCGTCATCGGGTGCTGCCCCAGGAGGACGCCGACGGGGCCGCCGTGGTGGAGGACGTGTTCCGGCGGCGCGGGATGACCGTGCTTGGCCGGTCTCGCGCCAGCGCGGTCAAGCGTGTCGGTGACCGCGTCGTGGTCACCCTGGAGGACGGCAGGACCGTGCACGGTTCCCACTGCATGCTCACCGTCGGCATGGTTCCCGCGACCCACGGTCTGGGCCTGGAGCAGGCCGGCGTCGTGGTCGACGGCCAGGGATTTGTCCAGGTGGACAGGGTGTCGAGGACAACCGCGCCCGGAGTGTACGCGGCCGGTGACTGCACCGGCGTGATGATGCTCGCGTCTGTGGCAGCCATGCAGGGCCGTATCGCCATGTGGCACACACTCGGCGAGGCGGTCCAGCCGATCAGGCTGGGCCACGTCGCCGCGACCATCTTCACCGACCCGGAAATCGCCACGGTCGGCGTGACCGCCGACGCCGTCGAGGCCCGCGAACCGGACGCGATGACCGTGAAGCTCCCGCTGGCCACCAACGCGCGCGCCAAGATGCAGGGTTTCCGCGATGGGTTCGTCAAGCTGTTCGCGCGGCCGGGAACGGGGATGGTGCTCGGCGGCGTGGTCGTCGCGCCACGCGCCAGCGAGTTGATCCTGGGGGTGTCACTCGCGGTGGAGCAGTCCCTGACGGTCGACCAGATGGCGCACACCTTCGCCGTCTACCCGTCCCTATCGGGCAGCCTGACCGAGGCCGCCCGCAGGCTCATGCGCCCATCCGAGGTCCGCTGAAGTCCGGACTTCATGATCACGGCACATTTTCAGTCGCCCCCTGACAATGCACCGTGATCATGAGAAACGGTCAGCCGAGTGCAATGTGCGCTTTCATGATGGTTACGAAAGGCGGGGTGGTCATCCAGCGTCAGTGGCTGGGCCTGCCGAGGTCGGGGTCGTTGGGCACAGGCAGGCCGTGCTGGCGGAGCCGGGCGGCCCGGATGTCGTCGGCGTAGGCAGCCACGGTGAAGACGCTGCCGCACAGGATGAGGGTAACCATCGTGAGGCTGACCCAGAGCGGGGCGGGGAGCACGAAGGCCAAGACGACCACCAGGACGGCACAGGTCGGGAGGATCACCGTCAGGTGCCGGACCACGGTCCGGCCCCGCCAGCCGGCATCAGTCAGCTCATGCCGCACCCAGTGCACGTTCTCGGGTGGAAGCCGGAATCCGAACGCGAACCGCAGCCAGCCGCCGGGGCCCGGGTCGCCGGGCAGGCGGGTCACGGCACGCTCTCGACGACCGCTCGGGCAGGGCCGGTAGCGCGGCCATCTCGGGCGGCGTGGGCCACGCGGTCCACGGTGCGGACGGGGACGAGACGCATTGCCTCAGTCTTTCAGCTGGCAGACGATCGCGCCGGCGGGCACAGTCTGGCCGATCTCCACGGCCAGCCCGGTTACCGTCCCGTCTTTATGCGCGGTGAGCGGCTGTTCCATCTTCATCGCCTCAAGGACGACGACGGTGTCACCGGCGGCCACCCGTTCCCCCTCGCCAGCGATGATCTTGATGATGGTTCCCTGCATGGGACTGACCAGATCGTCGCCGTCGCCCCGGCCCGACGCCGTGCCACGTCCCCGGCCTCCTGGCCGGCGGCCCTGCTCGGCCCGACCAGATGCCGCCCGCCCGGCTGCGGCCGGATCGGCTGGGAGCAGGCCGGCCGGCAGTACCACGTCGAGCCTCTTGCCGCCCACCTCCACAGTGATCCGCTGCCGGGAGGGTGCTTCGGGTTCCTGGTCAGCGGTCGGGCCGGAGGACGATGGCAGTTGCTGGGCGAATTCCGTTTCGATCCATCGGGTGTGGATTTCAAAAGGCTCAGCGGTGAACGCCGGATCACGGACGACGGCGCGGTGGAAGGGGAGCACCGTGGGCATACCGCCGATCACGAACTCGCCGAGTGCGCGGCGGGCCCGCTCCAGGGCCTCCTGGCGGGTGGCTCCGGTGACGATGAGCTTGGCGATAAGCGAGTCGAAAGTCTGCGGCACGGTCATGCCGCTGGCGTAGCCGGCGTCGACCCGCACGCCGGGGCCTGACGGTAGGCTCCACTCCGTGATCCGGCCGGGGGCGGGCAGGAAGTTCCGTCCCGGGTCTTCGGCGTTGATCCGGAACTCGATCGCGTGCCCGCGGTGCGGCGGGTCGCGGTAACCCAGGTCCTGCCCGTCGGCGATGCGGAACATCTCGCGGACCAGGTCGATGCCGGTCACTTCCTCCGAGACCGGGTGCTCCACCTGGAGGCGCGTGTTGACCTCCAGGAAGGAGACCATCCCGTCCTGCGCGATAAGGAACTCGCAGGTGCCCGCGCCCACATAGCCGGCCTCAGCCAGAATCGACTTCGACGACTCGTATAGCTGCGCGACCTGCTGGGACGTTAGGAACGGGGCGGGCGCCTCCTCGACGAGTTTCTGGTGCCTGCGTTGGAGCGAGCAGTCACGGGTGGAGACCACCACGACGTTCCCGCGGGAGTCGGCCAGGCACTGCGTTTCCACGTGCCGCGGGCGTTCCAGGTAGCGCTCCACGAAGCACTCGCCGCGGCCGAACGCGGCGACGGCCTCCCGCACCGCCGACTCGTACAATTCCCCGATCTCCTCGGGCGCTCGCACCACCTTCAGCCCCCGCCCGCCGCCGCCGAACGCGGCCTTGATCGCGATGGGCAGGCCATGCCGGGCGACGAACGCGTCGACCTCATCCGGGCCGCTGACCGGGCCGTCGGTGCCCGGGGCCAGTGGCGCGCCGACCCTGGCGGCGATCTGGCGAGCGCGCACCTTGTCCCCGAGGGCTTCGATCGCCGACGGCGGCGGGCCGATCCAGGTCAGCCCGGCTTCGATGACGGCCCGGGCGAATTCGGCGTTCTCGGCCAGGAAACCGTACCCCGGGTGCACCGCGTCCGCCCCGGAGTCGGCCGCCACCTTGAGGATCTTGTCGATGCTGAGGTAGCTCTCGGCGGCGGTCTGGCCGCCGAGAGCATACGCCTCGTCCGCCATGGTGACATGCAGGCCGTCGAGGTCTGGCACCGCATACACGGCCACGCTGGCCAGCCCGGCGTCCCGGCAGGCCCGGGCGATCCGGACAGCGATCTCGCTGCGGTTCGCGATGAGCACCTTGCGCACTAAACCGGCTCCTCTCGACTGCCGAGGAGTCTAAGTGAGGGGTCCACGCAATACACGCCCCCGGGGCCCGGATCTGCTGTGCCGCCTGGCAGGCCAGGCCGCCGCCGAGGGAACCACATCGCCGCAGCGGCCAAGTACAGGGTGGATGCGCTACCGACCCAAGGAGGCAATCGTTCCCATGGATACTGACCCGATGATGACATGCGCAGGGCGGTGAGCCTGCTGCCCCCGCCCTATCAGGGCGCGGCGGCTGCGCCCGGCGCGGCCGGGCGGCCGGACGGCGGATCGGACGCGGCGGTGATCGAGCAGTCGTGGCAAGACCCGGAGCGATTCGCCACGCTGTTTGACAGGCACGCCGATGAGATCCACCGTTACGCGGCGCGGCGACTTGGCCCGCAGGCCGCCGGCGACGTCGTATCCGAGGTTTTCCTCGCCGCGTTCCGCAATCGCGTGCGCTATGACCTGGGTCGGCCCGACGCCAGGCCGTGGCTGTACGGGATCAGCGCCAAGGTGATCAACCAGCAACTGCGCACAGACGGCCGGCGAGCGCGTGCGCTGGCCGCCACGCCTGCGCCACGGCCAGCCGAGATGCCTGTCGATGACATCGCCGACCGGATCACCGCGGCCCAGCTGCGGCCGCGGATGCTCAGCGCGCTCGGAGAGCTCTCTCCGGCCGACCAGGAACTGATGTTCCTGGTGGCCTGGGCCGAGTTGTCCTACGACGAGGTGGCCCAGGCACTGGAGATACCGCTGGGCACGGTTCGCTCCCGGCTGCACCGGGCCCGGGCCAGGATCAGCCGTTCTCTTGGCCCGACGTTTCACGACAAGGAGTTCCCCCGTGGATGAGATCACCATGCTGGCCGCCGTCCGGCCGCCGGCACCGGACTTCCCGGCCGCTGATCGCGAGGCAGCGCGCCAGCATCTGCTTGCCGCGATCGCCTGTGAGCGCGCCGACGCGAGCCAGCCGGGCTCAGCGCCGCGCCCGGTGCGCCCAGGGCCTGGGCAGTCGTGGACGCCCCGGCGGTCGTGGAGGCCTGAGCGGTCATGGACGCCCAGGCGGATCGGCGCGGTCGGCGCGACGCTCGCGGCACTCACGGCAACGGCGGCTGCCCTGCTGATCGTGCTGCCTGCCGCCCGGACCAGCCGCCCCAGCGTGCCGGACTGGCCGTCGCCAGGGGCCGCGTGGAACGGCGCGCCAGCGACCGCTTCCGGGATCTTGCTCCTCGCCGCGCGGGCTGCGGCGGCCGCACCCAGCCTCACGCCCGGCCCGCGCCAGTTCGTCTACACCGAGCAGTTTGTCACGGGCCAGGTCGTGTATGCGAACTCGAGAGCAGAGGTGCAGCGGCCCTATCAGCAGCGATCCTGGCAGTCCGTGAACGGCATGTGGGGCGGGGTGTTGCGGGCGCGGGACCTGCCGGGTGGCCATTGGACCGTCACGGGTGTGGGGCCTTGGCCTGTCTGCGCGATCCCCGACCCGTCCGACGGGAACTGGAAAGCCAACTGCCCCCTACCCCCGGCGTATGTGACAACTCTCCCGGGCTCTGTTGCCGGGATGCTGTCCGCGCTCCTGAATGCGGGAGGACCTAACGGGCCGTCCTCATATAAGGTCCTGCATGGCATCGAGAGCGAGAGCTGGGAGGCCGGCCTGCTGATCCCCAACCAGAGCGCTGCCCTGATGTTCCGCGCCGCATCGACAGTCAAGGGCATCCAGGTGATCCGCGGCGTCACCGACGTGGCAGGCCGTCGAGGCATCGCGGTGGCCGCGTGCGTGCCCGAAGTGATACAGAAAGGCGGCATGTCGGGCTTTCGCGGCTGCCCCAAGCGGCTGGAGCTCATCTTCGACACCAGCACCTACCAGCTCATCGGCGTGACCGAGGTGACGCTGAAGCCCGCACCAGGAACCCCGGCCATCACGGGATCAGCTCTGCTGAAGATCGGTGTCGTGAACAAGATCGGCCAGCTGCCCTGACCAGCAACCGCTGACGTCGGCGGGGTCCCTGACAGCCAGGGATCCCGCCGTTCGGCGCGAGCTGAGCCAGCGCCCGTCCTGAGCCGGTGTGAGGTCGACCCCGGAAAGACCAGCAGATGGGCGGAGCGCGGTGCTCGTTCGCGACCAGAAATCACAGGGATCCCTCGTGGCGCAGCAGCCACTCTTTGCGTGGCAGGCCGTAGTAGTAGCCACCGAGGCTGCCGTCGCCGCGCAGCGCCCGGTGGCAGGGAACCACCGGGGCGATCAGGTTGGCCGCGCAGGCGGCGCCGGCCGCCCGGGGGGCCCGCGGCCTGCCCGCCCGCCGCGCCAGTTCTGTGTAGCTGACCGTCGTCCCCGGCGCGACCGCCCGCAGTTCCGCCCAGAACCGCTGCCTGGTCGGCGTCGCGGGCTGGCGCACGCTGATCGTGTCAAGCGCCCCCAGATTCCCGTCGAAGTAGTCGCGCACGGGCTTGACCAGCCAAGACAGGTCATCCTGGCCAGCCGGCGCGAGGCCGAGCCCGCGCAACGACGTGTGCATGCGGACGTGCAGTTCGGCCGGGTCCGCGGTGAATCCGCCGCCTACCAGGGCACCGTCGTGGGCGAGCAGGCTCAGGGGCCCGATCGGCGTGTCGAGGACCGCGACCAGGATCGCGTCGTCAGCGGACATCAAGATCTCCTCTGAAACATCGAAAACTTCCATTCCAGCCAAACGACTACCGGCTGCGACCGCCGGCCACCAGCGCGCGGCCATCGCTGCCAGCCGACCCAAGCGGTTCGGCGGCGGGCGGTTCGGCGGCGGGCGGTTCGGCGGCGCCTGACGCCGCGGCCAGGGGAATGCCGCGTCTGGGGGATCCTGCGTTAGCAGGTCTCGGAGCGGCGGATGGCGGTGCGATCGGTGTGGCCGCGGCCCACGTCCACAAGTGCAACGCGGCGTACGCCCGCCAGGGGCGCCAGCGCCCGGCCCGCTCAGGCGCGCAGCCGAGGCGCTCGATCGCACGGCGCAAGCCCAGGTCCGTTTCGGGGTAGGCATCTGGGTCGTGCACAGCGCGCATCAGGATGTAGGCGACGGTCCATGGCCCGATGCCAGGCAGTTCACTGAGCCGGGCCGCGGCTTCCGCTGGATCCATGCCCGGATCGAGGTCGAGGCGTCCAGCGGTCATCGCCCCAGCCAGTGCCCGCAGCGTCGCCTGCCGAGATCCGGTCAGGCCGAGCCCGGACAGGTCGGCGTCCGCCAGTTGCCCGGGACCGGGGAACAGCAGAACGGGGGATGCTGGCTGTCGGCTGTCCAGCACAGGCCAATGCCCGTCCGGCGCGAGGCTCTGGTCATCTGGCGTGCCGCTGTGGTCGCCCGGCGCGCCGAGGGGCGCGCCGTAGCGGGCGGCCAGGCGCGCCGCGAAGGTACGCGCCGCGGCTACCGAGACCTGCTGGCCGAGGACCGCCCGGACGGCGAGCTCGAAACCGTCGTAGGCGCCCGGCACCCGGAGCCCGGGGCGTGCGCGGACCAGCGGGGCGAGCACGTCGTCGCTGGTCAGCGCCGAACCGATCGCCGCCGGGTCGGCGTCAAGGTCGAACAGTTGCCTGCACCGCGAGACCACCTGGCCGATCCCGGCCAGCCCAGCGAGCCGGACCCGGAGGAGGACCTGCCCTGGGCCCGGTGGCCGGCCATCATGGCCGGCCCCGCCCTGGCTGGCGGCCGATACCGCGCTCGACAGCGGCGGGATGAGCTCGATCACCCCGGCGCCCGCCGATGTGCGGATCGTCCGCGCGTACCGGCCGTCCGTCACCTGCTCGACACCGGGAATGGCGCGGGAGGCGAGAAAGCCGAGCAGGGATTCGGCGTCGAAGGGCTCGCGGCAGGCGAGCCGAAGCGATAGCCAGGTGCCGTGAGCGCCCGAGTCGGCCACCATGCCCGGGTCGGCCCGTGCGTCCCCGGCCCGTGCGTCCCGGGTACGTGCGTCCCCGGCCCGTGCGTCCCGGGTACGTGCGTCCCCGGCCCGTGCGTCCCGGGTACGTGCGTCCCCGGTACGTGCGTCCCGGGTACGTGCGTCCCCGGCCCGTGCGTCCCGGGTACGTGCGTCCCCGGCCCGTGCGTCCCCGGCCCGTGCGTCCCCGGTACGTGCGTCCCGGGTGCGTATCCCCCCGGACCGGGCGCCCCTGGACCGCGCGACCCCGGACCGCAGCGCGGACGGCGGCTGGCGGTAGGACTCCTGGAAGCTCGCATTGAACTGGCGGACGCTGGAGAAGCCGCTCGCGAACGCGATCTCAGTGATCGGCACGCTCGTCTCCCTCAGCAGCCGCCGCGCGGTCTGCAGTCGCACCGTCCTGGCCAGCGCGAGCGGGCCCGTCCCGAGTTCGGCCATCACCAGGCGGTGCAGGTGGCGTTCGGTCACGGCCAGCCGGCGGGCCAGCCCGGCGATCCCGTGCTCATCGACGTATCCGTCGGTGATCAGCCGCACCGCGCGGGCAACGAGGTCGGCGCGGGTATTCCACTCCGGCGAGCCGGGGCTCGCCTCCGGCCGGCACCGGCGGCAGGCCCGGAATCCGGCCGTCTCCGCAGCTCCCTGATGCGCGAAGAACCGCATGTTCTTGCGCGCCGGGGTGCGGGACGGGCAGATCGGCCGGCAGTAGACGCCCGTGCTGGTGACCCCGATGAAGAACAGCCCGTCGAACCGGGGGTCGCGGGCGAAGGCGGCCCGGTAGCACGTATCGAAGTCCAGCGTCATGTCTTGATTCAAGCCGAGGTCGGCCGGTGGCGCTGGCGGGAATCGGACATGACGGCCGGCCGCAGCCGCTCCCTGGCTCCAGCCAGCTCCGGAGTCAGCGACGTCGTGCTCTGTTTCCTATGCGCCTCCGGGGCGCTTAGCGCGCCGCCTTCCCTCGTCGCTCGTCCCTCGTCGCTCGTTCCTCTCTCCTCGTCCTCAGTCCAGGCAGCGCCGCGCCCCTTTGGCGCGTCAGTCCAGGCGGCGCCGCGGCCCCTCCGGCTCGCTCACTCGAGGGGCTGGTGGGCCATGGCTGCGGGCTCACGTCCCGCGAGCAGCCAGCCGCCCGCGGCCGCAATGAGCGGCATGCCGACGAGGATGATCAGGAGGTTCTTCGCCGGGACGCTGCTGAGGGAGGAGAGGCCGTCGAGCGAGTTCTTGCTGGAATAGGCGATAGCGGCGAGGTAACCGGCCGCCGTTCCGAGCACCGCGCCGAGCAAGGCGAGGGCGCCGGCGGTGGCGGCGGTGAGGGTGCGGCGGGTTGAACTGCTCGCCCCGGTAGCGGCCAGGGTCCGCAGGTCGCTGGCCGTTTCGCTGCGGATGAGGCCGACGCTCATGGCGAGGATGCCCAGCGCGAGGAGGATGCCGAACACCGTGGCCCAGTTGATGATCTCCGCCGACGCGGGCGCACTGGACTTGGTCTCAACGTTCATGCCCGCGGCGGCCGCCGTCAGCTTGGCGTTCTTGATCTGCGCGGCGGTGGGGGGGCTGGGGGTTTCGATCAACCAGCCGGCCGTGACGATGGTGCCCTGGAGGTGGAACTCGTGGAGGGCGTGTTCGGTGATCACCGTGTTGGGGGCCGACGTCCCGGAAGGAAGCGCGCTGACCTCCTGGATCACGGGGTTGGCCAGGCAGCTGTTCTTCGAGCAGGAGAAGGTTTGCTGCCCACCGCCGCCAGCGGGACCGTTGCCGCCCGGCCCGCTGGAAGAGTTGCCGTTGTTGCCGGGAACGACCTGGACTGGCTTGGAAGGGGCGGCATAGTCGAGCTGCATCTTGGACAGGCTGGACAGTCCGGGCCGCGCGGTGAGGATGTCGGCCGTGGGATCGATATCGGACGTTTTGATCCCGAAGGCTCGCAGGAGCGACGGGGTGGCGACGTATATCGGTCCGGACCAACTGCGTCCCGGAGCGGCGTGCTGGAGGGAGGCGCTGGTCGTATCGAGCCGGATCATGTCGTGGGAGCCGAGCGCGGCTGCGATGCCACGCGCACTCGTCGCCATGGACTGCAACGTGCTGCCCGTCACTGGGCCACTGGATCCGCCATTTCCCGGACCCCCCTGCCCATAAGGTCCGTTGGGCGTGTAGACGATGAGCTGATTCGACGCGAGATTCGGCCCGGCGTAGTCGAGGACGTTCCCGAACCGCGCCGCGGACTCCACGCAAACGAGGACGGCGATCAGCACGCCAAGGCTGATAGCAGCGAGCGCCGAGCCGGAGCGGGCGCGGTAGCGCGCCAGGTCGCGCAGGGCCAGGCGCACCGCGATCGGCGTGCGCCGGCCGAGCCTGGCCATCGCCGTCAGGCACAGGGGAGACAGCAGGATCACCGCCGCGATGAGGGCGACGAGGCCGAAGATCAGGAAAAGGGGTGCTGCTCCACCGTTGCCGTTGCTCTTGCCGGAGTACAACACCAGGACGAAGGCGGCGACGAGGAGAATGACGCCGGGTAGCGCCGAGCGGTGTACCCGTTTCGGGGGAGCAGGCCGTCCGGACAGGGCGGCCACGATGGGGACTCTGGTGATCGCGCGGGCCGGCCGCGAGGCAGCGAAGAACGTGGCCACCACGGCCAGGGCCATCGCCGGGACGATCACCACCCACGGCAACGCGAACGCGCCGATCACGTGGTGGGCGCTCGCCTCGACGCGTGGCCGGTAAGCCAGCCACGCGGCCAGGCCCAATGCGGCCCCGGTCAGCGTGCCGACGACACCCACCACGGCACCGTTGGCCCGCACGACGAGACGGATGTTCCTGTCCGTGGCGCCCAGGGCACCCAGCATCCCCAGCGAGCGCAACCGGCGCTGCGCCAGCACCGTGAAGCCCCCCACTGACACCAGGGCGATGAGGAGCATGCCGACCGTGGCCAGTGCGAACACGATGGTCTCGGGGTTGAAGGCGTTGCCCGGCGACGCCGACCCGGGGGTCGAGATGTTCGGGCCGAGAGAGGCGAGGCCCTGGAGCTGGTTGTGGGCCACGGGCACCCCAGGCGCGTCGAACAGGACGCTGACCTGGGTCGGTGCACTCACCTGGCCCGGCGCCACCAGGGCGAACTCGTCCAGCAGGCTCTGCGGGTTCTCGACGATGCCGACGACCTGGCGGGCCTTTCCGCCCTGGTGCCAGATGTTCCCGATCGTGAGGTGGAAGGCCGATGCCACGCCGTCGGTCACGGCCACCTGGCCTGGCCCCGTGGGGAAGTGCCCGGTGACCAGGGAGAGCATCGGCTGCCCGAACGGGCCGCGGGGGTCCTGGGCGCGCAGGTTGTAGGTGTTGATCGAGCCGGGTATGGCGATGGTCTGGTTCTTGATGACGTCGACGCGGCCGAAGTGTTGCCGCAGCGTGGCGATCTGGGTGGCCAGCTTCGGGTCGGGCGCCTGGAACGAGGCGAGGTCCTGGGCGGTGCCGTAGCCCGCGTTGGCCGGGGGCGGCGTGTTGGTGGCCACCGCCGCCCCGAGGACGGTGGCGGCCACTGCGACAACGATGAGCGCCAGGACCAGCAGTTGCTGGCGCCATTCGCGGCGGAACAGCCGCCACGCCCAGCGGACCACGGCGCGGCGGGCGGGGACGCCCCCGTTACCGGTTCCCGCCTCGACCGGCCGTTCGCGCAGCGCCGTGCTCATCGGCCTGGTCCGGAGGCGCTCGGTCCCGGGGCGAGGAGCGACTCTGGGCCCAGTGGGGCCGCGGTCTGGTCGGCCACCCGCCCGTCACGCAGGAATACCACCCGGTCGGCCCACGATGCCATCTGCGCGTCGTGGGTCACCACCACGGCGGCCACGCCGCGCTTGCAGGCGGCGTGCAACAGCCGCATCACCGCTTCGCCGTTGACCGAGTCAAGGGCGCCGGAGGGCTCGTCGGCCAGCAGCAGGTGACGCTCACCGACCACCGCGCGGGCGATCGCCACCCGCTGCCGCTCGCCGCCGGACAGCTGATCGGGAAACTGCGACGCCCTGTCGGCCAGGCCGAGCTCGTCCAGGGCCTGCATCCCGGCCGCGCCGGCCTTCCTGGCCGCGGTGCCGTCGAGCTCCAGCGGCAGGGCGACGTTCTCGGCGGCGGTGAGGCCGGGCAGCAGGTTGAAGTCCTGGAACACGTAACCGATCGAGCGGCGCCGCAGCCGGGCCTTGTCGTTACGCGACATCCCCGACAACGCGGCCCCGCCGACCAGCACTTCGCCGCTGGTGGGGTCCTCCAGGCTGCCGGCGATGGTCAGCAGGGTGGACTTGCCCGACCCGCTCGGCCCCATCACCGCCACCATCGCGCCGGGCTCGACGTACAGGTTGATGTCGCAGAGCGCGTGCACCTCGGCCTGCCCTGCGCCGTAGACCTTTGACACGTCCCGTAGCTCCAGCGCGGTCATGGCCGTACCCCGACTTTCCGCCGCAGTCGCGGCAACATGGAGGGATCACGCACGGGTGGTTCGGCAGCGGCACGCTTGAGGCGGCCGTCGGCGGCGTCCAGCCACCGGATGACCGAATCCAGCCGGAACAGCTCGGCGTCGACCACCAGCGCCAGGCTCAGATCATGCTCCGCTTCTTCCTCTTTGATCCGCGTCCACTGCTGCATCAGCTCGACCAGGTACCGGCGGTGCACCTGGATCACGTCGTGCACGTCGGTGCCGGGCACCCGCAGCGCGACCAGCACCTTGATGACCAGCTCATCGCGCGGCGGGGACGCCAGGTCCGGCGGCGTGCGGAGCCACTCGGCCAGCTCCTGCTCGCCATCGGCGGTGATCCGGAAGCCCTTCTGCGGGCCGTCCTCCCCGGCGTCGTCCGATTCGACCAGCCCGTCGCGCTCAAGTCGCTGCAGGGTCGTGTACACCTGGCCCACGTTCAGCGGCCATACTTCGCCGGTCCTCGCCTCGAACTCTTCACGAAGCTGGAGCCCGTACTTGGGCCCCTCACTCAACAGCGCGAGCAGCGCGTGCCGGACGCTCATGATGTCATCCAACCGGATATCATACTGAGTATACTAACCGGGAAATAGGGCGGCGGCAAGCCAGACTCGGAGGCTGTGGCACAAGCGGCCTATCTGGGGCGTGCGCTGGCCCGCCACCCGCCAGGGGCATGCGCTAGCGGACTGCGCAGCAGGCTGGACCGGTCGGCCCAGCCTGGCGTTCCCGCCGGCTGGCCCGCGGGGACCGCGTCCTGGCGGGCGGCTGCCGCGGCGGCCAGCACAACAGTGAGAGCGGCGATCTCCTCCGGGGTGGCGCCGCCGGCTACCTCGAACAGCGGGACGTCGGCAGGCTGGTCCATCATGGCCGTCGGTTCGCGACGTGTGCAGGTTGGCGTGTTATGGCCGTCAGTTCGCGACGTGAGCAGGCTTGCCTGGTCATGGCCGTCGGTTCGCGACTTGTGCAGGCTGGCGCCTGGTCATGGCCGTCCGCTCCCGATTCCGAACTGGCGGCGCACCCGCTCCCAGAACGCATCCCGCAGCCACTCCCGCGCCTCCTGGTAGGGCCGCAGTGAGAGCCCGAGTTCCTTCTCCGCTTCCACGAGCAGTTCCTTGTCGATAACCAGCGGCAGGATCGGCCCGGGCAGCAGGTCGCGGATGTTGTCCTCGCCGCGGGTCAGGATCCATTTCTGCGCGACGTGCTCGCCGGCCTCCTCGACCCGTTCCCGGTCCGGCCCCAGTCTCGTGGACACCGCGACGTGGCTGCTGGACCGCGGGCCGGGGCGCGCCGTCTGCCGCTTGTCGAACAGCTGGGCGGGGGAGGGCACGGCAGGCGGGGTCAGCGGGCCCGGCTGCGCCGGTTCCTGCGCCGGGATCGTCTGCCTGGTGAAGTACGGCTCAAGGAAGGCACGGTCCAGTACCTCCACCGTGTCCGACTCCCAGACGAGCCGCTCGGCCTGGTTGGTTCCGAAGGGCGGCTCGATGCCCCACAGGTGAACACGGACACCGAAGGCCTGGGCGGCCTCCACCGCGGGCACCATGTCCTCGTCCCCGGCCACCAGCACGGCATCGGTAATCGCGCGATGCCGGGCCAGCGCCTCCATGTCCGCGCGGATCTGCGCGTCCACGCCCTTCTGCTGGCCGCGCGCGTTCAGATTGCCCAGGCGCAGTTTGACCCACGCCATCTGCGCGATCACGCGCTGGTCGATAGTGGGCACGCGGTCCCTGGCGGCGTCATACCAGTACACGCGGAGCAGTTCGCCCCTGATCTTGTCGTCGGCGTGCCGGGTCAGGGCCTGGATGAGCTTGTCCGCATCGACCCGGTACTCGCGCCGGGAGGCGGAGCTGAACAGCAGCTCCCCGGCGGCGGCGTAAATGTACCCGACGTCGATCATGATTGCGTATCGGGCGAGCGTCGCGAGCGGCGGGGGAACCTCGGTCATGGCACCCTCGACTCTACTGCCGGCCAGGCAGCGCTCAGGAGCGGTGGCTAGCTTGCCCCAAGTGTGGTGCAGTCGCCCTCACGATCCCGGTTCGGCTGGGTTCGCGGCAGGGCTGTGCCTCCCGCTCGCCTCCGGGGCGCTTGAGGGCGCCGCCTTCCCTCGTCGCTCGTCGCTCGTTCCTCGTTCCTCGCTCCTCAGTCCAGGCGGCGCCGCGCCCTCCGGCTCGCTCAGAGCGGGATGTTGCCGTGCTTCTTTGGCGGCATCGTCTGGCGCTTGCTCCGGAGCACGCGCAGCGCGCGGGTCACCTGAGAACGCGTCTGTGCCGGCCGGATGACAGCGTCAACGTAGCCGCGTTCTGCCGCTATGTACGGGTTGGCTAGGGTGTCCTCGTATTCCGTGACCCGCTGGGCGCGCAACGCGTCCGGGTCAGCCGCCGCGGCGAGTTCCCTGCGGTACAGGATGTTCACCGCCCCCTGCGCGCCCATCACCGCGATCTGCGCCGTCGGCCAGGCGAGGTTGATGTCCCCGCCGAGGTGCTTGGAGCCCATCACGTCGTAGGCGCCGCCATAGGCCTTGCGCGTGATCACTGTGATCTTGGGCACCGTGGCCTCAGCGTAGGCGTAGATGAGCTTGGCCCCGCGCCGGATGATGCCGCCCCACTCCTGGCCGGTGCCGGGGAGGAATCCGGGCACGTCCACGAAGGTCAGCACCGGGATGTTGAACGCGTCGCAGGTCCGGACGAAGCGCGCGGCCTTCTCCGAAGCGTCGATATCGAGGCAGCCGGCCAGGTGCATGGGCTGGTTGGCGACCACGCCAACCGAGGAGCCCTCGACCCGGCCGAAGCCGACCACGATGTTCTGCGCGAACAGAGAGTGGATTTCCAGGAACTCTCCGTCGTCCAGGATGCGGGTGATCACATCGTGCATGTCGTAGGGCTGGTTGGGCGAGTCGGGAATGAGGGTGTCGAGCTCGGAGTCAGTGTCGGTGACCTCACCGAGCGCGGTATCCCCGCCGCTCCAGCCCGCGGCACTACTTGCCCTTCCGGCGCGGTCCCCGCCACCGGCCCACGGCAGCACCGGCGGATCATCGAGGTTGTTGGACGGCAGGTAGGACAGCAGCTCACGGGCGAAGCCAAGGCAGTCCTCCTCGTCTTTGGCCTGGTAGTGCGCCACACCGGACTTGACGTTGTGCGTGTGCGCGCCGCCGAGTTCCTCGAAGGTGACTTCCTCCCCGGTCACGGTCTTGATCACGTCGGGCCCGGTGATGAACATGTGCGAGGTGCCCTCGACCATCAGGGTGAAGTCGGTGATGGCGGGTGAGTAAACGGCACCGCCAGCGCACGGCCCCATGATGAGCGAGATCTGCGGGATCACGCCGGAGGCGATCACGTTCCGGTAGAAGATCTCGGCGAACAAGCCGAGCGCGACCACGCCCTCCTGGATCCTCGCCCCGCCGCCGTCGTTGATGCCGATCAGCGGGCAGCCGGTCTTGAGCGCGTGATCCATCAGTTTGACGATCTTCTCGCCGTAGACCTCGCCCAGGGAGCCGCCGAACACGGTGAAATCCTGGCTGAACACGCAGACCGGCCGGTGGTCCACGGTGCCGTACCCGGTGACCACGCCGTCGCCATACGGGCGGTTGGCCGCGACGCCGAAGTCGGTCGCCCGGTGCCTGGCCAGGGCGTCGAACTCGGTAAACGAGCCGGGGTCAAGCAGGCGCCCGATCCGTTCCCTCGCGGTCATCTTGCCCTTGGCGTGCTGCTGCTCGACCGCCCGGGCCGAGCCGGCGTGGACGGCTTCGTCCTGGCGTCGTTGCAGGTCAGCTATTTTCCCCGCGGTAGTGTGCGGGGCCGGGCGCCCCGCCGGGTCGCCAGGATCGGCCAACCCTTCATCCTGAACGGTCCGAGCGTCGCTGGTCATGCCGACAGGGTAACCGTCGCAGGCAGTCGGTCGCCTGGCCCGAGGTACCACCCGGATCACTAAGCTGGCCGCCGTGAGCAGCGATGCCGGTGGGCGCACGAGCGGGGATGTCATCGGCGTCGGCGGGGAAGCCGGCGGGCATGTGAGCGGCGAAGCTTTCGGCGTGAGCAGGGATGCCGACCGACTGCAGATGCCCGAGCCGATGCGTCGCGACGTCCGGTTGCTCGGCGATCTGCTTGGCCAGGTGCTGCGCGAGTCGGGTGGCCAGGACCTGCTGGATGACGTGGAGCGGCTGCGGCTGGCGGTGATCGCCGCGCGCCAGGCGGGCCCGCGCAACGGCCCGACGGACGACCGGGGCGCGGACCCGGCCGGCGATGAGATCGCGGCGCTGGTGGCCGGCTGGCCGCTCGATCGCGCCGAGCTTGTCGCCAGGGCATTCACCGTTTATTTTCATCTCACCAACCTCGCCGAGGAGCAGCAGCGGGTCCGGACCCTGCGGGAAAGGGACTCTGGCGCGGCGCCGGTCCGCGAGTCGCTGGCGGCGGCGGTGGCCGAGTTCCGCCTGGAGCAGGGCCCGGATCACCTCGATGAACTGCTCGCCCGGCTGCGCGTGCATCCCGTGCTCACCGCCCATCCGACCGAGGCGCGCCGCCGCGCCGTGGTCACCGCGCTGCGGCGGATCAGCATCCTGCTGGCGGCGCTCGACGATGATCGCCGTGGATCCGCCGAGCAGTCGGAGATCAGGCGCAGGCTGCGTGAGGAGATCGACCTGCTGTGGCTGACGTCGCCTCTGCGTGACAAGGCCATGGAGCCGATCGACGAGGTGCGCACCGTCATGGCCGCGTTCGACGAGACGCTTTTCACTGTGGCGCCCACCCTGTACCGCGCACTCGATGAGGCGCGCAGGGGCCAGGCGGACGCGCACGCTGCCCCGGCCGCGTCCGCGGTCCCCGCGTTCCTGCGCTTCGGCAGCTGGGTTGGCGCGGACCGGGATGGCAACCCTTTCGTCACAGCCCAGGTGACCAGGGAGACCGCCGTCATCCAGGCCGATCACGTGCTCCGCGCCCTGGAGAACGCCACCACCAGGATCGGCCGTGCGCTCACCGTGCACGCCGACGCCGCGCCCCCGAGCCCGGAATTCACGCTCGCCTTGGAGGTGGCGGAGACGGCGCACCCCGAATTGCTCGCCGATCTCGCGGCCCGCTCGCCGCAGGAGCCGTACCGCACCTACCTCCTCTACCTGGCGGCACGGCTTCAGGCGACCCGGCTGCGTCACGCGGACCTGGCCTATGGCAGCTGCGCGCAGTTCCTCGACGATCTGCGGCTGGTGCAGGAGTCGCTGACGACGGCAGGTGCTGTCAGGCAGGCGTTCGGGGAATTGCAGCATTTGATCTGGCAGGCGGAGACGTTCGGGTTTCATCTCGCCGGGCTGGAGATCCGCCAGCACAGCGCCGTGCACGCGCGGGCCTGGCAAGAGATCCAAGCTGGTGGAGCGCTGTCGGCGGAGACCAACGAGGTGCTCGCCACGTTCCGGGCGGCCGGGTGGATCCAGGACCGGTTCGGCGTGAACGCCTGCCGGCGCTACGTGGTCAGCTTCACCCGGTCAGCCGCTGACATCGCCGCCGTCCATGAACTCGCCCGCCACGCCATCCGCAGCGGCAGGCTTCCGGTGCTCGACGTGGTCCCGCTGTTCGAGAGCGGCGAGGACCTGCGCAACGCCACCCAGGTGCTTGACGACATGCTGGCGCTCGAGCCGGTGGCGGCCAGGCTCGCGGCCAATGGGCGCCAGGTGGAGGTCATGCTCGGGTATTCAGACTCCGCCAAGGAACTGGGCCCGGTCAGCGCCACTTTGCGGTTGTTCGACGCCCAGGCCCGGCTGGCCAGCTGGGCCGCGGACCGCGGCGTGTCGCTGACGCTGTTCCACGGCCGGGGCGGGGCACTGGGCCGTGGCGGTGGGCCGGCGGGCCGCGCGGTGCTCGCCCAGGCACCCGGCTCGGTGGACGGCAGGTTCAAGGTCACCGAGCAGGGGGAGGTGATCTTCGCGCGGTACGGGCACCCGGTGATCGCCCAGCGCCACCTGGAGCAGGTGACGTCCGCCGTGCTGCTCGCCTCCGCGCCCGCCGTGCGAGAGCGCAATGCGGCCGCGGCGCAACGGTTCCGGCAGATCGCGGACCGGATCGAGGCCGCGGCGCTGCGCGCATACCGGGATCTGGTCGAGGCTCCCGGGTTCGCGGAGTGGCTGGCCAGGATCAGCCCGCTGGAGGAGATCAGCGCGCTGCGGATCGGGTCGCGCCCGGCCCGGCGGGGGATTGCCGCGGCGGCCGTGGGCCTCGACGACCTGCGGGCGATCCCGTGGGTATTCGCCTGGGCGCAGACCCGGATGAACCTCCCGGGCTGGTACGGGCTTGGCAGCGGGCTCGCCGCGGTCACCGGTGGCCCCGGCGGCCTGCGGGAAGCCCAGGAGGCCTACCGGGGCTGGCCGCTGCTTGCCGTGCTCGTCGACAACGCGGAAATGAGCCTGGCTAAGTCGGACCGCCGGATTGGGGCCCGCCACCTGGCCCTGGGCGACCGGGGCGATCTGACCGCCACGGTGCTGGCGGAATACGACCTGACCCGGCGGCTGGTGCTCGCCGTCACTGGGCATGACCGGCTGCTGGCTGACCGGCCGGTGCTGTCCCGGGCCGTCACCCTGCGCGATCCTTATGTGGATGCGCTCTCCCATCTGCAACTGCGGGCGCTCAGTGAATTGCGAGCGGTGCCACCGGCCGGGCTGCCGTCGGCGGATGGCGAGGAGGCGAGCGCACGGCAGGAGCGGCTGCGGCGGCTGCTGTTGCTCACCGTGAGCGGCGTGGCGGCCGGCCTCCAGAACACCGGCTGACGGCCACCGGGCTGGTCCCCGATAGGCGGTCGATGTGACATCGGGTCCCCTATGAGGGGCACGATGTCACATGGGTGTGGCTTTTCTCCAGTGAGGGTCATGCGGCCAGTGTGAGGCTGTCTTGGTAGCGGCTGAGGTGGTTGCGGTGGTGTTCTTGGGTG
>Ga0070706_100001267_pt1 | contig 26966 bp, 15 predicted proteins | sample KBSK5501metaG_FD_65476 | JGI IMG/M metagenome (GOLD analysis project Ga0070706, IMG submission 65476) | Corn, switchgrass and miscanthus rhizosphere microbial communities from Kellogg Biological Station, Michigan, USA - KBS K5-50-1 metaG | ecosystem: Host-associated > Plants > Roots >... | reverse complement strand
GCTTCGATATGTCGGAGTTCATGGAGAAGCACTCCGTTTCGAAACTTATCGGCGCGCCTCCGGGGTACGTAGGCTACGAAGAAGGCGGGCAGTTGACGGAGCGGGTCCGCCGGACTCCTTACTCGGTCATCCTGCTGGATGAAATCGAGAAGGCGCACCCGGACGTTTTCAACATTCTTCTCCAGGTGTTTGAAGACGGGCAGTTAACGGATGGTCTCGGCAACACCGTCGATTTCAGGAACACCATCATCATCATGACTTCCAATCTTGGTGCGCGGCATTTGCAAAGGCGCACCTCCATAGGGTTCCAGTCTGGCGCTGATGAAGCGAGCCAGAAGTCCATCGAAGAGATGGTAATGAACGAGGTAAAACGGGCGTTCAATCCGGAGTTTCTCAACCGGCTGGACGAAGTCATCATATTTAACGCACTCGGCGACGAAGATCTGCTCCGCATCATCGATTTGCTGGTGGGCCAGCTGAACGACACGCTGATTCACCGGCAGGTGCAGGTCGTGCTGTCGCCGGAAGCACGCCAGTGGATCCTCGAGAAAACGTGTGCGGACCGTAACTATGGGGCACGGCCGCTCCGGCGGGCTCTTCAGAAATATGTCGAAGATCCGCTCTCGGAGGCGCTCATCCAGGGAGGCATCCAGAGGCCGGCGACGCTGCAAATTTACGTCGCTGGAGAAGCTTTGGCATTCCGTCCTGTCGTTGAGGCAACCCCGGTTATCCACTAGCGAATCTGACACAACGCATGGGAGACCTCGACCAGGTCGGGGTCAGCGAACGACCGGCCCACACCGGGTCCGGCGGGAGAATAGCAAATTGTGTTTCGGGGGCGCGGCCTTGAAGACCTCAACGGCCGCTTATAGCAGAGTCTGTTTGCCATTTGGAGTTTTCGCGTCGCGGGTCACCTGGATCGCAGCGGTTCTTCTCTTTTTCGCGGCCAGTTCGCCTGCGGCAACGCGTAAAAATCTTCTTGCGGACGCGTCTGCGTCCGCGGCTCCCGGACCATCTTCATTTTCCTCCGATTCCTCAAGCGACGATTCCGCCGCCACAACCGGGCCGCAAGCTTCCCAGCCAGCCCCCAACAGCCAGCCGCAATTCGTAATCGAGCGCATCGAATTTATTGGCAACCGGAGAATCCGCAGCGACACCCTCAAGGCCCGCGTCTTCAGCCGTGAGAGCGATCCGTACAACGAAGAGACCTTGCGCCGCGATTTCCAGGCTCTCTGGAACACGCAGTTCTTCGAGGACGTAAAGCTGCGTGTCGAAGATTCTCCCGATCGCGCCGACGCCAAAATTATTATTTTCGAGGTAAAGGAACGCCCGCAAATTCGGCGCATCCGTTACGAAGGCAATCATTCGGTCACGGAATCGGATATTCTCGACCGCTTCAAGGAGCGCAAGGTCGGCCTCTCCGTGGAAAGCCCGTTCGATCCCACGAAAATCAAGAAGGCCGAAGTGGTACTGAAGGAGTTGCTTGGCGAGCACGGCCGCCAGTTCGCGAAAGTGACCCCGCAATATGAACGCATCGCTTCCAGTAATGCTGTGATTCTGGTCTTCAAGATTGCAGAAGGTCCCAAGGTTAAAGTCGGCAAGATCAAGTTCGTCGGAAACCACGCGTTCAGCGACCGCAAACTTATCCGGGCCATGAGACATGACCGCCCCTACGGAATTCCGCTGTACTTTATGGACATCCCCGTTTTGTCCAAGACCTATGACCGCGAAAAGCTAAACGAAGACCTGGAAGTCGGCGTTCGCGGTTTGTACCAGGACAATGGTTACTTTCGCGTGGTGGTGGCTCCCAACGGCCCAATTTTGGAAAACAAAGACGTTGTGCACGGCGGTGTTCCGGTTCCCGGACTTCGGCCGCACACCGGCAAAGCGGTCAATATCACCATTAAGATCGAAGAAGGCGAGCGCTACCGGATGGGAACGCTCAAAATCGTCAGCTCGGACCCGGACAAAGCGCTATCACTCAAGGTAGAACCACTGAAGGAGCTTTTCCCCCTCAAAGAAGGCGATATTCTTAGCGTAGACAAACTCCGCAAAGCACTTAAAAACTACACGGATGCTTACGGGCAGTACGGCTTTATTGATTTCACGGCCGAACCGGATTTTGACATTGATGATGTGGCGAAAAAGATCAACCTTACCCTGCGCTTTGATGAGCAAAAGCAATACTACGTCCACCGCATCAACTTCAGCGGTAACACCACCACGCGCGACAAGGTTATTCGCCGTGAGCTGCTGATCGACGAAGGTCAGCTCTTCAACAAACGCTATTGGGACATCAGCATCCTCCGCCTCAACCAACTCAACTATTTCGACAAAATTGATGCCGATAAAGCCGTGGCGCTGCAGAAGAACACCAAAGACGGCACCGTCGATATTAATTTGAAGCTGAAAGAAAAAGGAAAACAGTCCATCGGCCTGCAGGGTGGCGTCAGCGGCTTGGCCGGCGGTTTTATCGGCCTCACCTATCAGACCAACAACTTCCTAGGTTTAGGCGAAACGCTGACTTTTTCCGCTCAATTTGGTGAAATACAGCGCGTCCTGCAATTCGGCTTCACGGAACCTTACCTTTTCGACCGTCCCATCTCCACCGGCTTCACCGTCTTTTCCAGCAAGTACAACTTTAACCAAGCCAAGCAGGAAGCCCTCCTTTTCGGCCAGCAGGTCAGCGTCAACCCGCAATTCGTCCAGAACTATGATCAGAACAGTACCGGGTTCACCGCCTTCGCCAGCTACCCCATGAAGCGATTTTCTTTCGCCAGGTTTGGCCTTTCCTACGGTCTCACGCGCACGAATATCACTGCGTTTAATCAGGCTTCTTCTCTCTTATTCGAGCAATTGCAATTCCGTGCCATCGCCGGCCCAAGTGCGCTGAACGGTATCATCTCGAGCTCCATCACGCCCTCCATCAGTTACAACACCATCGATAATCCGATCAACGCCACCAAGGGCAAAAGTATTTATTATTCGCTGTCCTTCCAGGGCGGACCGTTGGGCGGCAATGTGAACACTCTCTCCAACGTATTCGACATCAAGTACTTCCACCCCATCAACAAGCGCCGCAATGCCATCGGCCTGCACTTCACCGCAGCCTATATCACCGGATATGGAGGCAAGGAAGTGCCCCCATTCAATCGATTCTATATGGGCGGCGAAAACGATCTTCGCGGATTCGATATTCGGTCGATATCTCCGGTGGTATTCATTCCGACCGTGACTGCGCAAACACTTTTCTATCACGACCCCCTTTCCGCGGGAGCGTTGCGATCCTTCAGTCTTCCTGTCCTGGTGTACACCGCCACCTTGCCGGGCGGCGACTTTCAAACTTCCGGCAACATCGAATATCGCATCCCCATCGCCGGTCCCGTCAGCATGTCTCTCTTCGTCGACGCGGGCACGGATGGAATTCTTCGTACCGATGCCTTACACCTCGATCCCACGGGCATCTCGAACATTACGGCTAACTTTCCGACTGCCCCGCTTACCAAGACTCTGGCGATTGCCTCCGGAACGAATTTCCTGCTAAGAGATTCGGCTGGCATCGAATTTGGCGTGAATCTTCCGATCGTGCAGGCGCCCTTCCGGATTTATTACGCTTATAACCTAAACAGATTGTATTCGCAGATTTCAGCTCCAAATCCGTTCGTGAATCAGAGCACGCTCAATTCTTGGAGAGACACTTTGAATGGGCTGAGTCCAAATCTCTGGGAGAGCCAAATTGTGCCTCAACTGGGGTTCTTGAACAATCCCGGGCGGCTGAACTACTTCGAGCCCAAGACAACTTTTCGTTTCACCGTGGGAAAGACGTTTTAGCCGCCCGGAACGGCGGAGAACTTGGAGCAGTCTGGGGAATTTGACCGGTTGCCCGCGGCAATTGCGGCGCGGGTTAATTTGGGGAGGCTAGGGAAATGAAGTTGTGGAAGATTTCGAGCTGCATGACGCTGGGGTTTTTGGCGCCCTGCTTGTTTCTTAGCGGTTGCAGTAGCAGTAATTCGGGAGCCACAGTGACTACCGTATCTGTCACCTCGTCCGTTGCGGGAGGAGTCCTCATTCTGAGTCAGTCGACCACTCTGACCGCGACGGTTGTCGGCCCGACAGACACAACTGTCAAGTGGGTGGGCTGCACCTATACGACGAGCACCACGGATTCCACAGGCAAAGTAACAACGAAGCCGGCCGTCGCTTGTCCCACGGACGGCACTCTCGGCACTCTCTCCAACGAGCAGGCCACCGGGACCGCCACATTCACTGCCCCGTCAACCCTCCCCGACCCAACCACGTTTTCCGGGCTGACGGTGATCATCACCGTGCAAGCCGTTGCGGACTCAAGTAAGCACGGCACTGGCACCGTCAACCTATTCATCGACTCCGGCATCACCGTCACGCTCACTCCCAGCAGCGCTGCCGTCCCCACAAATGAACAGCAGCCTTTCTTTGCCGTCCTCACCAATGACCTTAAAACCCAGGGTGTGACGTGGCTTGTCACACAATCAACTCCCACTGCGGCTGCATCTTCCTCCGATCCCAATCCGTTTAGGTCTCTCGCTACTTGCACCGTGAGTGGCAACGCCACGGGATGCGGTTCCATAGACGCGAATGGCGTATACACTGCTCCAGCCGTTGTTCCCACAGCTAGTACCCCTTCTGGCGCGAGTACCACGCCCACGATCGTCACCGTAGTCTCTACTTCGGTGACAGACCCTACGCGCTTTGCACTTGCGACGATCACTATCACGCCGGGTGGGCCAATCACCTTTAACGGAATCTCCCCGACCATCGCTCCTCAGGGCGCCGCCTATTGGGACATCTACCTCGACGCCCCGAACATCTCTTCGGCCTCGATCATCACGTTGACCGACGCGAACAACGGCCAGACGACACTCACATCGGCATCTGGCCAGGTCAAAGTACTGTTTCCTATCCCTACGGCAACCGTCCCCAGTCCGCCCTCGACTGGTGCCCGCGTCCGCCTGGTTGCAGCAGATCTAGCGAGGGCGGACGCCAACCCAGTCACTATCTCCGTCACCGACCCTGGCCAGCCAGTTACCACAACTCCAGGAGGGACGTTTGCGTACAACATTATCCCCGTACGCCCAACGGCTTTGGATTCCTCCCCGAGCGACATCATCCAGGGATCCGTGTCTTCCGGGAATATTGGTCTGACGATTGACGGCGGCTATTTTGGCCCCGCTGGCCAACTGGCCAATGTAATTTTTGAGGGCACCACCATTCCCGGCGCGACGAACGGTCAGGGGCAGCCGCTGTCCTTTTCGAGGCAACTGCAAGTGCAATTCCCCAGCGGTCCGATTAATACGGGGAATCCTGGACTCTATTCGCTCTCCGTGGCGCGTACAACGCCCCCGTTACCCTTTGAAAACAACCCCGCTGTTACGAATCTAGCCGTTTTTCCCGACTATTCGACGAATCCGCCCACGGTCGGAGCAACTCTCGTGGCCGCGGGCGCTAATCCCAGCGCAATCGATATTGATCCCACTCTTGGAGTCCTTGCCGTCGCTGAAGTCGGCTCTGACGTCACTCAGCCTGGCGCTGTGCAGTTCTACAACATCGGAAGTGGCGCCCTTACTCCTGTTGGAAGTCCTGTGCCTGTGGGCAAGGTTCCCACCGGGCTTTCAGTGAACCGCAACAATCACACCGTTGCCGTGGTCAACTACATGGATCAAAGCGTAACGGTTCTGCCGATTCCCGGGGCTCCGGTGCAGGCCCCAGGGACGCCTTTCACCGTCGATCTCTCCAACGCCCTGCAAGGCCAGGCTTCGCCACAACCGTTTCCGTACTCGATTGGTGTCGACCCTGATACGAACATGGCGCTGGTTGCGTATTCTTCGACTTCGGCTTCTTCCGTCGCGAACCTTGGCTTCCTCGTAAATTTGAATACGGGAACCAATCCTTTTGGCTGTATTACCTCGTCACTGACCGCCCCCTGTGAATTCGCCCAGGTCACGCTAAATACAGGTGCTTATCCGCAGATTGCCATGGAGCCTCACGGCCATCTGGCGCTGGTAACGCCCGGAGGCTCTGGCGTTGTTCGCGGCGTTGATGTGACCAAGGCTTCCACTTCCGCCTTCATCAAGTCGCTCACTCTTGCCGCTGGAATCGTAACCGTTACCACCACGGCTTCCAATGGGCTGGTGCCTGGCAATTCAGGGACGGTTCTAATTATGGGCGTGCCGGGACCTGGAGCCTCTGGCAATAGCACCACCGCGAATTTTAATGGCGTCTTCAACGTCGCCGCTGCAAGCGACACTACTTTCACGTACATCTTGAACTCCACCTCCAGCGGCACGGTGACTCTCACTCCTGACGCCAACGGAGTAACTCCCGCCCAGGTCTTTTATAGCACCCCGAATTTGATCTTTGGCGGCCTGTCTCAGACGACGCAAGGTATTGCCATCAACCCCGTTACCAACACAGCCGCGCTTGCCGATGCCAACGCCACCGGCTCAAATGGTCCACAAATTAACTTGCTCAATGCTCTGGACCAGACCATCAGCTCGATATCCTTCTTTGCTACCTGCACTTTTTATTCGACCACGTGCGCCAACGGCCCTGAGTTGCTGGGTACCACAGTGGTAGCCTGGCAGCCGTATACAAACGCCATCGTCTCTTACAATCCCGGGCAGAATCAGGTTTCCGTTTCCGATCCTGTTACCGCGCACCGCTATGCTCTGATCGGCGTGCCTGGAACGGGCAAGGCCACCTTGTCCGTCCAGAACGGCACGACCAATTCTCTGACACTCTGGGGCGGGATCACCGTCGATCCGGCGACCAATCAGGCCTTCGTGGTGATGTCCGGAAGTGGAAGCATCGGCATTGTAAATCTTGGGCCGACGCCAGCGAACGCCCTAAAAGCTGCGCAGATTTCGGAAATTGTCGTTCCGAGTCCTAATCCCGGATTGGGCATCGTTGGCGGCATTCCTAATGCCACCGTCCCTCAGGGTACGCTCACCTCCGCTGCGGACTTGGCCGGCGTGCAAGTTTTCGGTTCGGGCTTTGATGCCGCAACCCAGGTTCGGTTGGATGGCACTGCCATTCCCGCGAGCAACGTTCAATTTGTGAGCACCAGGCAACTCACAGTTACTATTCCGGCTTCGAACTTGTCGTTTCCCCACCGGTATGCGCTCGATGCGGTTAACGGAAACGGTGTTCAGTCTAACGCTACGGACTTTTTCGTGATCCAAGCCGTGGATATGACCCCCGCCTGCACTCCCGCCACGCCAAACACCCAACACCCCAGCTCCGCGGCCATCGCCGACCAGTTGATGAACGGGCCCTTCTCGCCCATCGCCGTGGTCAGCAACAGCGGATGCAACAACATTTCCGTGGTGGATATCAATCCAACCGTTACCGTCGGCGGTCAAACGGTGAAAAATCCCAACTTTGGCAACATTCTCAGCACCATTGCCGTGGGCGCGATACCGCAGGGCGTGGCCCTGAGCCAGCATTTCGGATTGGCTGTCGTCGCCAACAATGGCGATGGCACGGCCTCCATCGTCAACCTGCTTACAAACTCGCTCGCCGTTCCTTCCGTCGCCACTGGCACGGGCCCGGCAGGAGTGGCCATCAACGATGCATCGGGTGCGGCGATTATCGCGAACACGGGTTCAAATACCGTCTCTGAAATTAATCTTGACTTGCTCTTCGGAACCACTCCAGCCACTTCGCTAACAGCTATCAGCATTGGCGGTTTCCAACAGCCGACGGCGGTGGCCATCGACCCGGACCGCGGCACCAACAATCAGGGAATAGCTGTTGTCACATCACTGCAACTCATCAGCGGGTCTGCTCCCCAAGGGTCCCTCCAGGTGGTGGACATTGGCTCCAGCACCCCGGTTCTCAGCACCACTGCAGCGACTGGCCTTGTCACTGCCCCGTCGACCGGTCTCGTTTTTGACCCCACGGTCTCAACCGGCACGGCCAACAACGGCGTGTTCTATGCCAGTTCCAGCGGCGGCAACGTAATTTCGTCGTTTAACCCGGATTCCGGCCAGGCTATCACCGTAAATGTTGGCATCAATCCGACTGCGCTGGCAATCAATCCACAGACGGGGGCGATCCTGACCAGTAACCTCGCCGGCAAAACCGCATCCCTCGTCGATACGAACTCAAGACCGTTGAAGACCGTTCAGACGATTGGGCTTCCGGGATCGGGGCAATTTGGTGTTGCCATTGATCAGTTTACGAATCTTGCCGTCATCGTCGATCAAGCCAATAACCGGCTGCTGATCTTCCCGATGCCGAACTAAGAAGTGCCGTTGCAAGGGAGGAGTGCGAATTCAATACGCTTGAATCTTGGAAGCTTTCTGATTGCAGCAGAACGAGGGCCTCGGCTATACTCCAAAGTTTGCGCGGTGCCCGCGGATTGCGTTGGCAGGCGAAACACTTTCAAGCCAATGAAGAATTGGTTCCGGTTGATCTCGATTTCATCGGGATCATCCACAACAAGGAGAATAAAGTGAATTTGAGAATTGTTTTGAGATCCGCGGCTCTGGCTGCAGCATGTTTCATTAGCACAGGTGCAGCCTGGGCCCAGGCATCCCCCGCGGCCGGCGCTGCAGGAGCTGCCAAACTGGTGGGCATCATCAATCTGCGCGGTGCCATCGGGACTACCGCCGAAGGCAAGCAGGCCTCCGCGGAACTGCAATCGCAGTTTGCGCCGCGTTCTGCTGAAATCGACGGTTTGACCAAGCAGATCAATGATCTGCAGCAAAAGCTCCAGGCAGGCCAGGGCAAGCTCAGCCAGGAAGAAGAAGCGCGTCTGACGGCGGAAGGGCAAAAACTCACGCAGCGCCTCGACCGCAGACGAACCGATTTTCAGGAAGACGCGAACACCGCGCAGCAGGAAGTTCTCGAGCGCATCGGGCGCAAAATGGTCGACGTTTTGGACCGCTACGCACGCGAGAATGGCTACAGCGTGGTTCTGGACACCTCCGGTCAAAATTCACCGATTCTCTACGCTTCCAATCAGATCGATGTCACCCAGGAAATCGTTCGCCTTTACGATCAAGCCTATCCGGTCAAGGCGGGCGCGGCGACTCCAGCAACTGCCAAGCCGGCTGCACCTAAACCAGCCACTCCGACGCCAACGAAGCCACCTCAGCAGTAACCGGCTGAATAGCTTCAACGACTTATTGTGAGTGTCAAAACGCCCTCGGCTATGACGGGGGCGTTTTGCTTTTGTCGGAAGCGAGGCGATCCCACCGCGATAGCCTGTGGGTGTGTGCTCGGCTGAATTTTCGGGCCTGAAATTTCGCGGAATTGTTACATAACTTGCCGCTATTTCTGCTCTTGCTCGGGAGCTTGCTTCGGCTTTGCGATGGTATTAGCGGTGTCCACCGAAAATAGCATGTAGTTGCGCAGCGTGTGAGTATGATGGTACCGCTTGCCGTGTAACTCCATAAACATTTCCGCGTTCCACGGCAGCCAAAGTGTAGTTCCACCGCTCTCAAACTTAACGGGACCGTAGTCGATCAGCAAATGATCGCGCGTCAGTTCCAATTCCTTCACCGGTTCTCGGAGATCCGTCTCGACATGGAGTACATCGTAGCTGCTCGCCGAAATCCACACCCGGCCTTTTAATGGAATAGCGTAAGTGCCCCGGCTGTTCCTCCAGATTCGAATGCGCGACGGGACATCTTTCCGCTGTTCGAAGCGCAGCCGCCAGACTGCCTGTCCGCGCCATGCTCCGAGCCCCTCGCACTTATAGATGAGGTCTCCCTCATAATGGGGGTCGAACACGCTTACCGCCAGCGCGGCCAGTCCCTCAGTCGCCAGTGACGTCGGGAAGGCGCCGAGATTCTCCCCGCCATCGCGCGACTCTTCCAGAAAGGACATGCCCGGCTTGGGGTGTTTGACAAAAACAAGATAGTTGAAGTCCTTCTCGCGCACAGCGCCCGGCATTCCGTGCGCGTCTATTTCTTGATGCTCGATGTGTTCGGTTGCCAGAAATCTCTCAAAATTTCCCAGTTGACGCATGAGCTTGAGCTGCGCCCGGTGAACCAGATCGCTCTCCGAGCACGGCACATCTTGAACGGCCGGATATTCCTTGCTGTCAATGTCTGGAGGCGCCCAGGGACGCACGGCTAGGGGAGGCGGTTGCGGAACTGGAGGAGGCGGAAGCACGGGTTTGGCGGCTTCTACAACCGCTGGTTTTTCGAGCGCAGCAAGCAGTTTTTTTGCTTCAGGAACGGCGGGATCGTTCGGAAAACTCCGGACTACGGTTTCAAAAGCCTTCTTCGCCTCTTCGCGTCTCGCCTCTTGGACCATGATTTCGCCCACAAGCATCCAAGCCGATGCCGCATGGTCTTTTCCAAGCTCCGCAGAACGCGTCGCATGTGGCAAAGCTTTCTCGTAATTTTTCAGCTGGATATACGCATTAGCGAGCAGCAAATGACTTCGCCAGTCCGCTCCATTCAACTGGTAGGCTTTCTCCAAGGTTTGCGCTGCCGACGCGGCGTCCCCAGTGCGAAGCTGAAGTTCGCCGAGCGCAAGCAGCGAATGCTCATGAGAAGGATAAATGGACAACGCTGCTTGAAACTTCGCGCGAGCGGCATCGAAATGTTCTTGCGTATATTCCACCATGCCGAGCAGGTATTGGATGTCCGGATTGGCCGGCGCCCGTTTTGCGGCCTTCTCTAACTGCGCGCGGGCGGCGTCATACTGATGCCGGCGCAGCTTGTCCAGGCCTTTGTCAATTTCTTCTTGCAGCCGCGGCGTCATTACGGGCGCCTTTGGCGCCCCGTTCGATGGCACTGTTTCGTTTTCAGAGTGCAGATAAACGAAAACGGTGTAACTTGCGCCCGCGGCAAAAACGGAAGCATGCTCTTTTGCAGTTTTATAACCGCTGGCGGTTACTTCAATCTCATACTCGCCAGACAGGACCTTCGAGAAAGTGGCCGTTGAAGCGTCTTGCGTGGAAGCAGTTCGATAATCTCCTCTCTCCGAGTACATCTTAACGATGGCATAACCGCCCAGCGGCATGCCGGATGGTTCGCGGACGCTCACCAGCACGTCGACCGGAATCTCTGACGCCGTCGGGATCGAGCCGGCGCCGCCTCGCTGCGGAATCCCGGGCGGTCCGCCGGGGGGGACGCTGAGCGCAAACGGGCAGCGCAAGAATAAGCGCCGCGCAGAAGGCTAAAATACCTGGGGAAAAGCGTGCCATCGGAATGGGCCGAGGAAACATGCAAGCTAACGGATTCTACTTGATTACCGAACTCCAGAAACAATAACCAAGAGGGCTGCGGCCGGTCAAGTAGATCGTTGCGCGGATAGACCGGCGCGGGCGGCTTGTTGTAAGAGCAGGCGCGACGGTTCGGGCGAAAAAAGGAGAAACGATCGTCACGGTTGCTTGGAATTCGATATAGTAAGCCAATTAGAGTAAGGAGGACTTTATGCCCGAAGTAAAAACGCGAATGGAACGAGTACCGCGCCCGCCGGTTTTCGCAACTCCCGCTGAGGAGCGGCGCCACCGGAAAGAACGGCTTGCGGGAGCGTTCCGCCTGTTTTCGAAATGCGGATTCGATGAGGGCGTAACGGGACACATCACGGCGCGCGATCCCGAACGGCTGGACCATTTCTGGGTGAATCCTTTTGGAATGCACTTCAGCCAGATTCGCGCATCGGATCTTTTGCTGGTGAATGATCATGGCGAGGTCGTGGAAGGCGAACGGGAAGTCAACCTCGCCGCGTTTGCGATTCATTCGCGGATTCACAAAGCGCGTCCCGATGTGATTGCCGCGGCGCATGCGCACTCGCTGAACGGCAAAGCGTGGTCTTCGCTGGGGCGGTTGCTCGATCCGCTCACCCAGGATGCCTGCGCGTTTTATGAAGATCATGTCGTGTTTGACGATTACAGCGGCGTGGTCTACGAGACCGAAGAAGGCGATCGCATCGCCAAGACTCTGGGGAACAAAAAAGCCGGCATCTTGTGCAATCACGGCCTGCTGACCGTGGGGCAAACCGTGGACGAAGCGGCGTGGTGGTTCATCACCATGGACCGTTCCTGCCAGGCGCAATTGCTTGCGGAAGCCGCGGGCGAGCCGCGCAAAATTCCGCACGAAACGGCGAAGCTCGCCTACTCGCAGGTCGGATCGCCGGTGGTGGGATGGTTCCAATTCCAGCCGTTGTGGGATCGCATCTCGCGCGAGCAGCCTGATTTGTTTGAGTGAGCGGCGGCGAGTCGCCCCCAGTATTCCGTGACCCGTGATGCGTGCGCCGTTGTCCGTGATTGGTGACTCGTGACTCGTGGAAGAGCACAGCCAAGATTGGCTGTGCCACGGGGAGAGATCCCTCCCTCCCGATGGTCGTCCCGCAGCAGCATCCGGGACGCAGAAAGCGCGTTCGGGACAGAAATTCTTCACCGGATTTATAGTCAAGAATTTGCTCCCCTCCCCCACCCGCCTTTTTTCGTAAGTGCGGATTGCAAAGGACTTAGTGATTAGTGACGGGTGACTCGTGACTGGTGGAGGAGGGAGAGCCCAGGCTGTGATTGGTGATTTGTGGCTGGTGACTGACAGGACGGCGAGATTTTTTAATGCCTGCGGATCCTTCGCTTCTGACCGCTGCGAGGCAGACTGTCTCGAAAGAGCACAGACTGAAGTCTGCGCCACGAAGAAATTGACGATGGCAGACTCCCACCCCGGGTGTTTTTTGTAAGAGTGGCAGGCAAAGGGGTTAGCTTTGACATGGCTGGCAAGAGTGGCAAATGCGGGACTTAAAGTTACTTTGTTTTCATTCGGTTGCGGGAGGTCCGTAAGAGCGGCAAGGAAAAGACTTACGGGACAGGATCCGAAAGCCGGAGCGGGTAGGAGCGAAGATTGGCTGACAAACACGAAAAATGATACCATGGTCTGAAATTACTGTCAAGCCATAGTACCGAAGTGGTATCGTTCGAATGAGACGCGGGGAAGTCGAGGAGTTAGAAGGAGTTGGCAAGAATATTGCAGTTTGGTGAGACGGAATGGGAAGTGAGTAGCGGGTAGTGGATAGTGAGTAGATCTGGCTTCGGGGGAGATGTGAGCTGACTGTTGAGTTACGTGGGTGGAAAAGCGCGACGGACTCAAAAAGGCGTCGCGCTTTTCGGGGATGTAAAAGGGGTGCATCTGATACTGGCGAATCCTGCCTGGCGTTAGCTACCAGAGCGCGCCGAGAGGGTTCAGGGAGACAAGAAGCACGTGCAAGGACTCTCTCGCAGAGTTCTTGTGGAGCGCAGTTCAATACAGCACAGAATCGCCCTGGCTAGCGGCGAATTGAGCGAAATCTCACGACAATTCGCGGTCAGGCGGTGTACCCGGCGGGTGATTAAGCCATTGAAGTGAGGGAAACAGCAGCCGCAAAGTCAAAACACGCACCCTTGAAAGGCACAAGGAATGCGGCACACCAAGGCCCAAAAACAGCTGCGAAGGCTTTGCCACCGGGCACTCATTCAAGCCGGCAGAGTCGAGAGGCCGGGCAGCGTACCAGGGCAGTAGCCCGACAGGAAGCGCGCGGTTACGTCTCTAAGATCCTTGTCGAGGATCGACATAGCTCGCTCGGCGATGGCCGCTGGCACGCCATAGTGCGCCTGGGCAATTCCGCCTGTAATGCAGGCCAGCGTGTCGCTGTCTCCTCCAAGCGATATCGCGTTTCGGATGGCATCTTCGAAATCCGTTGATTCGAGGAAGCACACGATCGCCTGAGGAACCGTCCCTTGGCATGACTCGTCAAACCGGTATGCAGGTCTAATCTCATCAACACTTCGGGATAAATCATAGTGGAAGTTTGCCGCAGTGTATTGCCTGATGTCGGCCTTCGTACTGCCTGTCCTGGCAAGAAAGATTGCGGCCGCAGTTGCTTGCGCGCCCTTGATCCCTTCTGCGTGATTGTGCGTTACGGCTGTGTATTCAGCCGCCCGGACCAGCACTTCGTCCAGCGTGTTGAACGCAAACCCAACCGAACTGATGCGCATAGCGGCGCCATTGCCCCAGCTATTGTAAGGCTGGCATTCGCGAGCTCCCGCCCATTGGTGAAAAAAGCCTCCGTATCCTGCGTTTGGATAGCGCCGATAGTAGGCCCTCATCAGGGAGGCATAGCCGGCGCCGGTCAAGATGGATTCGGCCAGGGCAACGGTGAGGACTGAATCGTCGGTGAAGCAGCAATCCGGACTGAACAGATCGAACTGCTTGGTCTTGATGTTGTTCCACTCGTAGACTGATCCGATAATGTCACCCGCTATTGCACCTATCATTTGGATCTACCTCGAAGGCGGCCACACAACGTTTGAAACGCTTTAGAGTACTTGGGCATTATCCTCGAAGAGATCTGGTATCGCCATCTCGCTGAAGGCACGCAAGAGGGCAAGTGAAGTGGTTGCAACCGGCGGCTTTGAAAACCGCAAGGGATGCAGCACGCCGCAAGACCGGCACCCACCTATCTCTCTCGTTTGTGACTAGAAAAGCCGTTGGTCACGATTAAGATTGGATTGTCGCGGATGCGAGGCTCTGACGAAGTGTATGGAGGGTGTTGGTCTGTGCTTTTCGAGGAGGTCGGTGAGTTCATCCTGTCTGCGGAGGGTAAAGAAGGACCTACTAGGAGCGAAGTAGACCACCACGGGTTTTTGTCGGTCAATGAGGTCCTTAATATTCGCCAGAGTACCGCGGCTCTTTCCGTCCCAAAGCATGAGCCCATAGTCCGCCTCAGCTCCCATGGCGCGGTCCTTCGTGCTGAAAAAGGCGGCGTCCCGGCGGGCGTTCTGCGCAGCCATGATTTCGCGAGTAGCCCAGTTTCCAACATTGTTGCGGCAAACGCCTGCCATGCAAAAGACCGCGACGTTCTCATAATTTCTGTGTGCCAGGTGGCGCTGTACCGCTTTGTCAACGCCATTTGCGTCGCCGACGATTACCATCAGGCCCTTGCCTATCACACTGTCGAGGCGATGCTTTATCTCCTTGTTTAGGCGGGATAATCGGCGCGATCCGCCGACAAAGACTTTTTGGCGCGTCGCGGCGTTGTTACTTTGTTCGAGTGAGCGCAAGTGCATAAACCTCCGAGGCGCCCGCAGATCGCAGAACGTCGGTTACGCGTCCGAGAGTGGCGCGAGACTCTGTTAAATCGTCAAGAACAAGCACTCGTTTGCCTTGGACGTTCGCAGGGCCTTTCTGAATGGCTTCTCGAAGCGTCTGCCGTCGCTGCGCCCAATCCCCAACGTTCTTCATTTGAGGCGTGGCGCAAACCTTTACGACTGCGTTCTCGCAAATTTCAGTGCCCAATCGTGTCGCCAATGTACGTGCAATCTTCACTACGGGTTGCTCTCCGCGAGCCGAAACGGATGGGGGAGCTGGCACGATACAGTCCAAGGCGGGCAATCCTTCCCATTGATTTCTGATAAAGTCCTCCGCCGTCTCCACGATCAATTGTAGCGCACCCCAGTTGTTTCCGTACTTCAGTTCGTACACTAACTGGCCCAATTCAGTGCGTTTCGTATCCCATCGGTATGGGTCGCCGGTTGGGGTACTACTAACGGTGTGACGGTCGAGAGAAAATCCGTCATCCCAAGGCCCGTGTATTCTGCCTGGACTAATCGTTACGGGCGGCATGCGGCAGCTTTATCTAATTTTTAGTTATCAGTCAAGTACAATACAGACGTTCTTTCTCCGCAAGCTACCACGTTCGCAGGAGCGAAAGGGGAAGAGAAAGCGTCGGGCTGCTGCGTTCGGAATGACGTGGTCGGTGGGCGGATCGAAATGAGAAGGGTGGCGGGGATGCGAACGAAATTCAAGCGATCTGCGGCAAGTCTGGGCGTATCTTGCATTTGACGTGAGGGCAGAATATACTGTCGTTTCGCTCTGAAGCGGGTCGCACGGATGGGTGGGCGCAAGCCCACTTTTTTGTTGGGCCGGTTGGAGTGCACCAGATACCGGCATTGGCCGGGGAGTCTTTAGTTGGATTTTGAAAAAATTCGAGAAGCCGCCGAGCGAGTTGCGCGGTCGGAAGGGCTGGAAATCTTTGATGTAGAGTGGAAAGTCGGGAAGCAGCGCTTCCTGAGGGTCACTATCGACAGGCTGCCGAGAGCTTCGGCGGGGATGAGCGATGCGGCGGGTCAGGTTTTGCCGCCCAGTGAATTGAGTGGAGCAGCCGGCGGCGAACCAGGGATCAGCCACGCGGACTGCCAGCGGGTGAGCCAGCAGTTGAGCGTGATTTTGGATGTTGAAGAGCTGATTCCCGGACCCGCGGGGTACATCCTGGAGGTGAGTTCGCCGGGGATGGACCGGCCGCTGAGGAAGCCGGCAGAGTACGAGCGCTTCCGAGGACGGATGGCAAAGATTTCGACGGCCGAGCCGGTGGAGGAACTGAAATATTTCGAGGGCCGGCTGGCGGGAATTGCGGACGGGAAAGTGCGATTGGAGTTGAAAGGGAAAGTGGCGCGGACCGTGGAGTTGCCGCTCGAGAAGATACGGAAGGCGAATTTAATGGTGGAGTTTTGAGGGGAAGTGAGTAGGGAATTGTGAGTAGAGGAGACCGCGCAAGGGCCGGGGCGGGCGGCGGCAAACGACGGGACAAAAGAAAGAAATCTTTGGGCGGAAGAGATATAGAGGCGAAAGAGATTTCGGGGATTTAAGGACGAAGATCAGGAAAGATACATGGCGAATCTGCTCTTTCAACAAATCGAGATGTTGAGCCGCGAGAAGCACATCGAGACGACGGTCGTGGTGTCTGCGATTGAAGACGCGATGGTGGTGGCGGCACGGAAATATTACAAGACGGAAGAGGACCTGCGCGCAAAGTTCAACGCGGAAACCGGCCAAGTGGACGTGTACTCGGTGCATACGGTCGTCGAGGAAGTGACCGACCCGAAAAAAGAAGTGAGCCTGGCGGAGGCGAAGAAAAAGAATCCCGCAGCGGAGATCGGCACGGAAATTATTGCGGCGAAACCGACGGATGTGCTTGGACGAATCGCGGCGCAGACGGCGAAGCAGGTGATTCTGCAAAAAGTTCGCGAGGCGGAGCGCGACACGATTTACAACGAGTATCACACGCGCGTAGGCGAGCTGGTGACGGTGATCGTAAAGCGAGCCGAGGGTCCGGATTTGATTGTGGACATGGGGCGCACGGAAGCGCGTCTGCCAAAGCGCGAACAGTCGAAGCTCGAGACGTACAACATTGGAGAGCGATTGCGCGTGGTGATCAAGATGGTGGACCGTGCCGCGAAAGGGCCGCAAGTGATTGTTTCGCGCGCGGACGCGAGCCTGGTGCAGCGGCTGTTCGAGATGGAAGTGCCGGAAATTTATGACGGCACGGTGCAGATTCGTTATGCGGCGCGAGAAGCAGGCGAGCGGACGAAAGTGGCGGTGGCCAGCCGGGACAAGGATGTTGATCCGGTGGGCGCATGCGTGGGGATGAAAGGCATGCGCGTGCAGTCGATTATTCGCGAACTGCGCGGCGAGAAAATTGACATCATCCCGTACAGCGAAGAGACCGTGGCGTTTGCGCAGAAAGCGCTGAGCCCGGCGAAAGTGACGCGGGTACAGATCACCGATCCGGAAAACAAGAAGCTCGAGGTGATTGTCGAGGATTCGCAGCTATCGCTGGCGATTGGCAAAAAAGGCCAAAACGTCCGGCTGGCCAGCAAGCTGATCGGCTGGGACATCGACATCAAGAGCGAGGAAGAGAAGCGGCAAGAGATTGAAGAGCAGATGACGGCTCTGACGGCCCCGGCCACGCCGCTGACGGCGCTAGCCGGCGTGGGTCCCAAGACGATTGAAAAAATCGAAGCCGCCGGGATTGCCAACGTCGAGAAACTCGCGGCGATGACCCCGGAGCAGTTAATGGAGATTCCGGGAATTGGCGAGAAGATGGTCGACAAGATCTATCAGGCGGTGAACCGGTTCTACGAAGGCGGCGCGGAGGCCGCAGCTGCTGCGCCGGCCGGTGAAAATACGGACGACATGGCGGCGGAAGGCGAAGCGGCGACTGCAGAAGGTGAAGCGGCTGCTGAAAGCGCGGAAGCGACTGCCGAGTCCGCAGAGACCGGGCCGGTAGCCGAGGAAACTCCAGAGACCGCCGAAAGCGGCAACGAGACCGTGGCAGCAGTCCCAGAAGGGCAAAAAGAGCCCGCGACTGAAAATCCCGAAGAAGGCAAGGAAGAAGCCAAGAAGGCGGAGGAAGAGCCACGACCATAAGCAACAATCGGCCTCGGCGAAGCTGGGGCAAATGGAAATCTTGACCGAAGAACGGTCCACAGGGCGCATGAGCGACGCAAACCAAGTCCGAATTAATGAGCTGGCCCGCGAACTCGAGGTCAAGGCCAAGGCAATCATTGACCTTTTGCCCGGGTACGGTGTCACGGAGAAGAAGACGCACTCGAGCTCGATCCCCGTGGATGTCGCCGAAAAGGTTCGCAAAAACATTTTGGGACACGCAGAGGCTGAGGCCGCGGCGGAAGCCTCCGCTAAAGCGGAGAAGGAAGCGAAGGAAGCAGCGGCGAAAGCGGCGCGGATGCGGCCAGTGGCTGTTCCAGCGCCGGTAGCGGCCGCGCCAAGTGTGGCGGTGAAGCCTGCGGTGCCAAGCGCCGCGCCTGTTGCGCCATCGATAGCGCCAGCAGCGAGACCTGCCGCTACCCCAGCCCCGATTGCTCCGGCGGCGTCGGCCACGCCGGCGGCTGTGCCCGTTGTTCCGAAGGCGCCGGTTTCGGCTCCTGCAGGGACGCCAGCCGTTGTTTCGCCGGTCGCAAAGCCAGCTTCACCTGCTGCCCCGGCCACCAAAGCTCCGGCGCCGACACCAATCCGTCCCCCATCCCCATCAGGTCAGCAGACTGCGACGCCGGCTACCTCACGGCCAACAGTTCAGCCTGGAACGAAAGCTCCCGTGCGTCCTGCGGCTGCGGCACCTGGTGTCACTGGGGCACGTCCAACAACTCCTTCTCGTCCGATGCCAACGGGCAATCGCGGACCGGTTCCTGGAACAACACCCGGAAGCGGGCAGCGCACGGGTGGGCCGCGTCCCGGCCAGCCAATGCGTCCCATGCAGCCGGCCGGTCAAGGAAGACAATACACGCCGCGGCCCGGAGGCCCGGGAGGAACGGGGAGCTCGCCAGCGAATCGACCTTTTGAGCAGCGGCGCGGAGCGATGCCCACGGGCACGCGTCCGGGGCCGCGCATGCCGGGACGCCCCGGGATGCTACCAGCGCTGCCACCGGACAAAGTGCCGCCAAAGGCGGAGCCTGGCAAGCCGCTCTATACACGTAAACCGCCGCAGAGGCAGCGCCCCGTCATGGACAAGCGGGAGCAGGAGGGCGAGCGCAAGCTGCACCCGACTCGCCAGCGTCCGGGAGCAGGAGACCGCCGCTCTGCTGCAGCGGTTATTGCGCCGCCGGAACCAAGGCCACCGCGCGACGTCACGATTACCGAAGGGATCACCATCCGGGAACTCGCGGAAAAGCTCGATGTGCGCGCGAAAGATCTTTTGAAGACGCTCCTGGATCGAGGAGTCTTCGCCAGCATCAATCAGGCGCTGGATGTGCCTACGGCAACGACGCTTGCGGAAGCCTTCAGCGGAGTCGTGAACGTTGTTTCGCTGGAAGAAGAGATGGTGCTGGAAGTCGCCAAGGAAGAGACCAAGGAGAGTTTGAAGCCGCGGCCCCCAGTGGTTACGGTCATGGGGCACGTGGACCACGGTAAAACGAGCTTACTCGATGCGATTCGAGAAGCGGACGTAGCCGGCGGGGAAGCTGGCGGGATTACGCAGCATATCGGCGCGTACAAAGTGGTGGTGAACGACCGGAGCGTGGTGTTTGTGGACACGCCGGGCCACGAAGCGTTCACGCGGATGCGCGCGCGAGGCGCGAAGGTGACGGACATCGTGGTGCTCGTGGTGGCCGCGGATGACGGCGTCATGCCGCAGACGAAAGAAGCGATCGATCACGCGAAGGCCGCGAAAGTGCCGATCATCGTGGCTATCAACAAGATCGACAAACCGGAAGCGCAACCAGAGCGCGTCAAGCGCCAGCTCTCCGACGTAAACCTGGTCCCTGCCGAATGGGGCGGCGACACGGAATTTGTAGAAGTATCCGCGAAACAGAAAAAAGGCATTGATAAGCTACTGGAGACGATATTGCTGGTCGCCGACTTGCGCGAATTGAAGGCGAATCCTGAAGCACCTGCAACCGGCACGGTTCTCGAGTCTCGTGTGGACAGAGGACGGGGCCCGGTGGCCACGGTGCTGGTGCAAAACGGAACGCTAAACTTGGGAGACTTCTTCATCTGCGGCTCGGTATTTGGCAAAGTCCGCGCGATGTTTGATGATCGCGGCCGAACCATCAAGGACGCGCCGCCATCGACGCCGGTGGAAGTGCTCGGTTTGCAGGGCGTGCCCGAAGCTGGCGACCATTTCCAAGTGACTGAAGAAGCCAAGGCGCGGCACATTGTCGAATACAGGCAAGGGAAACAACGCGACGCGGCGATGGCGCGGACGAGCGGAGCGCGTATCACGCTCGACCAGCTTCACGAACAGCTCAAGGCTGGAGACGTCAAGGAACTGGGCATCGTCATCAAGGCGGACGTGCAGGGCTCGGTGGAAGTGCTCAGCGAAATGCTGCCGAAGCTCTCGACCGACCAGGTGAAGCTGAAGATTATCGGCTCAGGGGTGGGCGCGGTCACGGAGAACGACGTCCTGCTAGCTTCGGCTTCCGGAGCGATCGTCATCGCGTTCGGCATCCGTCCGGACCGCAAAGCGATGGAACTCGCGCAACAGGAACATGTGGACATCCGCTCGCACACGATCATTTACGAGGTGTCCGACGAACTCAAGAAAGCCATGGAAGGCTTGCTGGAGCCGGTCATCCAGGAAACGTATCTGGGGCGGGCGGAAGTGCGGAACACTTTCCGTGTCAAGGGCGCGGGCACCGTCGCGGGATGTTATGTGGTGGACGGCGTGCTGAAGCGCGACGCGCAAATCCGGGTTGTGCGCGATGGCGCGGTCATCTACACCTCGAAACTCAGCTCGCTGAAGCGCTTCAAGGACGACGCGAGCGAGGTGCGCACTGGATTTGAATGCGGAGCGGGAATTGCAAATTTCAACGACGTGAAAGTCGGCGATATTTTGGAATGCTTCAGCGTGCAGAAGCTCAGCGCCGCGGAAGCGGCGGGCCAAAGCGTCGGGACCGCCGGCCGCAAGTAGAAGAGAATTAGTCCCCCGGAGTGCTCATGCCGGTTGGCCTGCTTACCCTTGAGCTGCACATCCCAGACGCGCAATCGTTGAAGGACAAGCGGCAAGTGTTGCGCAGCTTGAAGGATAAGCTGCGGAGGCAGTTTAATGTCGCGGTGGCGGAGTTGGACCATCAGGACGTGTGGCAGAGGTCGGTGGTGGGCGTCGTGACACTTTCGAACGAAGAGAAGCACGTCAACGAAGTATTGCAAAAAGTCCTGGATGAGGCGGACCGCATCCTGGGTTCGATTTTGATCAACCAGGCGATCGAAATTATTTAGAGAGCGTCGCGGGGACGGAAATGAGTCCAGCCAATCACCGGCATGAACGGGTGGGCGAGGAGATCGCCCACGAAATCAACGCCATGCTCGCCGGAGAGCTGAAAGATCCACGCCTCGAGGGCATGGTGGTGGCCAGCGAAGTGCGCGTGCAGCCGGACATGAAGCACGCGCGCGTCTTCATCAACATGCAGGGCTCCGCAAAAGAACAGCGCGACGCGATCAAAGCGCTGGAACATGCTGCCGGGTTCATCCGCCGCGAGCTGATCGAGCGGCTGCAGCTTCGGCGGCTGCCGGAACTACATTTCACGCTGGACCACTCGCAGGAATATACCGAGCGCATCGATCAGCTCTTGAAAGAGATGAAGAAGGACAAGCCGGCCGCGTCTTAGCGTGAATTTGGAAGTTAATGAACGCAAGGTGAAAAGTGACTGGTGACTCGCGCAAACCCCAGCAAACGCAAGAAGCGTGGCCCAATGCCGCTACTTTTGTCTGCGCACAACCGCCCGACTATTTTGGGATTCTGGCATAAAGAGATTCCTTACTTAAACAAAGTTTGAATAGCGACCGCGCATCCCATGCCACGCCAACCTCAGCCGGCCCCGTTCGACGGGGCGCTCGTCATCGATAAGCCGCGGGGAAAAACTTCCCACGACGTCGTCGATGCCGTGCGGCATCTCGCGGGATTCCGCCAAATAGGGCATCTCGGCACGCTCGACCCGCTGGCGACAGGCGTTCTGGTGCTACTGCTTGGCCGCGCGACGAGGCTGGTGCAGTTTTACAACGGGCGCAGGAAACGCTACTCCGCGGCATTCCGTTTTGGCTTTGCCACGGATACATATGATTCGGACGGAGAAGAGCAAGGCCCGGACAGTTCCCCGGCTCTTGACGCAACGGTTCTCGAAAAGCTCGCCGCGGAAAAGGTGTGCCGGTTCGAGCAAATTCCGCCTGCATTCTCCGCAAAAAAAGTGAAAGGCCGCCCAGCGTACGAACTGGCGCGCAAAAAGCAGCCCGTCGAGTTGAAACCGGTCGAAGTCGAACTTTTCGAATATAAACTGACGGGCATCGAAGGAAGCGTGGCGCGTTTTGTCATCGAGTGCTCGTCCGGCACTTACATCCGCTCCCTGGCGCACGACATGGGTCAAAGACTCGGCTGCGGAGCACACCTGACGGAGATAACGCGGACCGCGGTCGGGGAATTTTTCCTCGAGCAGGCCATCAAGCTGGAGGAACTCGCGGAGGCTGCGCGAGCGGGGAAATTTGCCGATTGCATGATCCGTCTGGAAAACCTGCTGCCGAATTTTCCGCGGGTCAACGTGTTGCCGGTGATCGAGAAACGCGTCCGGCACGGCACGAAATTCAATATTCAGATCGCGCAGATTCAGCCCGGCCGGGCGGAGCTGCCTCCCGGCGCCACAGCGCAGCTCGATGGGGGAGAGACCAAGCCGCCGCGTTTGCGTGTTTTCAGCCAGCAAGACAAGCTTGTCGCCATCGCGGAAGCCCTGGTGCCGCGCACCTATCAACCCATCGTCGTTTTCGACCCACTGCCATAAATAAAAGAAATCGCCGGAAAGGCCAATGCGGCAGATGCCTGCCATCTCGGTTAAGGCTGCGGCTGCGGTTGCGGTTGCGGCTGCGGTTGCGGCTGCGGTTGCGGAGGCGCTGGCACGGGCGCGGAACCGCGGCCAATATTTGTGTCGCGCCCGGCATAGATGGAGCGTGAGACGCGGTCCCTGAGCCGCAATTTGTACGGAGTGATCACAATCAGCATCTCGATATCCTGAGAGGTAGCGTTCCTTTGCCCGAAGAGATAGCCCACTCCGCCGGGAAGATTTGCGAATCCAGGAAGGCCCGTCAGAGTGCGAGTTTCTTGATTGTCGAGCAAGCCGGCGATGATAGTGGGCTCGCCCTCTTTAATTCGCACGGTTTGGGAAAGCGTGCGGTTGGTAAGGATCGGTATGCCGTTAATGGATGATCCGGAGAGAGCGCGAATTTCGAATTCCAACTGCAGTGTTACTTCGTCGTTCGGATGAGTGGTCGGCGTGGCCTTCACCTTGACGCCCAGATCTTCATATTGCGCGCCGGGATAGGGTTGTTGCGCCACTCCTGCTCCTGCGTTTGAAAACAGACTGGCGGGACTCAGGATGACAGTGACTTGACCCGTCACGCCAGACGGATTGTCCGTGATGGCTACGTCAGGCAGCGAGGTGCCGCTAAGGCTGGCTGCCAGTATGGCCGTGGGATTCGAGCCCACGGGAAGCTCAAACGCAGGCGCGAATAATCCCTGGCTCAGGCCGAGGAATACAGAGACGCTGTCCGTCAGCGGGTCGGTCACGGCGATGTCTAGATTGCCATCCGCGTTGAAGTCCGCGATGGCGACCGCCGACGGTGTCTGCCCTGTAGCAAGCGGTGAGTTAATCGCGGGGGTGAACGTACCGTCGCCATTGCCCAGCAACACGCTAACGGAATTGTCCGTTTGGTTGACCACCGCCAGGTCGGGGTGTGAATCATTGTTCAAGTCGCCGGTAGCTATGGCCACCGGCAATCGGCCGACGGCAACCGGAGAGCCAGTCGCCTGGGTGAACGTGCCATCCCCGTTCCCGAGAAGAATGGAAACATCGTTTGTCGTTTGATTCACGATTGCCAAATCCAGATTTCCATCCGAGTTAAAGTCGCTCGCCGTCATCGCGATGGGACCTGCCACTGCGCTGGGCAGGGAAAAGGGCGAGCCGGAGGCTTGCTTAAACGTTCCATCTCCATTGCCGAGAAACAGAGAAAAAGTGTTGTCCGTAAAATTCGCAACCACAAAATCTTGATTGCCATCGCCGTTGAAATCGCCGGTGACGATGGCGCTGGGTTGTTGGCCCACTGAGATGGGCGATCCTGTGGCCGCTTTGAATGTGTCGTCGCCGTTGCTGAGCAGCACTTGCACCGTGTTTGCGACGGTATCGGTGACCAGCAAGTCGTGAAAGCCGCTGGTGGTCAGGACCAGCGTGGCGATGGACGGAGCGACAGCGGGCGTAGTCGCTCGGCTAGCTCCCAGCGAGATGGGGGAACCCGCTGCCTGTACAAAACTTCCATTGCCCAGATTCGCCAGAATCGTGAGAGTGTTGTCGATTTCGTTGACCACCGCGAGATCCAGCTGACCGACGTTCCGGAAGTCCGCCGCGGTAAGCGCGACTGGCCCAACGCCCACGTTATAGGAAGTGCTCGGCAAAATGCTGTTGGTCGTTCCCGGAATCGACGTGGCGGCAGTAGAGGCTCCGAGGCTGGCAGAAAGCAGCGAAAGAGTGATCGGAAAGCGGTCACCCACAAAAAAGGAGGAAGGTTTGCCGTCCTGACCGCGCAGTAGGACTTGGCGCCCGCTGTGCACGAGAGACAGCGCGTCGGAAAATTGCGCCGCGGCTGCGGGAAGTGTCAGGAGAAACGTCGTCTTCCCGCCTCCCACGACAGTCAGCGGAGGGATAAGGGAACTGAGATTGAGGGAGCCTCCGGCGGCTGAGCTTGTGCCATTTCCGAAAATACTCGCCAGCAGCGTAATCAGTGTGCTGAGGTCCTTGGACTGTTGCAATTGAGTGAGGACGTTTGGAGTCAGCGAAATAAGCTTAACCGAGGATGGCGGTAGCAGCCCCAGGGTACGCGCTTTGTTGCGGTCGACTTCGAGGATCTCGATCTCCAGCAGCACTTCACCGCGGGCTCTTTCTGCTTGACGGATGATCTCTCCTGAGAGCGCCAGTCTTTCCGGCGTATCGCGAATGGTGATCGACCGGCTGTGCGCATTGAGCGCCACCCGTCTGGCCCCCGTCATCTCGCGCAGTACGCGAACCATATCCGTCATTTCGTCCGTCCCCACAGAGGCCGGCAAGATGAACGTTTGCTCCGCCTGCGCGCCATATTGGCTTTGCTTCTCTGGTGTATCCGCCGCTACGAAAAATAGCGTCGAAGTCAGGGGCCGAATGAATGTGCCGGTCTGCACGCTGAGGACTTTCAAGGCCGTGTTGAACTCTACATCGTTTATGCTAAGCCGGACGGCTCGGGGCGCCAAGTCCGGATCGAACGTAACTTTTATCCCGAACAATTGCCCCAATTGCTCATAAACCGTTCGAGTGTCTCCGCGCAGGTTGAGGTTTTGCTTTCCTGAGCGCGGTTTCAATTCTGGCAGACCTTCGATTTTTGATTGGGACCTTGGGGCCGGGCCATCATCCATCGCCTTCATCTGTTTCATGCGTTCCGTAACAATCGTGTTCCCCGGATCGATAAGCAGAGCTTTGGCCAGTTCCTCGGTAGCCACGTCCGCATGACCGGCGAGGGCGTCACGCTCCGCGGCTTCCACATGGTCGCGAACGAGCTTCGAGCGCATGGACGCGACGCGCTCGATGAGAGCAGCGTCCTGGGGTGCGTACCGCGCGGCTTGCTGGTAGTCGTTGAGCGCTTCATCAAAACGCCCATCGGCGAGTTCTTTGTCTCCGAGTTCAATAAGTTTCTTCGCGTATTTCGGATTGGGACGCGGTGCCATTTGGATCTGCGCTTCATTGGGAACAGTTTGGGGCGGGGAGGCCTGGGTTTGCGCGAAAGATTGGCTGCAAGAAAGAAGAACCGCCAGAAGGACAGAGGCGGCTTGGCGGATGTGGACGAAGATCATGGTTGAATTGACCGGCGGCCTATTCTACCGTGTCTCCCAGAAGGAAATCGGACTGGATTGGTCCGGTTGACGGAAATTCATAGAAAAGGTAGACTTAGAACGTAGTTGCAACTGAATTACAACTGGAGAATGCTTGCTCCCGGCTTTTCTCATCGCTCTCCGTGAAGGTGTCGAAGCCTCCCTCGTCGTTGGCATCATCCTAGTTTATCTCTCGCGCACCGGCCGCTCGCAACTGGCACGTTTTGTTTGGTATGGCGTCGTTGCAGCCGTTGCGCTCAGCCTGGCTGTTGCGGTCCTCCTGGAGCGCTGGCGGATCAACGAAGACGGGTTCGAAGGTGTCATGTACCTGGTCGCGGCAGCGTTCGTCATTACGATGATCCTATGGATGAATCGCGTTGCGCGCCACCTCAAAAAGGAGATCGAACAGAAAATCGAGACATACGTTGGACGCGCAGGAGCCGCTGCGGGTTGGGGCATTTTCTTTTTTGTTTTTTTGATGGTTCTGCGTGAAGGGGCAGAGCTGGCCATCATTCTGCGAGCGGTGGAGCTTTCCACGGAAGGATTGCAAATCTGGATTGGGACGCTTGTGGGAATTGGAGCAGCCGTAACCGTGGGCGTGTTCTTTTTCAAGGGAACGCTGCGTGTTCCGCTGCACCGGTTTTTTGCCGTTACCAGCGTCATTTTGATCCTTGTGGCCATTCAACTTGCGCTGACTGGCTTGCACGAGTTGAGCGAAGCGCAGTGGCTGCCGTCCAGCAAGGCGGAGATGGCGGTCATTGGTCCCGTGGTGCGGAATGAGCTGTTTTTCTTCGTGCTGATCTTTGGCGCCG
>Ga0070706_100001261_pt1 | contig 27056 bp, 23 predicted proteins | sample KBSK5501metaG_FD_65476 | JGI IMG/M metagenome (GOLD analysis project Ga0070706, IMG submission 65476) | Corn, switchgrass and miscanthus rhizosphere microbial communities from Kellogg Biological Station, Michigan, USA - KBS K5-50-1 metaG | ecosystem: Host-associated > Plants > Roots >... | reverse complement strand
GGGTCCACCGCCCCAGTAGAGCACGCGCCGCGAGGCTAGCCCGCCGCCATGGGAAATGCGTCGGACATGCGATAGGACAAGAGCATGACAGGCAGGGCGCTGGTGCTTGGCGGCGGCGGGGTGACCGGGGTCGCCTGGGAACTCGGGGTGCTCGCCGGGCTCGCGGAGCAGGGCGTGGATCTGAGCGAGGCCGACCTGGTGGTCGGCACGTCGGCAGGATCGGTTGTCGGCGCCCAGCTCACCTCGGGGGTCAGCCTGGCGGACCTGTTCGCGTCCCAGCTAGCCCCGCCCGACGCCGAGATCGCGGCCCGGATGGGACTGCTCCTCACGCTCAGGTATGGCTGGGTGCTGGTGCGCTCACGCGACCCGGTGCGGGCCCGGACCCGCTTCGGCCGGATGGCCCTGGCCGCCCGGACCGTCCCCCCGGCGGAGCGGCGGGCGGTCTTCGAAGCCAGGCTCGCCACCCGCGACTGGCCAGCCCGGCGCCTGCTGATCACGGCCGTCGACGCCGACTCGGGTAAGTTCACCGCGTTCGACGCGGCCAGCGGGGTCGGGCTGGTAGACGCGGTGGGGGCCAGCTGCGCGGTTCCCGGGGTGTGGCCGCCGGTGAGCATCAACGGGCAGCGCTGGATCGACGGCGGGATGCGCTCGCCCGCCAATGCGGACCTGGCCGCAGACTGCGAGCGGATCGTGGTGATCGCGCCTCTCGTCCGCGGGTTCCGCACTATGCCAAGCGTCGCGACCCAGGTGGCGGAGCTGAGATCGGGCGGCCGTGCGGTCGTGGTGATCTCACCGGATCAGGCGGCTCTGGCGGCCATTGAGCGAAATGTGCTCGACCCGGCCCGCCGGGAGCCTGCGGCCCGGGCGGGTCATGCTCAGGCGGCCAAGATCGCCGCTGAGGTGGCCGCCGTGTGGCAGGAAGATCCTGTTGCCCGGCCCTGAACAGCCGGCCCGCGGCCCGGTGCTCCTGGCCTGATCTGGCGGCCTGCAGTATGAATACGTGCCGGGACCGGCGGGAGGTCGGTCCCGGCACGCAGATGTCTGCGTGGTGCGCGCTGGCGCGCACTAGCAGACGGGGTTCCGCCAGGGTCAGCTGGCGTAGTCGAGGAGTGGCTGGGCACGGCTGGGGTGACGCAGCTTGGACAGCGACTGCTTCTCCAGCTGCCTGATCCGCTCCCTGGTCAGGCCGAGGGCCCTGCCGATCTCGTCGAGGGTGTGCGGGTTCCCGTCATACAGGCCGAACCGCATGGCCATGATGGTCGCCTCACGCGGGGTGAGGGCGTCAAGCGCGTGCCGCAGCTGGTCGGCCATCAGCTGGCGGTCCACCAGTTCCGATGCCTCCGGGGCGTCCACATCCTCGATAAGGTCACCGATGCTGGTCTCGCCGTCCTCGCCGATCGTGGAGTCGAGGCTGATCGGCTGCCGGCTGGTGCGCAGCAGCTCCTCGATCTGGTCGGGCGTACGGTCAAGCTCGACCGCCAGTTCCTCGGGCGTGGGCTCGCGGCCCAGCCGCTGGTGCATGTCACGCTCGACCCGGCTCAGCTTGCTCAGCATCTCCAGCACGTGCACCGGCAGCCTGATGGTGCGGGCCGAGTCGGCGAAACCACGCTGGATCGCCTGCCTGATCCACCACATGGCGTAGGTGGAGAACTTGTAGCCCTTGGTGTAGTCGAACTTCTCCACCGCCCGGATCAGGCCCAGGTTCCCTTCCTGCACCACGTCCAGCAGGGACAGCCCGCGGTCGCTGTACTTCTTGGCCACCGACACCACCAGCCGCAGGTTCGCCTCCAGCATGTGCGCCTTCGCGCGCCTGCCGTCGTCGGCGACTTCCTCCAGGTCACGGCGGTAGGCCGCGGGCAGTTCGGGCTCTGTCGCCAGCTTGTGCTCCGCGAACAGCCCCGCCTCAATCCGCTTGGCCAGGTTCACCTCCTGCTCAGCGGTGAGCAGGCTGGTACGCCCGATCGACTTCAGGTAGGTGTGCACGGAGTCGCCCATGGCGGACGTCTGGTCGTCGAGATCGACTTCGGCGGCGGTCGGCTGGGCAGCGGCGCCGGCCATTGCGGCTTCTGCCGCGGCCGCGTCCAGGCCGTCAAGCCCGATGAGATCGGCGACGTCCCGGGCTTCCGCGGGCTTCGCGGTCTTCATGGCCTCCCTGCCCGTACCTCCGGCGGCGGCGGTGGCCCCGTCCGGCTCGTTACTCAGCTGCACTCCGTTACCAAACTGCACTCCGGCCTCGGCAAGCTCGCGGATAATGGACCGGCCCTCGGCCGGGGAGATGCCGGCCCGGCCGAACGCGGCCCGCAGCTCGGGCAGGGAAATGTGCCCCTGGCCGCGTCCACGCTGGATCAGCTCGTCCACGCCTGTACTGGTCGGCTCATGGCCACGCTCACGCGACCGTGCGGTCACACTCCTGGGCATCGAGGCACCTCCCTCCGTGGGCGCGTACGTCGCGCAGGTATCGGTTGCCGCGCCTCAACGAGTTGGCCTGGCCGCTGCGGTCCGCTGCGGTTGCTACTGTGAAGCGCGGGCACTATTTACTAACGCTGAATGGGCTCGATTGTTCCCGTGTCGTGCCATCATGCCGTCACGTCGGCCTGCGCCCGGGCGTATTGCCCAGGTACATTCTCGCAGGCTTTCGTTCCGGCCGGGTCACCCCCCGGTGTCATCCCGGCGCCGCTCACCGCCGATGGCCTGCGCCCGGGCGGCCAGCGCGCGCAGCGCCTGCAGATCAGGCTTTCCCGACGGCAGCAGCGGCAGCGCGGCCACCAGGATGAGCGCACGTGGGAGCGCGAAATCCGGCAGCCGGCCGCGTAGCTGAGCGCGGAGATCGGCCGGCGCTGGCGGTGCCGACGGGTCGGCGGGCACGATGATCGCGGTCACCCGTTCCCCCCACTCCGCGTCCGGCTGGCCCACCACGGCGGCCTCCCGTACCCCCGGCGAGGCCTCCAGGGCCGCCGCGACCTCATCCGCGGCCACCTTCTCGCCCCCGGTGTTGATCATCCCGTCGGCCCGCCCGAGGACCGCCAGCCGCCCCGCCGGATCCCGCTCGCCCACGTCGGAGGTGACGAACCAGCGGCCGTCCATGGCCTGGCCGGTGAGATCGGGCCGCCCCCGGTAGCCGGAGAACAGCATGGGCCCCGCGATCCGGATCCGGCCGCCGGCGCCCACCTCTACTGACACGCCGTCCAGCGGGATGTGGTCATAGACACAGCCCCCGCAGGTCTCCGTCATGCCGTAGGTGGTGGTCACGTTCCCGCCCGCCGACCGCGCCGACTCCAGCAGCCCGGGCGGCACCGCAGCACCGCCGAGCAGGATGCGCCGGAAACCCGACAGGGCCGCCCGGGCGTCCGGCCCGTCGACGATCCGCCGCAGCTGGGTCGGGACCACCGAGACGAACTGGCCGCCGGCGGCGGCGGCGATGGCCCCGTCGAGGCGGTCACGGACAACCGGCGCCGTCCCGGCCAGCAGCGAGCGGATGAACACCTGCAGGCCCGCGATGTGACTCGGCGGCAGGCAGGACAGCCATGCGTCGCCGGGCCGGGCGCCGATCCGGTCCAGGCTGGCCCGGGCCGAGTACAGCAGCGCGGCGGCGCTCAGTTCCACCCCCTTGGGCTCGCCGGTCGACCCTGAGGTGGCGATCACCACGGCGGTGCCGGGCAGGAGCCCCGCGGTTGCGCCGCGCAGAGCCGGCCCGCCGCCAGGCGTGGGTGACCGGCTGGCCGGCAGGCGTTCAGTGCCTTGGGTGGTTTCGATGGTGGCCGGCGCGAGCGCGTTAAGCAGGGCCGCGACCCTGGCCGGCGGGAGGCCGGGATCGACCGGCAGGATCGCGGGACCGCTCCCGTCCAGCGCCGCGGCGAGCAGGTCCATCAGCCGCCCGGCGCCGGACGCGGGCGGCAGCAGCACTGCGTGCAAGGGCCGGGCGGTCACCGTCGTAAGGTTAACCGGGCAGATCAGGCATCAACCGGGAGGGCGCACGCGTGATCGACTGGCAGCGGGCGGCAGGGCAGGAATACACCGATATCGGGTACGAGACGGCCGAGGGCATCGCCAAGATCACCATCAACCGGCCCGAAGTGCGCAACGCGTTCCGGCCCACGACCCTGTTCGAGCTGTCGGACGCCTTCACGGCGGCCCGCGATGACCCAGAGATCGGCGTGATCATCCTGACCGGGGCGGGCACCGAGGCGTTCTGCTCGGGCGGCGACCAGAAAATCCGCGGCGACGACGGCTACGTCGACTCCCACGGCATCGGCCGGCTCAACGTGCTGGACCTGCAGGTCCAGATCCGGCGCACGCCCAAGCCGGTGATCGCCATGGTGGCCGGGTACGCGATCGGCGGCGGGCATGTCTTGCACGTGTGCTGTGACCTGACGATCGCCGCCGACAACGCGGTCTTCGGGCAGACCGGGCCCAAGGTCGGGTCATTCGACGGCGGCTACGGTTCCTGGCTGCTCGCGGCCACCGTGGGCCTGAAGAAGGCCCGCGAGATCTGGTACCTGTGCCGCCAGTACGACGCGCAGCAGGCGCTGGAGATGGGCCTGGTCAACGCGGTCGTGCCGGTGCAGCGGCTGGAAGAGGAGACGGTCACCTGGGCGCGCGAGCTGCTGGAGAAGTCGCCGCTCGCGCTGCGCATGCTCAAGGGCGCGCTGAACGCGGTCACCGACGGCGCCGCGGGAATGCAGCAGTTCGCCGGTGACGCGACGCTGCTCTACTACATGAGCGAGGAGGCCCAGGAGGGCCGCGACGCGTTCAAGGAGAAGCGCAGCCCGGACTTCGGCAGGTTCCCCCGGCGGCCGTGAGCGTTCCCCCCGGATGTCCCGCGGGCGGCCTGCGCGAGCGCGTGCCCGGCCTGCTGCCAGGGCTCCGTGCGTTTGCCATCCCGATGCGGACCCGCTTCCGCGGCATCACCGTACGCGAAGGCGCGCTGATCGAGGGCCCGGCCGGATGGGGCGAGTTCTCCCCGTTCGCCGAGTACGGCCCGCGGGAGAGCGCCCGCTGGCTGGCGTGCGCCGTGGAGGCGGCCACAGTGGGCTGGCCGGACCCGGTACGTAACCGCGTGCCGGTGAACGTGACCGTGCCGGCGGTCGGGCCCGCGGCGGCGCACGCGATCGTCTCGGCCTCGGGCTGCCAGACCGCCAAGGTGAAAGTCGCCGAGCGGGGCCAGCCCGCTGCCGCCGACATCGCCAGGGTGGAGGCGGTCCGTGACGCCCTGGGTCCCGGCGGGAAGATCCGGGTCGACGCGAACGGCGCTTGGGACGTCGATCAGGCCGAGCGGATGCTGGCCGCGCTGGCCACGTTCGGCCTGGAGTACGCGGAGCAGCCATGCGCCACCCTGGCCGAGATGGCCACGCTGCGCGGGCGGGTAGGCGTGCCGCTGGCCGCGGATGAGTCGATCCGGCGGGCCGAGGACCCGCTGGCGGTGCGCGCCGCGGGCGCGGCGGACATCGTGGTGCTCAAGGCCCAGCCTCTCGGCGGGGTGCGTGCGGCGCTGCGGATCGCGGAGGCCTGCGGGCTGCCGGTGGTGGTGTCCAGCGCCGTCGAGTCGTCGGTCGGGCTGGCTGCCGGGGTGGCCCTGGCCGCTGCACTGCCCGAACTCCGCTACGCATCCGGGCTGGCCACGATGAGCTTGCTCACCGGGGACGTGACCGCGGCACCGCTGGCCGCCGAGGACGGCGGGCTGCGGGCGGCCATGCGGCCGCCCGTCGACCCGGCGCGGCTGGCCGCCTGGGAGGTCGACCCGGCTCCCTGGCGCGCCCGGGCGGCCGCCGCCGCGGAGCACCTGGACACATGAGCGAGCCGGAGGGGCGCGGCGCCGCCTGGGTTGAGGCGCCGAAGGGGCGCCCTGAAAGCGCCCCGGAGGCGCATAGGAAGCAGAGCACGAGCGACGAGGGAAGGCGGCGCAGTGAAGGGGGAATGGGGAGGCGGGCGGGGCCCCGGAGGCGAGCGGGGGATACGGCGTGAATCCGTCCACGGCGTTCGCGTCGGTACTCGTCGACGAGCTGGCCAGGTGCGGGCTGCGTGAGGCGGTGCTGGCCCCCGGCTCGCGCAGTGCCCCCCTGGCCATGGCGCTGTGGGAGCGCTCACGGCGTCCGCGCGGGGGACAGCCGCGCGATCCGGGCGGCGGCGCGGGGGGCATCCGGCTGCACGTGCGGATCGACGAGCGGTCCGCGGCGTTCCTCGCCCTCGGGCTGGCCAAGGCGAGCGGGCGCCCGGTCGTCGCGGTCTGCACGTCGGGCACAGCGGCGGCGCATTTCCACGCCGCGGTGATCGAGGCGGACGAGTCCGGGGTTCCGCTGATCGTGCTCACTGCTGACCGGCCGCCCGAGCTGCGCGACACGGGCGCCAACCAGACCATCGACCAGCTGAAGCTGTACGGCGCGGCGGTCCGGTGGTTCTGCGAGGCAGGCGTGCCGGAGGCCCGCACGGGCCAGGTGGCGTACTGGCGGTCACTGGCCTGCCAGGCGTGGGCCATCGCCTCGGGGGCGCTCGGCGGGTTCCCCGGACCGGTGCACCTGAACGTCCCACTCCGCGAGCCGCTGGTGCCCGACGCGGCTGGCGGCGGCGCGGGCCCGGGAGCGGCCGGCCCCAGCTGGCCGGAACCGCTGGACGGGCGCCCCGGAGGGGCGCCATGGACGGCCGCCGGGCCAGGGACGTCCGGGCCACCGACGCCAGGGCCAGGGACGTCCGCTCTGGAGCTCCCGTGGACTGAGCGCGGCGTGGTGGTCTGCGGCGACGGCGACTACGATCCCGCGCCGCTGCTGCGGCTGGCCGGGACGGCCGGCTGGCCGGTGCTCGCCGAGCCGTCCTCCGGCGCCCGCCGGGGCCCCAACGCGCTGGTGGCCTACCCGTACCTGCTCGAGGTGCCGGAGTTCCTGGCCGCTCACCGGCCGGATCTCATCGTGTCCGCCGGGCGCCCGGGGCTGTCCCGCGGCCAGATCGCCTACCTGGGCCGCGCCGGCCAGGCACCCAGGCACGTCGTGATCGCCCAGGGGCCGGGGCGCTGGGCCGATCCCGCGCGCAGTGCGACGGACGTGGCCGCCGCGGTCCGGCTGGCCGGGGAGCCGCGCCTGCCCGGCTCCTGGCTGGGCTCGTGGCTGGCGGCGGACGGCGCGGCGCGCGCCGCGACCGACGCGGTCCTCGACTCCGGCGGCGCGCTCACCGAGCCCAGGCTCGCCCGCGATCTCGCCGCCGGGCTGCCCGACGGGTCCTTGCTGTGGGCGGCTTCCAGCTTGCCGATCCGGGACCTGGATCACCACCTGGTGCCGCGGGCGGGGCTGCGGGTGCTCGCCAGCAGGGGAGCCAGTGGCATCGACGGGCTCGTTTCCTCGGCCATCGGGGCCGCCCTGGCCCACCAGGCGGCCGGCGGCGGCCCCGCGGCCGCGCTCATCGGCGACCTGGCCGTGCTGCACGATGCGCCGGGCCTGTTCCTGGGGCCGGATGAGCCGCGCCCCGACCTCGCCGTCGTGGTGGTCAACAACGACGGCGGCGGGATCTTCTCGACCTTGGAGCAAGCGGCGTTCCCTGGTCCCTTCGAGCGCGTCTTCGGCACACCGCACGGCGCGCGGCTGGCTGACCTGGCCGCGTCGGCCGGCATCCCTTTCGCGCTCTGTGAGCAGGCTGCCGACCTGCCGGAAGCATTGCGGGGAGAGGGGCTGCGGCTCGTCGAGGTCCGCACGGACCGGGTGGCGGGAGCGGCCCTCCGGCACCGCCTGCGTGAAGCCTGCCGGGCAATCGCCGGCCCTCCGGGCTGAGAGCCCCACTCCAGGAAGATCTTTCGTCAGATGGCCCGTCTGGTGTGATTTCTCCCTTGACAGGGCGGCCGGCCCGGCGGACCTGGACGGAAATGGACGCGCCTATTACGCTCACGTCACGAAAGCGTCCCAAGCTGGTGCTTTCTCTAGACGGTGCCCATCGGGTCGTGCTGATCTAGTCAGTAGCCGGTGATCCGGCGCTGACTACATGTCCAAGTTGGAGCCTACCGGAGCGCGGCGCGCCCCGGCCGTTCCCGTGCACAAAGGAGCCGTGGTGATGGGGCGAGCCCCAGAGCAGCAAAAACAATCAAGGTCTAGGCTCCGCCGCAGGTTGCTCGCCGTGAGCGCCGGCGCGGCTGCGCTGGCAGTCGTCGCGGCCGGCTGCGGCGGTGGCACTTCCTCCTCCTCGGCGGGTACCACGAAGGTGAAGGGCGGGACGGCCGTCTACGCGCTGCCGCCATCGGTCACGAACAACTACATCTTCCCGTACATGGCCAGTGCCGACTTCAGCCTCAACAACGGCTCCTACCTGCAGCAGCTGCTATACCGGCCGCTGTACTGGTTCGGCAATGGCGCCAAGCCGACGTACAACCCCTCGCTCAGCCTGGCCGACGCGCCGACGTTCAGCGGCACGAACGTCACGATCAACCTCAAGCCCTACAAATGGTCCGACGGCACCACGGTCACGACACAGGACGTGATGTTCTGGCTGAACCTGGAAACGGCCCTGCCTTCGGACTACGGCGGCTACACCGGGTTCCCGGGGAAGGTCGTCACGAACATCAAGGTCGTCAGCCCGACGCAGCTGACCATGACGATGGACAAGAACTACTCGACGAGCTGGTTCCTCTACAACGAGCTGAGCCAGATCACGCCGATGCCTCAGGCATGGGACCGGACCGCGTCCGGGCCCAGCCACTGCAGCACGACCGTCAGCGACTGCGCGAAGGTCTATGCCTACCTCGATGCCCAGTCCAAGACGCTGAACAGCTACGCGTCCTCGCCGCTGTGGTCGATAGTGGACGGGCCGTGGAAGCTGAGCGCCTTCAACGCTGACGGCCACAGCACGTTCGTGCCGAACCCGTCCTACTCCGGGCCGATCAAGCCGACCCTGAAGGAGTTCCAGGAGGTGCCGTTCACCACGGACGCGGCCGAGTACGGCGTGCTGCAGGCGCCGAACTCCAGCATCACCGTCGGTTACCTGCCCGAGCAGGACGCCCCGGCCAAGCCGCAGGGCTCGACGGTCGGCCGGAACCCGCTGAAGGGCTACACGCTGTCCCCGCTCTACTCCTGGGGCATCAACTACTACGTGGTGAACTTCCAGAGCACCACCGGCAACGGCCCGATCATCCAGCAGCTGTACTTCCGCCAGGCGATGGCCTACCTGATGAACCAGCAGTCCGTGATCACCGGCCCGCTGCGCGGCTATGGCGTGCCCACCGTCGGCCCCGTCCCCGGTGCGCCGGTGACGCAGTTCCTGTCGCCCAAGGGCCAGCAGGGTGACCCGTTCCCGTACAACGAGGCGAAGGCCAAGAACCTGCTGACCAGCCACGGCTGGAAGATCACTCCCAATGGCGTGAGCACCTGCACCAACCCGGTCCTGTGCGGCGCGGGGGTCAAGCAGGGTCAGGGCCTGAGCTTCAACTTCCCCTACGCGACCGGCACGGCCTGGATCGCGTCGGAGATGAATCAGCTGCAGTCCAACGCAGCAGCGGTCGGGATCAAGCTGAACCTGGCGCCCAAGCCGTTCAACCAGGTGATCGCGCTGGCTGGCGGCAACTGCGTGGTCACCAAGAGCTCGTGCAGCTGGGACCTGGCCAACTGGGGTGGCGGCTGGGTCTACGTGCCTGACTACCAGCCGACCGGCGAGGAGCTGTTCATGTGCGGGATACCGGCCAACTCCGGCGGGTACTGCAACAAGCAGAACGACTCGCTGATCAACTCGACGCTGACGAACAGCGCCACCCAGCCCATGTACACATGGCAGAACTTCGTCTCGCCTCAGCTCCCGATGGAGTGGCAGCCGAACGGGGCCTACGAACTGACCGAGATCGCCAACAACCTGAAGGGCGCCACTCCGCAACCCGCGACGCTTGGCATCAACCCGGAGAACTGGTATTTCGTGAAGTAACAGGCGGCAGGTGACCCTGGCCGGTCACCGCTGTCCCTGACGCGGGGGTGCCGGGACCGCCCGGCGCCCCCGCGTGAGGGTACCCGGAAGGGGGAGCGTTGGCTGTATTCCTGTTGCGGAGGGTTCTCCAGTCGATCATCGTCATACTGCTGGTGACGGTGATCACTTTTGGCTTGCTGCGCCTCATCCCGGGGAACCCGGCGATCGCCGTCCTGGGCCCGAACTCTTTCCGGAACCCAGCCGCGATCCGCCAGTTTGACCAGCAGTACGGCTTCGACAGGCCTTGGTACAGCCAGTACTGGCTCTGGCTGGACCATATCCTGCATCTCGACCTCGGTTTCTCGTGGAAGCTCAACCAGAGCGTGGTTTCCTTGCTCGGCAACCGGCTGCCCAAGACGATCTTCCTGGTCGGGATCTCCACCATCCTGGCGCTCATCCTGGCCGTCCCCATCGGCGTGCTCCAAGCTGTCCGGCGCAACAAGATGGCCGACCACTTCTTCAATGGCTTCTCGACCCTCTTCTATGCGATGCCGGCCTTCCTCCTGGGCATTCTGCTGATCCTGATCTTCGCCGTGAAGTTCCCGATCTTCCCGCCGGAGGGCCCGCAGGGTGAGGGGCTGGGCGTGGTGTTCACGGAATTCAACTCGCTGGTCCTGCCGATCATCTCCCTGACGCTGGTGACGATCGCGCTCTTCAGCCGGTACATGCGGTCCGCGGTGCTGGACAACCTCACCGAGGATTACGTGCGGACGGCCAAGGCGAAGGGCGCGAGCGAGCGCCGGATCCTGCTGCGCCATGTGCTCCGCAACTCGCTGATCCCGATCGCCACGCTCCTGGGCCTGAGCCTTCCTGCCATCCTGGCCGGGGCGCTGATCACGGAGGCGGTCTTCAACTACCCGGGGATGGGGTACCTGTTCTATCAGTCGGCCCTGAACACGGACTATCCGGTGCTGCTCGGAGTCACTATCGTCGTAGCCGTGGCGACAGTCGTGGGATCGCTGCTTGCGGACATCGCGTATGCGGTGCTCGACCCACGCGTGAGGTACGTGAGCCAATGAGTATCAACACAATCCCGCCGGAGCTGCCCGACCCGGACAATCCGGCCGCCTCCGGGCTGGCCACCGTCACTCACGTGCCGCAGACGGACGAAGCAGTCGCCACTGGCCTGCTGCCTGCGGGAAAGCCTCGTAGCACGTTCCGGCGTGGGCTCGAGGTGTTCCTGGAGAACCGGCTCGCCGTCAGCGGCGTCATCATCTTCGCGTTCATGCTGCTGTTCTGCTTCGTCGGGCCGCTCGTTTACCACACGAACCAGCTGCGGGTGAATTTCACCGACGAATTCATCCCCCCCGGGGGGAGCCATTTGCTGGGCACCGATGCGAGCGGCTTCGATGTGCTCGGCAGGCTCATGATCGCCGGTCAGGTGTCCCTGGAAGTGGGCATCGCCGCTGCCCTGCTGGCCACCGTGGTCGGCGTGCTCTGGGGTGCGGTCGCCGGCTACTTCGGCGGCGTCGTGGACGCGTCTCTGATGCGGTGCGTGGACGCGATGCTGTCCATCCCGACGCTCTTCCTCGCGATCGTCGTGGTCTCCCTGGTTACCCCGAGCAAGCCGATACTCATCCTGGTGATCGCGCTGACTTCGTGGCTGACCACCTCCAGGCTGGTCCGCGGCGAGGCGCTGTCGCTGCGCACCCGGGACTACGTCCAGGCGATGAAGGTGATGGGCGGCGGCAGCACGCGTGCCGTGCTGCGGCACATCGCCCCGAACGCGATCGGCACCATCATGGTCAACGCCACGTTCCAGGTGGCCGACGCCATCGCGCTCATCGTCGCGCTCAGCTACCTCGGTCTCGGAATCCGGCCGCCGCAGACGGACTGGGGTGCCATGCTCAGCGACGGCATCCAGTATGTCAATGACGGCTACTGGTGGCTGATCTTCCCGGTCGGGTTCGCGATCGTGCTGGTGATCACGGCAGCCATCTTCATCGGCGAGGGGCTCCGCGACGCCGTCGAGGTCCGGCTGCAGCGCCGCTAGCGGCCGCGTGGTCACCGCGAGCTGAAGAAACATGCACTGACGACAATGACGAGGACGCATGGCACCCCTGCTCCAGATTGAGGATCTGCACACCGAAATCCGGCTCCGCAGTGCGACGGTGTACGCGCTGGACGGCGTCAGCCTGACCGTGGAGGCAGGGGAGTGCGTCGGCATCGTGGGCGAGTCCGGCTGCGGGAAGACGATGACCGCGCTGTCCATCATGCAGCTGCTGCCCCCGGGCGGGCACATCACCGGCGGCCAGATCACGCTGGGCGGGCAGGTTATCTCCTCGCTTGACGACAATGGCATGCGCCACGTCCGGGGCAACGAGGTCGGCATGATCTTCCAGGATCCGATGACCTCGCTCAACCCGACGATGACCATCGGCGATCAGATAGCCGAGACGGTCCTGCTGCACCGCGGGGTCAACAAGGAGGCCGGGCTGGCGCGGGCGGTGGAGGTGCTGGGCCTGGTCGGGATGCCCAGGCCCGCCGAACGGATCAAGAGCTACCCGCATCAGCTCTCCGGCGGCATGCGGCAGCGCGTGATGATCGCGATGGCGCTGGCCTGCGAGCCGAAGCTGCTCATCGCCGACGAGCCGACGACCGCGCTGGATGTGACGATCCAGAAGCAGATCCTCGAGCTCATCGACGATCTGCGCAAGCGCCTGGGCATGGCGGTCATCCTGGTGACGCACGACCTCGGGGTCATCGCCGGGCGCGCCGACCGGGCCGCGGTCATGTACGCGGGCCGGGTGGTGGAGACGACCAGCACATTGCGGCTGTTCGGCAATCCCCGTCACCCCTATACCGAGGCCCTGTTCGGGGCGCTGCCGGAGAAGGCCGCCGACAGCTCGGAACGGCTGTACAGCATCCCGGGACTGCCGCCGGACCTGAGCAGCCCGCCACCCGGATGCAAGTTCGCGCCGCGGTGCCGGTATGTCCAGGACAGCTGCCGGCAGACCGAGCCGGCGCTCGAGGGCAATAGCTGGGATCATGCCTACCGGTGCTTCTTCCCGGTCGGCCGGATAGAGGACGGGGCGCGCGCGGCCGGGCTCACGGTGACGGAGGCGATGCCCGAAGCGGGGGCGGCAGCGGCCCGGCCCGACGGCGGTAACGGGGTCCTGCTGCGGGCTGACCACCTGGTGAAGAACTTCGCCGTCACCGCGGGCGCGGTGCTCCAGCGCAAGATCGGCGAAGTGAGCGCGGTCGCCGACGTGAGCTTGTCGATCCGCCCCGGCCAGACGTTCGGTATGGTCGGCGAGTCGGGGTGCGGTAAGACCACCGTCGGCCGGCTGATAGCCGGGCTTGAGAAGGCGAACAGCGGCGCGATAATGCTGGACGGGGAGGACCTGGTCAGGCTCAGTACCCGGGAGCGGCGTCAGCGCAGCCAGAAGATCCAGCTGATGTTCCAGGATTCCTATGCCTCGATGGACCCGCGGATGAGAGTCGGCCCCATCCTGCGCGAGCCGCTGGCGATCCACCGGGTCGGCAGCAAGCGGGAGCAGCAGGCCAAGATCGCGGCCATGCTGGACGAGGTGGGGCTGCCGAGGGCCGCGGTCGAGCGTTACCCGCATGAGTTCTCCGGTGGCCAGCGGCAGCGCCTGGGACTGGCCCGCGCGCTCATCCTGAGCCCGAAGCTGCTCGTTGCCGACGAGCCGGTGTCCGCGCTCGACGTGTCCATCCAGGCGCAGATCCTGAACCTGATGCAGGACCTGCAGCAAGACCTCGGCCTGACCTACCTGTTCATCTCGCATGACCTGTCGGTCGTCCGGTACCTGTCGGACACGATTGGCGTGATGTACCTCGGCAAGATGGTGGAACTCGGCCCCGCGGATGACGTGTACTTCAACCCTGTCCATCCCTACACCAAGGGCCTCATCGACACCATCCCGATTGCCGACCCAGCTGTGGAGCGGGCCACAGTGCAGAAAGGGGTGGCCGGCGAGCTGCCCTCGGCTATCAACCCGCCGTCGGGCTGCAGGTTCCGCACCCGCTGCCCATACGCGCAGGAGATCTGTGCCGAGGAGGAGCCGCCGCTGCGGCCATTCACCGCGGCCGGCCACGTCGCGGCCTGCCACTTCCCGCTGCGGCAAGCGGAGGCCGCCGCCGCAGCCGTAGCGCCGTAACGCTGCGCGGGCCGGGCCTTTCAGGGGGTTCAGGCCTCCGGGGGCCGGTCAGACTTCCAGCGCGAACTGCATGGGCCGGAATTTGGCCTGGGTCTCGGCAAGCTCAGCGGCCGGGTCCGACCCGGCCACGATTCCGCCGCCCGCGAAAAGCCGCGCCCGGTGGCCGGCGATTTCCGCGCAGCGCAGAGCGATGCCCCACTCCCCATTGCCGTGGGTGTCCACCCAGCCGACCGGGCCCGCATACCGGCCCCGGTCCATGCCCTCAAGCTCGCGGATCAGGTCCATCGCCGTGTCGGTCGGCGTTCCGCACACCGCCGCGGTCGGGTGCAGGGCATCCACCAGTGCCAGGACGGATGGGACGCTGCCCGGATGGCGCGGCGTCCCGAGGTGCCCGGAAACGGCGGTCGCGAGATGCTGCACGTTGGCCAGCCGTAGCAGCGACGGCCGCCCAGCGACCGTCAGCTGGTCGCACAGCGGAGCGAGCGCGTCGCGCACATCGGCCGCCGCGTATTCGTGCTCTTCTGCTTCCTTGGCCGAGGCGAGCAGCGCCGCGCCGAGTGCGGCGTCCTCGGCCGGATCGCTGCTGCGGGGCATCGTGCCGGCCAGCACCAGCGAGCTGATCTGGCGCCCCTGCCGCTTGATATAAAGCTCGGGGGTGGCGCCGACGAGGCCGGCGCAGGCGAAGGTGTAGCAGTCCGGGTACCGGGCAGCCAGCCTGCTCAGCAGCAAGCGCTCGTCGATGCCGACCGAGGCGGTGGCGTGCAGGTCCCGGGCGAGGACCACCTTGCTCAAGCCCCCGGCCCGGATCCGGGCGACAGCCGCGCCGACCGTGCGCTCCCACTGCGGAGCCGTCAGGCTGCCGTCATGCCAGCGAACCTCAGCCGGGCCGGTCGCGGGCAGCGCCGACCCGGATGCGGCGGGAGCATCGCCGATCGTCGTGAGCCAGGCCCGCCCCGATCTGCTGCCGATCAATGCCTGCGGTACTACAAGCACCGACCCGTCAGAAGTGTGATCGAAAGTGAAGCTTCCGAAGGCCACCGGCCCGCACCCCGGCAGGCCGACCTGGTCGTCGATCCGGGCTCCGTCGAAAAGGGCGCGCAGCCATTTCTCAGCCGCGGTGAACCTGTCTTCGCCCGCCGGCAGGGTCACCCGGGCCGCTTCGCCCCAGCCCACAAGTCCCTCGCCGTGCTGGATCCAGGCAACGGCCGCCTGGTCGGGAAGCTGGCCCACCAGGTCGCCGGGATCTGCGATGGGCACCGTGCGGACCGTCGGCCTGTCCAGCATCTGCTGATCCCCGTTGCCTATGCCTGCTCCCACGGCAGACCACTTTACGTGCCGGTGCGGGCGGTCCTGCCTCCGGGACTGGCGCAGGGGTGTGACGCTGGCAACGGCGGCTCACGGCACCGGGGGGACGGGTCCTTCGCAACTGGGGTCGCCCGGCCAGCGCGGCTTGCCCGCAGCTTCTCAAGATGGCGTGTTAACCTGCAGCTTAGCTATTCACTATCAAAACGATCGGATAACTAGCTTGTCTCTTACGAACCGCGCTGACGCGGCCGCGGGACTCGCCGGGCTCAGCCGGCTTGTGTGGTCCGTTGTGGCCAGCCCGGACAGCTGGGCGGATCTGGTGCGCTACCGTGCCGGAGAGCGCTGGTACCAGCGCCTGGAGCAGACGGAGAATCATGAGCTGTGGCTGCTGAGCTGGCTCCCGGGACAGCGCACCGGGCTCCATGATCACTTCGGATCCTCTGGTGCGTTCGCGGTGGCACGCGGCGAACTGCAGGAGCTCACCGTGCCCGCCGCGCCCTCGTCGCGGGGTCGCACGGTGCTGAGGCGGGCCGCCTTTGCCACCGGGCAGGTGCGGGCATTCGGGCCCCAGCACGTGCACGAGGTGATGAATGGCTCGGGCCAGCCCGCTGTGAGCATCCATGCGTACGCTCCGTCATTGGCCGGGATGCGCCGCTACGAACTGACATCGGCGGGCCTCGTGCTCGCCGCGGTCGAGATGGCGAGGGAGAACTGGTGACCGGTGCAGCACGGCCCGATGGCTGCCGCCCGATCGGCGAGGTCCTGGCGGATGCCCGCAGGCGGCTGAAGCGGCTGGACCCGCGACAGGCCTATGGCGCCATGCAGGCGGGGGCGCTGCTCGTGGACATCCGGCCACAGGCGCAGCGCGCGGCGGAAGGGCAAGTGCCTGGCGCGCTCGTGGTGGAGCGCAACGTCCTCGAATGGCGGCTGGATCCGGCGTCCGACGCTCGCCTGCCTGAGGCCGGCGACTACGGCAGGCAGGTCATCGTGATCTGCTCCGAGGGGTACGCCTCGAGCCTGGCAGCGGCGTCCCTGCAGGATCTGGGGCTGGCCAACGCCACCGATCTGGCGGGTGGATTCCATGCCTGGGCAGGATCGGGACTGCCGGTCACCGGCGCCCGGCCCCATGACGAATGTCATGGGCAGGACATGACGCACGGCAGCGGCACGTAATCCGTCCGGACCGCAGGGTTATGAGCATGACTGAGGCTCTGCCTGCGACAGTCCGGCCCGCTGCGGAGCGGGCCCGCATGCCCAGCTCGCGAGGTAGCCCGCAGCCCCCTGGTGCATCAGACTCCTACCATGCACTCCACCGCGATTCCCCTGCTGCGGGCCGCCGGGCTGGGTATGTTCGCCTCGGGCCGGCTCCGGGCCGGTACGCCGCGGGCATGACTGCCGCGCCCGCCCGCCACCGCGACAACGGCCTTGACGTCGCCGCCGGGGCGACGGCGCATACCGGGCCGGCCGAAGATGAGCTGTCCCCCAGGCGCCGAGGCGTGCTTCGCTGGGCTCTGGCGGGCATCTGGCTCATCTACCTAGCGCAGCCCGCCGCAGTGCTCTGGCATGACCAGAACCTGGCGCGCCATTACGTCGGCCTGGCCGCCCTGATCGGCTTCGGCGCCGTGTTCCTGGCCACTTTCGGCCTTGGGCCCGGGCTGCGCCAGCGTGGCGGACGCCTGCCGTGGGCGGTGCAGGCGGGCGTGACCGGCCTGGCCACGGCTCTGACCGCGCTGGTCTACGCGACCGCCGGCCAGAATGCCACCGGCCTGCTCGTCTACTTGGCAGTGCTGGCGATCTTCATGTTCACGGGGCGGGCGGCCTGGGCGGCCGTGGCCGTGATCCTGGTCGCATCGCTGGCGATCCCCAGCCTGGTCCCTGGATGGCGGGCGAACCCGTATGACACCTTCCAGATCTTGGTAGCGGCGGTGGCGATGTGGGGTGTGGCGCTGCTGTTCCAGCGCAACGCCCAGCTAGCCGAGGCCCAAGAGGAGATCGCGCGGCTGGTCCGCGCGGAGGAACGCAGCCGGTTCGGCCGTGACCTGCACGATATTCTCGGCCATTCGCTGACCGTGGTGGCGGTCAAGGCGGAGCTCGCCGGGCGGCTCGCGCGGACGGCGCCCGAGCGGGCCGAGGCGGAGATCGCCGACATGGAGCACATCGCGCGAGAGGCCCTGGCCGATGTCCGTGCGGCGGCGGCCGGGTACCGGGAGGTCACGGTCGCTGGTGAGCTCGCGAGTGCCCGGACCGCCCTCACCGCGGCCTGCATCCATGCTGACCTGCCCGCCGGGCTGGCGCACATCCCGCAGCGGAAGCAGGAGATATTTGGCTGGGCCATCAGGGAGGGCGTGACCAATGTGGTCCGTCACAGCGGTGCCACACACTGCTCAATACGGGTGGCGAGTGACGAGATTGAGATCACTGACGACGGCCGCGGCCCGGCCGGCCCGGTGAGTGCGGCGTCCAACGAGTCGGGGTACGGAAAATCTGACTGTGACCGGAATGGGGATCCGCTGGGTGCCGACAGCGCCCGAGCGCGGCTGAGGGCAGGTGTCCCGGGCGGGCCGGGCAGCGGTCACGGCCTGGCCGGGCTGCGGGAACGGGCTGCCGCCGTCGGGGGCTCAGTGATCGTCGGCCACTCTGCGGCGGGCGGCTTCACGCTCCGGGTACGCGTGCCATGATCTGCCCGTGAGCGCACCCATCCGCCTTCTCCTCGCCGACGATCAGGCGCTGGTCCGGGGTGCCCTGGCCGCCCTGCTTGCCCTGGAGCTCGATCTGGACGTGGTGGCCGAGGTCGGACGGGGCGATGAGGTCGTCGCCGAGGCCAGGCGGACCCAGCCGGATGTGGCCCTGCTGGACGTCGAGATGCCCGGCCTGGACGGGATTACCGCCACCGCCGCGCTGCGTGCGGCGCTGCCGTCGTGCCGGGTGCTCGTCGTGACGACGTTCGGCCGGCCGGGCTACCTGCGCCGCGCGATGGCGGCGGGCGCGAGCGGCTTCGTGGTCAAAGACACTCCAGCACGGCAGCTGGCCGATGCGGTCCGGCGGGTGGCCGCCGGTCTGAGGGTGGTCGACCCCACCCTCGCCGCCGAGACCCTCGCGGCGGGCGAGAACCCGCTCACCCCCCGTGAGACCGATGTGCTGCGGGTCGCCCGGGACGGCCGGACGGTCGCCGACATCGCGGCCGCGCTGCACCTCTCGGAAGGAACTGTCCGCAATCACCTCTCGGCCGCGATCGGCAAGACCGGCGCGCGCACCCGCGCCGAGGCGGTACGCATCGCGGGGAGTAACGGCTGGCTCCTCGGAGAATGATCTCAGCTGCTCTGCCTGCTCACGCTGGGCCACAGGCTCACAGGAGCGACAGCTGGACGGGCTCCGCGCTCCCGCCCGGGCCGGGCCGCTCTGGGGGGGCGGCCGGCGGGGATCGCCAGGCCCGGCGGCCTTGGCGGCGGCCCACGCCGTGCCGCTCGGCCAGGGCACGGACTTGCTCGGAGATCTGCCGCTGGTAGTCCTTGGGCGCGTACGCGCGGCCACCGTACAGGCCGCGGTAGCGGGGGACAAGGGCCGGGTGGTGCTCGGCCAGCCACGCCATGAACCACTCGCGGGCACCGGGCCGCAGGTGCAGCACGATCGGGCTCACGTGGGTGGCGCCCGCCTCGGCGACCTGCCGCACCGTGGCCTCTAGCTGTGCGGGGGAATCGGACAGGAACGGGACGACCGGGCCCATCAGTACGCCGCACGGCAGCCCATGCTCGGTGAGCGTGGCGCAGACGCCCAGCCGCCGCCGGGGACTGGGGGTCCCCGATTCCAGCGTTCGCCACAGGTCCTCGTCCGTGCAGCCGGCCGACACGCTCAACCCGACCTCGGTTACCTCCGCAGCGGCGACGAGCAGATCGAGATCGCGCAGGATGAGGGTGCCCTTGGTCAGGATGGAGAAAGGGTTCCGCGCGTCGACCAGCGCCCGCAGGATTCCCGGCATCAGCCGGTAGCGGCCCTCGGCCCGCTGGTAGCAGTCCACGTTGGTGCCCATGGCGATGTGCTCGCCCTGCCATTTACGGGCCGCGAGTTCCTTGCGGACCAGTTCCGGGGCGTTGACTTTCACGATGATCTTCGAGTCGAAGTCGTGCCCGGCGTCCAGGTCCAGGTAGGTGTGCGTGTTCCGGGCGTAGCAGTAGCGGCATGCATGAGAGCAGCCCCGGTAGGGGTTGATCGTCCAGCGGAACGGCATGCGGGACGCCTCGGGTACCCGGTTGATGACGCTCCGGGCGTGCACCTCGAAGAACGTCATGCCCCGGAATCCCGGGGTGTCGAACGACCTGGCCACCGCGCCGCGCTCGAACAGTGCTGGCGCGGTGTCGGCGGCTGGACGCCCGGCCGCGGGGGGCTGGCCAGCTCCGTCGGGGTCGATCCGGATGCCGTCCCATCGCATGAGGTGACTATAGAATTATTGTTCGATGAAGGCAAACACCAGTTCGATTGCGGTGAGCCGGATCTGGCTGCGCGCGCCGGGCCTGCCATCGACAGAAACCCGCAGGCACAAGGCGAACAGAGGCTAACGATCTTGATGTGGGGGATAGTAAGAGACAGTTGCCACCGGCCTGGCAGGTGGAGGTGATGCCATGGCGCTTTCCATGGATGAGCAGCGCATCCTGGATGAGATCGAGCGCGGGCTCGCCGGCGCCGATCCGCTGCTCGCCGCACGGCTGTCGTCCTTCGGTTTCCAGCGCACGGCACTGACCCTGCGGACCCGGCGGGCGCGGGTGGTCGTGTCCTTTGTCACCCTGATCGTCGTCGCGGCCATGTCACTGGTGGTATACGCGCTGGTTCCGTTCCGGACCGCGGCCGACAAGCATGCGACGGGGCGCTCCTCCGCGTCGCCCGGGCAAGCGGTGATGACCGTGCCGAGCCACTCGTCAGGTACCCCGTCCGTGTCAGCGCCCGCGGACCGCATCGTGAACCGGTCGGCCATGCTCCCGCGCGGGCACGTTCAGCCGGCTCCGCCCGCAGTCAGGGCACAGTAGGCCGTGATCGGTCAGTACTCGCGCCAGAGCTGCAGCAGGTACTGCTCCAGACCCTCCAGGTTCTTCCTCGCCTGCTGGAATTCGTCGCTCAGCGGATCGACGCCACGCTCGAACATCTCGTCGTAAAGGCGCATGACCTCACGGCGGTTGCGTGCGTACACGCGGACCACGTAGTCGCCCACTCCGCCGGCCAATCGCAGATTCTCCACCGCGCGGCCCTCGGACCCCATGTCCACGCTCAGCTGCCCGCGGAGGTAGATCGTGCCCTTGGCCTCGTCCTCCCACTCGTCGCCGAAAGCGGGCGGCGCGGTGTCCCACTCCTCGATGGTCAGCCGGACGCCGATGTGCTCCTGCAGGCTCCCCACCCAGACCTGCTCGCGGTTCACGCTGACGAGCGTCCCGACCGGCGCCAACGGGCCGCCCGGTGCGTCCGGGTCGACCTTCGAGTCATGCAGCCGGAACATCCTTCGGTCCGGGAAGACAGGCATTTCCAGCCGGACAAGCCTTCGGCTCACTTATCCCCCCTCTGCCCGCGATGCATCTCAGACCACTAGCATGCTCCGTAGCGAAGCCTTACAGGCCAGCAATCAGCGACAAAGTGCCATGTGACTGTCCGTTCCGACCTGGTTATCGTCCGACATTGGCTAGATCGAGACGGCCAGGGGGCCCAGGCTGGGCGCTGATCAGGCCATGGGCGGCCGTTGACTTGGCCAGATCCGGGCCGGACCGCCTGGGGGCGGCGTGGGCGCCAGAAGGAGCCTTCGTGCCGGATGACCTGACCGGGATCCGGCATCGCCACCTCGATGCGCGCGGGCTGCGCATGCATGTCGCAGAAGCGGGCACCGGGCCGCTGGTGCTGCTGTTGCACGGCTTTCCGGAATGCTGGTACTCATGGCGTCATCAGCTGGTCTCGCTAGCCGCGGCCGGATTTCACGCGGTAGCCCCTGACCAGCGCGGATACTGCCGGACGGACAGCCCGGCCGCGGTTGGGTCGTACACCATCCTGCACCTGACCGGCGACGTCATCGCCCTGATGGATGCGCTTGGCGAGGAGTCGGCCGTTGTCGCGGGCCACGACTGGGGGGCACCCGTGGCCTGGCATGCCGCGCTTATGCGGCCGGACCGGGTGCGGGGTGTGATCGGGCTGAGCGTGCCGTACCGGCCGCGCGGGAGCACCCCGCCGCTGGCGGTCATGCGTGGCCTGCTGGGCGAGGGTTTCTACATGGTCTACTTCCAGGAGCCGGGCAGAGCCGATGAGGAACTAGCCCGGGACCTACCGGCTACCTTCCGCAGGGTCCTCTACAGCGCATCCGGCACGGCCCCGCAGCTGGCACCCGTAGTGCCGCCGGGCGGCGGCTTCCTGGATGTGTGCTCCGACCCGGCCGTGTTGCCTGGCTGGCTCACCGAGGGCGATATCGGCGTGTATGCCGCCGAGTTCGCCGCCGCGGGGTTTACCGGCCCGCTGAACTGGTACCGCAACCTGGACCGCAACTGGGAACTCACCGCTCCTTGGCATCATGCTCCTGTGACGGCGCCGGCCCTGTTCGTCGCGGGGGACCGCGATTTCGTCATCAGCCAGCCCAGCCCGAGCGAGGTGGTCTCCCGGATGCGCCAGACTGTCCCGCGGCTGCGCTCGGCCATCGTGCTTCCTGGCTGCGGTCACTGGACACAGCAGGAAAGGCCAGGGGAGGTCAGCGCGGCCATGATTGACTTCATCCGCGCACTCGGCTGAGACGCGCTCGGCAGAGAGCTGCCGGGCCAGCCGGCTGATACCGCCGGCTGGTCGGGTCAGAGAAAGCGCGCCCGTACCTCGTCCCAGAGCGCGCCGTAGCATAGGGCGGCCCGGCTGCGCGGGGCGAACGCGGTGACCGGGGCCCGTTCTACGGCCATCCGCTCGATCAGGGACAACGCCGGGATCACCGTCTTGGCCACGTCGGGGCGCTCGGCCGGCAACTGCTGGGCGATCTCCATATGCAGGCGCTTGCGGCGATCAAGCATCGAGAAGAAGGCCAGCACGTCCGGGCGGTGCCCGTCGAAACCAGCGATGAACTCGGTGAGTTGGTCGAGCGTGCGCACCGACAGCGTGGTCGGGATGAGCGGGACCAGCAAGGTATCGGCGGCGTGCAGCACGCTCTCGGACAGCAGCGAGATGCTCGGCGGGCAGTCGAGGAAGATCACGTCGTACTCGGCGGCCAGCGGCTCCAGCAGGCGGGCGAGCCTGCGCGTGGGATTCTTGGTGGCGTCCAGCATCAGGTCGAGATTGCGGTAAGTGAAGTCGGCGGGAAGCAGATCCAGCTGCTCGAAATCGGTTCCCTTGATCGCGTCGTCGATATCCCGGCTGCCCTTGATGAGGGCCTTGCCGCCGCCCTTGACCCGGGGACGGATGCGGAACACGTAGCTGGCTGCGGCCTGCGGGTCAAGATCCCAGAGCAGGACCCGCAGGCCGTCGCGCGCCGCCAGGTGGCTCAGGTTCACGGCGCTGGATGTCTTGCCCACCCCGCCCTTGATGTTGTACGTAGCGAAGATCTTCATGAGGCGGCGCCTGCGGTGAGGGTGCGGAACCGCTGCTGGGTGGCCAGGCTGGCGAACTCGCCGAACCGCCCGGCGAACTGGCTGCGGGCCTGCACCTGCTGGAGGCCGACCTGAGCGGCGAGTTCCCCCATCGCGAGCAGGGCCGTGGCGGGCACATTCCGGTCGCTCATCATATGCGCGGCAAACATCCTGATCTCATGCTGCTGGACCTGGCCATCCTGGAACTCTCCGAGGCAGTCTTGCAAGCCTTTCAGTTCCTTGACCGCCCGCCGGTGCGTAGCCGGATCGTGCAAGGACGCAAAGGATTCCAGCAGATAGCGTAGCTCCTTGCATCGTTTCCGCAGGTCGTGCAGCCGCTCCGGGGGAGAGTTCGCTGTGATGGCGCGGCCTTGCCGCAGCACCCGCCGGTGGGCGCGGCGGATGCTGGCCGCGGCCAGGTCCGCCGCGTCCGGCCCCCCGGACACGGCGGACCCCGGGACTGCGGCGGGGCCCTGAGTCGCGGCTTGCAGGCTCTCCAGCGCAGCCCGCCATTCACGGGTAAGACGGGTGAAGCGCGCCGAGCGAAGCCCGCGCACCAGCCGCCGCCGCTCTGCGGCGCGGCTGCGGATCAGATGGGCATGGAGCGGGTGCAGTTCCTCTGGTGTCGCCGCCACCAGCCCTGCCGCCATGTCCGGGTACTTCAGCAGATAGACGTCGAGATCCCTGGTCGGCGTGGTCAGGTCGCCCAGCCACTTGAACTCGGGCCGGAACTTCTGGGCGAATTCGGCGGGCAGCACATGGCCCACCAGCTTGAGCACCGACCGGGTGCGGCGAACCGAGACCCGTAGGTCGTGCAGGAACTCGGTGTCGATAGCGCGGATAGTACCGGGCACATTCGCCTCAAGGGTACTGAGCAAGTCCAGCAGCACCGCCGTGACCGCCGCACTGGCCGGCATGGCCGGGGTCAGGCAGACGTTGATCTGGCTCGAGTAATCGCCAGCCCGGCGGCCCGCCGCGGCCAGGGCCGCGTCCAGTGGAGGGGGGCCCTGGGGTTCGACCCCCGGGGTGCCCCCCAGGACCTGGGCTACCCGCTCCGCCTGAGGCTGGTAGCCACGAACGGCGGTCACCGTCAGCCGTGACGGCAGGTCCGCGGTAGCCGGGTAGGTCACCGACAGCCGGTCCAGGGCGAGCCAGGCGACCGTCTTGTCGTCGGCGTTCAGCACCCGCAGGTCACGCACGGCGCTACCGCCGCGGGCCACGGGCATCAGTGCCCGCACCCCGATCAGCGGGCGCAGCCGCGCCCGCAAGGGCCCATCCGGCAGCGAGCCGGCCAGAGCTGGCCACGTCAGCCGGCCCGGCCGGGCCACCAGCCGCTCCCCGTCCGGGCCGGTCAGGGTCAGCTCGCCGGGCCCGGCACCGGTGGTGTGCTCAAGCGTGAGGCCAGCCCGGTGCAGTCGCCAGTCGAAGGTGTCCAGCCAGGTCCGGCGGATCGCACGGGGCCTGCCTCCCGGCACCAAGGAGAATCGCGGTACCAGCGCGTCCAGCGCACCATCTTCCGCGGGCTGGTCATCGTCGTGGCCAGTCAGCACAAACTCGTATGAAAACGCCTGCACCACGAAAGCCCGCCTTGTCACCGGGGTACGGACATGACGATGACGGGCAAGAAGCTGCCCAGTGTTCCGTACTAACCAGTTTAGCGGGCATCCGACCTGGCACCCTAGGATGCCCCGGGGCGGCTGTGCTAGCGGTGGTTCGGCTTCCTCGGCCCGGTGGCGTGGCCGGCTGGGCCGGATCGCTCCGCGGGCCGCGGCGCGGAGTATGCGGTTTCCTCGCCGGCGTGCGCCTGCTTGTCCCCGGCGTGCGCCTGCTTGTCGCCGGCGTGCGCCTGCTTGTCGCCGGCGTGCGCCTGCTTGTCCCCGGGGTGCGCCTGCTTGTCCCCGGGGTGCGCCTGCTTGTCCCCGGGGTGCGCCTGCTTGTCCCCGGGGTGCGCCTGCTTGTCCCCGGGGTGCGCCTGCCGGTGGTCCCGCGCTCCGGTGGCCTCACGACCAGGCTTGGCCTCGCAGGCTGGAGTGCCACGCTGCTGCCTGGTAACACCTGGGAGCGTCAGCGGCGGCCGGTTGATGGCTGGCATGACCGAGGTGAGCGCGGCGCTCGCCGCTGCGGCCGTTCTCTGCTGCTCGTGCTGCATGTCGGTTCTCGCCGTGGCGGCGTCCAGCCGTTCGCTCATGGCATGGTACCGGCGGGCTCGGGCACGCACCTTAAGGGCGCGGTCGGTAACGTACAGCAGGATCATTGCAGCGATGATCGCCGCAATGAGCAGGAAGGTCATGGAATTCCACCGCTCACTGGAGTGGGATTGGGGTCAGTCCCACAGTATGCGAGCCAAGCTCCGGAAGACGGGGAGGGTCGCTGGTGCACGGTGATCCGGTGGGCGGTCGTACGTCCGCGCGTTATGAATGCGGCGGTTTGGCGCACACTGGGAGTATGCGCCGGTTTGCCGGCGCCTGACCGGCTTGGTGGCTGACCGGCTTGGTGGCGGCCGGGCCTGGTGGCGGCGTGTGTCCAGCGTTACGGCGATCTGAGGAGGCCCTGCCGTGCTCTATGCCTTCGGGTTCGAACGGACCGGGGTGGTGCTGAGCGATCTGTACTTCGTCGACCCCAATCCGCTCGAAGGCCAGGAAAGCGCTGAACGGGGCGTGCGGCTGGAGGTCCGGCTGCTCGCCCGGGGCGAGCTCAAGGGCTCCATCTACTCGGCCCAGCCGATCGAGATCGGCAGGCCGGTCTGGCGGGTTGATCTGCTGGAGTCGGCCGACGGCCCGCCGGGCACCTTCGACCGGACCCATCACCATCCGGGGCTGACGGGATGGGAGCCCGGTCGGCGGGTGTTCGACGAAAACCTGTCCGCCGATCCCGTGGGCTGGCTCGGGTCACGGCTGTCTGACCTGGAGGGCCTGCTTGAGGCGGTGGGCCTCGGCAGTGACCCCGCCGACCCCCGCGACGCGGAAAGCCTTCGCGAGTGCCTCCCAGAGGTCCTGGCCGCCGTCAGCCGGCTGTTGGAACGGGTGCAGAAGGGCGAGCTTGGCCGGCCACCCGGCGACGAGCCGCTGGCCAACGTGCGCGCAGGCTGGCTCTAGCGGGTGCAGGCTGGTCGAGCGGGTGCAGGCTGGCTCTAGCGGGTGCAGGCTGGCTCTAGCGGGTGCAGGCTGGCTCTAGCGGGTGCGCGTCGGCGCCGCCGCGCTCGAAGCAGGGGCCGCCGGCCTTTTAAAGCCTGGTTCACGTCGTCACACTGGTGAATGTGCACGACTTCGACCTGCTGGTGATTGGCTCAGGCCCGGGTGGCCAGAAGGCCGCGATCGCGGCGGCCAAACTGGACCGGCGGGTGGCCATTGTCGAGCGCCCGGACATGATCGGCGGCGTGTGCCTCAACACCGGCACGATCCCGTCCAAGACCCTCCGGGAAGCGGTCCTCTACCTCACCGGCCTCGACCAGCGCGAGATGTACGGGCAGAGCTACCGGGTCAAGGACGACATCACGATCGCTGACCTGGCCGCGCGCACGCGGCACGTGGTTGGCAGGGAAAACGATGTGGTCCGCAGCCAGTTGTCGCGGAACCGGGTCGCGGTCCTCAGCGGCACCGCGCGCTTCGCCGACCCGAACACCATCGAGGTCGATGACGCGGATGGCCGCGTGCGCAAGGTCAGCGCCGAGAAGATCGTGATCGCGACCGGGACCAAGCCTGCCCGCCCGGCCAGCGTCGCCTTCGATGAGCGCACCGTCATGGACTCGGACGGGATCATCAACCTGGAGCGCGTTCCTCGGTCGATGGTGGTCGCAGGCGCGGGGGTAATCGGCATCGAGTACGCCTCGATGTTCGCGGCCCTCGGCACCAAGGTAACGGTGGTCGAGCAGCGGGACCGGATGCTCGAATTCTGCGATCTCGAGGTCGTGGAGGCCCTCAAATACCATCTCCGCGATCTTGCCGTGACCTTCCGGTTCGGCGAGACGGTCTCCTCGGTGGAGGCGAGGCCGGAAGGGGCGATCGCGTCCCTGCGCAGCGGAAAGAAGATCCCAGCCGACACGGTGCTGTACTCGGCCGGCCGTCAGGGCGCCACCGACGAGCTCCAGCTGGAGAGGGCTGGCCTTTCGGCCGACACCCGCGGCAGGATCACAGTCGATGAG